>ERZ1036412.6-NODE-6-length-374687-cov-29.484523_pt1 | contig 374687 bp, 318 predicted proteins | sample MGYA00514218_ERZ1036412 | MGnify/ENA primary metagenome ERZ1036412 (study PRJEB33795, sample SAMN09464944) | human gut metagenome | host: Homo sapiens | place: USA: Stanford, California | collected 2016-11 | study: EMG produced TPA metagenomics assembly of the...
CTGTGATTTTCAGAGAAACACTAATTTCTCTTACTCGTCACAGCCCCTTTTCTATGTTTTTCCAGCGAAGTTGCAAAAGGCTGATTTACAGGTAACATTATCTTCTCCTAGTATTGTTTTGATTGCATAGTATTTGAGATTTGATTATGTTAAGATATGGTTATAAATTGGAATTTGTCGAGCTGGTGAATTTTAGTTTCCACTGATGGTGTAGATGAATAAAGGGGATTTATAAGAAAGGAGACTAATTGCATCTATATAGATGCAATGGTGTAAAAGAATGATAAAATATCCGTTAAATGTTACAATTGATACTAATGTATTTGAAGCAAATAAATTCGACTTTGGCATTGATAGTACGATGAGCTTACTAGTTAAAAACGTTCAAAATGGCAAAATTAAGCTTGTGTTAAGCAATATCGTAATAAGTGAAGTAGAAAAACATATTTGCCGATGCGTTGATAGCATATGTGGAAAAGCAAGAAAGTTAAGAAAAGAATATTTGGATATACTTCCAGAACAGTATTTGGCTGATATTGGAATGGGGATATATGTCAAAATACCTGATAAGAAAACTGCTCGCCAAAGCGCAAAAGCCGTGTTTGCTAAATTTTTGGAGGACTGTAAGGTTGAAAGACTTGATACGAGTAACATAAAGCTTGAACAAATACTAGAAGATTATTTTGCTGTACGACCACCATTTGAGAATTGTGAGAAAAAGAGAAAAGAATTTCCTGATGCATTTATTGCCCAAGAGATTAAAAACCGCTTTGGTATCGATGAGGTTGTAGCAATTGTTAGTGAGGATAACGGTTTCAAAACAGCATGTGCCAGAAGTAAAAACCATTTGTTCTTTTCTTCCATAGGAGAACTCTTTAATGAGTTAAGCAAACAAGAAGAAGAATACGCAGCTGCACTTGATTTAATAAAGGATAACAATGATTTTATCATTCAGACAATCAATAGAGAGATTGATGATGGCTGTATTGAAGTTCAAGGATTATCATATGATCAAGATGGTATTGTTGAAGGGTATGATTATGATGAAATATATTTAGATCATTACTATCTGTCAGGTATTAGGATTCATACAATAGATGATATAGATGGAAATATAATCACAGCATCCTTATGGATTCATGGAACTATGGATGTGGATTGTTATTATGAAGATTTTGACAGTGCCTTTTGGGATTCTGAGGAAAAAGAATATTTTGGTGTTGAGACTAGACATATTTTAGAAAAACATAATGCAAGATTTGCTTGTAGAATTGAACTTAACAGCAAAACGGAGGAAATAAGAGTGTTGCCTTTCAAAATTATATTAGGAGGAGATTCAAGAAAAAGCAGAACTGTAATTGACGATTTGCACGAAGCGTTATACTATAAAGAACATGAAGATGAAGAAAGGGAAGCATTGGGGTTCTTACCGTTATCACAATATAGTGATATGTTAGAAAACGATTTGAATAATTCGAGTATGGCAAAAAAAATATTTGAATTATTTAAGCAGTATAATGATATTTCTTTATGTTATGAAGAGTTAGCATATCTGTATGATGAGATTTATACTCAGATGAAAGCCGATATGGGTGAGGATGATACTCAAGCATTTATTACTGCTCTTTCATTAGAAAAGAGTATTCCAATAGATTTGTCTAAGAAAGATAAAGATGATTTATTGAATGTAATCAGAGAATGGGTTGATGATAAAATTGATATGGCAACCAAGAAGATGGAGGGAAATCTTCCTGATTGTATTGAGTATGGGGAATACATAAGTATTTTAGGTACAGATTGCAGAGTTTATACTTTGTCTCTTGATGAACTTCATGGAACACCAGAAGCAGGTTCAGAAGAACAGATAGAAGTTTCTCTTTTATTGGATGAAGAAAAGCTTGCAATAGGCTATGTTAAACTTATCGTTGGTTATCTTAATTTTGACGAAGATGGTGGAGCATCGGATGGCATCGAGGATAGCATCGATTATGAAGTAGACGATGTTTTGGAGGCTTTAGAAAATTTGATTTCCGATTTGAAAGAGGAACTTGTTAAAGAACAGAAACTTGCGAAATCTTTCAAGAAATGTTTGAAGCAGAAAACGAATAATTGATTCAATCAAGATAACTAACAAAATTCCAGTTTATCGAATTGATGGAAAACGTAATGAAGATTAGAAGTTGTGGAGCGTGAAAATATTGAGAGAATTTTTTGAAAAACATAAAGAAAAGATAATAACACTTTTATTATGTGGAGTTTTGCTTATTATCGTATTGTCTGTTTTAGCTTTAATAAGTGGTGCAATAATGAAAGTGTTTGGGTTTGAATATCGTTCTATCGGAAGTATTATTTTGTTTTTTATTATTGCAACAATTATTTCTTATCCGTTAGGATTGATTGCAGGTGCATTACCAAAGGCTTTATTATCTTTAGACAAAGTATCAATGCCTACAGCAATAACACTCTATCTAATCTTAGACACATTCGCAACTTTTTGGGGATTAAGAATTACAGATTATTGTATGCAAAGTATTTCAGCTGAAGATATATCTATTTTTGTTATATCATTAATATTTGCATTTTTAGGGGTTAGTGATATAAAAAAATCCCGCATGATGAAGAACAATAAATCCCAGTTTGTAGAACGGCAATAGGCGTGATGAGCAGGAGGATATGGGATCAACCAAATACTGTGATAACATTTTAATGTGTAGAAGTGGCTGTTAATTGAAAGGAGAAATTTCAAATGCAATTTTTAATTTTATTAGGAAGCCCAAGAAAGCAAGGGAATACGATATCTCTTGTAGAACCATTTGTAAGCGAAATAAAGGAATCAGGAAATAATGTGAATATTATTTGGCTTTATGATAAAAAAATCAAAGGCTGTGTAGCCTGTAGAAGCTGCCAAAAGGATTGGACGAGATCTGGATGCAGTATTAAGGATGACATGCAGGAAATATTTGATGCTATACTTAAAGCAGATAAAATAATATTGGCCACACCTATTTACAGTTGGTCATGTCCGGCACCTATGAAAGCTGTGCTTGATCGACTGGTATATGGTATGAATAAATATTATGGTGATGAAAAAGGGCCGACTTTATGGAACGGTAAAAGCATTGCAATGATAACTACATGTGGATACCAGCCTGAAAAAGGAGCAGATTTATTTGAAGAAAGTGTGAAAAGATATTGCAAGCATTCCCAATTAGTATATGAAGGAATGCTATCAGAGCGTGATTTAGGATACAGAAGCATATTCATAGATAATGATAAAAAGGAAAGAGCAAGAGCTTTTGCACGAAGCTTACTATAAAGATAAATTAGAATTTTATGTGATATTAAGGTAAAGTCTGAATCTGAGATTTCTAATATAAATTATATAATGAAGGAGTGATTGTGTTAAATGAACTAAATAATATTTTTCTTGATAAAGTTAGTGTGGTTGTTGAAGAAGCGAGAAAAAATGTAAAAACTGCAGTTAATATTATGATGGTATATACTTACTTCGAAATAGGAAGAATGATAGTAGAAGAAGAACAAAGCGGTTCTAATAGAGCTGAATTAATATATTAGAATGACTGCTATAAGCCTGTAGCATTTCAGGCAGAGCATTGCCTGTATTGTGCCGATGGCAAATTACATTATGAATATAATGGAAGATGTTTTGATATGGATACAAATGCGATGCAGCGTATGCATAGTCCGGATCAGTTTCCTTCCTTTATTTCCATAGAGAAGTAATGAGGAGCTTATATGCAAGGAGATGCATCATTCGGGGAGGACGTAAGGAAGCTTATTGCTATTGAAAGTATATATATGTAATACACAGGTATGAAGAAACAAGCTGTGCATACGGAGATAATTATCAATGATGATGAAGGAAAGCGATATAGAAACGATTATGTTTGCCCCATGCGGTATGAACTGCAAGGTTTGTTATAAGCATTGCTATCATAAAAAACCATGTGATGGCTGCCTGAAAAGTGATCGGGGTAAACCTGAACACTGCCGTAGGTGTAAAATCAAGGACTGTGTTAAAGCAAGAGATTTATCCTATTGCTATGCCTGTTCGGATTATCCCTGTAAGCTTATAAAAAACCTTGAGAAAAGCTATAAAAAAAGATATCAGGCTAGTCTCATGGAGAATAGTGAGATTGTGAAAAATCAGGGGTTAGAGGTATTTATGGAGCAGCAGAAAAAGAAATATACCTGTTCTACCTGCGGTGGCGTTATTTCCATTCATGATAAAGAGTGCAGTGAATGTCAGGAAAAGGCATTCACTACAGAAAAAGGGTAGGTATAGAAGCTGATGGAGGGAATATGATGTTTGATGAAATCTGCATATATAAGCAATGATGAATAAGCAGGAGGAAATCGAAGCGCCGATGAAGGAAGTGGCTGAATTTTATTTGAAGCAGGACGGTGTCCTTGCTGTACACTACATAAAACGTACACACCGGCAAAAGGATTTCAATGCGGTCAAGGAAGGGGACTTGCCAATCCGTCTTACAAGGATTGTGTGAAACGTAACCTATGTCCTATATTGGGAATTGGTGAAATGAAGATGCGCATGCAAGTGTATCGAGGCTTGGGCTGAAGAAATATTATAAACGCTGGAATCGCTGTTTCATCACAATGCCTAAGATTATTTTGGGTGAGAATATTGTTTGACAGTCCTGCTTCAGTCGAGCAATGAAAGCTTTCGCCCTGTTTCTAAACTTCACCATGCTTGATAAGGTATGTGTACTATATGAAAAAGAGCCCGAAGCTTAACGGGTTCTTTTTCATATGTTTAACAGCGTCAGTATAGATCAATGGTTGCCTTTCGCATGGCTGCACGCTCCAGGATTCGAAACATCAGGTAGGCAGCGCCAGCATAGATCACCATACAAAGCACCTCCTGCAGCATCAGAAAAGTGACCTGCGTATTCCATGTTCCATGGATAAGCAGCTGCATTGCCTGCAGCCCATGTGTCAATGGCAGAACAGAGGCAAGCCACTGCAGGGGGAGTGGCAGCAGATGAATGGATAGATTGGCACCACATAGAAAAAACAGCAGGGTGATAAATAAATTATATACAAAATTGATATCCGGCAAGATAATGCCGAAGGAGCCAAGCAAAAATCCGATGCTCATACAGGATGCACAACAGAGAATGATGCATACTATCATACCACCCGTAAGGATGGAAAACGGCAGATCAAAGATCAGAATACCGATCACAATGATAATACCGAAGGAAATCAGAGAATCCAGCAATAAGAAAAAATGCGAACATTCGCATTTTCTTATGGAATAAGCCTGTGCATACACACCCTTTTTGATTTGGAGTTGCTTGCGGCTATTCATGAATTCAATGAATATTGCAGGAATCAATGGTCAGCTGTATCAGGATTCACGATATGAGGATCAATGGAATTATGCGGCTCATGCATGGTATGCAGCCTTTGCGTGGCAGGACCCTTGATGATTTCCCCGGTATAGGAAAACCGTGAACCGTGACACGGGCAGTCCCAGGTCTTTTCATCTGCATTGAAGCGCAGTGTACAGCCAAGATGCGGGCAGAGGATATCAACGATATACAGCTCATCGTTCTCATCCCGATACACGCCATAGCGGTGATCATCCAGCTCCATAATGGTACCTTCTCCGATATGCGGATACGCTGTGGTGCTTTTTTGCAGCTTGCTTTTCAGAAAGGCGCCGACCACATTCAGATTTTCTTTGACAAACTGCAGCGAAAATATGCTGGAAAGACGCTGTGGAGAGAACATCATGCGATAGGGGGAGCCGCGATGCAGTGCGTAGGAGCATAACAGCTTGCCTGCGATACAGCTTGTGGTGTTGCCCCATTTGTTATAGCCGCTCGCAAACAATACGCGATCCTCATGCTTATCCAGCTTACCGATCAGAGGCAGCTGATCAAAGGTCATATAATCCTGTGAGCTCCATGCAGAGGTGATTTCCTGTACGATGAAATCCTCACGTAATGTATTTTCAAATTCCTGCAGATTCATAGCCTTATCCTGTCCGCTTTTATAGGTGTTGCCGGCATACAGCAGTGTATCCTCGCATGTGTTGTAGGACTGTACACGATCGTCTATGGACAGCATCATATCCTTTGGCAGTGGATTCTTTACACGGGCACTGATTATGCTTTCCTGATCACAATACATACGCGTAAAATAAAAGTGTCCCTGATCGATAAACGGAAACTGCGTTGCGAAGATTACGATATCCGCATGTACGCACGTACCGTTGACTATCAGACGATAGCCCTGCTCCTCCTCCTGCATGTCTGTGACAGGAGAATGCTCATAAATATCAATGCCTCCCTCTCTGGCAATTTCGGCAAGCGCACAGCCGTAGGCATAGGGATCAAAGCGTGCCTGATACTGCATGCGCAGTCCTGCCTCCATGGGGAACGGTGCATCATTTTTTTCGATATAGGTACACGGGATATGCAGATCCAGATAGGCCTGGTATTCCTCCTGCAGTTTGGCTACCTGTACGGCATCACGGGTAAACAGCATGGAATCGCATCGTTCAAAGCTGCATGCTATATGGTGCTCCTGAATAATTGCTTCTATGGAATTCAACGCTTCCTCATTTGCTTCATAATACTGCCGGGCAAGGATACGGTCATAATGCTCAATCAGATTTGCATACAGCAGGCCGTGCTGCATGGTCAGCTTTCCGGTATTTCTTCCGCTGGCACCAAAGCATAGAGAATCAGCTTCGAGAAGAATGGCATCCTCCTCTGCCTGTGCGAGATAATAGGCTGTTGTTATACCGGTAAGACCGCCGCCGATAATGGCGATATGGGCATCCGTCTCCTTTTGTAAAGTCGGATAGTTTGTCGTTTTTGTGTTTCGTTTCATCCAGAATGATTCTGTCATGTTCTTCACCTCTTCTACAGACTACCCAGAAACCGGCATTTCTTTCTCATAAAATAGAAAGACCTGCAGAAAACTTTGTCGAACGTTGGGTCTATCACTCCACAAGCATCATATACTTGAAGGAGGAGGAACAACATGATTACCATTCAAAATATAAAAGTAAATGTTACACGCGCAGGGAATAACGAGTCTGCCGTGGTACTGTTGCACGGATGGGGACAGAATCAATACATGATGAAGTTTCTGCAGGACCATCTCTGCGACACCTTTACGGTTATCAATCTGGATCTGCCGGGGTTTGGAGAGAGTGAGGAGCCGCCGCGTGTCTGGAGTGTAGACGATTACGTGGATTTTCTGCAGGAGCTTCTGGACCATCTGCAGATCACTCATGTGAGCTTTATTGCTCATTCCTTCGGAGCACGCATTGCACTGCGCTATGCATACCGCTTTCCGGTGGAGAAAATGGTTCTGACCGGTGCTGCCGGCATTCAGGCAAAGCGCGGGCTGGGCTATCATATCCGCGTGAAAACATATAAGCTGCTGAAAAAACTGCATGCTGCCCCTGCCATGGGAAGCAGTGATTATCAGAGTGCTTCAGCAATCATGAAGGGGGTTCTCGTTGCCAGCGTTGAGGATGATCTTTCGGGAATACTGAAGGATATATCCACGGAGACGCTGCTGGTCTGGGGAGAAAAGGATACGGCTACACCGCTGTGGATGGGTCGTGTCATGGAGGAGGAACTGCCAAATGCCGCCCTGGTTGTTCTGCCGAAGGAGGATCATTTCGCCTACTTCCACCTCAGTATACAGTTCTGCCGCATCGTGGATGCCTTTTTAAGACCATGATGCTGTTCTGTTTTCTGGCGGTGTATCTTTTTTTTCTTTATGTTCCTTTGAAGCAGTCTATGCATATGTTCCAGCAGAACCGTTACAACAAAGGGCGGTATCAGACATGGCTGGTGTCCTATATCCGCTTATCCTGGAAGCTGATTGTGAAAATACTGCTGACGCTGATGCTGAGCTACAGCCTTCTTTTGCTGCAGCCGACTTCCATGCAGGAGGTTCTGCTGCTGATGCTGGTTGCTATCTTTGCCTACATCAGCTGTAAAATGGAGGAGGAGCGCGTCTATCGCAAGCCGCTGGTGAAAACAGCGCGAATTCACCGCCTTGCGATCCTGCTGTATACGTTATACGGCATTTTGCTGTGCCTGCTGCATTATTTCCTGTCTGCTGCAGCGCTCATTCTTGTGACACCGTTTCTTTTTCTGTCCGCATGGCTCATGGTGCTACCTGCCGCATGGATTTCAGAGCCGCTGGAAATGGCGATTCGCAATCATTATGCAGCGGATGCCGCAAAGCTGTTAAGAAGCAACAACGCGCTGTCCATTGTCGGCATCACCGGAAGCTATGGGAAAACGAGTGTGAAAACCATTCTGAATGAGCTCTTGTCAGATGTTTACTATACCCTGATGACGCCCGGCTCCTATAATAATCAGATGGGAATCACTCTCACCATACGCAATAAGCTGGAACGGCTGCATGAGGTGTTTTTATGTGAAATGGGAGCGGATCATGTGAAGGAAATTCATGATCTGATGCAGTTTGTAAAGCCGCAGTATGGTGTTGTGACCTCTGTCGGCGCACAGCATCTGGCAACGTTTGGCTCCATGGAAAATATACTCCATGAGAAAATGCAGATGATAGAATGTCTTCCTGCCGACGGTATCGGCTTCGTGAATCGGGACAATGCCTATATTCGTACCTACAGTATTCAAAACACCTGCCGAATCGTATGGTTCGGGATGAGCGAGGATGCGGATTATCGCTGCTGTGATATCCGTTACAGTGAGGAAGGCACATCGTTTACGGTGATACAGGAGGGACAGTCTCACCGGTTTCACACAAAGCTTTTAGGAAAACACAATGTCGTGAACATCACCTGTGCCATCGCAGTTGCGCACACACTTGGTGTTTCCTGGGAAATAATGGCGTTAGCTGTCGAAAAGCTGCCCTATGTCGAGCATCGGCTGCAGGTACGGAAAAGCTTTTGCACCCTGCTGGATGACGCCTATAATTCCAATCCGGAAGGAGCGCGCTGTGCACTGGAGGTTTTAAAGCAGATGAAGCATCAGCGGTTTATCATCACACCCGGTTTTCTGGAGCTGGGAGAACAGCAGGAGGAAGAACAGTACAAGCTGGGTGAGGAGATTGCGGATAGCGTGGATACGGCGGTATTGGTAGGTGCTGTCCAGACGAAAAGCATCGCCGCAGGATTGACAGACAGCGGATTTCCAAAAGAAAGGGTCCATGTTTGCGACAGCTTTCAGGAGGCACTGGCAATCGTACAAAAGCAGGCACAGCTGCAGGACTGCGTGCTGCTGGAAAATGATTTGCCGGATGCATTCAACCACTAGTAGCCCTACTCACATGAACACGTTTTAGGCATTCGCATACACTGATAATGTGTAAGGAAAGGAAGAATGCTATGAAACTTAAAATTGCCGTGGCATTTGGCGGCAGAAGTGTAGAACATGAAATCAGTGTCCTGTCGGCTCAGCAGGTAATGGCTGCTCTGGATGAGGAGCGCTATGAAATACTGCCGTTGTATATTGCCAAGGATGGCAGAATGTTTTGTGAGGAGGAATTACGGGAGCTGGAAACCTTTCAGCATATTGAAGAATTCATAGCGGATCATACCAGTGTAGCTCTGATTCGAAGAGATGCGCATACCTACTTGATTCCATCGCGTCGTAAATTATTTGCCAGAGATAAGGAGGTTGATCTGGTGTTCCCGGTTCTGCATGGAACCAATGGGGAAGACGGCACCTTTCAGGGATATCTGAAAACGATCGGGATACCCTATGTCGGCTGCAGTGTTCTGGCAGGCGCAATCGGACAGGATAAGGTGATTATGAAGCAGGTATTGCAGGATAGCGGGCTTTCGGTTGTACCGTGGTTTTTCTGGACATTGCATCAGCCGATGGAGCAGTCCTTTTTCAAAAAAGCGCAGCGTCTTGGTTATCCGCTCATCATTAAGCCTGCGAATCTGGGCAGCAGTGTCGGCATCGCCGTTGCCCACAATGATGTGGAGCTGCATAAAAGCATGATCGAGGCCTTTCAGTATGATCACAAGGTTGTGATTGAAAAGGTGATTGAACCGCTGCGGGAAATCAACGCCTCGGTACTGGGGGATGAGGACGGCTGTCGCTGCAGTACACTGGAAGAAGTTGTCAAGCAGGATGAAATTCTGTCTTATGACAACAAGTACAGCGGACAGGGTAAATCCAAGGGAATGCTCAGTACCAGCCGGAAGCTGCCGGCAGAGCTTAGTGATGAGCAGGCTGAGGAGGTTCGCACGATGGCGATGGATGCCTTCCGTGCGCTGAATGCGGCAGGGGTCGTGCGGATTGATTTTCTGATGCATGCAGACAGTTCAGCTCTATATGTGAATGAAATCAATACGATTCCTGGCTCCCTGTCCTTCTATTTGTGGGAAAAGGAAGGTCTTTCCTTTCCTGCCCTGCTGGATGAGCTGATCTCGCTAGCACTTCAGCGGGTACGCAGGGAACAGAAGATGATTTTCAGCTATGACACAAATATTCTGCGGGATTATAAGGGCATAGGAAAACTGATGAAGTAGAAAAATGCGGACAATGCTTCGCATCTTTTCTTTTGCAGGAAGACAGAACGATGGAAGAAGGGGAAACGGTAAAGGACGCTGATGTATACTTTGAAGCATAGACAGAAAGAAATTTCTCTGCGGGATAAGCATAGGCAGTCACAAGATGTTGCATCCGCTTTTCATACAGGAACGATTCAGAGGGGAAAGGATTTTTTTCATAACAGTATGAACTTCACAGTTGTATTTACTGCTTAGAATACATCCGGTACAGTTCACAGGGGATAGCGTTCAATCAGACAGCGCAAGGACTGCACTTGCAGGTGTGGAAAATCGGCTTTTTGTTTCGTGAGAATCATGCGTAAGAAGAATTTGATATTTCATAATCAGTCCGGTATAAAAAAGAAGATGACGAGCATAAAGCATTGTCACCTTCGTATCATTCATTCATTTTCAGCTTTTCCGTTGCATATTCGTCCTTTACAGTGAAACAAGAAACACCTCATATGCAATCAAGGACTCCCTGCTTTCTTATTTGAATTTTGAAAGGATGTGTGAATTTCAGCTTTCCGGCATAAGGGGGAGCGTACAGCTGCTTGGCATAAACACTGTAAGCAGGGCTTCCTACGGTTTCTATCGTGCTATATCAAAGCATGAGCGGCTATGTGATGTCATTTGCGACGACCTTGCCACGATCACTGCTTTTGCGATAGGCATTCGGTGTCATCCCGCATGCTTTTTTAAAGACCTGTGAGAAATAAGACTGAGAGGAAAAGCCGCAGGAGTCGGAAATCTGTGCTATGGAATAATTTGTGGTTTCCAGCAGCTCCTTAGCCTGCTGTACACGCAGTCGGATGAGATAATTGATGGGGGAGACGCCCTTGTACTGCTTAAAGGCATGTACCAGATAAAATTTATTCATATAGGTTTTTTCACTTAACAGCTCCAGCGTGATATCCTCCTGATAATGATTGTTGATATACTGCTCCACAAAATGACATTCCTTGGTTATTTTCTGAGACGGCGCTACAATCAGGTTCGCCTTTGTCCTGCGTACCATGTTGATGATCAGCACCTCCAGCAGATTCTGACATACCGCCTCGTAATCATCATCCTGCTGCGCCATTTCCTGCACCAGTGTTTTCAGATAAAACAGAATCTCATGCTTGAATTCATAATAGTTGTGGACACTGTAGTCCTCATATTCCATATGGTTGGTAAAGCTGGTAAACTGCAGACCTTCAATACCGAGAACGATATATTCCAAAGGGGATTCATCCCTGCTCATTTCCGTATGCGGGACATTGGGATTGACAATGATCAAATCATCCGCCTTTACATCGAAAACATCATCATTTACAAGAAAACTTCCCTTGCCGCTGGATACATAAAATAATTCCGTACAGTGATGGGCATGCGGCGTGCTGTGCCAGTCACCCTCATAACGACTTGTTGAAATATAGAGAAGGTGGAAGCTCATCTTATCCAGCTTGCGATTCTTCAGCTGATATCTTTGTATACTCATCATATCACATCCTTATATCTGCTTTTATTATAATAGACACCGCTGTCGTTGACAAGAATTATATTTATTGGCAAAAAGTAAAAGTAGCCAATATCTCTAAAAAATGAAATACAATGCTTGTGTTTATCGAATAAATAAGAAATACCGGATTCGCTTTTTTAGATATCTTGCCCGTTTTTTTGCAGATCGATGTGTCCGGACGGTTTGACAAGCGCTTCATAAGCCCATAAAATGAAGCTAAAGATGATCAGGAGGAGTTTGACATGAATACGAAAAAGGGGCGCGTAACTGTGCCGACCGATGTTGATGTAATTGAGGAAACCTTAAACATCATAGAACGATGGGGGGCGGATGCGATCCGGGACTGTGACGGCACCAGCATGCCCGAGCAGCTGCGTGAGCTGGATGTGAAGCAGTATGCGACCTATTATACGACGAGAAAGGATAATGCATGGGCAAGTGCAAATCCGCAGGAGATACAGCAGATGTATCTGATGAGCGATATGGTGACGGCAAGTGCACAGACCCTGACCATACCGTTGATGAAGCATTATTATAAGGAACAGCTGAAGGTCAATACACTGGATGATATAAAGCGGTGGTGGGAGGTGATCGACCGTACGAGCGGTGATGTGGTTGCTGCGGACAAGTGGGAATATGACGCGGAAAAGGAAGCGGTTGTCGTGTTGGAATGTGTGCCGTTTCATGCGTATACAGTAAGCTTTCTGGCATTTGTGATCTGGGATCCGGTGCATATGTACAATGCCCTGACCAATGAATGGAAGCATGAGGAGCATCAGATGACCTATGATGTACGGCAGCCAAAGACTCAGGCATATGTTCTGGATAAGCTGCGCCGCTGGATTGCTGAGCATCCGGAGGTGGATGTTATTCGCTTTACGACATTCTTTCATCAGTTTACGCTCATGTTCGATGAGCAGGCGCGGGAGAAATTTGTAGACTGGTTCGGTTACAGTGCCAGTGTGTCCCCCTATATTCTTGAACAGTTTGAGCAGGAGGTCGGATACCGGTTTCGTCCGGAGTATATCATCAATCAGGGATATCATAATTCCACCTTCTGTGTCCCTACAAAGGAATATCGTGATTTCATGGACTTTCAGATGCGCGAGGTTGCGAGGCTGGTGAAGAAACTTGTGGATATTACACATGAAGCCGGTAAGGAAGCGATGATGTTTTTGGGAGACCACTGGATTGGGACAGAACCGTTTGGGCCTTACTTTCAGAAGCTTGGACTGGATGCCGTAGTGGGCTCTGTCGGGGATGGACGTACCTTGCGTCTGATTTCCGATATCAGAGGAGTGAAGTATACGGAGGGACGGTTTCTGCCGTATTTCTTCCCCGATGTATTTCATGAGGGCGGTGACCCTGTTCAGGAGGCGAAGGTAAACTGGGTGACGGCAAGGCGTGCAATCCTTCGCTCACCACTGGACCGTATCGGATATGGCGGGTATCTGAAGCTTGCATTGAAATTTCCGGATTTTGTTGATTATATTGAAGAGGTATGCAATGAATTTCGTGAGCTGTACGAGCATGTACACTCTGCACAGCCGATGTGCATGCCGTTTAAGGTGACGATTCTTAACAGCTGGGGAGCACTTCGGGGCTGGGGAGCGGAAATGGTCGCTCATGCGCTGTGGTATAAGCAGATTTATTCCTATTCCGGTGTTCTGGAGGCTCTGAGCGGCATGCCGTTTGATGTGCAGTTTATCAGCTTTGACGATATACTGGAACATCCGAAGGTACTGGATGATGCCGGTGTGATTATCAATGCAGGGGATGCCTATACAGCCTTCAGCGGAGGAGATTACTGGAAGGATGCACGCATTGTGAGCGCCCTACGCAAATTTGTATACGAGGGGGGCGGCTTTATCGGCGTCGGAGAACCGAGTGCAGCACAAAAAGAAGGACATTTCTTCCAGCTGTATGATGTGCTGGGCGTGGATAAGGAGGTTGGCTTTTCCCTGTCACAGGATAAATATAACTGGGAGGAGCAGCCGCATTTCCTGAAGGAGGAGCTGCCTGAAGCTTTACAGCTTGGAGAAGAAATACGCAATATCTATGCATTGCCGGATACGGCGGTTTTGATCAATGAACATCAGAATATCCGTTTTGCGGCCAATACGTATGGGAAAGGGAAAAGTGTCTATCTGAGCGGTTTGCCATTCAGCTTTGAAAATGCACGTCTGCTGTATCGCTGCCTGTTCTATGCGGCAGGAAAAGAAACGGAAATGAAAAAATGGTACAGCGAAAACTGCAATGTGGAGGTCAATGTTTATCCGAATACAAACAGCTACTGTGTGGTGAACAATACGTATGAGGTGCAGGATACGCGGATTTATACGGACCACGATGTATTTGATATCCGTTTACAGGCAAATGAAATTCGCTGGTTTTCCATCAGCGGAGAAGAATAAGAATTGTGCGGCATGAATGCCGCATTTTTCCATGCGGTAAATGGACGTAGGAGTGTACAGCGTATGAGATAGAATTTTCATGGTTTCAGTCCTTTCAGGCAGTATTATGAACTCATATCGTGGTTTTCGATACTGTAAAACGGCATTGAGAAATCAGCATATCCAAGTCTTTCAGGTTTGAGATTGAAAACACAGGGATTGGACAATCAGTAAGTAATTGCTTCATGTGCCTTTATACTGTCCTGCAGGGGATTCACAAGAAAAATGTGGTAGCCGATTTCAAGATATAAACGGCCTGCACAATTCTTACATAGAACAAATGTTACACTGCTTTTGCATATTAAAAAATAATTTTTGCTTTTCTGCAACCATTTTCTTTCTTCAGAGGTATTAAGGGTGAACAGAGAAAAAGAGGCAGTTCAAATAGAACTGACGGAGTGTTTTGCGGTATTGCCGGAATGGACTCATTCTCTGATGATATCGCATTGTGTATTCGGGTACGAAAACGATGGAGATAAACGAAGCTGCTGTATTCGAAAGAAAAGCAATGGGTTCAGGACAGTATGAGGGAGGGTTTCATATGCTGAAGCTGTCAAAATGGAAGAAATGAAAAGGAGAACTGTATGAAAATCAGAAATTACGGATTGGTGCTGCTGGCATGCGGCATGCTGTTTGCCGGCGGATGTTCAAAAGAGGAAGCGAAGAAAAAAGCAGAAGACTTGAAGCTTGAAGATCTCACGATCGTACTGCATGATGAGAATATCACCATTTACCAGCCGCTGGGGGATCTTCTGGATACCTGGGAGCTGGATCAGGCGCCGGAGCATATCGAAGCGCTGGGACATGATATGGTATTTTTAACATATAAGGATAATGACCGGGAATCGATGATTCTCCGTGTCTTCAATCCGAAGGATGAAGAAATCAGTGTGAACGATGCGCTGATTCAGCGTGTAGTCTTTTCAGACAGAAATACAGAAAATGTGAAGGGATACAAGCTTCCTCACAATTTTAAAATCGGAAGTACTACTGAGCAGGATGTAATCAAAGCACTGGGAACGCCTTATGAGTATAGGATTTCCAACGATGACAGCAATATGGATTATGTCACAGGCACCTCGTATGAAACCTCTGAGCTGGCAGAGTTTTCATTTGAAAAAGGAAAACTGAGCAAGGTTGTATTGTCAGGAAGTGAAAAACGCAAGGAAAAGAAAGAGAATATCAGCTTTGATACGGCTAAGGCAGTTGGGTATTCTGTATATGATATCCCCTTTGCGAAGGGAAGTGCTGCGGATGAATTTGCGAAGGGAAGCATACAGTTCGATGGTGTGAGCATAAACAAAACGACACCTGCGAAAGCACTTATAGAAAAAGGGTGGAAATCCAAATATCTGGATGAATATAATAAAAAAGAGACTACCATCAGTGCAGAAAAAAGTGATATGCGTATTGATTTGCGAGTGGATGGAACGATTTCTTCCACAGATCAGCTGACCGAAAAGCATTTGATTCAGGAAATATTTGCAGCGGATGAGTCTCTGGAAGCTTTGACATTCGCATCTGGTGTTAACGGTACATCAACACTTCAGGATGTGTATCAGGTACTGGGAAAACCGATGAGTGTGCGGTATAGCAAAAACGGTGTTCGCGTTCGGTATAGGACAGAAAGCAATACTGCCGTTTCCATGTCCTTTAAGACCTCCGGAGCAATGGAATACTGCAGTGTGAAATTTGATTCCGAATGGGAATAGACAGTGCGACAGATAAAGGATTGAGCCGGGTGCTCTTTTCTTTTGCATTGTTTGTTGAGAAGTAACCTTTGACCTCGCATAAGTAGAAGCTTATCCTTTATGCTCGATACGTGTTGTCCGGAAAAATATGCAGCGGTTTTTTCATTCGGCGAAAGCCTGTGAAGGAAACGATTCGTATTCTGTTTTTTTGAATACTTTCTATGTGTCCGACAAGTATGCTCAACAGTACAAATTCATTTGTTTAAACATTTAATAAGTGCCTCAGATATGAAAAAGGAACATCTGAATGACCGTGTGGGGAACTCTGTCCGCTGGACTGTCATGCGCAAAAAAAAAGGATTCTCGGCTGAGAATCCTCCTTTGTTAAGCCTCCATGGAATCAATGATGCTGTCAACCAGATTATCCATTTCAGATTTATTATTATCATTCAGGGCACTGATCATGGATACTTCAGAATTCAGAATACTCATCTGCTTCATCTGATTATCCAGGAAGTCCTTCATGAGGGACCCGGATTTCGGTGCCCAGGACCCGTTTTCAATGATTCCCACTGTACGCTTCTGCATATTGAGTGCCTTCATATGCATGAGGAAATCATGCATAACAGGATAGATTCCCAGGTTATAGGTTACCGAAGCCAGTACGATATGGCTGTATTTAAACGCATCACTGATCAGGTAGGATACATGGGTATTGGAAACATCATGCACCACAACATTTTTAACACCCTTTTCCACCAGCTTGGCGGCCAGTACCTGCGCGGCGGATTCCGTATTTCCATACATGGAGGCATAGGCAATCAGGACACCGGTTTCCTCCGGCTCATAACGGCTCCATTTGTCATATTTATCCAGCAGATAACCGAAATCATTTCTCCATACCGGTCCATGCAGCGGACAGATAACCTTGATATCAATGGTTCCCGCCTTTTTCAGCAGTGCCTGTACGTGCGGTCCGTATTTTCCTACGATATTGGTATAGTAACGGCGGGCATCATCCAGCCAGTCGCGGTCAAAATCAACCTCATCGTTAAACAGCTTGCCATCCAGTGCGCCAAAGCTTCCAAAGGCATCAGCGGAAAACAGAACGCCGTTTGTTACATCAAAGCTGACCATTGCTTCCGGCCAGTGCACCATCGGAGCCTCTACAAAGGTGATGGTGTGCTTACCGAAGCATCTGGTATCGCCTTCCTTGACCTCTTCTGTGCGCCCGTCAACGTTAAAGCCGAACTGATGCATCAGCAGGAAGCTTTTTTCGGTTGATATGATTTTCACCTTTGGATAACGAAGAAGAATTTCCTCAATGCTGGCACCGTGGTCAGGCTCCATATGATTGATAACCAGATAATCCAGGTCACGCCCGTTCAGAACATGCTCTACATTTTCCAGAAACTGACGGCAGGCATCCCAGTCTACGGTATCAAACAATACCGTTTTCTTATCCAGCAGCAAATAGGAATTATAGGATACGCCATTCGGAATCGGGTGAATATTTTCAAACAGGGCAAGACGGTGATCATTTCCTCCCACCCAGTACAGATCGTCAACTACTTTTCTTACACAGTACATACTACATCCTCCTTCTCTTTATTTAATCCAATGTCTCGATGAACTGATCCTTTGCTTCTCCGCATTCCGGACAGATCCATTCCTCAGGCAGCTTTTCAAACGGCGTACCCGGAGCAATATCATTTTCCGGATCTCCCAGCATCTGATCATATTCATAGCCGCAGCCATTGCAGACATGACGCATATAGGAAGGAGCTTCCTTTTTGATAAACGGACGTTTCATTTTCTTCATTGGCGGAGCCGGTTTCTTTTCTCCGGTATCCAGAGCCTTGCTTAACAGCGGCAGTATTTCCATAACATCACCGACAATCCCGTAGTCGGCATTTTTAAAGATCGGAGCATTGGCATTCGTATTGATGGCAACGATGGTGGTGGCATCCTTGATTCCCTTCAAATGCTGTCCCGCACCGGAGATACCGCATGCGATATACAGATTGCCGGTAAATTTCTGACCGGACATACCGACATAGCGGTTGATCGGTACATATTTCAGAGTTTCTGCGACCGGACGGGAGCTTCCGATTGCGGCCCCTGCACTTCTTGCCAGATCCTCAATCAGCTTCATGTTCTTCTTTTCGCCGATACCCTTGCCGGCTGATACCACACGCTCCGCATTCATAATCGGGGTGTCCATCGGGATACCGACTGTGAAATCATAGCCGTCTTTCTGTAAGGCTTCCACCAGGGCATTGACACGTTCCTGTGCATCGCCTTCCTTGAAAATCTGTTTTTTGCGTTCTCCGGTGATTGCACCTTTTTTCTTACGGACACCGCCGTCCTTTGGCGCTTTTCCTATGATATGAGAGGCGATAACGACCCTCTGAATTTCATTGGTTCCCTCATAAATGGTAGTAATCTTTGCATCACGATACGCACGTTCCACTTCCATTCCCTTCAGATAACCGCTTCCGCCGAAGATCTGTAAGGCATCGTTGCAGATTTCCAGCGCAACATCACTTGCATACTGCTTCGCCATAGCGGATTCCATACCATATGGTTCATGGTTTTCCTTCAGTTCTGCAGAAGAGTAAATCAGCATTCTTGCACAACGCAGCTTGGTTGCCATATCGGCAAGCTTGAAGCTGATGACCTGCTGCTGTGCAATCGGTTTGCCGAACTGCACACGCTCCTTTGCGTATTCCAGCGCATTCTCATACGCACCCTGTGCGATTCCCAGTGCCTGTGCGGCGATACCGATACGACCGCCATCCAGTGTGGCCATTGCAATCTTAAAGCCCTGACCAAGCTTACCAAGCAGGTTTTCCTTAGGTACCTTTACATCATTGAAAATCAGCTCGGCTGTTGAGGATGAACGGATGCCCATCTTGTCGTAATGATCACCGAAGGTAAAGCCGTCCCAGCCCTTCTCCACGATAAATGCGGAGATTCCTCTGGTTCCCATTTCCGGATTTGTGGATGCGAAGACGACATACGTATCTGCCTTATCAGCATTTGTAATAAAGATCTTGCCACCGTTCAGAATGTAGTAATCACCTTCCAGAACAGCTGTTGTTTCGGTACCTGCCGCATCACTTCCGGCATTTACCTCCGTTAATCCAAATGCGCCGATTTTTTCACCGCTTGCCAGCGGTACCAGATATTTCTGCTTCTGTTCCTCGGTACCAAACGCAAAAATAGGGTAGCTTCCCAGTGAGACATGTGCGGACAGAATAACACCTGTACCACCGTCTACACGGGATAATTCTTCTACAGCGATGGCATAGCTGATTACATCCAGTCCGGCCCCGCCATATTCCTTTGGATAGGGAATACCCATCAGACCCATCTTTCCAAACTTCGCAATCGCCTCACTCGGGAACTCATTTTCCTTATCGAGCATAAAGGCAATCGGTTTGATTTCGGTTTCCGCAAATTCCCGAACCGTCTTGCGGATTTCCTCCTGCTGCTGTGTCGTTGTAAATAGCATAGTTTACGTCCTCCTCACTTATCTCTATGATATTCCTTCTGCTTTCATGATTTTTCTTAATATGAGAATCATTTTAAGAATGTAAATCACTTTACACTCTGATAATATCATAGCGCTTACAATAAGTCTAAAGATATGCTCACAGATTTTTCCTTTTTTGGATTCGTTTTAAGAAGTACCTGAAAAACGGCGCCAGCGCTTTTGGGATTTCCCGAATTAGGTCCCACGGGTGTAAGTTAAGCAGATGCTGGAGCGCAGATGATTTGTTATGTTTTGCGTAAGAGAGAACGGTTTCATTTTCAAACAGGTATACCGGCTGTACACTCATTCAGCCTTTGAATTTCCTTCACCTATCCGATTTATGGTTGATCGCATATGCATACAGGTATGAAAGAATGTGTGTTCGTCCCTTCCTACCTCTTCCTGCAAATTACAAATCGATAAGATTCTCTTTTAACATGCGGACTTTTACTTCTCAGCCTGCGGACTTATGGTCTGCCGTATGCTATACTGTACTTAGCGGAAAACAATTGGAAGGAGGAGCTGTATGTCGGAAAAGAAAAAGGCGGAGGAAGGGTTTCTGTATAATGCGAATTACAACGCAGCACTGCTGGATGAGCGTGCCTGGTGTAAGGATCAGTGTCATCTGTGCAATCAGCTGCGTCCAAGCGATACGGAAAAGCGCTATCAGATTTATCACAGCTTATTCAAGCAGATGGGAAAGCATGTATCCATAGAACCACCATTCTGGTGTGATTATGGCTATCATATCAGCATCGGAAATGAATTTTTTATGAACCATAACGGTGTCATACTCGACGGAGCAGAGGTAACCTTTGGTGATTATGTCTATATCGCACCAAACTGCGGCTTTTATACGGCAGGGCATCCGTTGGATGTGGAACAGCGTAAGCAGGGGCTGGAGTATGCCTTTCCCATTCATGTGAAAAGCAATGTATGGATCGGAGCAGGCGTTCAGGTGCTGGCGGGCGTTACCATTGGGGAAGGCTCGGTGATTGGGGCAGGCAGTGTTGTGAACAGAGACATTCCTGATCATGTTCTTGCGGCAGGTGTTCCCTGCAGGGTGATTCGCCGCATTACAGAGGAGGATCGAAAGAAGTACCGTATTCAAATGGAGGAAAGTTGATGGGAAGCAGGTGAAACCCGTAAACAGCGCACCTGTATAGGCAGTAAAGGTCTTTTTGGATACGCCGTAAGCGATCGCCTAGTCGTCTGTGAGGCTGTATTTGCAGTCTGATGGCGATAGGGAATACGGAAGAAAACGGATATGCATATGACTGATAAGCTATGCGAAAGCTGTCCCTGCGAAAAAGAAATGTCGAGGAGAGTCTCCCTTTTTAAAGAAGTTATTTGCATGTCCTCACTTGCGGCGGTATGGCTATGATATAATAAGGATAAGCAGGAGGTATGAAACCATGTTTTATGAACAAGTAGAAGAATCCGTGCAATATATTCGTAAGCACGTGAAAACAGAGCCACTTATTGGCATCATTTTAGGAAGCGGACTGGGCTCGCTGGTGGAGATGATGGAGGATAAAGAAGTGCTCTCCTATCAGGATATTCCACATTTTCCGCAATCCAGAGTGGCAGGTCATGCGGGAAATCTGGTCTTTGGCAGAATTGGAAATCAGCGTCTGATCGTTATGCAGGGGAGGTTTCATTATTATGAAGGCTTTTCGATGAAGGAGGTCACCTATCCGATTTATGTGATGAAGCTGCTCGGTGTTCGGGATTTGATCGTGACCAATGCCTGTGGCGGTATCAATCCGGAATTTACACCGGGGGATTTGATGATTATTGATGATTTTATCAATTCGCTGGATGTAAATCCTTTGATTGGAGATAATGATGAGCGCTTCGGACCACGCTTTCCGGATATGTCAGAGCCTTATTCCATCCAGCTGCGTGAAAAGGCAGAACAGGTGGCGGATCAGTTGGCAATTCCTTACCGCCATGGTGTATACACCCTTTTTCAGGGACCGTATTATGAAACAGCGGCGGAAATCCGTATGTATGCCAGAGCAGGCAGTGATGCCATTGGAATGTCCACTGTGCCGGAGACTATAGCGGCAAATTATCTCGGTATCCGTGTGCTGGGAATTGCATGTATCACCAACATGGCAACCGGTATTGCGAAGGAAAAGCATTCACATGAAGAGGTTGTGAAAATGGCAAATAAGAGCAGTGCCCGGCTTTGTACATGGATGGAAGCACTGTTAAAGGAGTGGTAAGAAGGAGGGGGATGCTTCATGGAACAGAATTCGCTGTTTCAAAATGATGTACAGAAGGATCCTCTTGCCGCCCGACTGCGTCCGGCTTCGCTGCAGGATTACGTAGGGCAGAAGCATCTGCTTGGAAAAGGGAAGATACTGTATAACCTGATAGAAAAGGATATGGTTTCCTCCATGATCTTCTGGGGACCGCCGGGTGTTGGAAAAACGACGCTTGCCAGAATCATCGCCAGGCAGACACAGGCACATTTTATCAATTTCAGTGCCGTCACAAGCGGAATCCGTGAAATTAAGACCGTGATGAAGGAAGCGGAGGGCGCGCGTCTGTATGGCAGAAAGACGATTGTATTTGTTGATGAAATACATCGTTTCAATAAAGCCCAGCAGGATGCCTTTCTGCCGTATGTGGAAAAGGGCAGTATTATTTTGATTGGCGCAACAACGGAAAATCCGTCGTTTGAAGTCAATGCCGCGCTTCTTTCCCGCTGCAAGGTGTTTGTGCTGAAGGCACTGGAGGTTTCGGATCTGGTGGAGCTGCTAAAGCATGCTCTGCAGGATGAACGCGGCTTTGGCTCACAGCATGTTCTCATCACAGAGGAGCAGCTGCATATGCTTGCCGTGTTTGCCAACGGAGATGCCAGAACAGCGCTGAATACGCTGGAGATGGTGGTTTTAAACGGAGAAAGCTCAGAAGCGGGAATCGTCATCACAAAAGAGGTGCTGGAGCAATGTACCTCCCAGAAGTCGCTGCTGTATGACAGACAGAGAGAGGAGCACTATAATCTGATCAGTGCCCTGCATAAATCCATGCGCAACTCCGACGTGGATGCAGCTATTTACTGGCTTGCGAGAATGCTGGAGGCGGGGGAGGACCCGTTGTACGTGGCAAGGCGTCTGGTTCGTTTTGCGAGTGAGGATATCGGGATGGCGGACAGCCGTGCCTTGGAAATCTGCGTTGCGGTTTATCAGGCATGCCATTTTCTCGGTATGCCGGAGTGTAATGTACATTTGACACATGCGGTTACCTATCTTTCTCTTTCTCCGAAATCCAATGCCCTGTATATGGCATACGGCGCAGCGAAGGAGGATGCTGTGCATATGCTGAGTGAACCGGTCCCCCTGCAAATACGAAATGCACCGACATCCCTCATGAAGGACCTGCATTATGGAGAAGGCTATCAGTATGCTCATGATACGCAGGAAAAGCTGACAAACATGGAATGTATGCCGGAATCCCTGAAGGGAAGGGAATACTATCACCCAACGATACAGGGAAGTGAAGCAAGGGTAAGCAAGCGATTGCAGGATATCAAGGAATGGAAACGGAAGCATCAAAATAAATAGAGGGCCGGTGTTTTAAGAAGACCTTCCTGCAAGTGATGAAACGCTGGGATATTGGCAGAATACGGATAGGCGCAGATTTCAGGTTGCAGGCATTTGACAGCGCTGTGCATGATCAATGCCTCTTTCCGTAAGGAAGAAAGGCCTATAAGAAAGCCATGAAAGCATCGGGGCGGCTGTACGCAGACAGTCTGTATGATACAGATGCTCATGGAGCTGCGTTGCGTATTTCCTGAATTAGGCAGCTAGAAAAAAGGTAATCCAGCCTTGATACAACAGGTTCGGATTGCCTTTTTATATGTTTTCATCAGCGGTAAAGGTGCCATGCATACCGCCGTTTTCTGTTTCTTATTTTACAGTTTTTATGACATACTTATCGAATAGCTCACGATTTCGCTCATCGGCACCGTCCATATTGCTGGAGGCGAACACCGGAGCCTCCATGCCATGCTCCTTCAGCAGCTCGACAAATCTTCCCATCACACACTGTGCAAGGAAGCATCCGGTCAGGGTACTGACAGGTCCCATACTGGTTGCATCATCGATTGGTGTTGTCGCATCCCCATACGGAGCATGATTGTCCAGAATCACATCCGCTAGCTCAAACAGACGCAGTCCGCTTTCATGACGGGAAGCGATGGTTTTGCTATGCGATAAGGAGGTGATCACGATAATACGGGCACCCTTTTCCCTGGCTCTCATCGTGTATTCGATCACCAGTGGATTTCTTCCGGAATTACTGGTGACAAGCAGAACATCTCCCGCTTCTATCGTGTAAATTGCATCCAGTACATCCGCATAGGAAGCTGTACGCTCCAGTGTGGTACTCTTTGTCGGGTGGGTTGCCAGCGTCATTTCGATTTCATTGATCGGATAAACCTTTGCATACCCTCCGGCTCTGGCATAGATATCCTGCCCGATCATATGCGAGTGCCCGCTGCCGAAGGTGTAAATGGTATGATGTTCCTTCTCCGCTTCAAACAATAGTCGTGCTGCCTGTTCCAGCGGCTCCCGTTCCTGTTTCATTACCGCGAAACGCTGTTCCACTTCTTTGAAATACGTATCAATAAATGCCATAATCAATCCTCACTTTCTTCTGATTTCAGTATACCATGATTATATGTAAAATCTATAATTGGATATAAAGTTATAACATTTTATACAAAATATGTAATTTAACCGTTGTTTTCGCACAAAACACTTTTAATTATTCTATTCTGCTAAAATAGGAAAATTTTTCCATTATAATAATTACAAAAACTGGAGTGGACGGAATGAAAAAAGTAACGGAAATCAATTTAAGAGTGGGAGATGCTATACGAAAAGGGCTTCAGCGAAAGGGAATGACGCAAAAGGAGCTTGCTGCACTGGTTGGTTCCACGCAGCGCTCGATTTCTTCATATATCAATGGGAATGCACAGCCCCCGCTTGATATTCTGTCTTTGATTTGCCGCATACTGGAAATCAATATGAATCAGATTCTGCAAATACCGGATTTCAATTTTCCCGGACGTATGCTGCATGATCCGATGGAGCTGGAATTCATGAAGATTTTTGATCAGGTGCCGGAGGAACGGCGGATGACCTTTACAAAGCTGATGAAAAGTATACTCAGCTTTCATCTGGAATAGGAAGTAAAAATGCAACTGTTACATAACATGGAAAATAAGACGATTCTTTTGGTAAATGACAAATACAGAAAGATGGAAAATTTTTATTTTTATGATAAAATGCCGTATTTATCGGTGTTTTTTTATATTTTGCGCAGAATTCGTATGGAAGAAAACTTTTTCATTTTATATACTATAGAAGTAAAAGGGAGAGAGAGGAGGAATATGGAAGAAAAACATACCTGTGTACTGAATCATGATGAGTATGAGCTGCTGAACTTTTATCGACAGCTCAGTGAAGAGCGCAAGCAGAAATTTTTTGATCTTGTGCAGACACTGGATATGCTGTTGAACCAGCAGGAGGATACGACTGCGGTCGCAGAGTAAATCACAGGTGTTGAAGTCATGGTTCTGAGAGCGCAATCCTTTTCATAAGAGAATGAGAAGGATGTGCGTTTGTTATACCGTGCACTGCTATCCTTACGGCGCAGGATACAGCACGGTGCATCAGCTGTAAAACAAATCCTGCAGGATCAATCCTGGTGTTGCAGCGGCTGAGCATGCATACTGTTTTGAAACCGGATGAGGACCGCAGGGTCCTTTTCTGTTTCTAGGCACTGACTGGTTTTCAGGGTACTGGATGAAAAAGCTGTCCGCCAGAACTGACCGTGGTGTGGGGATCATCCCATTTCTGATGCTGAAGCGTTCCACACAGGGTCCTATGTGATTTGTCGATGTTGATACAGTTGTTTCTTACATAATTATTTCATGAAAATATTTCAGAAAATGATTGACTTTTTCATCCCTGGATTGTACTATAGTAATATATGAAATGCGCTGACGGGAAATAGTATGGATATGGACATGACAGAGAGTCTTCGGCTGGTGGAAGAAGATATGCGAAGTATGCGGAACACATCCCCGAGCAGCAGAGGTGAACTCAGTAGCTTCTGCCGGAATCCTGCATCCGTTACCGTGCTAGAGTATGCTGGTACTCGAAGAGATTGATATCGTGAGGTATCAATAAAATAAGGTGGAATCACGTAAGGTAACTTTCGTCCTTTGGATGGAAGCTTTTTTTGTATAAGCGTATAAGGGAGGATATGAAGCTATGAAAAGATTTGCTATACCGGAAGGAACCCGGGATCTGATTCTGGGAGAATGTACTGCGAAGAAACGATTGCAGGGTGCAATCGAACAGGTGTTTGACAGCTACGGCTATAAGGAAATCGTAACACCGAGCATTGAATTTTATCAGACCTATCAGACCGGCTTTGAACAGGTTCAGGAGGAAGCGATGTACAAGTTTTTTGACCATAACGGAAGCATCCTGACACTGCGCATGGATATGACGGTACCGATCGCCCGTGTTGCGGCAACCAAGTTCAAGGATCAAAAGCCGCCGCTTCGCTTTCGTTACTGTGCCAATGTATACAAGGTCAAGGAGTCCTTTGCCGGAAAGCGCAATGAGGTGACAGATTGCGGAATCGAGCTGCTGGGGCTGAACGAAAAGCAGAGTGATCTGGAAATTCTGGTGTGTGCACTGGAGGTTATGGAGTGTATGCAGCAGCAGGCGTATACGCTGGAAATCGGCAATGTGAATTTCTTTCACACAGCAGGAAAGCTGCTGGGACTTTCTGCGGATGAAACAGAGCTTCTGGCGGATTTGATCGATCGCAAGAGTCTGAGCGAATTGAAGGAATATCTGCATACGTTGCCACTGAAGGATGAGGACAGAGAATTCTTCCTGCAGCTGCCGTGGCTGTGTGGAGATGCAGGGATGCTCAAGGAGGCATTGAACTGCTGCTTCGATGACAGACTGCGCAGTATTGTGGAAAGTCTTCAGGAATTGTATGCACAACTAAAGGCGCTCGGCTATGAAAACCGCATTACCTTTGATTTGGGAAAGCTGCCGCATCTGAACTATTACAGTGGCATTCTTTTTGAAGGCTTTGTGCCGGGAATCGGTACCAGTGTGCTGAGTGGCGGACGCTATGATTCTCTGCTGGAGAAATTCGGAGAGCCATTGCCGGCAATCGGCTTCTCTGTAAAGCTGGATGCCGTGCTGCCGGTTCTGGATTTAAAGCAGAAGGAGGCAACCCTCACGCTGTGCTATCCGTATGCACGAAAGGTGGAGGCACTGCGCAAGGCGAGGGAATTAAGAAAAACCGCACGGGTGGAGCTGCTGTGCGGGGTATATGATGATATTATCGTGAAAGGGGAGAAGGACGCATGAGTATATCCATAGCATTGACGAAGGGGCGTCTGGAAAAGGCCACTGTGAAGCTGCTGGAGGAGCGCGGGTATGGCATTGAATCATTAAAGGATAAGGGAAGGGCGCTGGTGTTTCAGGATTCCAAAAAGGATATTCGCTATTTCCTTGTGAAATCCAATGACTGCATCACCTATGTACAGCACGGCGTTGCGGATATTGGTGTTGTGGGAAAGGATACGCTTTTGGAGGGTGGCAAGGATTATTATGAAATGCTGGATTTAGGCATCGGAAAATGTAAATTCATCGTTGCCGGTCTGCGGGAACACAATCTGTTTGACAAGGTGGGACATGTGAAAATAGGAACCAAGTATCCCAATATCGCAAAACAGTATTTCCTGGAAAAGGGCATGGATGTGGAGTGTATTAAAATAGACGGCTCTGTGGAGCTGGCACCGATTCTGGGCTTGTGTGATGGAATCGTGGATATCATGGAAACGGGGACGACGCTGAAGGAAAACGGTCTGGTTGTCTTTGACACCGTCTGCGATATCAGCGCAAGGGTGATTGTAAATAAAGCGAGCTTTAAGCTGAAAAGAGCGGAGATCCTAGCAATCTTGGAGGATATGAAGAAAGGACTGGAAGCATGCTGAAACGAATGCGAGCATCGGATACAGGGAACCTGCAGACGTATCTGGAAAGCAGAACAGAAGAAATCGACAGTGAAATCATTGTCAGGGTCAGTGCCATCCTGCAGGATGTGAAAACCCGCAGGGATGATGCTGTCAGGGAATATACACAGCAGTTTGACGGAATTTTATTGGACAGTATGCGCGTGGAGCCTTCCGATATAGAAGCGGCTGCTGCCAAGGCGGATCCCTTCTTTGTGGAGAGTATGAAGAAGGCGAAAGCAAATATCGAGTATTATCACAATGCACAGAAGCAAAACGGCTATCTTTTGCAGAAGGAGCTCGGCATCTATCTGGGACAGCGTGTACTTCCACTGGACAGCGTAGGTATTTATGTGCCGGGGGGCAGAGCACAGTATCCTAGCAGTGTGCTGATGAATGCGATTCCTGCCCGTATCGCCGGTGTAAAGCGCATTGTTATGCTTACACCACCGGCGAAGGATGGCAGTCTGCATCCCAATATTGCGGCGGCAGCACAGATTGCCGGTGTGGATGAAATCTATAAGGTCGGCGGTGCTCAGGGGATTGCGGCGTTAGCCTATGGTACCCAAAGCATTGCGCCTGTGGATAAAATTGTCGGACCGGGAAATGTATACGTTGCGGCAGCGAAGAAGCTGGTCTTCGGGAAGGTGGATATTGACATGATTGCCGGACCGAGTGAAATTCTGGTGATTGCGGATGCGGATGCTCCTGCGAAAAGCGTTGCGGCGGATCTGCTGTCACAGGCAGAGCATGATCCGATGGCGAGTGCCATTCTGGTGACAACCAGTGAACAGCTTGTGGATGCTGTGGAGCTGGAGCTGCGCAAGCAGAGTGCTCTTCTGCCGAAACAGGAAATCGTGGAACAGTCGCTGCAGGCCTATGGAACAGCCATTTTATGTGAGAGCATGGAGGAGTGTCTGGATGTATCCAATGCGGTTGCGCCGGAGCATCTGGAGCTGATGGTGAAGCAGCCGATGGACTATCTGGGAAAGGTACGCCATGCGGGCAGTGTGTTCCTTGGCTATCACACCTGTGAAAGTGTCGGAGATTATTTCGGCGGCTGCAATCACGTATTGCCGACAAGCGGGACAGCGCGTTTCTCCAGTGCACTTGGAGTGGACAGCTTTATCAAAAAAAGCAGCTATCTGCACTATAGCGAGGAAGCTTTACAGACCTATGGAGACCATATCATAGAAATGGCGGAGCAGGAAGAGCTGCAGGCTCATGCCAATGCTGTGAAAGTGAGGCTGAAATCATGAAAAATATCGAAAGCTATGCGGCGCGGACAAACGGTAGCGTCATGCTGAATGCAAACGAATGCTATAAAAATATCAGTGGGGAAATGGTAAAGGAGCTGCAGGAGGCAATCGCAGAGCTGGAGTTTAACCGCTATCCGGATGAATCCAGCAGGGAGCTGATACAGGCATATGCGAATGTAAAAAAATTAGATGCTGGTAATCTGATCGCCGGCAATGGCAGCGATGAAATGCTGGGGCTCATGATTGGCTATTTCCTGGGAAAAGGTAAGAAATTACTGACCCTGTCTCCGGACTTCTCCATGTATGATTATTATGCATCCATGCATGAGAGTGAGGTTGTGAAATTTCCATGTGAGCAGGACGGTTCCTTCAGCATTGCGGATTTTATAGAATTTGGGCGGGAGCATCATGTGGATATGGTGCTGTTCTCCAATCCGAACAATCCGACCGGGCATTTTGTAAGCAATGCCCAGCTGTGTAAAATTGCGGAGGCGTTCCCCCGTATTCCGGTGATCATAGATGAGGCATATGGGGAGTTCGCAAAGGAAAGCATGCTGGCGTATCTGGACACCTACCATAACCTGTATGTGACCAGAACCCTATCCAAGGCGTATGGCTTTGCCGGTGCGCGACTGGGCTTTCTGATCAGCTGTCCATCCAATATTGCGAAATTGAAACCGGTGCTGGTTCCTTATAATATCAGCTCTTTAACACAAAGGGCGGGTGTGATCGTATTGCGGCATGCGGCGGAATATGAGCTGCTGGTGGAGGAAATACAGCTGGAGCGGGATATGCTGTATCACAAGCTGAAGCAGTTAAAAAACGTTACCTTCTATCCGAGTCAGGCGAATTATCTGTATGGAAGAAGCAAATATAAGCAGGAGCTGTTGAAGGCAATGGAAAAGGAAGGCATTGTCATTCGCAACTATGAAGGAAAGGACAGCTTCCGGATCACGGTTGGTTCCCCTGCGGAAAATGCCATTGTATTATCCGTATTACAGGAATTTGACAGAAAGGCGGTTACGGTATGAAACCAGAAACGAAGGATACAGGCTTTGCGCCAAGAACGGCAGGCCTAAGCCGGGATACCAAAGAAACAAGCATCAGCTGCACGATGCATCTGGATGGTACGGGAGTCAGTGAGATTCACACAGGCATCGGCTTCTTTGATCACATGCTGACGCTGTTTTCCTTCCATTCCGGGATTGATCTTACGCTGCATGCAAACGGCGATTTACAGGTGTGTGATCACCACACGGTTGAGGATTGCGGTATTGCGATGGGAGCCTGTCTGAAGGAAGCCCTGCAGGATAAAAGAGGAATTGAACGCTATGGCAGTATGCTGCTGCCGATGGATGAAACACTGGCACAGGTGGTACTGGATATCAGCGGGCGCAGCTTTCTGGTGTATAACTGTGAGCTGAAGCGGGATATGATCGGTTCGTTTTCCTGTGAAATGGTGGAGGAGTTTCTTCGTGCCTTTGCCTTTCAGGCAGGCATCACCCTGCATGTAACTGTAGTGTATGGTACCAATGATCATCACAAGGTGGAGGCGATTTTCAAAGCGCTGGGCCGTGCCTTAAAAACGGCGATTCGTGTGAGCGGCGATACGCTGCCGAGTACAAAGGGGAAGCTGTAATATGATTGCGATACTTGATTATGGAATGGGAAATCTGCACAGTGTGGAAAATGCCTTACAGCATATCGGCTGTACCTGCTGTGTAACGGATAAAAAGGAAGACCTACAGCGTGCGGATCAGCTGATTCTGCCGGGTGTGGGAGCGTTTGCGGACTGCATGAAGCATTTGCAGGAGCGTGATTTGATAACGGCTTTAAAGGAAGAGGTTCAAGGAAAGAAAAAACCGCTGCTCGGTATCTGTCTGGGCATGCAGGCGCTGTTTGAAGACAGCGAGGAAAACGGCTATACCAAGGGACTCGGCTTTTTGAAGGGCAACATCGTGAAAATGAGTGATGCTGCAGAAAGCAGGTTGCGCATTCCGCATATCGGCTGGAATCTGCTGGAACAGTGTCAGGAATCCAGTGTATTTGAGCGGCTGAGTGAGCGTCCGTTCGTCTATTATGTACATTCCTATTATGCACAGAATTATGCAAAGGAGGATTTGCTGGCAGACAGCGGCTATGGCGGGATGCGGATTCCCGGGCTTGTACGCAGGGACAATGTGGTTGGTGCCCAGTTTCATCCTGAAAAAAGCGGAGAAGACGGACTGCAGATTCTGCGGTGGTTTAAGGAGGAGTTTGTATGATCATTTTACCTGCAATTGATATACTGGATCAGCAGCCCGTGCGGCTGTATCAGGGAGATTATGAACAAAAGGAATGTGTTGGTGACAGTATTGGGGATATCGCAAAAGCATTTGAACAGCAGGGGGCCCGGTATGTGCATATGGTTGATCTCAACGGGGCGAAGGAAGGAAAGAAAATCAATCAGGACATCATCGTGAAAACTGCACAGAGTCTGCAGATTCCGGTTGAGGTTGGCGGCGGCATCCGCAGTATGGAGGACGTTCGATTTTATCTGGAGCATGGCATTGCGCGTGTTATTCTGGGAACGGCAGCCATAGAGAATCCGGAGTTTTTGCGGGAAGCACTCGCACAATATAAAGAGAAAATCGCCGTCGGCATTGATTGCAAGAACGGCATGGTTTGCGGTCATGGCTGGCTGCAGGAAAGTGAGCTGCAGTATATCGACTTTGCAATTCAGATGGAGGCCATGGGGGTAAAGACGATCATTGTGACCGATATCTCCAGGGATGGTACCATGACAGGACCGAATACAAAGATGCTGGCGGAGTTAAAGAAAACGGTTTCGATCGATATTATAGCTTCCGGGGGTATTCGTGACATCACGCATATCGAGGCATTGAAACAGCTGGATATTTACGGTGCAATCACAGGAAAGGCGATGTATGCCGAAACATTGTCCCTGTCCCAGGCCATCGCACTGTGCGGAGAAGCCTGATGCATACCAAGCGTATCATCCCGTGCCTGGATGTAAAGGATGGCAGGGTTGTCAAGGGAATCAATTTTGTCGGATTGAAGGAGGTCGGTGATCCGGTCGATCTGGCAAGAGCCTATTATGAGCAGGGGGCGGACGAGCTGGTATTTCTGGATATCACAGCAACGCATGAACAGCGGGATACCATGGTTCAGGTTGTCGAGCGCGTAGCAAGAGAAATCTTCATCCCGTTTACCGTCGGTGGCGGCATCCGCAGTGTGGAGGATATACGTAACATGCTGCTGGCAGGAGCTGACAAGGTTTCGCTGAACTCTGCGGCTGTCCGCAATAAGGAGCTGATCCGCGAGGGGGCAGCGATGTTTGGAAACCAGTGCATTGTGCTTGCCGTGGATGGAAAGCGCCGCGAGGATGGCAGCGGCTGGAATGTATACGTTGCCGGCGGTCGTGAGGATACCGGTCTGGACCTGCTGGAATGGGTACAGGAGGGTGTTCGTCTGGGGGCAGGGGAAATTCTGCTGACCAGTATGGATGCGGATGGAACCAAGCAGGGTTTTGATATCGAGCTGTGCAAGGCGGTGCATGAGCTGGTGGATGTTCCGGTGATCGCCTCGGGCGGCTGTGGGACGCTGGAGCATTTCGCACAGGTGTTTGAAGAGGATGCCAGTGATGCGGCTCTGGCGGCAAGCATGTTTCACTATAAGGAAGTAACGATTCCCGAGGTGAAGGCATATGTAAAAGAGAAAGGAATTGCAGTGCGGCTATGATACAGGTGAATTTTGATAAAGGAAACGGACTTGTTCCGGTTATTGTCCAGGATGTGCATAGCAGAGCTGTCCTCATGCTGGCGTATATGAATGAAGAAAGTCTGCGAATGACGATAGATACCGGGCGTGCAACCTATTACAGCCGCAGCCGTCAGGAATTATGGATCAAAGGAGAAACAAGCGGGCATTACCAGTATGTGAAGGATATCCGCATTGATTGTGATGAGGATACGATTCTCCTTCTGGTGGAGCAGGTGGGAGCAGCCTGCCATACCGGACATACCAGCTGTTTTTACCGGAATATGGAGGGAGAAGAGTTATGAAGGAACTGGATGCATTATATGAAACCATAAAGGATCGCAAGGAAAACAAGGAGGAAGGAAGCTATACCACCTATTTGTTTGAAAAGGGTCTGGAGAAGATTCTGAAGAAGGTCGGGGAGGAGTGTACCGAGGTGGTGATTGCCTCTTTGACACAGACGAAGGAAGATCAGATCAATGAAATAGGAGATCTGCTGTATCATCTTACCGTATTGATGGTGGAGAAGGGAATTTCCATGGAGGATGTCAATGCGGAGCTGGAACGCCGTGCTCAGAAAACGCATAACCTGAAGGCGGAGCGAAAGCCGATCGAACATTTGTAAGCCGAGCAGTCGGCTTTTTTTTCAGTTCCATGAGCTGTTTGAGGCTATGGTATGGTGTGGGGATCAAGATTGCCGCATAGCGGATGCAAAAGAACGGATGCCAAAAATGATGAACGGTATGGAGGCGGTTCTTCTGGTATACTATGTACGAGGTGATTCATATGAGGACAAATCAGGAGATGATGCAAAGCGTACTGTGTTACATTGAGGAGCATTTGGATGGAGAGCTGACGCTGGATACGATTGGTGCTTTTACGGGCTATTCCCCCTATCATGTGCATAAGCTGTTTACTGCAATATGCGGTATGCCGCTGCATGCCTATATACGGCGCAGACAGGTATCCAAAGGGGCATTGCTTCTTGTACAAAGCGATTTACGTATTGCGGAAATCGCCTCCGCCTGCGGTTATCTCTCCCAGCGGGCATTTCATAAGGCGTTTTTGCAGCTGTATCGCACAACACCGGACGCCTTTCGGAAAAAGAAGAATGCCTATGTGCTGCAGGAGCCGCTGCAGCTTCATCAGAAGCCGGATATAAACCATATGCATATGGATATGGAAATACAGCACTGGACAGAGATACAGCTGGAGGGCTATGGTGCAGATACCAGACAGGGCTTTCATGTGATTGGTAAATGTCATCGTAAATGCAACCGGTATCTGAAAGCAAATCCGCAAAAGGATTCGGTAGTGTATGGTATCCATGATTATACAGATGCCGATATGGATGCCGGTCAGCCCTGCTTTCAATATTTTGCAGGTATAGCAGTTGAGCGGGTGCACAGACAGAAGCTGACGCATAGAATCCTGCCGACAGGAGCCTATCTTGTGTTTTCCTTTTGCGCAGATCCAAAGACCTCTATGGAGCCGTTTGCACAGGATATTTATCAGAACTGGCTGCCCAAAAGTGCATACCGGCTTCGTTCGGACTGCTGTATGGATATCGTCAAATACGGAAAAGAAAATGAACAGGGAATCGCCCGTATAGAATACTGTATACCGGTTTTAAAGTAAATGAGGGGAATGAAAACGCTGTCGGACACTAGTTCACAATGCGTTTTTTTATACCTTCAGCTGTAAATAAGCGAGATAACATCGTGTTATGTTGACATAAATATTTATAATTTCATTTTTTGGAAAAGGTATCGTATACTGACATAGCTGCCTTGCATGTCATGCTGGAAGGCGCAGATTCAGAAAATGAGAAAAGGAGAACCGTATGATTTTTATAAAAGAAAAGGGGAAGGGACTGCTGGTATGCTTTGGTATTGCCGCTGCTGCCCTTCTGCTGGGGCAATGGATTCCCATTATCGGAGGGCCGGTATTTGCCATCCTCATTGGAATGCTGCTGGCATTTCGCATTAGAAAAGAGGAAGCCCTGCAGGCTGGCATCACCTTCACCTCCAAGAAAATCCTGCAGTATGCAGTCATTTTACTGGGGTTTGGCTTAAATCTGTCCGTTATTGCTAAAACAGGACAGCAGTCGCTCCCACTCATTCTGGCAACCATCACGACATCCCTCGTCATTGCTTACGGTTTGAAGCATCGACTTCATATGCCGGCAAATATCTCCACTTTGGTGGGAGTCGGCTCATCCATCTGCGGAGGCTCCGCGATTGCAGCGACTGCCCCGGTCATCGCGGCGGATGACGAAGAGGTGGCACAGGCCATTTCTGTGATATTTCTATTTAATATTCTGGCAGCCGTTCTGTTTCCATGGCTGGGAACACTGCTGCATTTTCATGGCAGTGAGGGCTTCGGCGTGTTTGCGGGCACCGCTGTGAACGACACCTCCTCCGTAACAGCAACCGCAGCAACCTGGGACAGCATGTTTCATTTAGGCTCTGCCACACTGGATAAGGCGGTTACTGTCAAGCTGACGCGTACCCTTGCCATTATACCGATTACGCTGTTTCTGGGTGTTCAAAGAATGCGGAAAGAGGAACAGGAGGAGAAAAGGGAGGGGAAAAAGCTTGCATGGAAACAGATATTTCCGGTATTTATTCTTTACTTCCTTATGGCCTCCGTCATAACGACTGTCTCTACGAATGTATTGCATATATCCCCGGGTATCTTCCTGCCCTTAAAGGAGCTGAGCAAGTTCTTTATCATTATGGCGATGGGGGCAGTCGGTCTGCATACCGATATTGTAAAGCTGGTAAAAAACGGTGGTAAGCCTATCTTTATGGGGTTCTGCTGCTGGGTCGGTATCACGCTGATATCCCTGCTCATGCAGAGGCTGCTGGGCATCTGGTGAGGAATTACAATAGCGTAAACAGCTTTTCTCATGTGCCTTTACAGACAGGCTTGTACATTTGAAAAGACATGAAATTCATGTTCTTGCGGATAATTATGGAAAAATATGATATGATAAGGACAGCTATATGAGGAGGCCGTTGTATGAATTTGAAAATTGAAAACTGGAAGCTTTTGATTCTTTCCATTTTTTATATGATATTTTCCATTTTATCCTATACGATTGAAAAGGAGAAATTCCTGAATTTCTTCCAGATTGCAGGGATTGTGATCATTTTGGTAGGCTTGTTTCAGATTCTTGTATATTTCTTTAAAAAGGAATATATGAAGCCGAATGAATTCAGCTTTTCCTTTGGTGTATTATACTGCATAGCAGGACTGATCGTTGCCACCAAGCCATATCTGATTGTAGATAATTATCCTATCGTTATTTCCGCTCTGGTGGTATTGGATGCGACACTGCGTCTGCAGTATTCCATGAATCTGTTTCGCCTGGAGGATGCACAATGGAAGATTCATCTGGCTCTTGCCGTAGTTCCGCTGCTTATGGGAATGGTGCTGATACTGGTATCCTTCGATGAAAAGACACTGCATAATCTGTTCAGCTTTCTGCTGATTCTGGATGCCATTGCGAATTTCTATACAATTTTGTATTACCGCGGTGTTGCCAGACGCTATGGCCGTCACAGTGAACAGATTCTGGATATTTCCAATCAGGAAGCCACTGCACATGAAGTAATTGACGGAAAAGATAATATGGTATGATAAAAAGCGGTGGAAGCATCGCTTTTTTCAATTCGGACAAAGGAAAGCAGAGATTGACGAAAGAGGGCTGCTTCCGCTGTATGATTGCCGAAGCGTATCAGGGTACGGAGGTACCTGCGGATATGCATGTCCTGACGATACCGGAGGTAACCTGGGCAAAATTCACCTGTATTGGACCGCTGTCCAGCACTGCAGGCCGTAAATACAAAGCTTTTCTCAGCATGGCTGCAGGAAAATCAGGAATATGATATCGCGGCGAACATGTACATTGTGTGGTATACACCGGATGAGGATGAGGTTAGCTGAAAATGGAAGTGAGGTATGGATTCCTGTGAAAAGGTTGACTGAGAAGGGATAGGGGATTGATTCTATCTGCATATCGTATGAAAAAAAGAAGCCTGCAGGGTACATCCTGCAGGTCGTTTTTATGGATGAAAGAAATGTAATGGGAGAAGTAAGGAGTACGAAAAAAACAGCGCTTTACAGGCTCTCCCTGAATTACATAAAGGCAGCGTATTTTTCAATCGGTTATAAACGCAAATAATCCAGTCTGAGCAGGGCTTTTCCATTTGGCAGGGGGTATATCGTGCGTTTCGACAGAGAATACTCAATAGACAGCATACTGCGCGTGAGCTCCACTTTCTGCAGCTGTTCATGGATGGAGTTTCATACGGCAAACGAATGCAGATACGGGGAGTCGGATACAAAGCCTTCATCCGTATCCTGCATATGTGCTTCATATGTCTGTAGTTCGATATCGGTCCATGGATTGTTCATAGGTTATCTCCTCGTTTTGTATATTGTAACGTACATGGTGCGAAAATACAAAAAAACAGAACGTGATGTTCTGTTAGTGAAACATATCCTTTTTCTTGAAGATAAGAGTTGCGATGATACAGCACACAGCTGCAATGACTGTCGGGAACCACCATTCCGGATAAGGCAATCCGCTGACATTCATGCCATAGAAACTGAAAATGATATTCGGGATTGCCATGACGATGGTAATTACCGTCAAAATTTTCATCACGATGTTCAGATTGTTGGAAATGACGGAAGCAAAGGCATCCATTGTTCCGGAAAGGATGTTGGAGTAAATGTTACACATCTCTATCGCCTGATGAATCTCAATCAGTACATCCTCTAGAATATCCTGATCCTCTTCATACAGCTTGATCAGCTTTCCGCGCATGATTTTGTTTAAGGTAACCTCATCGGTTTTCAGTGAGGTGCTGAAATAGACCAGAGACTTTTCCAGACCCAGCATCTGAATCAGCTCCTTGTTTTTCATAGACTGGTGCAGCCTCTGCTCGGTACGGGAGGAAATCCGATCGATTTGGCGTAGATAAATCAGAAAGCGCTGGGAAATACGAAGCAGCAGCAACAATAGAAAACGGGTTTTCATATCGGTATTCATACCCTTGATTCTACCGTTTGCCATATCCTCGATGCTTAGATTCTCATACAGGGAAATCGTAATCACATAGCCCTTCATGATAACAACACCCAGTGGCAGCGTGGTATACAGCAGGGTATTTTCATCCAGATTGTCATCTTCCTCTGCACTCGGGTAATCGACGATCACCAGGGTCTGGTTTTCATCATCGTCATAATCGATATGGGAGCTTTCCTCTTCATCCAGTGAAGATTTGATAAACTCCGGCAGCACGCCGATTTTATTTGTCAGGAAATCAATATCTTCCTGTGTAGGCGCAACAGCGCTGATCCAGCAGCCTGGTTCCGGCTGTTCCAGTTTTTTTGTGACAGTTCCATATGTCTTGTAAAATTCCAACATAAAAAAGACCTCCTTCTTACAGGAGGGATGTAGATACGCCTCCTGTATTATGATTTATACAACTTCGATATGGACTTTCGGGCTCAGGAGACATACAAACACCTTCTTTCTCAACTTAGCTATTATAACATAAAAATAGAATTGTGGGAGTGTGTGCGGGAAGGAAAAATCAGAAATTTGGAAGAAATATGGTACAATAGGGATAAATGAGGAGATGAATGGGATATGAAGGTTCGATTTTATGATTCTGTACAGGATGAAAAGCTGAGGTTTGCCGTGATTGCTGTGTGGTGCAGGAGTGGATGGCTGTTTGTACGCCACAGGGAACGTGATACATGGGAGCTGCCCGGGGGACATCGGGAAGCGGGCGAAAGCATTGATGCCTGTGCCCAAAGAGAGCTGCTTGAGGAAACGGGAATCGCAGATGCCCGTATGAAGCGTATCTGTGTGTATTCGGTTGAAGGCAAAACACGGGTGAATGAAACAGGTGAGGAAAGCTTCGGCATGCTGTATCAGGCAGAGGCTTCCTCCTTCAAAGAGCTGCCGCAGAGTGAAATTGCGGAGGTAAGGTGCATGACTGCGCTCCCAGAGGCCCTGACATATCCGGCAATTCAGCCACTCCTTTTTCATATGGCTATAAAAAGCTGTCTTCGATATGAGATTTTTGACGGCTGTAATCCCGACGACTCGCGTGCAGTATTAAAGCAGCTTCCGGAATGGTTTGGACTTCCGGATGCTTTGGAGGATTATGTACAGAAAAGCAGGGAGATGAAAACCGTCGGCTGCTATTTCAAGAATTACATGGTTGGCTTTCTGTCACTGAAAAAGACCAGTCCAAAGGCGATGGAGGTTTATGTTATGGGCATTCTTCCGCAGCTGCATCGTATGGGAATCGGTACGAGGCTGATGCGGATGGCAGAACAGGAGGCAGAAAAAGCGGCAATGCAGTATCTGCAGGTGAAAACATTATCTCCTAAGGTACAGGATCCCGATTATTTGAAAACCTATGCCTTTTATGAAAGAATGGGGTTCTGTCCGCTGGAGGTGCTGCCATTGTGGGATGAATGGAATCCGTGTCAGCTCATGGTGAAGTACATTGCGATGAAGCAGCAGCCTGCTTTGTGTAAGCCTTGAACTGCTACAGTAATTTGATTGGTAGTTATACAGACACGCATTAAGGTAGTATATAAAAAGAGTAGCGTATCATCCCTTCGTATGCATATCTATGTAATAAAAAAATAGACGAAACAAGAAATCGCCTATTTTTTGCAGCTTTGCGCAGGTACAAGCTTTTTTAATCCGTAATATGTTAATAATAAATCGATGCCTTCACTTCCTCTGCCTTTTTCCTTCCCTCCAGCTTTTCAATGATGGCGAAGGCGAAATCAATCACAGCGGCTGCACTTCTTCCGGTGATGATTGTTCCATCAATTACCGCATACTGATCCACATACGTTCCGCCGAAATCCTCATTCATACTTGTAAAGCAGGTGTACTTTCTACCCTTGAGATAGCCCTGTCTTCCTAGAATGGTCGGTGCTGCGCAGATTGCACTCACCAGCTTTCCCTGATTCATAAAATCCTTTAAAATGGAAAGCACACGTTCATCGGCTTCCAGCTTCTGATAATGCGGACCGCCCGGCAGAAACAGCATATCATAGTCTGCCGTATTCACATCCTTAACATCTGCCAGATTGCTGATGGTAATATCAAAGCGTCCGGTTGCTGCTGTATGATCAATCGCATAGACATCAATCCTGATACCTGCTCTTCGAAGCAGTGCAATCGTACCGACAGCCTCCAGCTCTTCAAATCCATCCGTTAATATACACATAACATTCATAATGCAAGACCTCCTTAACGACACCATTATATCACCTTTTTCCCGCTCACTTCCCTGTATTTCATTCTTTTTATAGAGGTATAAGAATATAGTATAACAGGAGTGTGAGGTTATGGATAAACTGATGCTGATGAATGATCAACTCAATGCGGTTGTATGGGGGAAGTACATGATCTTTTTTTTATTGTTTACGGGCTTCTGGCTCATGCTGCGTACCAGATTCCTTCCCTTTACCCATGCACGGCTGATTCTGCGTAAAACATTGGGCTCACTGGGAAAAGGTGATAAGGGGGATGGGGTTACTCCCTTTCAGGCTGTAGCGACCGCACTGGCTGGAACACTGGGAGTCGGCAGTGTGGTGGGCGTTACCACGGCTTTGACGATGGGAGGGCCGGGTGCACTGCTGTGGATGTGCGTCAGTGCCATCTTCGGCATGATGACCAAATATGCAGAGGTTGTGCTTGCCATCCATTATCGTACGAGGGAACGGGATGGCACCTTTATCGGCGGACCGATGACAACACTGGAGAACGGCTGCCATATGGGCTTTCTCGGTATTTTGTTTGCCGTGCTTTGTATTTTTGCATCCTTTGGTATCGGGAATGTCACACCGGCAAATACGATTGCACATACGATCACATCTTATATTTCCATACCTTCCTGGAGCATAGGTCTCATCATGGCGCTTTTTATTGCCTGGATCATATTCGGAAAGGGAAATCTTATCATGCGGTTTAATGAAATTACGATTCCTGTGATTTCCGTGCTTTATATTGCCGCGTGTCTGTATCTGATTGTATTGCATGCCGATGCGCTGCCGCAGGCACTGCGACTTGTATGGTATGATGCTATGCGTCCCATGGCCGGGGTTGGCGGTATCGGCGGCTTTGCCATCAGCCGGGCCATGCATTTCGGTATTTCCAGAGGCGTATTTTCCAATGAAGCGGGGATGGGAAGCTCACCGATCTCCCATGCCTGCGTTTCTCATGCCAATGCAATCGAGCAGGGGTTCTGGGGAATCTTTGAGGTGTTCTTCGATACGATTGTCGTCTGTACGATTACCGGTCTGATGATTTTGACCAGTGGACTGCTCGACAGCGGGATGGAGGGGGTGGCATTAACGGTTGCCTGCTTTACCTCCGGCTTCGGTCACCTCGGCGGTATCATATTCTCCTTTTCCATTGTTGCCTTTGCGATTCCCTCCATTCTCGGCTGGTATTATTATGCGCGGGAGTGTTTACGATATCTGTTTAAGGGAAAACTGATGCTGTATATCTATCAGGGGGTTTTTCTGGTACTGCTGGTTTTCGGAGCACAGCTGCAGCTGACATTCGTATGGGATGTTGCGGATACGCTGAACGGACTCATGGCGATACCCAACCTGATTTCTCTGGTAATTTTATGCCGAGTTGTGGTAAAATTAACGAAAGAGTATTTGGAAGAACATGGGAGTGATTAGATGAAGGTTGTAATTGCCTGTGATTCTTACAAGGGCTGTATGACTTCAAGAGAGGTTGCCGAACGTATTGAACTGGGGATTCGACAGGTGGATGATGCTGTTATCACAACATCCTATGTCATTGGTGACGGCGGGGAAGGGACAGTGGAGGCATTTCATGAAACCTGTCACGGAAGGAAACAGCCGGTAAGTACCACGGATGCTTATGGAAAGAAAATCATAAGTGAGTACACGATCATTGAGAATGGTGAAACAGCAGTGATCGAGGTAGCAAATATCATAGGATTAAATATGCATGAGCGGGATAAGCGGGCACCGTTTTTCGGCAGCAGCTACGGTGTAGGTACCGTTATGCTGGATGCGGCTGCACAGGGCTGCAGGAAAATTATCATCGGCCTGGGCGGAAGTGCAACCAATGACGGCGGAATGGGTCTTCTGCAGGCACTGGGGTGCCGGTTTTATGACAGCTCCCATAAATATCTTTCCCCGCAGGCGATGAATCTGGACAAGGTCCGCTATATCGATTTCAATCGGCTGAACAAGCTGGAGGGTATTGAACTGATTGCAGCCTGTGATGTGAAGAATCATCTGCTGGGAGAAAACGGGGCAACCTATGTATTCGGAAAACAGAAGGGTTTTTTCCCGAATCAGATTCGTAAAATCGATCTGGGAATGGAAAATTTCCGCAATCAGGTGCGGCGGTATCTGCATGTGGATATTGATTCCTTTGACGGCGGAGGAGCGGCAGGGGGCATCGGTGCTGTTTTGATCGGTATCCTGCATGCGAACATGATTTCCGGCATTGAGCTGCTGCTGTCCTTCAGTGACATGGAGGAGCAGGTGAAGGATTGTGATCTTGTGATTACAGGAGAAGGGCAAAGTGACCGTCAGACGATGTTTGGAAAGGTTCCGGTGGGAATCCTGAAGGTTGCCAACCGCCATCATAAGCCATGTATCTGTATCAGCGGTGCCTTGGGAATCGGATATCAGGAGCTTTATGATCTTGGATTTATCGGAATATACAGTATAGCGGATCGGGCTATGACGTTTCAGCAGGCTTTGGATAATGCTCCGGATAAGCTGACAGCCACCACCTATGGGGTAATGAAAACGGTTATGTATTACATGAATCGCATCAACGGGAACAGAGGATGATCTGTTCTTTTTTTTACGGTCATATGGTTCTGCGGTTTTGTAAATCAATGGAGCGCTTCTTTCGTTTTTGAACCGGTATATGATATAGCATAAGCGAACAGGCTGTGAATTTGGCGGTTGTGCGTCTGTAATGCATTGTGTCCGTTCGGCTTGCAGTCTTATGATTTTAAAAAGATTTTATTTTTCTATTTACAAAATGCGGATTCTCACATATAATACATATGAACAGATGTTCATATGTTAAAAGAAATGAGGAAATCAAATGGTAAAGGAAGCTATGGAATGTGAAGTAACAGAGGTGCATACAGATACCGTTGCAAGATTAAAGGATACTCTGCTGAGTCAGGAACAGTTTCAGAATCTGGGTACCCTGTTTAAGATGTTTTCGGATCCGACAAGACTGAAAATACTGAGTGCGCTGTTTCAGGAAGAACTATGTGTATGTGATTTGTCGGAGCTGCTGGAAATGACACACTCCGCAGTTTCCCATCAGCTGAGCGTTCTTCGGCAGAATCGCCTGATAAAGTACCGCAGAAGCGGGAAAAATATTTACTATTCTCTGGATGATGAACATATTCAGCTCATATTTGATGCAGGTTTATCCCATATTATGGAGGGATGATATGCTGTCGAAAAGGTTTTGCTTCAGGAAGGCACAGCCTATGACCTCTGGAATTCTGTATCCTTGCAGGATAGTGTCGCAGTTTCGCAGGCCAACCGGCTTTGGCGGACGCTGTGCAACGCGAGTAATGAATATTATGAATCGCGCACAGTATCACCGGGTCTTAAAGGAGCTGCCGCTGCAGGGACGTATTCTGGATATCGGCTTTGGAAACGGGAACATGCTGAAGCGAGTGTTGAAAAAGGGCTGCTGCAGTGTTTATGGGACGGAAATCAGTGAAAGCTGTATGACTGCGGTGGAATGGAAGCTGCTGCCAAGCCTGCAGCAGGGATATCTGAAGCTTGCTATGGGCAGTGCAGAATCCTTGCCATTTGCAGATGCCTGTATGGATACGGTATACAGCATTAACACGATTTATTTCTGGGAATCACTGGACAAGGGGCTGTGTGAGATAGCACGTATACTCAAGCCGCAGGGTACGCTGCTTTTGGCCTTCTATGATAAGCGTTTTATGTCACGTCTTCCCTTACGTGAATACGGCTTTCAGCTATACGATCCAAAGGATGTGAAAGCGGCACTGAAGCATAACGGATATACGTCTATTGAGGTTCATGAAGTGAAAAAGGAAAAATCCTATTGTATTCGTGCAAAACGCGGAAATGTTTAGGAACGTAGAACATAAAGCTTTTGTACAATTTTATACAGAAGAGGCAATAACACAAGTAATTATAAGGTAAGGAGGCAGCATATGGAACGCATATATATACTGGATGAGCTTGATTGCGCCAACTGTGCAATGAAGATTGAAAGGCATGTAGGAAAAATCAAGGGTGTGAAGGAATGCTCGGTGGATTTTGTTAGTAAAAGGATGTTTGTAGATATGGAGCATGAGGGGATTGAAGCTGTGCTCGAAGAAACGGTGCAGGCGATTGAACCGGATGTAATCCTGCGGCGTAAGGATGATAAAAAGGCAGCTTCTGCCGGAAAGCAGGGGGCAAGCGGGAAAGCTGGACATTCCAAGGCAGAGGAACACTATTCTGCACAGGAAGACTGCGGCTGCAAAAAAGCGCATCATCACGACCATGCAGATTGTGCCTGTGCACACACGGATGGACATGATCACCACGATGCCTGCAATGGGTCGCATGCACATGAAAACGACGGACACCATCATCATGAAGGCTGTGGCTGCGGGCATGACCATGCTCATGAAGCACATGAGGATCGTGAAATTCAGGGAGCACTCAAGCTGTATGTGAAAAATCTCGATTGTGCAAACTGTGCAAATAAAATCGAAGCATATGTCCGCAAGATGGACAATATAAAGGATGCCAGTATGAACTTTTCACAGGGAGTTCTGTTTGTTGAGCTGCAGGATGCAAGCCGCAGCGAGGACACCATCAAAGCGATTATGGCGGTTATACCTACCCTGGAGGACGGTGTGACTGTTGAGCGGGAGAAATCTACAGAAGAGGAAAAGCCTTCCCGAATGTTTTCCTTTCAGGAAAACGCACGGCTGTATCTGGGAATTCTGCTGTTTGCGGCAGCTGTTGTATTGGAAGCACAGTCCTGGTCTGTCTGGCTGTTTCTGGCTGCCTATGTGATGGCAGGAGGTAAGGTGGTCTATATTGCACTGCGCAATATACTGAAGGGGGAGGTTTTTGATGAAAACTTCCTGATGAGTGTTGCGACGATCGGAGCACTGGCTATCGGCTCCTATGAGGAAGCAGTTGCTGTTATGATTTTTTACGAAATCGGGGAGATGTTTCAGTCCTATGCAGTGAATCGTTCCAGAAAATCGATTTCCTCCCTGATGAATATCCGTGCAGACTATGCCAATCTGTGGAAGGATGGAAAAGAGGTCAGAGTTTCACCGGAGGCGGTTGGCCTTCATGATCTGATTGTGATCAAGCCGGGTGAGCGGGTACCGCTGGATGGTGTGATCGTTGAAGGAACGAGCTCTCTTGATACCTCGGCTCTGACAGGAGAATCCCTTCCAAGAGATGTCGGTGTGCAGGATGAGGTACTTGCAGGCGTCGTCAATCTAAGCGGTGTGCTGAAGGTGGAGGTCAGCAAGGCGTATGGGGAATCTACCGTATCGCGTATTCTGGAGCTGGTGGAGAATGCGAGCAGTAAAAAAGCACCGATGGAAAAATTCATCACACGCTTTGCAAAGGTGTATACGCCAACGGTTGTCTTTCTGGCAATCGCACTGGTTGTGCTGCCGATGCTGTTTATACCGGATGCCGTCTTCACTGACTGGCTGTATCGGGCACTGACCTTCCTTGTTGTGTCCTGTCCGTGTGCACTGGTTATCAGTGTTCCTCTGGGCATGTTTGCCGGGATTGGAGCAGCAAGCAAATCCGGTATACTGATTAAGGGCGGCAATTATCTGGAGGCATTGAAGGATATCGATACGGTTGTGTTTGATAAAACCGGTACTCTGACAAAGGGCGTATTTACAGTGACACAGATACATGCCATACAGCGCAGTGAGGATGAACTGCTGGAAATGGCAGCCTATGCGGAAAATTATTCCACTCACCCGATTGCACTTTCCATTCGCAAGGCATATGCAAAGACGATCGATGCGGAAAGACTGAGCCGGTATGAAGAGGTTGCCGGAAACGGGATTCATGTACAGCTGGATCAGCATGAGCTGCTGGTGGGAAATTACAAGCTGATGCAGGCAAATGGTATCACCTATGAAGAACATGATGCATTGGGAACAATCGTGCATATCGCCGTTGACGGCACATATGAGGGCTATATTGTTATTGATGATGAAATCAAGGAAACTAGTAAGGAAGCCATTGCTTCTTTGAAAAGCAGCGGTGTTAAGAAATGTGTTATGCTGAGCGGTGACCGCTATAAGGTGGGAGAGCATGTTGCGTCCGTTCTTGGATTGGATGAGGTTCACATGCAGCTGCTTCCTGCGGATAAGGTGGAAAAGGTCGAAGAACTGCTGCAGCAGGAGAGTGAGCATGGCAAGCTGGCCTTTGTCGGCGATGGCATCAACGATGCGCCGGTACTTGCAAGAGCTGATATCGGTGTTGCGATGGGAGGCATTGGAAGTGATGCCGCAATTGAAGCGGCGGATGTCGTCTTGATGAAGGATGATCCTTCTGCATTGAGCACTGCAATCCGCATCGCAGGAAAAACCATGCAGATTTTATGGCAGAACATTGTATTCTCTCTGGGAATCAAGGTTGTAATCCTGATCTTAACAGCCTTTGGCATGGCAAATATGTGGATGGGCGTGTTTGCGGATGTCGGTGTGACACTGATCGCCATTCTGAATTCCATGCGCGCTTTAAAGATACGGTAGTCTAACTGTTTGTATTGCATAGAAAGAGAAGCTTTTGGAAACAGAAGCCTCTTTTCTTTTGCTTTGTTTCACAGCTGCTTTTTTCTGATAGGAAGGAAAGCGATTATCCATACATATGACAGTGAAAGAGGAAGACTCAGCGTTTCAATGTGTCTGATTGCTGTTGAATAATGTAAGGGAAATGGGTATAATAGGGAATATTCCGAAAGGATGAGGTGATATCATGAAAAAATTTATACTGTCTGTTTTCTGTTGTATGCTTCTGCTTACCGGCTGCAGTAATAAGGTGCAGGAAAAGGGGAAGGTGCAACAGATTGGAATCGAGGATGCGTTTTCCAAAATGGATAAAAAAGAAACGTTTCTGCTTATGATTACAAGAGATAAATGCTATTATTGCCAGCTGATACACAAGATGCTTGACGATACGATCGAGGATCATCCGACGACCATCTATAATGTAAAAATGGATGATTCCACGACCGAGAATCTGTACGCGGATAATGACCTGTTGAAAACCAGACTGGAAAAGCCCGGGACAACACCGCATGTTTATTATATTAAGGATGGGGTGGTCAAGGATGACATCACCGGCTTTGATGAAGAAAATCCGCTGGAGTTCTGGGAATGGGTAAAGAAGCATAATATCGAGAATCTGAAATAGAAACAGAAGGATGGAAAAACGTTTATTTCATGCTTTAGAATATCGTTGCATCCTGGGACAGAAGGGAATCAATTTCATCGCTTAAAAACAATGAGGTTGATTCTTTTTTGTCTCGGTCATTACGACTTTGCCTATTTTCAGGTAGGAATCAGACAGGGGGTATTCTCTTATGTTATGTGTCCTGCACAGATTTTATGACAGGAGAATGACATAAAATGAAAAAACTTATGAAAATCTTTTAAAAGGATTGATAATTTTTTTCATAACCGCTATAATAGTAAAGTGAGTAAGAAAGCTTTTCATGGAAGTTGAAGAAAGTGATGTGTTGATATGAAAACGTGGCAGGAGGTTTATGCAAACGCAAAAACTCTGTGCGCAAAATGCAGATGCTGTCCGGTATGCAATGGATTGGCATGTCGAGGCGAAACACCCGGTCCCGGAGGAAAGGGCAGCGGGAGTGCATTTGTAAGAAATGCTGAAATGCTGAAAAAGGTATTCATTACCATGGATACAATCAGTGACAATACGGAAATCGATACGACTTCCGAATTTTTTGGCCATAAGGTATCATTTCCGGTGTATGCGGCACCAATCAGCGGTATCCTGCAGAATTATGGTGCAGAGCTGGATGATATGAGCTATACCAGAGCGCTGGTGGATGGCTGCCGCCGTGCGGGTACGCTGGCATTTACCGGAGACGGTATGCATGATGAAATGTTCAAAGGTCCGATGTCTGTGGTCGCACAGCATGAAGGCTTCGGTGTGCCGACGATTAAGCCGTGGAGCAGGGAACATATGGCTTGGCGGATCGAACTGGCGAAAGAAGGACATGCGCTGGCAATTGCCAGTGATATTGATGCCAGCGGTCTGACAAATCTGAGAACAAGCATTACACCAGTCGGATTTAAAAATGTTGAGGAGCTAAAGGAAATTACGCGAATCTGTGGAGATGTTCCTTTTATTCTGAAGGGGATACTCAGCGTGAAGGGAGCCCGCAAGGCACTGGAGGCAGGAGCATCCGGTATTATTGTAAGCAACCATGGCGGCCGTGTTCTGGATGACTGTCTGTCCGGTATCGAAGTGCTGGAGGACATCGTAAAGGTGGTAGACGGACGTATGAAGGTATTTGTGGACGGCGCGTTCCGTACAGGAAATGACGTTTTCAAAGCACTTGCACTGGGAGCTGACGGCGTATTGATCGGCCGACCGGTATCCCAGGCGGTTATTGGAGATGGCAGCGACGGCCTTGTGACCTATTTGGAAAAAATCAGACTGGAGTTAAAAGAAGCGATGGCAATGGCTGGTTGTAAGACGATTCAGGATATAACCAGAGATTGCGTCAGCGTAACATTCTAAAGGAGGAGATCATTATGAATTCTTTTGAGAACAATGCATTTTTCTGGCAGAAGCTGGATACTTTGTTTTTATCAAGCAAGCTCGTAATCGACAGGCCTAGAAATACCTGTCATTACAAATACAGCAACCTGGTATATCCGGTGGATTACGGGTATCTGAATGATACCACAGGCTCTGATCAGGCACCGATTGATGTGTTCAGAGGCAGTGAGAAAAGCAATCTTGTACAATCCGTTGTAATCAGCGCAGATATATTGAAAAAAGACTGCGAGGTCAAGCTGCTGGTTGGCTGTACGGAGGAAGACGAAAATGATATTCTGGAATTTCTGAATCAGACAGAATTTCAGAAGGCTGTATTGATTCGTCGCGGAAATGAAGTTCCGGAATGGGCACAGAACGATTAGGCTGAAGTAATTCAGCTTTTTTTCATATTTATGGACAGGGAATAAAGCTGTTTTGTGATACAAGGCATATATAGAACGGGGAGGTGCTATCCCCTGTATGTGGAAAGAGCTTCCTGCCGTTTCCCGGTATTTTATGCAGGAGCTGTTGTTTTTTTGATTCTTACCATGCATGAATTCTTCTTTTTTTCCATACAGTAGAAAAGGAGGTCTTTTGCATGAAAAAACTATTGATTATAGGATTGCTGCTATGCCTGATGAGCGGGTGCCAAAAGAATACGGGTACCTTTGCACAGGGGGATAAAAATCTTTCCAGCGTATTTGCGGATATCAACGAACAGATTGCGGACGGAGCCTTTTCAATTCCATTGTTAAAGGACACTGCGCTGAGTGAGCGGGAGGTGGAAGCACTCTATCAGCTGGATATGACGAAAATAGAAAGCTGTATGGTGAAAACCGCTGCTGTGCAGGCACAGCTTGGAGAAATTGCATTGTTTCAGGTGAAGAAGGAACATGAGGGGGATGTGAAGAAGGCGATCAAAAGCCGCAAGGAAGCATTGAAAAAGCAGTGGGGCGCTTATGTTCCGGAGGCGGCAGACCTGCTGTATCAGGCAAAAGAAGGCAGAATCGGTCAGTATTATTACTTTGTTCTTGGTTCAGACAGTGAAAAGGTGGTAAACTATATGCAGAAGATGGATGCATAACGCATGCATTTATGGTATAGTAGAGCAGTTAATGAAGCAAGGCAGGTGAAGGTATGAAGTGGATCATGGATCTGTATCGGGAATTTACATCGTTTGAAGGAAGTCTCTTTAAATACTCCCTTTCTTTTTCTCTGCTGCTGGCACTTGCCCCCAGTCTGCTGCTGATTGCGATGCTGTTTCGCTTTGCATATCTGCCGATGGATATCATTATGAAGTTTCTGATCAGCTTTATGCCGGATATGAGTATGGACGGACTGGATCAGGTATTTCAGTTCTTCGCAAATCAGAATTACAACATCACCTCCTTTATTGTGACAATGTGCGTGTCCTTTTATCTGGCAAGCAGGAGCATTTTCTCCTTTCTGCTGATCAGTGCCTCCCATGAGAGTGTAGAGGTTCCCAAGTGGTCGATTCGCATTAAGTCCGTGGTGCTGTTTGTGTCCCTTGTTCTGTTGCTGGTCTTATCCATATTCATAGCAACAAGGCTGAATGAGTTTCTGCCGATTGTGTCCGCAGTTATCATGCTGCTGTTGTTCACCATGATGTATCGGGCATTGAGCTTTCGGAAGCGGAACTGGTCATTCGGTGTCATCGGAGCGATGTTTTCAACCATCTGCATCCTGGGGCTGGCTGCCTTATTTGTAACAATTGTCAGTCATTTTACATCCTATAAGGATGTTTACGGCCCTCTTGCATCTCTGGTCACCCTGCTGCTGGCCATCTATCTGATATCCTGCATCATTTATCTGGGATTTTGTCTGAATCTGATTTGTGAGGAGGATTATGGCAGAGAGGAAGCACTGCCGTTAAAAAATGAGAAGTTTTTTATTCTGTGCAGTGAGCTGACGAAGAGAATACGCAGCCGTTTTTAAAGAAGGAAGAGGAAGAATTATATGAAAGTAACTATAAAGAAAACAGGGATCAACGGGGAAGGAATCGGGTATATCGACCGCATGCCGGTATTTGTACCGCAGGCACTGATCGGTGAGGAAGTGGAAATCCGCATTGTGGATAAACAGAAGCGCTATGCGACAGCGGAGCTGCTGCGGGTGGTTAAGAGCAGTAAGAACCGCATCCGTCCGAAATGTTTTATTCAGAATACCTGCGGTGCCTGTCCACTGATGATTGCCCGTTATCCGGCACAGCTGGAATACAAGCAGGATCTGTTGAAGCAGTCTCTGATAAAATATGCGCAAATCGATCCTAGAAAGGTTGCCCGTGTAAAGGCGAGTGAGGATGTATTCGGTTACCGGAATCAATTTAAGCTGCCCTGTGCCATGGAGGAAGGACGTCTGGTCAGCGGCTTGTTTATGCCGAATTCCAATTATTTTATCGATGTAAAAAAATGCTGGATACATGAGGACGGTCTGGAACGGGTCCGTATGGATATCATGCATGTGTTGAATACACACGACTGTGTGTCCTATAATCCGCATGATAAAAAAGGTATCCGCAATCTGGTGGTTCGCGGCTTTGACAATCGCTACCAGTGTACAATTGTTACGGGCAATGAAGAGCTTGATGAACGCCTGATTTCTGATCTGATGCGGATAAAGGGGCTTACGAGTCTGTGGCAGAGTATACATACAATTAAAAAGACACCGGAGGTGTTCGGTAATAAAATGATGCATCTGGCAGGTGAAACCAGTCTTGCGATGGAGCTGGACGGCTTAAAGCTTCGAATTTCACCGCGGTCATTCTTTCAGCTGAACAGCAAACAGGCAGTGCAGCTGTATCGGACGATTGCATCCATGGTGAAGGAGAACAATGAGCTGATCGTGGAGGCCTACAGTGGTATCGGTGCAATTTCCTTATATCTGAAGGATAAGGCAAAGGAAATCATCGGAATCGAAAGCATAAAGGATGCGGTCGTGAATGCCAATCAAAATGCAGCGCTGAATGGCTGCGAGCATGTTTCCTTTCTGTGTGACGATGCGGCAAACAAGCTGACCTATCTGTCAAAGAAACGCAGTATTGATGTACTGGTTGTGGATCCGCCAAGAAGCGGTCTGGATGACGCCATGCTGGAATGCATTCTGCGAAGTAAAATAAAAAATATCATTTATGTTTCCTGTAATCCGGCAACGCTTGGAAAGAATCTGGCTGTGCTGTGCTCACGTTATAATGTAGACAGGATTCAGCCAATTGATATCTTTCCTCATACTCCACACGTTGAGACGGTAGTACTGCTTTCCCACAAAAAGCCAGACGGACATATCAACGTAAAAGTTGAGTTTGGTGAGGGTGAGGGAAAAGTACCGCTGGATAATATCGTAAAGAGAGCCGAAGCGTACAAGCCGAAAGAGCGAGTTACATACAAAAAGATAAAGGAATACATAGAAGCTAAATATGGTTTCAAGGTACATACTGCTTATATAGCAGAGGTAAAGAGAAGTCTGGGCTTGCCGATGTATGACGCTCCTAATGCGGTAGAAGAATTGAAACAACCGAGGAAACATCCGACAGCGGAGAAAGTGGAAGCTATCAAAGATGCATTGAAGTATTTTGAGGTTATCTAAAATCATAAGCGTATCATTAGAAATAGTGATGCGCTTATTTTTACAAACAAAATTCCACATTTGAGCTGTTTGTCACTTATACATATAATGAAGGTGAAGAAACGGAGGTGCATCGTATGAGAGAAAAAACATTTCATGTTTATGTGGATAGCCACGATAGAAGCCTTTTGCTTCAGAGTCTTGTAGAGTTAAAAAATCTGCTGCTCCAGCAAGGCCGATATACGGATTGTGTCGATGAACTGATTTTTAAGGTAATTAATGCTCCTCTTAAAAAAATAAAAACAGTTTATATGGGAGGGCAGGATGAATGAAATAGACCTAAAAGAATTATTCAAAGTAGCTGTTGAAACACTACGGGAGCAAACAATCCATTCACTATTGGAAGCAGATATGACTTATCAGAAAGACTCGGAAAACGAAGGCATTGCGGAAAGGGATTATCTCCAGCTGGATTTAACAACAGAACAACGGAAAGTCTGTAACCGCCTTTTGGAGTGCCGAGACAAAGAGGATTGTGAATATGCTACGCACTCTTATATTGCAGGACTCTACGATGCTTTTCGGATTATGGCGGTGCTGTTTCCAGATAAGTGGGATACAGATAACATACGGGAGCTGTTTGCTGCGAAGGTTAATAACTGAATATGGAGAACTATTACATAGCCGATTGGTATAAAAACCAGTCGGCTTTTTTGCGTTCTGGGGAACTTTACATAGCCGCCCTGACAAGACGGCTAAATCTAAAAGAAAGGAGGACGCACCTATGTCAAATTGCAAAGTGATTGCTCTGACCAATCAAAAAGGTGGCGTGGGAAAGACAACCACAGCAGTCAACCTGGGTGTCAGTCTGGCAAAGCAAGGAAAGAAAATCCTGCTGATTGATGCGGATGCACAGGCCAACTTAACCATGGCTCTGGGGTACAGCAGACCAGATGACATTCCCATAACTCTCTCCACGGTGATGCAAAGCATTATCGACGATAAAGCCTTTGATGTTTCACAAGGCATCCTGCATCACAATGAGGGCGTGGATCTGCTTCCGTCCAATATTGAGCTGTCTGGCTTTGAAGTCAGGCTGATCAATGCCATGAGCCGTGAGCGTGTTTTGAAAACCTATGTGAATGAGGTCAAAAAGAATTACGACTATGTATTGATTGATTGTATGCCCTCTCTTGGCATGATCACCATCAATGCTCTGGCGGCAGCTGACAGTGTGGTTATCCCAACACAGCCCCACTATCTTTCAGCGAAAGGTCTGGAGCTGTTGCTTCGCTCGGTTTCTATGGTCAAGCGGCAGATCAATCCCAAACTGCGGATAGACGGTATCCTGATGACAATGGTAATGCCCCGCACCAACATTTCAAAAGAAATTACCGCTTCGGTGAAAAGTGCATACGGGCAAAGGATCAAGGTTTTTGATACCGAAATCCCCCATTCTATCCGTGCGGTAGAAGCTACCGCAGAGGGAAAGAGCATTTTTGCTTATGACAAAAGCGGAAAGGTAGCCGCTGCCTATGAACAATTAGGAAAGGAGGTGGCAGAAATTGGCGAGAAGCAACGGACACAAAATCGAGCTGACCGCATACGATGACCTTTTCCAGACGGATGAAAGCCGTGCGGAAGCAAAACTGAGCAAGATACGGGACATTCCGATTGCGGAGATTGACGAGTTTCCAGATCATCCGTTCAAAGTTTTACTGGATGAGGATATGGAACAGCTTGTTGAGAGCATCAAGCGAAATGGAGTGATGACCCCGGCAACGGTTCGGCTGAAAGAGGATGGGCGGTATGAGCTTATCAGCGGCCACAGGCGCAAAAAGGCATGTGAAATTGCTGGTCTTGAAACTCTGAAATGCGAGGTGAAGGAGCTGACCCGTGACGAAGCCATTATTGTGATGGTCGAGTCCAATCTGCAAAGATCAACGATCTTACCAAGTGAGAAAGCCTTTGCCTATAAAATGCGTCTGGAAGCAATGAACAGACAGGGCCAAAGAAGGGATTTAACTTCGTCCCCAGTGGGGACAAAGTTACGCTCTGATGCAGAGTTAGCTGAAAAAGTTGGAGAAAGCCGCAATCAAATCCAAAGGTATATACGATTGACCGAGCTTGTTCCTGAAATCTTGCAGATGGTAGATGAACGGCAGATTGCTTTTCGCCCGGCGGTAGAAATCTCTTATCTGTCCGATGAACAGCAGTATTCCCTTCTGGAAGCCATGCAGTATAACGATGCGACTCCGTCACTTGCACAGGCTATCAAAATGAAAAAGTTCATGCAGGACGGAAAACTCACAGATGAGGTTATCCAGTCAATCATGCAGGAAGAAAAGCCAAACCAGAGGGAAAAACCTGCTTTCCGTGATGAACGGATCACCAAGCTCATTCCCAAGAGCGTTCCCAGAGGCAGGGAATCGGATTTTGTTGTCAAGGCGCTGGAATTTTACAACCGCTACCTGCAGCGAAACAAAGACCGGGAACGATAGCCACACATCGAGGGCGAGGTCTGCCTGTTGGTGTGGATAGCCATATTTTCGCTTTCCCCCTCTCCACACCTCACCCCCTAATTACTACCAAAACTATCCGAAAGAAAAAAATTGGCAGTCGTTATAGACTGCTTTTTTCGGTTAGTAAAGAAACTCACAAACAAAAAGTAGGAGGTAATGTATGAAATTCCCCAAATTATTCAAAAAGGCTGCGGCCCTTGTCATGGCTGCGGTCACAACCTTCTCTGTGCTGCCAGCGACAACAGCATTTGCTGCAGGAGATATTGGCACGATTTCCTTTGACTTCACTTATGACAGGAATGGAAATGCCATGCGCTATAACTCCAGTGCAGTGTTTGACGGTTATACCGCAGGCGGAACAGGCAGTTACAAGTACCGTATGTATGTAGACGGCGATGATGCGTTCTGTATTCAGCCGGGTGTACCGCTGAAAACAGGCAATACCCTCAAGAAAAATTCTTCCCAGACATGGAATGCCCTTTCTTCCAGCCAGAAAAAAGCAGTGGGGCTTGCCCTGCTCTATGGCTATCAGGGGAACCGCAGTCATCTTTCGGGAAGTGATGATGAGAAATGGCTTGCCACACAGACCCTTGTCTGGGAATTTGTGACGGGATGCCGTGAGTCCACAGGGGCTTACCAGCAGACAAGCCAGAAAGCGTACAGCCTGCACTTTGGTTCCAATTATCCAAACAGCGGTGCTGCCGAGGTGTATAACCAGATCGTTTCTCTGCTGTCCAAACACAATACCATTCCGAGTTTTATGTCGGGTGGTGCGGATGACATTACAAAAGAGCTTTCCTATCAGGATGGGAAATACACCATGACACTGACGGATAACAATGGTGTCCTTGCAGACTATTCCTTTGCCACATCCGACAGTAAAGTGAGTGTGTCCAAATCCGGCAACAAGCTGACGATCACATCCGAAACAGCCTTTGACGGTTCGGTAAGGATTACCGCCACAAGAAGCAATGTGCCAACGGTCAGCAGCAGCGCAAAACTGATCGCCTATGGTGATCCCAGCCTGCAGGATGTTGTGACCGGTGTGGAAAATGCAGATGCAGTAAAAGCATATCTGAATGTGGAGACACCTACCGGTACAATCGCACTGAAAAAGACCTCTGAGGACGGCGTCGTTGCAGGTATTTCCTTTACGATCAAGGGCGAGAACTTCAACAAAACCGTTACCACAGACGAAAACGGCAATCTGACTGTGGAGGGATTGTTCCCCGGCACTTACACCATTACGGAACAGTCCATTGATAAGTATGAGCCGCAGGAAACTCAGACCATTACGCTGATCGGCGGCAAGACCACCACGGTAAACTTCAATAATACGCTGAAAAGAGGCAGCCTTGAAGTTGTAAAAACTTCAGAGGACAGTCTGGTTGAGGGCGTGACGTTCCACCTTTACGGAACATCATTAAGCGGTTTACCGGTAGATGAGTATGCTGTGACCGATGCCGAGGGTGTGGCAAAGTTTGAAAATATCCTGATCAGCGGCAATACCCCGTATGTCCTTGAGGAAGTAGATACCGCCATCCGCTATGTGATTCCGGCAAGCCAGACTGCTCCGGTGGAATGGAATAAGGTCACAGAGCGCAGCTTTACCAACATCCTCAAAAAATTCAATGTAACTGTCACAAAGACAGATGCTGAAACCGGGACACCCCAGGGGGATGCTTCCCTTGCCGGTGCAGTTTATGGCATCTATAAGGGCGAAGAGCTGATTGACACTTACACCACAGACGGAAACGGACAGTTTACCACAGATTACTATGTGTGCGGCAATGACTGGAGTATCCGTGAAATCAGCCCATCGGAAGGCTATCTGCTTGATGAAACTATTCATCATGTAGGGGCAGAGCCGGAGCTTTATACCGTAGAGCTGAACAGTACCGCCAACGATGTAAATGAACAGGTAATCAAGGGAAATATTGCGATCATCAAACACACCGATGACGGAGAAACCCAGATTGAAACACCCGAAGAAGGCGCAGTTTTTGAAGTCTATTTGAAATCGGCAAACAGTTATGCCGACGCCAAAGACAGCGAGCGTGATCTTCTGACTTGTGACGAGAATGGTTTTGCCCAGACAAAGGACTTGCCTTATGGGATCTATACGGTCAAGCAGACATCCGGCTGGGAAGGCCGTGAGCTGATGAAACCGTTTGATGTGTTTATCAATTCGGATGGACAGACTTACCGTTATCTCATCAATAATGCCAACTTTGAAAGTTATATCAAGATCGTGAAGAAAGACGCTGAAACAGGCAACACCATCCCGTATGCCGGTGCCGGTTTCCAGATCTATGACCCGAATGGCGAGCTGGTAACGATGACTTTCACTTACCCGGAAGTCACAACCATTGACACGTTCTATACTACGGTAGACGGCGAACTGATTACTCCGCAGACACTGGAGTATGGAACCGGATATTCCCTGGTTGAAGTGCAGGCTCCATATGGCTATGTTCTGAATTCTGAACCTGTCTATTTCGATGTGGTACAGGAGGATTCTTCTGAGGAAAGCGGCATTACCGTCATTGAGGTGGTCAGGGAAAACGTAGCCCAGAAAGGAACCATTACCATTTCCAAATCCGGCGAAGTGTTCAGCTCTGTTACGGAAGCTGGAGGAATGTATCAGCCTGTTTTTGCCGTCGGCAGCCTGGAAGGTGCGGTATATGAGATCACCGCAGCCGAGGACATCTATACACTGGATGGAACCCTTCAGGCTTCTAAAGGCGAGGTTGTGGATACCATTACCACAGGTGCAGACGGGACGGCAACCAGCAAGGAACTGTATCTTGGCAGCTATGAAGTAAAGGAAATCACGGCCCCGTATGGCATGGTTCTCAATGACGAAATTCACTCGGTTGAGCTTATCTATGCCGGTCAGGAAGTAGCGGTGACCGAAACTTCCACCAGCTTCTACAACGAAAGGCAGAAAGTTGAAATTGACCTGACCAAGAGCCTTGAAGTCGATGAGGATTATGGCGTTGGAAACAACGGTGAGATCTTTGATGTTTCCTTTGGGCTTTATGCAGCCGAGGAACTGACCGCCGCTGATGGAACGACCATTCCGGCTGACGGTCTGATCGAGGTGATTACCCTTGATGAGAATGGACACGGAAAGGCAGTCAGCGACCTGCCGATGGGCAGCTATTATGTACAGGAAATCAATACCAATGCGGCCTATCTGAAAAATGAAACCAAATACCCGGTTGTCTTTGAGTACGCCGGTCAGGAAACCGCTGTCGTTTCCATTACTGCCAATGAGGGTGAAGCCATTGAAAATGATCTGATCTATGGAGCTGTCAGTGGAAAGAAATCCGATGAGGATGGAAATGCTTTAGGCGGTGCGCTTATCGGTATCTTTAAGATTGGTACCGAGGAATTTACAACCGAAACAGCGATTGCAACTACCACATCGGAAGATGACGGTAGTTTTTCTTTTGCTAAAGTGCCATATGGAAACTGGATCATCCGTGAGATTGAAAGCCCGACGGGTTATGTACTTTCCGATGAAGAAATTCCTGTAACCATCCGCAAGGTAGACGAGGTTGTGGAAATTGAACTGGTCAATGAGTTTATTACCGGCAGCATCGAGCTGGCAAAGGTGGATGAAGATTATCCTGACAATAAGCTGACCGGTGCTGTTTTTGAAGTCTATGCAGATAAAAACGGTGACGGAAAACTGGATGACGGCGATGAACTGCTGGGAGAAATGGGCGAACTGGGCGATGGTGTTTACCAGATGAGCGACCTTCGCTATGGAAAATATCTTGGCCGTGAAAAGACAGCGCCGGAAGGATTCCTGCTGGATGAGAATGTTTATCCGGTGTCCATTGAGGAAGATGGAAAGGTCTATACAGTTGAAAACGAAGCAGGTGTTGGATTTATCAATGCAGCGCAGAAAGGCTCTCTGAAGATCGTAAAAACTTCTTCTGACAAAAATGTAGAGGGCTTCTCCTTCCGTGTGACAGGAACAAACGGATATGACCAGACCTTTAAGACCGATAAAAACGGTGAGATCTTCATTGAAGGTCTGCGAATTGGCGAATACACGGTATCTGAGGTCAGCGACAGCGTTTCTTCTGGATATATCCTGCCTGCCGATAAGCAGGTAACCATCAAGGTAGATGAAACAGCTACCGTAGAAATGCACAACGAACTGAGAGAAACACCGAAAACAGGGGATGACTTCAATCCTGCTCTTTGGATCGGGCTGGCGGCGGTTTCCGTGCTTGGTGCCGGTGTCTTAGGTTTTGTTGGCTTCAAGAATAAAAAGAAAAAGGAGGATTAAAGCATGGAGGTAAAAACAATCCTTGTAATCGCACTTGTTGTGTTCATTGCAGGCGGAGCCATCTGGCTGAACATCCGCCACAGAAATAAGAAGTGATCGTGGAGGGGCGGCAAAACATGCCGCTCCTTTCCTTTATGGAGGTATCCAATGGAAAATCTGAAAACCATGGAGGGCAAGATCAAAGCCATCCTGAAAAAAGACGAGGAAACCAGGGATGATGATATGCTGCTCTACCTGAAGGTGTGCAATGCCTATCTGAAAGATGCCGGGGCGATGCCTCTGGCTGAGGTCATGACGCAGTACAAATATCTTGGCTTGCCGAGTTTTGAGAGCGTATGCAGGATACGGAGAAAACTTCAGGCAAAGCACCCGGAGCTTGCTGGGAGCAGCCATGTGCGCCGTGTCCGTGCCAAAGGAGAAAAAGATTATCGCAGCTATGCGAAAGAATCGTGAGGTCTGCCTATGAATGAAGAAAAGCGCATCAATGCCAGTTATGAGATCATGGAAAGCTGTACCATCGGGAGTACGGAATTGGTGATCGGCCATAACCCGAAAGCCCCGAATCCGTATGTCTGCTGGTATTGCAAAAACGGAACGGATTATTTCTGGGGCTGCTATGTCAATGAACTTTCTGCGGCGAGGGAGAAACTGAATGAGCGGTATCAGACGGAATGCCGTCTGCCTTACAACAACCCTTCTTCCCCAAAGCAGAAAAGCGGTGATGACCGTGAACGGTAAAAAGAAGAAATATGACTGTACGACCTGCCCCTATCCCCGATATAAGGACAGGTCAATGATTTTCTGCGATGTCTGTATCCGAAAAATCTTAGACGAGCAGAACAGGAAAAAACAAAGAAAGGATGATGCTGATGAATGACGAGAAAAGGATGATCGGCAACTATGCTGTGGAACAGAGTATCCACATCGGAAAGAAAGAAGTTGTTTTCTGTGTCGATAAACGGGCGGAACATCCCTATGTAGTCTGCTACTGCGATTACAATAATCCGTTTTCCGCACCATGGCCAACCGACGCCGTAGGCACAGAGGATTATCTGGAAGCTATGCAGATTTTTTGTGATCGTGTGCAGACACAGATCGAACAGACACGAGCCGAACAGGAAAAATTCAAGTTTAACCCTACCCCCTTTACAGTCGCTGACTGTATTCCTGACATGAGGAATAAAAGCATTGTGGGCAAGGTGGTTGTGATCAATGCAGAACCGAAGCGATACGAATATCAGCACGCTGCTTACCAGCTTGTACTTGCGGAAGGCGGAAACGGTGCCACCGGCGGCAGAGGTCAGGCAGTCTTTGGTACCTGCCTTGCTACCGGCGAGCATAGCCGCTGGGAACGGTATGATGTCCTTGGTGAGATCAAGCCGGAGCGTATGCCCCAATGGGCCAAGGATGCCTTGAAAACTATCCAGAAAGAGCAAAAAGCGAAACACAGCCGGGAGGAACGTTGATATGGAAATCAGACCATTAACTGCGGCTGAACAAAATTATGTGTATTCACAGAGTTCTCAAATCAGCGGACAGACCGGCAATATTGGCCATTTGCGGGGCGATTTTGCTGACTCTGGATATGGTTTCTATACCATATGGTTTGATACCAGACCGCAATGGAAATCAGAAGAATTTAAGAATGAGCTTGATGAAGTAGTGAATACCCTGCGGGAAAATCACGGATTATTGCATAACCGATATGATATGAAGGCTTTCGCAAAGAGCTATCCTTCAAGTGCTTTGCAGGGAAATTACTGCACAGAATATGGGTTTCGGATGGACACGGAGAAATATGCCTTTTTATTCCGGTGCAATCCGACAAAGGGTGACTATAACTTCTATTGTTACTGTTATGTGAAAGAATGGCTGGACAGACATATGGAGAAAGCAGCACAAGGGATTCGATTTATTGATCCGCATTACAAAGAATTGTTCCGTATTCCTGACGGAGGGAAAATTATTCTTCATTTATCATGGGGCGAAACTGCGGAACGTTCCTGCCGCTTTATTGATGAATACCATACAGAGATCGACGGAAATATCTATCACATTTGTGAATTTGCCGAGCGTATGGAAAGAAACGGCCACACTTATGAACCCAAACCCCAGGAACCACCACATAAAACCGTCAGGCATAAAGAATATGAACGATAAGGAGGATAGATAATGGCGATCAACCAGAAAGCGGTCAAAGTCATCAATAAGATTCTGGACGCTGGTTTTACCGATGAAAAAGCAATCTCCGCCATGACGATGGACGATATTCTCTCTATCCAGGGCATTACCGTGGCGGATATTGCGCTCATCAATGAATTGCAGAAAAGCATAAAAGCAAACAGGGTGATTTCCTTTTTGACGGAGAGGACAAGGAATAATCCTGAAAATCAATAAGGAGGTGGAAATGAAATGGCTGCAAAGTATCAGCTGATTACCGAGCTGTATCGGCGCACAGAAATTGCGGTAGCTAAGAACCCGCAGACATGGCAGAACTTTCTTGCCGCTGCCTGCCGGAATTACAAATGCCGCTTTGACGAACAGCTCTTAATCTTTGCCCAGCGCCCGGATGCGGTTGCCGTGGCACAGCTTGAAACCTGGAACAAACAGTTCCGGCGCTGGGTAAATAAAGACAGCAAAGGGATTGCGGTATTTGACCCCAAAGGCCGCAGGAATACCCTGAAATATTACTTTGATGTGTCAGACACACACGAAGGTTATTACGGCAGCCGTCCTGTTCCGATATGGCAGATGGAAACCCGATACGAGCAGCCTGTGATGGAACGGCTTTCTGACAGGTTTGGAGAACTGGAAAGTACCGATCTTGCCTCTGCCCTGATGGAAACAGCGAAAAATGCCGTGGAAGATCATCTGCAGGACTATCTTTCACAGCTCAAAGATGTGACAGCGGACAGTTTCTTAGAAGAACTGGACGATTTGAATATTGAGGTCATGTACCAGCGGCTGGCCGTAAACAGTGTGGCATTTATGCTGGTCAGCCGCTGTGGTCTGGATACGGGCGAATACTTTGAACGTGAGGATTTTCAGGACATTGTGAACTTTAATACCCCTGCCACTATTAACGCCCTTGGTATTGCAACAAGTGACATTGCGGAAATGGCACTCCGGGAAATCTCACAAACGATCCGGGATGTGCAGGTGGCAGAAAAAACACAATCCCGCACCTTTGCGCAGGAAACACAATCTTCGTATGATAGAAGCAGAAAACAACCCGAAAGGAGCAATAATCATGGAGAACATCACATATACCCGTCAGGGGGATTATCTTATTCCCGACCTGACATTACCGACAGAGCCAGAACTTCCGCTTGGCAGATACGCATTGATGCACCGGGATTATCTGGAGCAGCACAAGAGAGTGACCTATCTCAACCTTCTGACACAGGGCAGGCTGAACGAGCATCTGTACCAGACGGAACAGACAGCGCTCCAGAGGCTGGAGCTTCTGACGAAGCAGCTGTCAGCCGAGCAGGGCGTGACGGAGGAACTGAAAGAGAAAGCACCGATGCAGTGGGTGGGAATGATGAACAACATTCGCAGTCAGGCGGAGGAGCTGATCCTGAACGAGCTGATCTACCGCTAAGCACAGCCAATGAAGAAGAAGTCATAGCCAATCTTCCTACCGTAGAGGAACAAATCGAACAGATTGCAGAAGCAGAGGACGAAAAATCCTCTGCTTTTTCTGTTTCACAGGAAGATATTGACTCTGTCCTGGTAAGAGGAAGCGGCTTTGAAAATGGCAAGTACCGTATCTACCGTCAATTTCAGAAGCATGAGGATAAGAAAGCCAACATTGCCTTTCTTAAAAATGAGTACGGCACCGGCGGCGGTACGCACAGTTATCCCGATGGGACACAGGGCGGGACATGGCATGACAGTAAAGGGATCGGAATTGAAAAGCATGGTTCCTATACCAACCCCGACCTTGTACTTTCGTGGTCAAAAGTAGAAAAACGGATCAGGGAACTGATTCAAAATGACCGCTATTTCAATGCCAAGGAAAAAGACCACTATCCTGAATTCCTGGAAAGTGTGGAAGCTCCCCAGTATGAAATTGATGCACAGCGGAAAATGGCAAGGCAGCGTTTTATTGATGCTCACCGTGAGCTTCCGCCTGCGGATAAGAGAGATACCCTTTCTTTGCGGCTGTCTGATTTTATCCGTGATCTGGATCATTACGAAAAGGATCTGCTCAAAGAAGTGGATCGTGCCGATCTTGCCGATGTTCCTGCCGAACAGATGGAGCAGCTTCTTTCAGAGCCTGCCACTGTCCAGCAGCTGCTTGATTTTCTGACGAAAGTGCAGAGGCAGACTGTCAGCGTTTACAGCCGGAGCAATGCATGGCGCTTTTCCCAGGAACTTCTGGAACTTCACCCTGTCCGCTACCTCTATCACGAGGGAGATACGGTGTATCTGGGAGCAGATAAATATGAAGTATCTGCCTTTGATGAAACTGCTGTATCCCTTCAAAATCCTGAATTTCCCCTGTTCGGGAAAGAAATGAGCCGGACGGATTTTGAAGAAAAGCTCCGTGAAAATCCTGCCAATGACCACCTGAAGGTCATCATTACAGAAATGCAGGACAAGGAAACACCTGCCGAAACAAAGCCTGACCGTCTGGTATTTTCTATTGGCTTTTCAGAACACCCCGCCTTTTATGACCGGGAACTGAAGGATCGATACACCGACCTGAGCTTTGCCCTTGGCAATTATCTTCTGGGTGTTTTGGACGAGAAGCAGCACCGGGAAAGACAGGCGGAAGAAAATCATGTTGGATGGTATCACAAGACCGATTTTGAGATTACGGCCACTATCGGCGGCGAGGATTTTCACTATGAGGGACGCTTTGACATTGGAGATGGCGAGGGCGATCTGATTGCCCATATCAAAAACTTCTATGAATACTCCCTTTCCCCCAACTGTCCATTTATTCCCGAATGGAAGAAACAGGGCGAGGATTTCTATCGTGAGAAACTAGAGAGCCTGCAATGGGGACGAGATGTATTCCTTCCCTATCTGGAACAGCATAAGACGCTGACGCCAGAGGACGAGAAGCTCTTTGCGGAAATCATGTCAACCGAAAATGACTGGTTCCGTGTCCCGGAGGACAAGAATACAAGCCTTGCCGGGCGTTTGGTGGACTTCATTGAGGAAGTTGATCCATATGAGTATCAGGACACCTTGGAAGTTGGAGAAACCAAAGAGGATGCTATTCAGAAAATCGAGGCAGATTTAGCTGATCCGGCGCATGTGCAAAGTTATGTGGAACAGCTGACGCAGTGGCAGGAAGAATTGGAGGATGAAGAACAAAAAGAGATCTGCAGACAGCTTATTGCTGAATTGCAGCCCATTGCCAGACAGGAAGAAAAAGAACAAGATGGAGTTTCACAGGATTCTTCCGACCTGATCGGTAAGGAAATCGTGATCGACAACCGAAGATACCGGATTGAACGTGTAGGAGAAATCAGCGGTGATGTGTCTATGCGTGACATCACGTTCCAGAACCATGTTGGTTTCCCGATCAATCGTGTGGAAAAAATCAGTTATATCCGCAGGCTTTTGGAGCAGCCACAGCCAGAGCTTTCCTCGGAAGAACACACAGACAAATCCGCTGCGCCTTCTTCTGACCGGCACAATTATCGGATTACGGAAGATACTTTAGGTGTCGGCGGTGCAAAAGAAAAATTCAGAAACAACATGGCAGCCATCCATCTGCTCCATGAGCTGGAACTGGAAAATCGTCTTGCTACACCCGAAGAACAGGAAGTCCTTGCCCGTTATGTTGGCTGGGGCGGCCTATCCATGGCCTTTGACGAGAACAATGCTGCCTGGGCAGAAGAATTTAAGGAGCTGAACGCCAGCCTCTCCCCGGAAGAATACCGGGCAGCTATGGAGTCCACTCTGACAGCGTTCTATACCCCGCCGGTTGTCATCAAAGCCATGTACGAAGCACTTGACCATATGGGATTTTCCGGCGGTACGATTTTGGAACCGTCCTGCGGAACCGGCAATTTCTTTGGCCTGATCCCGGATGGTATGGCAGGCTCAACGCTTCACGGTGTAGAAATCGACTCTCTTACGGGAAGAATTGCAAAGCAGCTTTACCAGAAAGCCAGCATTGCCATTGAGGGATTTGAGCAGACGAGGCTTCCCGATGACCACTTTGATGTCGTTGTCGGCAATGTGCCGTTTGGCGATTTTAAGGTCAATGACAGCCGTTACAACGCCCAGAAATTCCTGATCCACGATTATTTCTTTGCGAAAGCATTGGATAAAGTCCGCAGCGGCGGCGTAGTGGCCTTTATCACTTCCAAGGGAACGATGGACAAAACAAGCCCGGAGGTGCGGAAATATATCGCACAAAGGGCGGAACTTTTAGGAGCCATCCGCCTGCCGAACAATACGTTCCGTGCCAATGCAGGGACAGAAGTCACCAGTGACATCCTCTTTTTGCAAAAGCGTGACCGCATTGCAGATGTGGAACCGGATTGGGTACACCTGGATACCGATGAGAACGGGATCACGATGAACCGCTATTTTGTACAGCACCCGGAAATGATCCTGGGCGAAATGAAAATGGAAAGTACCCGTTTTGGTTTTGACTCTGTCTGTAAGGCATACAAAGACATTCCACTTGCAGACCTGTTAAGCAAAGCTGTCCAGAACATTCAGGGAGAAATCCCGGAGTATGAAAAAGGGATTGATGAAATCTCGGATGAGCCGGACGCTTCTGTTCCTGCCGACACAAATGTGCGCAATTTTTCCTTTACCATGGTGGATGGAAAAGTCTACTTCCGGGAAAATGACCGCATGACCCCGGCCACAGTATCTATGACCGCAGAGAGCCGCATCAAGGGATTGATCCAGATCCGTGACTGTGTCAGAAAGCTCATCGAGTATCAGACGGAGGATTATCCAGAAGAAATGATACGCACCGAACAGGAAAACCTGAACCGGCTGTACGATGCGTTTTCCCAAAAATACGGGCTGATCAACAGCCGTGGCAACTATCTGGCCTTTGCATCAGACGAAAGCTACTTCCTGTTATGCTCTTTGGAAGTGCTGGATGATGAGGGCAATTTCAAACGAAAAGCAGATATGTTCACGAAGCGGACGATCAAGCCCCACCGGGAAGTTACTTCTGTGGAAACGGCCAGTGAAGCCCTTGCCCTTTCGATTGGGGAAAAAGCGCTTGTTGACCTGCCTTATATGGAGCAGCTTACAGGCAAACCCCAGGAGGAACTGGTACAGGATTTGCAGGGCGTGATCTTCCGTATCCCTGTTTCGGAACCGGCAAAATATGTGACTGCTGACGAATATCTGTCCGGCAATGTGCGGACAAAACTTTTAAGCGCACAGGCTGCGGCAAAGGAAGATCCAGCGTATGAAATCAATGTAGAAGCCTTAAAGCAGGTGATCCCCAAAGACCTGTCAGCGGCAGAAATCTCCGTCCGTCTGGGTACCACCTGGATACCGCAGGAGGATATTCAGCGGTTTGTTATGGAGCTTCTTACCCCTTCCAGCTATGCGGCAGGAAGAATCCGAGTGCGCTACACCCCAATGAATGGCGACTGGTTTATTGAAAATAAGAGCTCCGATTTCGGAAATGTCAAGGCGGACAGCACCTATGGTACAAAAAGGGCTTCCGCCTATCGTATTATTGAGGACACCTTAAACCTGCGTGATACCCGTATTTTTGATTATGTGTATGATGAAAACGGAAATAAAAAAGCCGTATTCAATGCCAAAGAAACCACGGCAGCGCAGGCAAAGCAGGAAGCAATCAAACAGGCATTTCAGGATTGGATCTGGAAAGACCCGGCACGCAGGAGCCGACTGGTGCGGTATTACAACGACACGTTCAATTCCGTCCGCCCCCGTGAGTATGACGGAAGCCATATCGTATTTGGCGGTATCAGCCCGGAGATCACACTCCGGCCCCATCAGGTCAATGCCATTGCCCATATCCTGTATGGCGGCAACACACTCCTTGCCCACAAGGTGGGCGCAGGAAAGACCTTTGAAATGGTTGCTGCGGCACAGGAAAGCAAACGCCTTGGATTATGCAATAAGTCGATGTTCGTTGTTCCCAATCATCTTGTGGGGCAATGGGCTTCCGAGTATCTCAGGCTGTACCCAAGTGCCAATATCCTTGTAACCCGCAGGCAGGATTTTGAGACGGGCAACCGGAAAAAGTTCTGTTCCCGCATTGCCACCGGCGATTACGATGCGGTCATTATCGGGCATAGTCAGTTTGAGAAAATCCCTATGAGTATTGAGCGGCAGAGAGAACAGCTTCAGCGCCAGCTCGATGACATTGAGCGTGGGATTGATGATGTGAAGGCAAGCAAAGGCGAACAGTTCACGGTCAAGCAGCTGATGAAAACCAGAAAGGCGATTCAGGCAAAACTGGATAAGCTCAATGACACCAAGCGAAAGGATACAGTTATTGATTTTGAACAGCTCGGCATCGACAGGCTCTTTATTGATGAGAGCCATTTTTATAAGAACCTGTATCTTTATACCAAGATGCGAAATGTAGGCGGGATCGCCCAGACGGAAGCCCAGAAATCCAGCGACCTTTTTATGAAGTGCCGCTATCTGGATGAAATCACAGGCAACCGGGGAACGATCTTTGCCACGGGAACCCCGATCAGCAACTCCATGGTCGAGCTGTATTCGGTACAGCGCTACTTGCAGTATGATGCGCTTTTACGGAATGGTTTGCAGCATTTTGACAGCTGGGCATCCACCTTTGGTGAGACAGTCACCGCTCTGGAGCTGGCTCCGGAGGGAACCAATTACCGGGCGAAAACCCGCTTTGCCAAGTTTTTCAACCTGCCGGAGCTGATGCTGATGTTCCGGGAGGTGGCGGATATTCAAACCGCCGATATGCTGAAGCTCCCTGTTCCGACGGTCAAGTACCACAACATCAAGACCAAGCCAAGTGAAATCCAGACGGAACTGGTCGCTTCTCTTGCCAAACGAGCAGAAAAAGTCCGTGCAAGGCTTGTGGAGCCGAATGTGGACAACATGCTCAAGATTGTGCGCTGCTAAGCGCAAAAGTGTATCTCCCCCGCAGGGGGACATTATTAAAAGTAAATAATGGGAACAACCAACCTACCTGGAGAGGAAACTCAAAGGGGACAATCGCATGTTGGTAAAGCGGATAAGGAGTTAATCGCAATACTTCGACGCTCCGCAAGTTCCGTATCCTATGGTTAAAGCTATACTGCCTGAACCTTAGTTCCGACTTGGTGCAAAGCATCGCCCATCGGAAAGCGATTGATACCGATGTCATTGTATGCTCGTTGTTGTTGATTTTGGACGAGTAACTTTTTGCAATGAAAGAGCGCACAGTGAGTGCGAATAAAGGAACGAACAAGGAACCTAAGGGATACTCGATACGTATACTTTTGACGAATAGCAGGATTGCCTAAAGGGGGAGACCCCCATGGTAACGGAGTCACCATAGTAGTCCGAGCAAGGGAAAGCCTTGTACATGGCGAAGGGTGACAGGTAATTTCGATTAGTTAGAAAGGAGTAGGTGCGTGAGATGCGTACAGCCAAAACTATTTTAACGGTCATTCAAGAACGTGGAAAACAAAAGAAACCTATTGAAAGAGTTTACAAGCTCTTATTTAACCGTGAATTGTATCTGAATGCCTACGCTAAGTTATACCCGAATAACGGAGCAATGACAAAGGGTGTTACAGATGAAACGGTAGATGGAATGTCCATTCAGAAAATAGACAGAATGATTGAAATACTCCGTGAGGAGAAATATCAATGGAAACCAGCAAGACGGGAATATATCAAAAAGAAAAATGGTAAAAAACGTCCGCTGGGGATTCCCGTATGGGGAGATAAAGTGTTGCAGGAAGTAATACGCCAGATTTTAGAAGCGTATTATGAACCACAGTTTAGCGAACATTCCCATGGTTTTCGTCCAAACAGAGGGTGTCATACAGCACTACAAGAAATACAGGTATGGAAAGGAACTCGTTGGTTTATTGAAGGAGATATTTCTCAATACTTTGATACAATCGACCATAAAATTTTACTAGAAATACTTGCAAGAAATATCCATGATGGAAGATTTATCCGTCTGGTATCGAATATGTTAGAAGCTGGATACTTGGAAGAATGGAAATTCAATCAGACAATCAGCGGTGTGCCTCAGGGCGGAGTTATCAGTCCGATACTGGCTAATATTTTTCTCAACGAATTTGATAATTGGATTGAAGAAGTCTTAATCCCCAAATACACAAAAGGGAAAAGGCAGAAATCTAATCCAGAATACAACAAGTTGACCGCTGAAATCCAAAAACTCAGAAAGGAGGGAGATGCAAAGACAGCCCATCAGCTTGTGGTTGAACGCAGAAAAATACCTTCTGTTAATACGCAAGATGAGAATTATCGCAGATTGCGCTATGTGAGATATGCGGATGATTTTCTACTTGGATTCACTGGCTCTAAAGCAGATGCAGAAGAAATAAAAGCAGAAATAGGAAGATTTCTAAAAGAGAAATTAAATCTGATAATGTCAGAAGAAAAGACTCTAATAACAAATGCAGGCAGTCAGGCGGCAAAGTTTCTTGGATATGAAATCAAAGCACAAAGGGTCAATGACTATATTGACCCAAAGGGGCGCAGAGGAGCAAATGGAGCAATCGCACTATTAGTTCCTGCAAAAGTAATTGAAGAAAAATGCAAGAAATATATGAAACGTGGAAAAGCAACTCACAGGAATAATCTTCTGCAAGATGATGATTTTTCTATTGTACAGACATATCAGCAAGAGTACAGAGGACTGGTGCAGTATTATATTCTCGCACAAAATTTGTCTTGGTTCTCGAAGTTGTACTGGTATATGGAAACTTCATTATTGAAAACTCTTGCGTGTAAACACAGGTCATCTATCAATAAGCAAAAGGCTAAGTACAAAACAACTACAACAAGTACAAGTGGAAAAACAGTTCCGTGTCTGCAAGTTGTAGTAGAACGTCCTAATAAAAAGCCATTAGTTGCGACATGGGGAGGAATTTCTCTTGTGCATAAACGAAAAGCTGTTATAGAGGATATACCATACAAGGTATATGGTGGGCGAACAGAATTAGTTAAAAGACTGTTGGCAGAGAAGTGTGAATTATGTGGAAGTACTGAAAATATAGAGGTACACCATATAAGAAAACTTGCAGATTTAAAGAAGAAAGGACAGGCAGAAGTACCTAAATGGGTACAGATAATGTCTGCCAGAAAAAGAAAAACGCTTGTGGTATGTCGGGAATGCCATGTAGCAATCCACAATGGTAATATAACCAAAAGTTCTTGAAATGGAATTACTGGGGAGCCGGATGATGCGAAAGTATCAAGTCCGGTTCTGAGGGGGGATAACGGAAAAGGAGCTATTGCTACCTCGCCGGTATCCTACCCGACACCAACGATGGTCGAAAACTTGCCCTTGACCAGAGGATGATCGACCCCATGTTGCCGGATGATCCCAACAGCAAGGTGAATGCCTGTGTGGACAACGTGTATCGTATTTGGGAAGAATATGCGGATACGAAAGCAACCCAGCTGGTGTTCTGCGACCTGTCTACCCCGAAAAATGACGGGACTTTTAATGTCTATGATGACATCCGGGAAAAGCTGATCGCCCGTGGCATCCCTGCCGAACAGATACGGTTTATCCATGAAGCTACCAGTGACGCACAGAAAAAGGAACTGTTTGCAAAGGTCAGAAGCGGCGAAGTCCGTGTGCTGCTGGGTTCAACCCCTAAGATGGGCGCAGGTACCAATGTACAGGACAGACTCATTGCCATTCATAATCTGGATTGCCCGTGGCGTCCATCCGATCTGGAACAGCGCCAGGGACGTATTGAGCGCCAGGGAAACATGTTCCCGGAAGTTCAGGTTTACCGTTATGTGACGGAGCAGACCTTTGATGCTTATCTCTATCAGCTGGTGGAATCGAAGCAGAAATTTATCTCCCAGATCATGACCAGCAAAAGTCCTGTCCGCTCTGCGGAAGATGTGGATGAGGTGGCCCTTTCCTTTGCGGAAGTCAAAATGCTTGCCACAGGGGACGAGCGTTTCAAGGAAAAAATGGACTTAGACATTCAGGTTTCCAAGCTCAAAGTGCTGAAACAAAGCTATCTATCCGAGCATTACGACCTTGAGGACAGGATACTGAAATATTTCCCGCAGACCATTAAGGAATGTGAACAGCGGATTGTCTGCTATGAAGCCGATGCTTCCCTTGCCCGGCAGCATCAGCCGCAGGGTGAAGAAAAGTTCTGTCCGATGACCGTAAAAGGAATCACTTATACGGAGAAAGCAGCCGCAGGAGAGATGCTTCTTGCGGTTTGTAAAGAATATCCGATGGCAGAGCCTGCGGAAATCGGCAGCTATCGTGGGTTCAAACTGGAAGTTTTCTATGATACCTTCAATGCCCATTACTGTTTATATCTTTGCGGAAAGGCAAAGCACAAAGTAGATTTAGGTACTGATCCACTGGGTAACCTGACCCGAATTGAAAATGAGCTTGCGAAAATTCCTGCAAAACTGGAAGCCGCAAAAATCAAAAAAGCAGAAACGATGGAACAGCTTGAAACCGCTAAAATTGAGGTGGAAAAGCCGTTTGGCTTTGAAGATGAACTGAAAGAGAAATCAGAACGGCTCAATGCCCTCAACATCGAGCTGAATTTAGATCAGAAAGATCCCGCTGTGCTTGATGCAGAGCCGGAGCAAAGTGAGGAACCGCCCGAAAGAAAATGCGCAAGCCGGGAGAGATAAATTCCCTTTTTGCACATTTGTATTGCATAAATATGGGCAGTATAATAAGTGTAGAATTGAAACTATCGGAGGTGAGAGCGGTGTCTGACGAGTTCAGATTTGAAACCTTTGTAGATACCCACAGCAATATCTTTCGTGAATATCTAAGCTCCGTGATTGCGAAACTGCCGGAAAGCAATGAGGACTACCGTGCCATTCAGGAACAGATGGAAGCGATATTTCAACAATATCCCAAAGTGCTGGAGGCTGTTGATACCGAAACCGCAGCGGAATTATCCCAGCAGGAATGTGCGGCTCTGATCAAGGTTATGGAGCTAAGAAACAATCTTACAGATATTGAAATGCAGACGGTTTACTTCCGTGGCTGCTACGATAGCGTTGGGTATCTGAAAAAAGCAGGAATTTTATAACAGTCTGATTGAAAAAGGCGATATTGGCAAGGAGCTGATATCGTCTTTTACATATAGGAGCATATAGATATAAGTTATAGAAAAAATATCAGAAAATTGCTATAATTATAAAAATGGGAAGGAGGTAAAATATGGTTAATAATGTGTTTATTCAGTGTAATGCTTGTAAAATGAGGATAAACCTTCGCATTCAGATGGGATTATTTGATATTCCCTTTCATGTTCATTGCCCTAAGTGTCATTCAACAATATCTGGAAAAGTTTTTGTAGAAGATAATAATATCAATGTAGAGAATGCTGATATTATAAAATGTGATGATAAGGAATTTTATTCAGTTGAATTATCAGCAGAATTCCCTACCAGAAAAGCAATTCACAAAAAAATAGATGAAATTGAATTATCTCCATATATGCGAAATTTTTTTCTTTATGGAGGCGAAGAAAAGGCAATAGAGGAAACGCAAAAAACCATGGATTTTGCTAATTTTGTTAAGTCTGGCTTGAGTGAGATGAAACAAAATTTTGAATTGTTTTGGAATGACCAAGATAGGATACTTTTTGAAAGGGTTACGAATACGATTAAACAGTACCCTTACATTCCCTTTTCAGAAGTAAAGAACAATTTTGATGCGGCAGTAGCTTTGCACCAGCTTTTACTAACCACAACAGGCATATCAATTATTATCGGAAAAGATACTTTAGGCGAATATACAAAAATAGGGAAATTAGTAATTGGGGATAGAAGTCGTTTTAACCAGATTAGTGCATTTATTGACAGTGGCAAGGTTGATTTAAATACTATTGAAAAAAAGGGCTTTAAACTAATTGAGTTATTTGCTAAAGTATACGAGCAATTGATTCCCGTAATAGCTCTTAAAAATGGAGATTGCCTTGGAAATGTTGATAAAAATCAGCTGGGTATCATGACCGCTAATTTCGATGAGCTGACAGATTTTTATGCCAAGAGTTATGAATGGATATTTGATAATCTTAAATTGATTTTAGGTCTGAATAACATTTTTGTTCGGAATGATTCAACAAAGTGTGTAAATGGTAAGTTATACCAAGATTTTATTAAGGAATCTAATGGGAATAAACTGAAAAATGGGTATATAGACGAAAAAGAACCATTTAGCAAACCTATTAATAGTTTGAATAATCGAGTTAGAAACGCTATTCAACATTTTGATAGTGATATTGACTATGAAACACAATTGATTACTTTTAATGACAGAAACAAGTCTGTTGATTTGTATTTAATAGACTTTGCGGATTTATGTATAGAAAATTTCCGCATAATGTTTTATGTGTTAGAGTTAGTATATAATTTAAGAAAAGTCGATTTTATACAAAGGGGGATTGCTCCAAGCTTTGTTGCAAGTAAAATAAGAATGGATGAGCAACAGCACAAAAAAAAGAAAATCGGAAGAAACGAACCTTGTCCTTGTGGTAGTGGAAAAAAATACAAACGCTGTTGTGGTAAATAATAGGATTTTATGTATTAGGAGATATAAGTGTGGATTATGATTTCAAATGGATTCGTCCCAATATGTCATTATATCATATAGATAAAAACTGCCCATTTCCAATAACATTATTAAACAGTGGCGATTTGGCAGATGATTTTAATAAATATGCAGAAGATTTTTTTTATGCGGCAGAGAGCGTAATTCATTATTTGGGTGAAGAAGCAGCTGAAAGAGGTGATATAGCAAAACTTGATTTGTGGTATTTTGCTATGGTTTATTTGTACAGGCAAAGCATAGAACTTCTTTTGAAAGCAAATATATTTAAGCTTGTTATATCTGACCAAGATAGAAAGCGAATCATTGGAGATGTTCGTCACGACCTCAAGCAAGGGTATGATAAACTATTGCAATTAAAAAATTTAGAAGAAACAAATAATGCCAATGCTAATTGGTTACGGAAATATTTAGCGGATATTTCTCGTATTGATAAAGAATCAGATATGTTTCGATACCCTTTCGGTAATAACTTAAATGTATTATTCGATAGGCAGACCCACATTTCTTTGGTAGCAACTCATGATAATATGAACAAAGCTTATAATGTTTTAAGTGAGATGTATAAAACAGGATGCTTTTCAGAACAAGAATACGAGGCATACTCCCCAAAACTAATTATTGAGGGAGGACATTATTATCAGCAAAGTGTTGTAGGCTATAAATTTGCCCAACATTCTTTTTATCCCTATTATTCGTCGTATGAAAAAGTAGGAAATTTTTTGAGAGAAAAGATCTTGAATGACAATAAAAAAGAATTATTCATGCCAATGTGCTATATGTATCGCAATGCAGTTGAGCTTGGGTTAAAAAGGATAATTATTGAAGACAGCCACATAGATAGGACAAGAGCATTAAAAATACTGCAACGGAAAAAGCATAGCATTCTGGGACTTTGGAATAGTATTGTTGATGAAGTTGACAAATATTCAAATGCACCAAACGATGATACAACATTAAATGATACAACAAAGTATATTCAGGCATTTCATGATTTTGATCAAAGTTCTGATTTGTTTAGGTATCCATGCAATAAAAAGTTACAGATATACTTTTCGAAAGAAAGGACATTAGATATAGAAAATGTATCATCCTGCTTTGTGGAATTATGTAATTTCCTGGATGCTGTTGACAGTATGTTAAGTGCAATTAAGGATTATGAAGCAGAAATGGCAAGTTACTACGATTATTAGATGAGATTTTTACATAGCCGAGAGGTTTTCATTACGAAAATCCCTCGGCTTTTTCTATTTCAGGAGGTGATTGTATTGAATGAAAAGTAACAGATCCTATGTACAGCTTGACCCTGCTGTGATTGAGCAGGCACGGCAGATGGACTTGCTTTCCTACTTGCAGAGGTATGAACCAGACAATCTGAAGCATGTGGCGAGGAATGTTTACTGTACCAGAGAACACGACAGTCTGAAGATTTCCAATGGCAAATGGTACTGGTGGTCAAGAGGTTTTGGCGGTGTTTCTGCCCTGGACTATCTGATCAAAGTCAAGGAATACAGCTTTGTAGAAGCCGTGGAAGCTCTGGCAGGTATTACCGCAAGTTGGAGTCCGCCGCCTGTTTCTGCACCCAAAGAGGAACCCAAGGTGCTTCTTCTGCCACCCAGGAATAAAAACTGTGACCGAGTGACCCAGTATCTTTTCGGACGTGGCATTGATTTTCAGATCATTCAGGAGTGCATTGCAGACGGTACGATTTATGAAAGTGCCAGGTATCACAATGTTGTTTTTATCGGCAAGGATGAAAGCGGAACCCCTAAGTATGCAGCCTATCGTGGTACGATGGCCAGCTCCTTTAAGGGCGATGCATCGGGAAGTGACAAGCGGTACTCTTTTCGCCTTCTGGCAAGAGAGCCTTGCCAGTCGGTGCATCTGTTTGAAGCAGCCATTGATTTACTCTCCTATGCGACCCTGCTCAAATGTGAAGGTAAGGACTACAAAAAAGAAAATCTGCTTTCTCTTTCGGGTGTATATCAGCCAAAGAAAGAGATAAAAGACAGCAAAATCCCCATTGCCCTCTCCACTTTTTTGAAGGTAAATCCACAAGTAAAGACCATTTTTCTGCATCTGGACAATGACAAAACAGGCAGGCTCTGTACTGCCGCCTTAAAAGAATTGTTGCAGAAAGACTACCAGATCGTTGATGATCCCCCGCCTGTTGGCAAGGATTTCAACGATTTTTTATTGTCCTATTTAGGAATTGCAAGGCCAAATCGGAGCCATGAAAGGAGGGATGCCCGTTGATTGTCCACTGATTTGCAGAAGGAAACACCACGGCATTGAAATTAAATTGAACAAAGAAAGCGAGGAAAATTCATTGAAAAAATTTAAGGTTACTCTGACTGGACACTATCAAAAGACCATTTCCGTTTATGCGGAAACCCCGGAACAGGTAAAAGAAAAGACAGAAACCATCCTGTTTGACACTGACCTGATCGACTTTTCGGATGAGGATTTCATTGGCGGTGAAGCTGTCGTCACCGTAGACCGGGAGGACGGTCTTGAAGAATCGGTCGAGGAAGAAACGGATGAGGACGACTGCTGTTCGGGCTGCCCGTACTTCTGTTCCGTTTGCGGAGAATGTGTGTACGAGGACGAGTGCGAAGAGTGATGTCTTACCAAGCACTGAATTTGGTTATCCAGAAATCTTCTGGATGCCAAATTCGCTTGTTAGGGGGGCAGCCCCTAATACCCCGGCAAAGGAAAGGAGTTTAAGAATGAGTGAATTTATTGCGTTTACCATGGGCGGAATTTTCGGCGTTGTACTGATGTGCTGCCTGCAGATCAACCGGCTCTATGCCAGAAAGGATGTGGAAAATGAGAAACCGAAGCGTACAGATCCTGTTTCGTCTGAATGAGGAAGAAGCACAGTATCTCTATGAGCTTGTAAAAAAATCCGGCCGCTCCAAAGAAGCGTTCCTGCGGGAAATGGTCAAGGGCTACCGACTTTGTGAAAAGCCTGATCCTGAATTTTATAAGATCATGCGGGAACTGTCTGCTATCGGCAACCGTATCAACCAGCTTGCCGCAAAAGCCAATGCCTTGGGATTTGTGGACGCCCCTATGCTTTCACAGGAAGCAAAGAAGTGGCATGAGTTTCAGGTGGATGTCCGAAAAAAATATCTGCTTCCCCAAAGGCAATCAGGATAATGGCAGTCTGTGAGATCTGGGATGTACGGGGCAGGCTTGACCATCCGATTGACTACGCTGAAAACCCGGAAAAGACTGCCAATCCCAATTATTCGGGAACAGACCTTCAGGCTTTGGTGGATGTGATGGAATATGCGACCAATCAGGATAAGACGGAGCAGCGTTTTTTTGTCACGGGTGTCAACTGTGACCCTGCCTCTGCCAGAGAGGAAATGATGATCGCCAAAGAACAGTGGAATGATGAAAGTGAGATCATCTGCTATCACGGGTTCCAGAGTTTTAAATCGGGAGAGGTCACGCCCAAACAGGCACACGAAATCGGTGTCAGACTTGCCCAGCGGATGTGGGGCGACAGATTTCAGGTAATCGTTGCTACTCATCTGAATACGGATTGCCTGCACAATCACTTTGTTGTGAACTCGGTTTCTTTTATGGACGGGAAACATTACCACGACAACAAAGCCAATCTTCGATTGCTTCGCCAGCGTTCCGATGAGCTGTGCCGGGAATATGCCCTTTCGGTCATAGAACATCCAAGCGGCAGAAAGAAACCCTATGCGCTTTATCAGGCGGAAAAGAATGGGATGCCCACACGGGACAACGTGGCAAGGCAGGCAGTGGATGAAGCGATCAGCAAGTCCTTTACCCTGAAAGACTTTGATCGTCAGATGGCGGAAATGGGATACCATGTCCGATTTGATCCGAACCGAAAATACTGGACGATCATAGGGAAAGGATGGAAGCGCCCCAAGCGGCTTTACAAGCTGGGAGAAGATTATACCAACGAGAGGATTATGGAGCGCATCCGGGAAAATTCCTATGCCGTTAAGTTTTCCCGGTTTGCCGGGCCGCAAAAACCAATCCCGGTGTACCGCCTGAAAGGAACTCTGAATGGAGCAAAGAAAATCGGCGGGCTGCGGGGGCTGTATCTGCATTATTGCTACAAGCTCGGTATTCTTCCGAAAAACAGAAAACAGAATTATGCAAGGCTTCATTATCTTTTAAAGGATGACCTGATGAAGATGGAAGCTATATCGCAGGAAACAAGGCTGCTTTGCCGGAATCGCATTGATACGGTAGAGCAGCTTTGTTCTTATAAGGAATCTTTGGAAACGGAAATGGCTGCCCTGCTTCAAAAGCGCAAGGGACTTTATTCTCAATCCCGCAAGATGGGCGGTGAAGAAAAGGAAGCGATACGGTCACAGCTTTCCGATCTTTCCAAACGATTGCGAGAAATCCGAAAGGAGGTGAAACTGTGCGAGGGGATCGAGGCCCGTAACGATACCCTCAAGGAAAAGCTGAAAACCATACGGGCGGATGAAGAACAGCAAAGAAAGGAGCTGATGACGAATGAACACAAGCGGCGAAGCGGCAGAACAGATCGTCCGAATGAGCTTGGAGGGATTTGAAGTCGCCGCCAGGATTACCGGTGCTGGTGCGAAAAACATTGCGATCCTTTTGTATTCGATTCTCAAAGAAGAAAAGAAAACCAAAGGCAAGGCAAGACTCACCAACATGCTGCGCTCTGGAAAGGAACTGAAAGTCTTTACCGTCAAGAATGGTGATTTGAAGAAGTTCACACAGGAAGCCAAGAAATACGGTGTGCTCTACTGTGTGCTTGCTGACCGAAAAAACAAAGATCCAAATGCCGAGGTAGATGTGATCGCCCGTGCGGAGGATGCATCCAAGATCAGCCGTATTGCGGAGCGCTTCAAACTGGCATCGGAAAGCACGGCTTCTATTGTGACGGAAAAAGAAAAGTCCAAAGATACGAAGGACGGCCAGCCGGAGCCAGACATCGGAGTACAGGAAAAGGCAGAGAAAGATAAACTTCTTGACGCACTGATGGGTGCGCCGGTTCAGAAGGTGGAACATGCCCCGGAAAACCCCTCAGTGGCAAAGACCGAAAAATCCCCTCAGTCCGAGCCTATCTTAGAGCAGCCAAAGAAGTCCGCAGAGGGGGCTACTATGACTAAGGAAAAACCTTCTGTCAGAGAGGAACTGCGGAAAATCAAAGAGAGCCGTAAGGAGAAGGAAGCGGAGACTTCCCCTTCCCTGGACAAAAGCTCTGCTTCCGACAAAGCAAAGAAATCGCCAGCAGGAAAAACAGAGCATAAACAGCCGCCAAGGCGGAAAAAGAAACCCAAATCCAAAGAAACGAGGTAAATGATAATGAGTATTTATGATGTATTTAACGGCGGCAGTAAACCGTTTGATAAAGCGGAATGGGCTGCCCAGAAGCAGGCACAGCGAAAGGAAGCCTATGAGCTGATTGACAGTACCTGTGCGGAAATGATGACAAACGGCGACAGCTTCCGCCAGTACCTGGATGTGCAGAGCCGTTTTGACCGATACTCGGTTGCCAATGCCATTTTGGTATCTGCCCAGAAACCCGATGCAGTGCAGCTGAAAGATTACAGCACATGGAAGCAGAATCGGATCTATGTCAACAAGGATGCACACAAGATTGTGATTCTCGAACCGGGTAAGGAGTATACCCGTGAGGATGGTTCAAAGGCAGTCGGCTATAATGCAAAGATTGTTTATGACATTTCTGAAACCTCTGCGGCAGGAAAAGTACAGGCACCAGATGCGAAAACCATGCGGGAGCTTGTTTCTGCCCTGATTGATGCAAGCCCGGTTCCCTTTGTTCCGGTTGACGATCTGGAAATGCCTGCCTACTACGATAGTAAGCAGCAGACGATTTTTATTAAGACCGGTCTTTCCGAAGAACAGCTTTTTGTGAGCATGGCAAAGGAAGTTTCTGCAGCGGTCTTTGACTTCAAACACAATGAAAGCCGTGATGCTTCCGATTTCAAATCCTTCTGTGTCGCCTATATGGTCAGTGAACGCTATGGCGTAGATACCAGAGGGTTCAGTTTCGACCGGCTTCCGGGAGAATTTTCGGAAATGGATACGCAGGTGTTCAAAGGCGAACTTAACTCCATGCGTGATGTTCTGGGAGAAATCCAGAGCGACATGTTTAAGAGCCTGGAAAAGAACAGACCGCCTAAGAACAAGGAGCAGGAACGCTAATCGGAGGTAGAGCCTATGAAAGAAGAACGATACCATATCGCACTGGATAAGTACGACAGAAATATCGTGATCAATGCCTTAAATACCTTGCGGACACGGCAGATACAGGAGGAACGCCCCACCGAGCCTGTGGATGAACTGATCGACAAGGTAGCCAATGCCCCGACAAAGAAAGTCAGGGTGATTCCCTGTAAGTGTCATGAGGAACGATAACAGCCGGAAAACGAGCATCATCCTTTCTGTCTGCGGGATTGTTCCTGTCGTATGGTTTGCTCTGCTGACAGCACCCTATGTCAGTGGAGGCATGGTAGAGATCGTCAACGGATTACCCGTGGCAATGAGCCACCCTTTTGCAATCAGGATGTGTGAGGACAGCTTAAAAACTGTCCTTCTTTTTTTGCTTGCTTATGCAATGGGAATCGGCATTTATTTCTCTACCCGCAGGAACTACCGCAGACGGGAGGAGCATGGCTCGGCAAAATGGGGCAACACCGGGGCTTTGAATAAAAAGTACCGGGATAAAGATCCGTCCGCAAATAAGCTGCTGACACAGAATGTCCGTATTGGCCTGGATGGCAGAAAACACCGCAGAAACCTGAACATTTTAGTATGCGGCGGTTCCGGCGCAGGAAAAACAAGATTTTTCTGTAAGCCCAATGCCATGCAGTGCAATACCTCTTTCGTGATCCTCGATCCGAAAGGAGAAATTGTCCGTGACATTGGCGGCCTGTTCGAAAAGAAAGGCTATGAAGTGCGTGTCCTTGATCTGATCAATATGCACCGAAGCCATTGTTACAATCCTTTTGTTTATCTTAGGAATGACAACGATGTGCAAAGACTGGTGACTAATCTATTTAAAGCAACCACTCCCAAAGGCGCACAGTCACAAGATCCCTTCTGGGATACAGCGGCCAGTATGCTGCTTCTGGCACTGGTGTTCTATCTGAAATACGAAGCACCGCCCGAAGAGCAGAACTTCCCAATGGTCATGGAGCTTTTACGGGCTGGTGAAGTCCGGGAAGATGATGACAGTTATGTCAGTCCTCTGGATGAACTGTTTGACCGGCTGGAACTGGATAACCCGGAGCATATCGCCCTGAAGTATTACAGGGATTATCACTCCGGTTCGGCTAAGACCTTAAAGAGCATTCAGATCACCCTTGCCGCAAGGCTTGAAAAATTCAATCTGGAGAGCCTTGCCGGTTTGACAGCTACGGATGAGCTTGACCTGCCCTCTTTGGGCGAAAAGAAAGTTGCTTTGTTCGCTCTGATACCAGACAACGATACGAGCTTTAACTTCCTTGTCAGTATCCTTTATACGCAGCTTTTCCAGCAACTCTTCTATCTTGCCGACCACAAGTACGGCGGCAGCCTGCCTGTCCACTGCCATTTCATCATGGACGAGTTTGCCAACGTGAGCCTGCCGGATGATTTTGACAAGATCCTTTCTGTGATGCGCTCCCGTGGCGTATCCGTCAGCATCATTCTTCAGAATCTGGCACAGCTGAAAGCACTCTTTGAAAAGCAATGGGAAAGCATTGTGGGAAACTGCGATGAATTTTTGTATCTGGGCGGCAACGAACAAAGTACCCACAAATATGTGTCCGAGCTTTTAGGTAAGGAAACCATTGACACGAACACCTATGGAAAAAGCTCCGGGCGCAGCGGAAACTATTCGACCAACTATCAGATTTCAGGACGTGAACTGATGACCCCGGATGAGGTGCGTATGCTGGATAACCGTTATGCACTGCTGTTTATCCGTGGGGAGCGTCCGGTTATGGATCTGAAGTACGACATCCTGAAGCACCCGAATGTGAAGCTGACGGTGGATGGCGGCCAGCCGCCGTATATCCACGGAGAGCCGACCCAGGCTGTCGCTACGCTCGTGTTTGACAGTGAAATTCCAGAAAATGCCGTAAGCATTGCATCTGTCAACACAACTTATGAACTTCTGTCCGATGAGGATTTGGAAGAAATGTTTAACATCTAAAGGAGGATTTATCTATGAAATTTTTTAGCAAGAAGGATACCCAGAAGAAAGAAACCGTGAAGCTGCCGATGAGCAGAAAGACCAAAAGAGCGTTGATGGCGTATGCAGGTGCAGTGCTCTGTATGACCTGTTTTACCACAACGGCATTTGCCGCCAACGATCCCATTACCGTAGTCAACAACCTCTCCGACTTTATTTTCGGACTGGTCAGGGCTGTGGGTATGATCATGCTCGGCTTTGGTATCGTACAGATCGGCCTTTCTCTGAAATCTCATGATCCGTCCCAGAGAGCGAATGGATTCCTGACTCTTGCGGGCGGCGTAGTCATTACCTTTGCAAAGGAGATCCTTACCCTGATCACAGGCTAAGATAACGGACGAAACAAGACAATGGGAGCAGATCTGCTGCGGCAGAAATGCTCCCACTGTCTGTTTTATGACAAGAAAGGAGGTTGAATTTATCGAGAATATAAAAAAATATGGCATCATCTACGCCGATCCACCGTGGCGCTACAACCAGAAAAATCTTTCTGGAGCAGCAGAACATCATTACCGCACCATGAGCATCGAAGAAATCTGTAAGTTGAAAGTGGCAGAAGTGGCCGATCAACATTGTGTCCTGTTTTTATGGGCGACATTTCCTCAATTACCCGAAGCCTTAAAGGTAATAAAAGCATGGGGCTTTCAATATAAAACAGTTGCATTTGTTTGGCTAAAACAGAACAAAAGTGGAAAAGGATGGTTCTTCGGTCTTGGATTTTGGACAAGAGGAAATGCGGAAATCTGCCTGTTCGCCACAAAAGGAAAACCTCGCAGACAATCAAAACGTACTCATCAGTTTATCATCAGCCCTTTGCGTGATCATAGTCAGAAACCGGATGAAGTCCGAGAGAAAATCGTTGAGCTGATGGGCGACCTGCCGCGATTGGAATTGTTTGCCCGCCAAAAAACAGATGGTTGGGATGTGTGGGGCAACGAAGTTGTAAGTGATGTTGAAATCAGCAGTTATGCAGAGAAAACAGGAGGTGGTTTATGTGTCTGATAACTGGGTCGTACAAAATCTTGAAAATGCCCTGAATACATGGAATGAAAAGTTAGCCGAGATATGGCAGCTTATTACCCAGTCACCGGAGCAGTTCAAAGGCGGTACGATATGGTCTGTTATCCTGAATATCCACGGCGCACTACAGGCAATCGGGCTTGCCCTGCTGGTGCTGTTCTTTGTCGTTGGTGTCATGCGTACCTGCGGCAATTTTGCAGAAGTCAAAAAGCCGGAACATGCTTTAAAGCTGTTTATCCGTTTCGCCCTTGCAAAAGGAGTCGTCACCTATGGTTTAGAGTTGATGATGGCTCTCTTTAATATCATTCAGGGTGTGGTTTCCACGATCATGAATGCCGCTGGGTTTGGCTCTGCCACACAAACGGTACTGCCACAGGAAATCGTTACAGCCGTTGAGGACTGTGGCTTTTTTGAGAGTATCCCCCTCTGGGCAGTCACATTGATCGGCGGTCTGTTTATTACGATACTGTCGTTCATTATGATTATGTCTGTCTATGGCAGATTTTTTAAACTGTATCTCTATACGGCGATTGCTCCCATCCCTCTTTCCACTTTTGCAGGGGAACCGAGTCAGAGTGTTGGCAAGAGCTTCATCAAAAGTTATGCCGCTGTCTGCCTGGAAGGAGCGATCATTGTGCTTGCCTGCATCATCTTTTCCCTGTTTGCAGCGGCTCCACCGGCAGTCAACCCGGATGCGGCAGCGGTATCTATGGTATGGAGCTACATCGGGGAACTGGTATTCAATATGCTCGTCTTAGTCGGTGCGATCAAAATGGCTGACCGTGTTGTACGGGAAATGATGGGCTTATAAAGGAGGTATCCATTTTGGAAGTAAAGATCAATAAAGAAATCCGTAACTATACGGAAAGTATGTTTTTCGGACTGTCGTTAAGGCAGTTCATTTTTTCTGTCCTTGCCTGCGGCGTTGCGGTAGGCTTGTATTTTCTTCTCCGCCCATACTTTGGCATGGAAACCCTTAGCTGGGTATGTATTTTAGGGGCATTCCCCTTTGCGGCGATGGGCTTTATCAAATATAACGGCATGACCGCAGAACAGTTTGTCTGGGCATGGTTTAAATCCGAATTTCTGATGCCCAAGAAACTGATGTTCCGTCCAGACAATCTTTATTACGAAGCCATGAAGTCCAGCATCGAGGCCAGAGAAAAAGGACTTCCCGTTGTTCCCAAAAAACAGAGACGAAAAGAGCCAAAGGAGCAAAAACAGAATAAGAAGAAAGCGAAAAAGAATAAAGGAGGTGCAGCATGATCAAGACCCTGAGAACCCTGTTCAAGCAGGATAAGGAAAAATTCGTCGTGCCTAAGTCGGTACAGAATGTCATTCCCATTTATACCATCTGGGAAGATGGCATTTTCCTTGTCGGCAGGAACAAATATGCAAAGACCTTTAAATTTGAGGACATCAATTATGCCGTGGCCAGCCGTGAGGACAAGGAAGCCATGTTTTTGGAATACTCCGAACTGCTCAATGCTTTTGACAGCGGCGCTACCACAAAGCTCACCATCAATAACCGCCGTCTGAACCGGGTGGATTTTGAGCAGACCATCCTGATCCCCATGGCAGAGGACGGTCTGGATAAGTACCGTAAGGAGTACAACAAGATGCTGCTGGATAAGGCAACCGGAGCAAACTCTATCGTGCAGGACAAATATGTGACTATTTCTGTGTGCAAAAAGAATATCGAAGAAGCACGGAACTATTTTGCCCGTGTGGGTGCCGACCTTGTCACTCATTTTTCCCGCCTGGGCGCACGATGCGTGGAACTGGAAGCGGAAGAAAAACTCCGTATCTTCCACGACTTCTACCGTACCGGCGAAGAAACCGCTTTTACCTTCGATATGGTACAGAGTATGCGCAAAGGCCATGATTTCAAAGACTTTATCTGCCCGGACACCTTTGAGTTTGAAAAGGACTGCTTCCGTATGGGAGATCGATACGGGCGTGTGATCTTCCTTAGAGAATACGCTGCTTATATCAAAGACAGCATGGTAGCGGAGCTTTGTGAGCTGAATCGAAATATGATGCTGTCGATTGACGTTGTCCCGGTTCCCACGGATGAAGCTGTGCGGGAAGTGGAAAACCGACTGCTCGGTGTTGAAACCAATATTACGAACTGGCAGAGAAAACAGAATCAGAATAATAACTTCTCCGCAGTTGTCCCGTATGACCTTGAGCAGCAGCGCAAGGAAAGTAAGGAATTTCTGGACGACCTGACAACCCGTGACCAGCGGATGATGTTTGCGGTGCTGACAATGGTGCATACCGCTGAAACCAAAGAGCAGCTGGACAGCGATACGGAAGCCCTGCTGACCGCTGCCAGAAAGCATTTGTGTCAGTTTGCGGTGCTGAAATATCAGCAGATGGACGGACTGAACACGGCGCTGCCGTTTGGTGTGCGTAAGATGGATGCCCTGCGCACGCTGACAACGGAGAGCCTTGCCGTATTTATCCCGTTCAGGGTGCAGGAGATCTACCACAAGGACGGTGTATATTACGGGCAGAATGTGATCAGCAAGAACATGATTATTGCCAACCGCCGCCACCTGCTCAACGGAAACTCCTTTATTCTCGGTGTGTCTGGTGCAGGTAAATCCTTTACGGCAAAAGAAGAAATGACCAATATCATCCTCACAGATCCCAATGCGGATGTTATTATTATCGACCCTGAGCGAGAATATTCTCCACTGGTAAAAGCCATGCAGGGCGAAGTAATCCACATTTCTGCGACCAGTGAAAACCACATCAATGCAATGGATATGAACTCCGATTACGGTGACGGCGCAAACCCGGTCATTCTGAAATCGGAGTTTATTTTGTCTCTCTGTGAACAGCTCATTGGCGGTGCAAGTCTGGGGGCAAAACAGAAATCCATTATCGACCGCTGTACGGCCAGTGTTTACCGCCACTATCAGCAGGGAAATTATCAGGGTGTCCCGCCTACTTTACAGGACTTCCGTGAAGAACTGCTCAAACAGAATGAGCCGGAGGCGCAGGAAATCGCTCTTGCCATTGAGCTGTTTACCGATGGCAGCCTGAACACCTTTGCCAAGAACACCAATGTGGATACCCACAGCCGTCTGATCTGCTATGACATTCTGGATCTGGGCAAACAGTTGCAGCCGATCGGTATGCTGGTTGTCCTGGACAGTATTCTAAACCGCATTACGCAGAACAGAGCCAAGGGCAGGAACACGTTCATTTTCATTGATGAAATCTATCTGCTGTTCCAGCATGAATACTCGGCAAACTTCCTCTTTACCCTCTGGAAGCGTGTGCGTAAATATGGTGCATACTGTACCGGTATCACACAGAATGTGGACGATCTTTTGCAGAGCCATACCGCAAGGACAATGCTTGCCAACTCTGAATTTATCATCATGCTCAATCAGGCGTCTACGGACAGGATTGAGCTTGCCAAGCTTTTGAACATCTCTGACCTTCAGATGGGCTATATCACCAATGTAGGCGCAGGCCAGGGACTTTTAAAGGTAGGCAGTTCCCTTGTACCGTTTGTCAACAAATTCCCGCATAATACGGAACTGTATAAACTGATGACGACCAAGTTTGGAGAGGTTTAAGAAAGGAGAAGTTATGTCAGAGATACGCTTTAACGGAACAGCCCACAGAGATTTTTTCCTTGAAAACATGAACAAGTGCAGAGTCAACGACTGCTATCACCGGGCATTTTTCTATGTCATGGGGATTGCTTCAGAAACCAGGGCAAATATCAACCAGATGTTTGACTTTAAAAATGACTGTATTAACCCGGATGGGATGCATGGCGGATGGCAGACCAGCGGAACTGTTAGGGTCTGCCGCCTTGCCTTTAACCTCTGGAACGGTTACACCGATATGGACAGCCCCCAGTCTTTTACACCGGAAGATCTGTTCTGCTGTGAATTTGCCCCCTACTTCATGGAGGGCATCAAGGTCAGGTATCCCGAATATTGCAGGGATCTTCCTGCACCCAGAAAACAAAATGAACGGTTACGATAAGAAAGGAGAAGCCCATGAAAAAGTATCAATCTATAATCTGCCTGGTTGCCGCCGTGTGCCTTTTAGGTACGGCGGCTTTTTCTATTTATCACATCTATGATCACTATGAACAGCTGGACGAACAGACGGAAGTATTTGACGAGATTGCGGAAGTGGTGGCACAGGCTCCCGATGAAGAACCTGTTCCTGATGATGTCCCCGTCAGCGAAGGCCAAGATGTCCTGTCCAAGTACAAGGAGCTGTATTTGCAGAATGAAGATATGGTAGGCTGGATTTCCATTTCCGGCACGTCTATTAACTACCCTGTTATGCAGACGAAGGATGAACCGAATTACTATCTCAAACACAACTTTGAAAAGCAGTACAGTGATTTAGGTACTCCGTATATTCAGGAAAACTGTGATCTGCTTACCAGTGATAATCTCATCATTTACGGGCATCACATCAGTGGAAACCGCATGTTTGGAGCTTTGGAGGATTATAAATCCAAGAGCTTTTATGAGGAACACAAAACCATTCAGTTTGATACCCTGACAGAGCAGGCAGAGTATGAGATCGTTGCTGTATTTAAGACGGTCGCTTACAGCTCCAGCGGTTATCGCTATTATGATTTTGTGAATGCGGAGAATGAGGAAGAATTTAATGCCTATATCGAAACGTGTAAAGAGCTTGCCCTGTATGATACGGGTGTCACTGCTGACTATGGTGACAGGCTGATTACCCTTTCTACCTGTGAGTATTCGGCTACAAATGGAAGGCTTGTCGTGGTAGCAAAAAAGACTGCGTGAGGAAAGTACAGCTTCTAAGAAAGGAGGGCTTCTATGGCAGATATTAAAACCAGAGATGCAGTCAAAGGCACGATTAAGACCATAGATAAAGCCGCCGTTGCTTCAGAGCGTATGAAAGCTGCCTATGCAAAGACAAAGGAGAAAGCGGAAGAAGGATATTACGCCAATGAAGGCTCTGCTACGGAATATGCTGCGGATAAGATCTCCTATGCTTCTGACCGGGTAAAGGATGAAGGTATCCACCAGTTCAATAAGCAAGGGCAAAAAGGCGTTAAGACCACCAAAGAAACTGTCGTTAAGGCAAAGGACAAAATGGCTGATTTTAAGCAGAAGCGGGCTGTCAAAGCTGCTGAGCAGAGGTCAGCAAGGAATGTGTCTGGACAGAACGGCTTGCAGATCCATCGTGGAACTGCAGGCCGTTCTCCTGTTTCGGATGCTTCTGTCCAGACCATAAAAACAGCAACAGATACCAAAAGAACGATTAAGCAGTCTGCCAGAAGCGCAGGAAAAACTGTTAAGACAGTGGCAAAAGGCTCTGTAAAAACAACCGAAAGAAGCGTAAAAACAGCACAGGTGACTTCCAAAGCGGCCATTAAGACCACACAGCAGGCTACCAAAACCGCACAGGCAGCGGCAAAGGCTTCTGCCAAAACCGCACAGAAAGCAGCGCAGGCGGCAAGAGCATCCGCAAAGGCATCTGCAGCGGCGGCTAAAACAACCGTCAAAGCCACCATAGCGGCTGTCAAAGCGATCATTGCAGGAACAAAAGCATTGATAGCAGCGATTGTTGCAGGCGGCTGGATCGCAATAGTGATTATTTTGATCGTGGTATTGCTTGGTTGTGCGATCTCCCTGTTTGGCGGCGGCAGTGAAAGCACTTCTTATACTCCGGTCAGTGCCGAGGTAGAAGCTTATGAACCGCTGATCCAGAAATATGCAAAGCAGCATGGGATTCCTGAATATGTGGAGCTTATCAAGGCGGTCATGATGCAGGAGTCTGGAGGACAGGGAAACGATCCCATGCAGGCATCGGAATGTGGGTATAACACACAGTACCCAAATACACCGAATGGCATTACAGACCCGGAATATTCCATCAATGTCGGTATCCAGAATTTAGCTGCTTGTCTGAATGCCGCACAAGTGGAAAATCCCGTGGACATGGATCGGATCAAACTGGCCCTGCAGGGATATAACTTCGGAAATGGCTATATCACATGGGCGCAGACCAATTACGGCGGCTACACTTATGCCAATGCGGTTGAGTTTTCCACAATGCAGGCAGAGCGATTGGGATGGGACAGCTATGGTGATACCCAGTATGTTTCTCATGTACTGCGCTATTATCCTTTCGGGCGGGCATTTACCAGTGGCGGTAATCAGGCAATCGTGGAAGTTGCCCTGACGCAGCTTGGCAATGAGGGCGGACAGCCCTACTGGTCATGGTATGGTTTCAGCAGCCGGGAAGAATGGTGTGCCTGCTTTGTTTCATGGTGTGCAGAGCAGTGCGGTTATATCGAAGGTGGCTTTATCCCGAAGTTTGCAGGATGCGTCAGCGGTGCAAACTGGTTCAAAGAACGGAACCAATGGCAGGACAGAAACTATGAGCCTACTGCGGGGGACATTATTTTCTTCGATTGGGAAGGCGATGGTTCAACCGACCATGTAGGTATTGTAGAGAAATGCGAAAACGGAGTTGTCTACACCGTAGAAGGAAATTCCGGCGATGCGGTAAAACAAAGACAATATACGGTTGGAAGCAGCTCCATCTATGGATATGGTGTTCCAGCCTACTAAAAATCAGCAAAAGAAAACCAGAGGATTTTTTATTCCTCTGGCTCTTTTGCCATACATAACCCGTTCACAGTTGCTTCTATGACGGACAGTTCTCTATCGTTGAGTTTGTCGAGCTGTGCGTCTAAACGTCTGCGGACGGAACTTTTCTTCACTTCTTTTTTAGGAAATACGTATTCATCAACAGACACATCGAACATGGTAATCAGCTGAATAAACAGCTCAATACTTGGGTGTTGTCCCTCGTTCTCAATGGACTGAATGTGTCGTGGAGCATATCCAATAATCCCGGCAAGTTGCTCCCTGGTCATTCCTCTGGCTTCACGGGCTTTTTTGATTGCCTGTCCAATGGGCATAAAATCAAAGTCAAAATCGTTGTTTCTTTCGTCCATAAGCTCACCACCTTGTAGCAATATAATGTTACTTTTCTATTGTACAGAGGTCATAGTTCTTATGAAACGATGTGAAATTTCCTGTAATAAGAGATTTTATATCTTATATATAGAGATATAATTTCAGATTTCCTATTTGCATTATTTTTTGGAAAACAATATGACTCGTGATTCAAACAGCATAAACGTGAGAATATCCGCATGGGAAGACCCAGCGCCACAGACGCGGAGGTGGAACAGGCCGCCGAACAAAGTGGTTGCGACGCCTTTATCCGCAGGCTGGACAATGGCTATGATACGGTTGTCGGCAGCGCCGGTTCCCACCTTTCCGGCGGGGAGCGCCAGCGTATTGCCATCGCCCGTGCCATGCTGAAAAATGCACCGGTTGTCATTTTGGACGAGGCAACTGCCTACATCGACCCCGAAAATGAGGCACTGGTACAGAAAGCCATTTCCGCTTTGACTGTCGGCAAGACCCTGATTGTGATTGCACACCGGCTGTCTACCATTGTTGGAGCGGACAACATCGTTGTGGTGAAGGATGGAACCGTCCACGCACAGGGTACGCATAAGAAACTGCTGGAAACCTGCCCCCTCTACCGGGATATGTGGCAGGCGCATATTGGTGCGAAAGATCAGATGTAAGGGGGTGTTGTCAGATGTACGGAACATTGAAAAAAATTTTTGCTTTTGCAGGTAGCAAAAAGGGGCTACTGAAAAAGTCTCTGTTGTTTGCGTTCCTGTCCGGGCTGTTTTCAGCCATGCAGTTTGCTGCCCTCTTTGTGGTAATTGGCGCGCTGGTATCTGACAACCGGGACGGAAAGTTTATCTGGATTTCGCTGGGGATTATGGCTGTTTCCCTCATTGGGCATATCATCACGCTCTATTTCTCCACGATGGAGCAAACGGAAACCGGCTATTGCATGGTGGTGGAAAAGCGTATCCACATCGGGGATCGGCTGCGCTATATCCCGATGGGCTACTTCAACAAGAATAGCATCGGGAATATTACCGCTATTGTTACAACAACTTTGGGCGATGTAGAGAACTCGGCAGCCCGTGTCCTGGTGTCAGTGCTGGGCGGATTTTTCAACTCAGTGGCTCTTGTCATCGTCCTACTGATATTCGACTGGCGGATTGGTCTTATGGCCGCTGCCGGTGTCCTGATTTACCTTGCGGCGGCGGAACTGGCACTTCGCAAATCTGTCACGCTCAGCGGGGTACGCCAGCACACACAGGAGTCCCTTGTGGAGTCCGTGTTGGAGTACATTCAAGGAATGGGGATTGTCAAAGCATTTGGGCTGGAACAGGATAGCACGCAGTCTATCGGCAGTGCAATCCATGCAAGCTGCCGGGACAATCTGAAATTAACAAAAGCCAGTGTCCCCTATGACGCTATCAAACAGGCCGTTGTCCGAGTGTTCAGCGTCTTGCTGCTTTTGTCCTCGGTCTGGTTCTGGTTGGACGGCTCCCTGCCGTTGGCCTACGGTCTGATTTTGGTGATTGCTTCTTTCATGGTGTTCAACGACTTGGAGAATGCCGGGAACATGGCTTCTCTGCTCCAAATGCTGGCGGCCTCAATGGATACGGCAAATTCCATTGACGATACGCCGGTGATGGACGAGAAGGGCACGGACATTACGCCGAAGTCCAGCGAGATCGTGTTTGACAAGGTGGATTTTTCGTATGCAGACCGCAAGATACTGGATCAGGTCAGCTTTACCATTCCCGAAAAAACGACTACGGCTATTATTGGCCCTTCCGGGGCAGGTAAGACAACGATGTGCAACCTGATTGCCCGTTTTTGGGATGTGAACGCCGGAAAGATTACCATAGGCGGCACAGATGTACGGGATTTCAAACTGGACGGTCTGATGAAGAATATCTCGATGGTGTTCCAGAGCGTGTACCTGTTTGCAGATACGATTGAAAATAATATCAAGTTTGGCTGCCCGGACGCCACCCATGAGCAGGTGGTTGAAGCGGCAAAAAAGGCTTGCTGCCATGACTTTATTTCTGCTCTGCCGGAGGGTTATGATACTGTGATCGGCGAGGGCGGCGGCACTTTGTCTGGTGGTGAAAAGCAGCGCATCTCCATCGCCCGCGCCATGCTGAAAAATGCGCCTATCATTATTTTGGACGAGGCAACTAGCAGCGTTGACCCGGAGAATGAGGACGAATTGCAGCGGGCTATCGAGGCACTGACTCATGACAAGACCATTATTATGATTGCCCATCGCCTGAAAACCGTTCGCAGCGCTGATCAAATCCTCGTGTTAAACAATGCTCACATTGTCCAGAGCGGCACTCATGCGGAGCTGATCCAGCAGAAGGGCTTGTATGCCGACTTTGTGACGGCCAGACAGGAGGCCATCGGCTGGAAACTGGTGCAGTAAAGGAGGTAGCGATGAAACTTCATGCGTCCGGGGAGGACTATCTGGAAACCATCCTTGTTCTCCATAAGAAACTTGGCATGGTGCGCTCCGTAGATGTTGCCCGGCACATGGGAGTGTCAAAACCGAGTGTTTGTGTGGCGGTCAACACCCTGAAAGACGGCGGCTTTCTCATAATGGATGAAGATCACCTTCTCCATTTGACCGATGTGGGCCGGGAGGTTGCCGAAAAGATTTATGAGCGCCATTGCTTCTTTACGGAACAGCTTATCGCAGCAGGTGTTGATCCTGAAACCGCAGAAGTCGATGCCTGCCGGATAGAACATGTAATCAGTAATGAAAGCTTTGAACGGTTGAAAAAGGCTGCCTTTAGAAATCAGGAAAACGAGATTTCTGCCCTGTCAAAAGAGATAAAGGATAAGCCCACCGAATAAAAAAAACGGTGTTTCGGTGGGCGGCTTCATCATGCCTTATTACACATCTTCCCTCTGAACCCGTTTTGGGTTTGGAGGGATTTTTTATGTGCTGGTCTGCTTCAGACGCCCCGCTGCTTATTCAAAGCAGCAACTACCTACATAATTTCATATAGGAATGAGGATAGCCTCTCAAAAAAATCTTCTTCTGTTGGTGGCACGCTCACGCCCCTAATATAGAAGTTTTAGTTCTACAACATAGCTCTTATTTTTCTTACTGCCGCAAAGGTTTAACAGCCTTTGCGGTTTTTTGTTTGTCGATATTTGTCGGGAAAAAGGACAAGCCTTCTTCCGGTATCGGCTGTCGTTCTCCGCCCTTTCCAATCTGAGTGTTCAAACAAATCAGATTGGAGGTAAGAAAATGGCATATAACCATGGAAAAGCAGAGCGCAAATGGAAGCTCTGGAAAGAGAAAGAAGAAAAGATTTTAAGAGACAGCGGTGTTTCTGAAGATATGATTGAAGCAATCCGTCTCTATGACCGTCAGGCATTTAATTCAGACAGACGCTATTATGAGCGTGTGCAGGAAACAGGTACATATCTGGATACCGTAGCAGCATCCACAGATCAGCCGGAACCGAAAACAGTACAGGACTTCTTAGATTATATTGAGAATCAGGAATTGTATCATATACTGATCACAGTGGACAGGCTTACCCTGCAGATCGTTCTGATGAAGATCCAGGGGTATAGCACCCATGAAATCGCCAGGCATCTAAAGATTACCGAAAAGGCGGTTTACAGACGTATGGACAGGCTGAAAGAAAAAGTGAAGAAGATCTTTGAATAATTCATTATAATCACAAAGCAGGGTGTGAGAACAAACTCCGCCCTGCTTATCATTTATTAGAAAAAATAAAACTGTTATCAAAACCAGTATTTAAAAATTTTATCAGTAATAAAGTGCAGAATGATGTTTGGATTGCTATTTTTATGCAACTATTTCTTGTTGCTCTTGACAAAACCTTTTTTAGAGATTAAAATTATAACAGTGTTATATAGCGCTGTTATATAGGAGGTGTGCAAAATAAACGGAAATGGAACGACTTTAGAAAATATCCATCGGGCAGCGAAAGCAGAATTTTTAGAAAAAGGATATAAAGACGCTTCCCTGCGGAATATTGTGAAATCCGTGGGAATGACTACCGGAGCCTTTTACGGATATTACAAAAGCAAAGAAGAACTTTTTGAAGCCATCGTTGGTGAACATTATGAATATATTCGTAACCGTTTTATAAAGGCACAGCAGGAGTTCGCCGAACTACCAGCTGCCCAGCAGCCGGAAGTCATGAGTGATATTTCGGGAATCTGCATGTACGATATTCTCTATTATGCGTACGAACATTTAGAGGAATGTAAACTGATCCTCTGCTGTTCGGAAGGGACAAAATTTGCCGGGCTAATTGATGAAATGGTGGAGATTGAGGTAGATGGGACGCATGCCTATCAGGATGTCTTAAGGCAGCTTGGACGGCCCTCTCCGCATATCGATCCTTCGCTGGAGCATATTCTGATCACCGGAATGTTTCATACTTTTTTTGAATTGATCATCCACGAAATGCCGCTAAAAGATGCCGAAAACTACGTTAGAGAAATGCGCGCCTTTTATACAGCAGGATGGATGAAAATTATGGGGCAGTAATGCCTTATAATTTTTGTTCGACAGTTAGCTACAGCTAACCTAAATTCGGATATTGTAAGAACATAGACGTGTTCTCTTTATCATAAACACAAAGAAAAGGAGGAATTTTTTTTGAAAAAACAATCCAATTTATCACGCCTGCTGGAAATTGCAGGCAGCCATAAGTACCTGACCTATGCTTCCTGGGTGCTTTCTGCAATCAGTGCCCTGATTGCTCTGGTACCCTTCTATTACATCTGGAAAATGATCAAGGAAGTATTGGAGGTGGCACCGAATTTTGGCCAGGCACAGAACCTGACCGGTAATGGCTGGATGGCAGTATTGTTTGCGGTTATAGCGGTGCTTGTCTACATAGCAGGGCTGATGTGTTCCCATTTAGGGGCATTTCGTATCGCCACAAACCTGCGTATCCAGACCATGAAACATATTGTCAGACTTCCCTTAGGTTTTGCCGAAAGTTTTGGCAGCGGAAAACTGCGCAAGATCGTCAACGAATCCAGCGCAGCCACTGAAACCTATCTCGCTCATCAGCTTCCCGACAGAGCCAATGCCATTGCAACCCCCTGTGGTCTTTTGGTGCTGTTGTTTGCATTTGACTGGAGACTGGGACTGTTGAGCCTTGTTCCGGTTGTGCTGGGATTTCTGATCATGATGACAATGACCGGAAAGCAGATGCAGGAAAAGATGAAAGAATACCAGAATGCGCTGGATGATATGTCCAACGAAGCGGTAGAGTATGTCCGTGGGATTCCGGTGGTAAAAACCTTTGGCCAGACGATCTTTTCCTTTAAGAAGTTTAAAGACTCCATTGACCGGTATAAAGTATGGGTGATTGCTTATACCAAGCAGCTTCGGACACCGATGATGTTCTATACAGCTGCGATCAACGGAGTTTTTGCCACACTGATCGCCGGAGGACTGTTGCTTACACAAGACGGTGTGACTTCCGGTTTCTTACTGGATCTCATTTTCTATATCATTATTACGCCGGTTATTTCTGTCACACTGACACGCATTATGTTCCAAAGTGAAAACGCCATGATCGTAGACGACGCTTTACAGAGAATTGACAGCGTTTTGAATTTGAAGCCTCTGGAGGAAACGAAACATCCAAAGCATCCTCAAAACGCTTCCGTGGAACTGAAATCGGTTCATTTCAGCTATGATGGAGAAAAAGAAGTATTAAAAGATATTTCACTGACCATTCCTGCAGGGCAGACGGTAGCTTTTGTAGGCCCGTCCGGCGGTGGTAAGACAACCCTTGCCAACCTGATTTCCCGATTCTTTGATCCCCAGAGCGGAATGGTAAAAATCGGTGGTGTTAATGTGAAAGACATCCCAAAAGAGGAACTCATGAATACGGTGTCTTTCGTATTTCAGAACAGCCGTCTCATCAAGGCGTCCATTCTGGAAAATGTGCGTATGGGAAAACCGGAAGCTACCCGTGAGGAAGTTCTGACTGCCCTTCATCACGCGCAATGCGATGATATTCTGGAAAAACTCCCACAGGGTGTGGATACGGTCATCGGTACAAAGGGGGTCTATCTTTCCGGTGGAGAGCAGCAACGAATTGCCATTGCCCGTGTGATGCTGAAAAATGCGCCGATTATTATTCTGGATGAAGCCACTGCCTTTGCTGACCCGGATAACGAAAGCCGTGTACAGGCTGCTTTCTCAAAACTTTCCGAGGGAAAGACAGTGATTATGATTGCCCACAGGCTTTCTACCGTAACAAATGTGGATCAGATTTTTGTCATTCAGGACGGACAGGTTGCCGAGTGCGGGAACAGTCGTGAATTGCTTGCAAAAGACGGCATTTTCAGCCGTATGTGGAAAAATTACCAGACTTCCGTGCAATGGAAGGTAACAAAGGAGGTGCAGTGATATGATCAAAAAACTGCAGAAAAAATATGCCCTGTCTGAACAGGGAGCAAAAGACCTGATCAAAGGCTGCCTGGCCTGTGTCCTTCAGAATCTGTCTTTTATGTTTCCGGTGGGACTTTTATATTACCTGGTTAGCGATCTGATGAACGGGGGTGTTCCCGGTGGGAAAATTCCATTTTATGTGGCAGGCTGCGTGGTGTGTATCGGCTTGATTCTGCTGACCACTTTCTTTCAATACAATGCGACCTATTTTGCCACTTACAAAGAAAGCGGTATCCGCCGCATTACCCTGGCAGAGCATCTGCGCAAAATCCCCCTTTCCTTTTTCGGGAAAAAGGATTTAGCCGATCTTACCAGTACCATTATGGCGGATTGCACCTTCCTGGAGCAGAGTTTTTCGCATTTTATCCCTGAGCTTGCGGGTTCGATCATTTCTACAGTTCTGATTTCTGTCGGTCTGCTCTTTACGGACTGGAGAATGGCACTGGCTGCCTTATGGGTTCTGCCGGTTGCCTTTGCGATTGTGGGATTTTCCGCAAAGATTCAGGAAAATCTGAATCAGAAAGCCATGGATGTAAAGATGGCCTGCGCAGACGGAATACAGGAGTGTATTGAAACGGTACGTGACCTGAAAGCAAATAATGCGGAGCAGGCATATTTAAAAGGGCTGGAAAAGAAGATCCGTGCTGTGGAGCATCGTTCCATCCTCAATGAATTTGGTCTTGCTGCTTTTGTGGTTTCCGCGTCACTGGTGCTGAAGCTTGGTATTGCAACGGTTGCGCTGGTGGGAGCTGTTCTACTCATGCAAGGAAGCCTCTCCGTGCTTACATTCTTTATGTTCCTTCTGGTAGTATCCCGTTTATATGACCCTCTGCAGGGCGCGCTCCAGAATCTTGCGGCAGTCATCAGTACACGAACCAACATTGCCCGAATGAATGAGATTCTCGATCATCCAATCCAGCAAGGCAGTGACAGGCTTTCCAATCAGGGGTATGATATTGTCTTTGACCATGTTGGGTTTGCCTACAATACCGGAGAAACGGTATTGAAAGATGTTTCCTTTACGGCAAAACAGGGAGAGGTTACGGCTTTGGTCGGCCCATCTGGCGGCGGGAAAACAACCGTATCCCGGCTGGCTGCAAGATTCTGGGATATTAACAGAGGAAAGATTACCGTGGGAGGTATGGATGTATCCCGAATAGACCCGGAAACACTGCTTTCTCTGTATTCCATCGTATTCCAGGATGTCACACTGTTTGACAATACGATTCTGGAGAATATCCGAATCGGAAACAAAGACGCCACAGATGAACAGGTCATTGCGGCTGCGAAACTTGCCAATGTGGATGAATTTGCCAAAAAACTGCCGGATGGATGGCATACCAATATCGGAGAAAATGGCTGTGAACTATCCGGCGGAGAGCGTCAGCGTATCTCTATTGCCCGTGCATTTCTGAAAAATGCGCCGATCATTCTTTTGGATGAAGCGACTGCTTCCCTGGATGTGGAAAATGAAACTCTGATACAGACAGCCCTTTCCCGTCTGATCGCAGATAAAACCGTTCTGGTTATCGCCCACAGAATGCGTACCGTAGCCGGAGCGGATAAGATCGTTGTCCTTTCTGATGGCACCGTGGCAGAAGAAGGATCACCAAAGGATCTGGAAGAAAAGAATGGTGTATATGCCCATATGGTAAAACTGCAGACAGAAAGTCAGAACTGGAAACTTTCGTAAAGAGGCAAAAAGGAGGACTGGTTATGCAAAAATTAGGCGTTTTGGAGGATACCTTGTTTATCCCTATGCTGGGCAGAATCTATGCCAGTGAGCATTGCCCGCAAATTTTATATGATAAAAAAGCATTGGAATTGAAAAAGAAGCTGCCTTCAGGCTTGATCGAACAGAATATGCAGAACCAGTATACCCTCTTGGCCTCTGCTTCCCGGTCTGCCAATATGGATCGGATTATTCGGTCTTTTCTGGAACGCAGACCGGACGGTGTGATTGTTCAGCTGGGCTGTGGTCTGGAAACAACCTATCACCGATGTGATAACGGAAAGGCACACTGGTATGCCGTGGATCTGCCTCATGTGATCGAATACCGGCGAGATCTTCTTCCCGAACCGAAGCGGGAATTTTATATTTCCGGGGATGCCTTTGTGAAGGACTGGATCAAAAAAGTTCGCAATGATGTACTTGATGCTCCTATTCTCGTTACTGCAAGCGGGTTATTTCATTATTTTGAGGAACATAAGGTCATTGCCCTTCTGCGTATGATTGGGCAATTTGGAAATATGGAAGTTGTTTTTGATACGGTGAACAAAAGAGGCATGACCATGATGAAGAAAAAATATATGAAACAGGTCGGCCATGCCGATGCACAGATGTTCTTTTATGTGGATTCAGCGGAAGAACTGGCAGCAAAGATCGGGGGTAATGTGAAGGTGATTGCGGAGGAACCATACTATCGTTATATTCCTAAAAACGACTTAAAGCTATCCACAAAGGTCAGTATGGCAGTTTCTGATCAATTCAAGATGGTGAAGATGATACAGTTGAAATTATAGATACTTTTGCGCGGAAAAGAAAAGAGGTGAAATCTTGTTATGACATATAATAATTGTTACCTCAATCAACTCTACAGTGATTTGCTTTTCAATGAATTAGAGCGAGGATGTATTACTCAAATAAAAATTAAGCACGGGGTGATTTTTTCTAATTGGTAATGAAACTACCAAAAAAACTATTATATAATTAGTTTATATCAACTGATAGGGAGGTGGAAATGAGCATGAGTGAACTCCACAAACCAGAATGGTATGGGGAATATGCTGTAATTAAAAATAAGTATAATGATTATGTTCAAGTGGAGTATAAATGCAATGGAACAGGAAGCCTATATGACTATGATCTTTTCCCTGGTATTGACTTGATTTTTATGGATTTTAATTGTTCAGATATTTTCCATGAGCCTATTCCTAATAAGAATATCATTGAAATCCGGCATTACCAAAAAGGACGTGTTGAGTTTGAGCTAAGAAATAACAAAGTGTTCCACATGAAAGAAGGAGAATTTTGCATTAATGCTCTTGCAAATATTCCTGCGGCGTATTCCTTCCCCTTTGGATATAGTGTGGGGCTAAGCTGTGTGATCGATAAAGATTCTGTCGATGTGCAAACGCAACAAATTTTTTCTTACTACAACATTGATGTTCTAAATCTTGGGCGAGAATTGGAATTAGAAAAAAATTGGTTTTTATGTCGAACACCACAGCGATTGTTGCATATCTTCGATGAATTGTACGCCGCAAAAGGTATTGAAGGGAGAGATTACTTCCGTATTAAATTATTGGAACTCTTTTATCATATCAAACAACTGCGGATTGAAGATCAGTATGAAGCAACATATTATGCCAAGGAACAAATTGAAATTATCAAGCGAATCCGGCAACAGCTTATAGAAAACCTCGACAAAAAAATACCTATAGAAGAACTCTTACAAAGAGAGCCAATGAGCAAAGTCACATTTCAGGCTATTTTCAAACAGATTTATGGCGACACCCCCTATGCGCATATCAAAAATTACAAAATGAATCTTGCAGCTGTTTATTTGCAGGAAACAGATCAATCTATCACGCAAATAGCTGGTGAACTTGGATATTCAAATATTAGTAAGTTTGCGAGGGCTTTTCAAGAAGTGTTTGGAATGCTTCCAAAGGATTATCGTAAAGTAAAAAAATCAAATTAACTTTTGGGCTGTTTTGGGCGACTGTCTTTTCATTTGGAGTAGTTAGCGGATGCGAACTACTGTATAATAGCGTCGTGGTTAGTTTTAGCTAACCACGACGCTATTATATTTAAGGAGGGTTCTGGAATGGAACAAACGGTAAAGAAAAAAATAGGTGTTCGCGATGTTATGACGATTGCCGCAATGATGGTCATCAATTTCGCGATTGCAATGGTGATTGGTATGGTTACATTGCCTTTCCCGGTAGTATATTTGTACGGTTCCGCTGGAATTGATGCATTTGTCGGAGCAACTTTTTATTTGGTTGCGGCAAATCGCATTAACAAACACGGATTGTTGTTTGCTTGGGCTGCAGTTTATGGACTAATCCAAGGTGTTATGGGTTATATGTTCTTGGTTCCCTATTTCTTGATTGTAGCCCTCATTGCCGAGTTATGCATGGTTGGCAAGAATACATACCGAAGCGCAGTTCGCAACCGAATTGGCTGGATGGTCAACTCAATCGGAAATTTTGTAGGCTGTGCCGTACCGCTGTGGTGGTCTTGGGACAGCTATCAGGAAATGGCAGCAAGCAGCGGTTTTGATGCAAATACCTTGAATATGCAGCTCTCTATGGTGACTTCTCCGGCGCTGATGCTTCTGGGTGTTGTCATTACTGCGGTTCTTGCAATTCTTGGTACATTGTTCGGCCAGCGGTTGCTCAGAAAGCATTTCCAAAAAGCAGGTATTGTAGGATGATGGTCGGAGAAAAAAAGCAAAAACGCATTGACCAGATCGATGGGCGCACAGTTCTTTTCCTTACGCTGTGCGCCTGCATCGTGACCTTTCTTACAACAAGTTTTTTAGGGCATGGTTGTTTTAGCTTTTTGATCTTTTTAATCCTCTGCTGGTTCGGCTTATATAAACAGGCTCTGGGATGCTTTGCGGTCTATTTAGTGGCGATTGTATGGCTGATGATCGAGACAAAATATCAGATCAGCATCCCCTCTCCGCTACTACTCAGCATGATTTACAAGCTGTTGCTTCCCGCTATGCCAGCTTATCTTCTGGCTAAAATCCCGTCCGGGAAACTGACAGCCAGCCTGCGAAAAATGCCGATTCCTACCCGTATCATGCTTGTATTGATTGTCATGCTCCGGTTTGCTCCTACTGTGCTACATGAATTTGGAGAAGTCAGGGAGGCCATGAAAATTCGTGGTTTCTTAAAATCGGTTGGCAATGTTTTGAAACACCCAATGGACACATTGGAATATGCCATTGTCCCGATGGTATTTCGCTCCTTAAAGATCGCGGACGAGTTAGCCGCTTCTGCCATAGTCAGGGGAATTGAAAGCCCCTACAAGAAAGAAAGTTACTATGTCAGCCGGATTGCTGCGCTGGATTGCTTTTTGATTGTTGTCAGCGTGGGAGCTACTATGTGCTGCTGTCTTTTATAGGAGGAATGGAATGGGAAAAGAAATAATGATCCGTGACCTGACCTTTTCCTATGGCGGGAACGGAAATCAACTGGAACATATATCGTTAGACATTGCTGCCGGAGAAGTCATTGTTATGACCGGCCCATCAGGAAGTGGAAAAAGCTCTTTGACAAGAGTGATTAACGGACTGATCCCCTATTTTTACGAGGGGGAATTAAGCGGGGATGTTTTTGTGGACGGGAAACCGCTGAAAGAAATTCCGTCCTGGGAGCGCGGCAAAATCGTAGGGAATGTATTCCAAGACCCCAGGAGCCAGTTTTTTGCCAATGAGGTTGCCGGTGAGGTTGCTTTCGGCTGTGAAAACTACGGTTATTCCCATGAGGAAATTCGGAACCATGTTCACCGGGCGGCGGCGGACATTAAGATTCAAAACATTCTGGATCATAGCCTGCACAGCCTGTCCTATGGAATGCGCCAGAAGGTTGCGATTGCATCGGCAGAGGCGATAGACCCGGAAATCTATGTAATGGATGAACCGTCTGCCAATCTGGATATTGCATCTACTTATCGCTTTGCGGACATTATCTGCGATTTGAAACAGCAGGGAAAAACCATTATCATAGCAGAACACCGGCTTTATTATCTGATGGATCTGGCAGACCGCTTCCTGTGTGTGCAGAAAGGAAAAATTGTGCGTGAATTTACCGCACAACAAATGAAAGCTCTGACTAATAAGGAAATCCAGGCATTGGGACTTCGCACTCCTGACCTGCATCAGATTGAGCAGACGGAAATCCCGTCTGCGGCAACCGGCGAGGTTGTCCTGAAAGTGAAAAAACTGAACCACTCTTTTGGTGAAACAATTGTAGCTAAGGATATTGACTTTCAATGCCGTAAGGGAGAAGTGATTGCCCTGATCGGCCCCAACGGAACGGGCAAAAGCACCATAGGGCGAATCTTGGCAGGGCTTTTGAAAGAGAAATCCGGCGAAGTCGTTTTATTCGGAAAGCATTGCAGACCCAAAGACCGCTTGGGAAAGGTCTGGTACATTCCCCAGGATTTAGACAGCCAGCTATTCGGTGAGGATTTGCTGGACGAACTGACTACTGGCTCAGAGGCCAGCCCGGAGCGGAAGCAAGCGGCAGAAGAAATTCTGGAAGCCCTGGAACTGACGCCGTTCATCAAACAGCATCCCTCTACGCTGTCAGGAGGGCAAAAGCAGAGGCTGGCTCTTGGCGTAGCTCTGATACACGAAGCACCTATTATCATACTTGACGAACCTACAAGTGGGCTGGACGGCACGAATATGCGGAATGTCAGCCGGATGATCCGCAAACTGGCGAAGATGGGGCGCACCATTATCGTCATTACCCATGACGCAGAGTGTGCGCTTGCCTGTTGCGAGCGGGCAATGCGCCTTGAAAACGGATATATTACTGATGATTTTCAAATCAGAGGAGCAGAGCTTCTTTTGAAAAAAATTGGGTATGACCAAAAGGAGGGTTAGGAATGACACAGCAAAATGAGAAACAGCCGAAGGCAAAGACTGGACTGGCGCGTTGCCTGGAATTAGCTTCGGGTCATAAATGGCTTTTGTTTCTATCAGGGTTTCTGGCTGCGCTGGCAGCAATTTGTTCTTTTGCACCTTATTTATCAATTTATTACATCGTTCGGGAAATCCTGTTTGTTTACCCGGATATGTCGCTCTTGAATGTTTCTGCAATCTCAACCTGGGGCTGGCTTGCCCTGGCTGGTATTTTGGGGAACATCGTATTTTACTTTTTTGCCTTACTGTGTTCCCACATTGCAGCGTTTGGAACGCTTTATGAATTGAAGGTGGCCTTTGCCGACCACATTATGCATATTCCGCTTGGGTATCATCTGACCTTGGGCAGCGGCAAACTGAGAAAAATCATGGACGAAAACATTGAAAGCGTTGAGAAATTTATTGCTCACCAGCTCCCGGATTTTGTCGCCTCTTTGGTCGCACCGCTTGTTCTGGTCATTATTCTTCTTGGGATTGACTGGCGGTATGGTGTGGTTTGTCTGGTTGGTATTGTTCTGGCCTTCATCGTTCAGTTTGCAGGATTCAACGGTGAAGCAAAGGAAAAAATGCACCGTTTTCAGACCGCCCAGGAGAACATGAACAGCGCCTCTGTGGAATATGTGCGCGGTATGCCGGAGATCAAAGCATTTAATCAGACCGCAGATTCTTTTAAGCGGTTGAGCAAATCTATTAAGGACTATACCTCTTTCGTGCTGGAGTACGCATTGGGCTGGCAAAACTGTATGCCTGCATTTACCACAATCATCAACAATATTTATCTGTTTTTAATTCCGGTAGGTGTTCTGATCGGGATGCATACTACGGATTTCAGAGAGTATTCGTTGACATTCATTTTCTACCTGATTATTGTACATGCGATTTCCGGTATCCTGAATAAGATCATGTTTATCTCGGAGTCCTTTACGCAGATTGACGGCAATGTAGAGCGCATGGATGAAATCTTGCGTATCCCGGTTCTGCCGGAAAAGAATACAAAGGCTGTTATACAAAACTATGACATTGCTTTTCAGGATGTCAGCTTTTCCTATGAAACTGATTCCCAAGTCAAGGCCCTGGCTCATGTCTCTTTCCTTGCGCCTCATGGCAAGGTAACAGCCGTTGTCGGCCCTTCCGGTGGCGGTAAAAGTACCATAGCCAACCTAATCTCCCGATTTTATGATGTGACGGACGGAAGTATTCAAATCGGTGGTGTTGACATTCGGGATATTCCGCTGGATGCGCTGATGGATAAGGTCAGCTTTGTATTTCAGGATACATTCCTCTTTAAGCAGAGCATCCTGGATAACATCCGCATGGGAAATCCAGATGCTACGGAGGAACAGGTGATTGCGGCGGCAAAGGCGGCAAGATGCCACGAATTTATCGAGCAACTTCCAAACGGTTATCAGACTGTGATTGGAAGCACCGGCGTTCATCTCTCAGGTGGTGAACGCCAACGGATTGCCATTGCAAGGGCTATCGTAAAGGATGCCCCTATCATCGTACTGGACGAGGCAACCGCATTCAGCGACCCGGAAAATGAGTACCTGATTCAAAAAGCCTTTGAAAAGCTAATCCAGAATAAAACGGTTGTAATGATTGCCCATCGTCTGTCTACGATTCGCAACGCTGACCAGATCCTTGTCATGGAAAAAGGACACCTGATTGAATCTGGCACCCATGACGAGTTGCTGAAGAAGGGTGGAAAATACGCGCAGATGTGGAGCAGCTATACGGAGTCGATCAACTGGAAAATCAGTACAAGGAAAGGCGGTGTGATCTATGAGTAAGCTGAAAGAAAAGTTAATGCTATCGGAGAAAGGCTACTCCGACTTAAAAAAAGCAATTACAGCCTGCACAATAACCAATATTGCACTGCTACTTCCTTCAATGGTAGCCTGCCTACTTTTTTGGGAACTGCTGAAACCGTTCACCGGAGAAGCAATTTCATGGGACGCACTGTGGAAGCTGCTGGGACTGGGAGTGGTTGCGGCTATTCTGGTATTCCTGGCTGCAAAAAATGATTATAGAAAAACCTACATTGCTTCTTATAAAGAGGCCAGCACGACCAGACTTCGGATCGCAGAACATCTTCGCAAGCTCCCCATGAGCTTCTTTAACACAAAAGATTTATCTGATATTACCACAAACATGATGGCGGATTGCAGCAGCATGGAATCCATGCTCAGCAGTACCATTCCGCCGCTGATCGCAAATATTATCTCTGTCACCCTGACCTGCATTTGTCTGGCATTTTTTGACTGGAGAATGGCCCTTGCGATTTTCTGTACGATGCCGGTCACATTTCTTATCATCTGGTGCAGACGCAAGCTGCAACTCCGTCTGTTTGATAAACAGGTGGATGTGAAGTTGGAGGCGTCCAGCCAGATTCAGGAATACCTGGAAGGTATCAAAATTATTAAATCCTGCGGCCTTAGCGGTTCCCGTTTCTCCACGCTGGACAAAGCACTCCAAGCCATGAGAAAAATCGCCATCAGGGTGGAACTGGCCTCTGGTATTCTGGTTCAGGGAGCCAGCCTGGTTCTGCAAGCAGGTCTTGGTATCACCATTTTTATTGGAACGGTACTGATAACTGGCGGTCAAATTGAACTGCTTCCTTTGCTGGTGCTGTTCATGTTCTCCACGCAGATTTACGGCCCAATCCTTGCCATCCTTTCGCAGTTAACCTCTCTGTTTCATTTGGGGACTGTTACCAACCGTATGCGTACCCTGCTGACCACCCCTGTTATGGAGGGCGAAGATAAGGATATGGCTAACTATGACATTGAATTGAAAAATGTCACTTTCGGATATAACCGGGACGATGTTATCAAGGATGTATCTTTTTCTATTCCAACTGGCAGCGTAACAGCCCTAGTAGGGCCTTCCGGTAGCGGCAAAAGCACAATTTCCAAACTCATTGCCCGCTTTTGGGATGTAAGAAAAGGTCAGATTTCCATTGGTGGTATGGATGTCCGCACCATTGAACCGGAACACCTGATGCGCTGTATGTCCTTTGTATTTCAGGATGTGACCTTGTTCAACGACACTGTTTTTAATAACATCCGCGTAGGCAACATGAACGCTACCGAAGAGCAGGTCATGGCGGCGGCAAAGGCAGCGTACTGTAACGAATTTATCCAGCGATTGCCGGATGGTTATCAGACTATCTTGGGGGAGAACGGCAGCACTCTTTCTGGAGGAGAACGTCAGCGAATCTCCATTGCCCGCGCTCTGCTGAAAGATGCCCCGATTATTCTTCTTGATGAAGCAACAGCATCTCTTGACCCGGAGAACGAGGTTTTAATCCAGCGGGCCATTGCAAAGCTGGTGGAGGGTAAGACGGTCATTATGATTGCTCACCGGCTCCGTACTGTGGTGGATGCCGACCAGATCATCGTTTTGAAAGATGGTAAACTGGTCGAGCAAGGAACGCATGGAGAATTGATGAAAAAGAAAGGGCTGTATGAAAAGTTGTATCATATTCAGCAGGAAAGCCTTGGATGGACTGTGTAATTGGTATATGCAGGAGCATAACACTGGGAGTATTTGGAAATCATCTGCTAGCAAGAAGAAAGGGGGGCGCACATGGATGTTTTCATTGGTTATTCGTGAAGCATGGGAAGAATTGCAAAAAAAACAGACGAAGGAAAGCAAAGAGTTTATGAAGCCCGTAATAACTCCGTCCGGGGAGGACTATCTGGAAACCATCCTTGTTCTCCATAAGAAAATGGGTATGGTGCGCTCCGTAGATGTTGCCCGGCACATGGGAGTGTCAAAACCGAGTGTTTGTGTGGCGGTCAACACCCTGAAAGACGGCGGCTTTCTCATAATGGATGAAGATCACCTTCTCCATTTGACCGATGTGGGCCGGGAGGTTGCCGAAAAGATTTATGAGCGCCATTGCTTCTTTACGGAACAGCTTATCGCAGCAGGTGTTGATCCTGAAACCGCAGAAGTCGATGCCTGCCGGATAGAACATGTAATCAGTAATGAAAGCTTTGAACGGTTGAAAAAGGCTGCCTTTAGAAATCAGGAAAACGAGATTTCTGCCCTGTCAAAAGAGATAAAGGATAAGCCCACCGAATAAAAAAAACGGTGTTTCGGTGGGCGGCTTCATCATGCCTTATTACACATCTTCCCTCTGAACCCGTTTTGGGTTTGGAGGGATTTTTTATGTGCTGGTCTGCTTCAGACGCCCCGCTGCTTATTCAAAGCAGCAACTACCTACATAATTTCATATAGGAATGAGGATAGCCTCTCAAAAAAATCTTCTTCTGTTGGTGGCACGCTCACGCCCCTAATATAGAAGTTTTAGTTCTACAACATAGCTCTTATTTTTCTTACTGCCGCAAAGGTTTAACAGCCTTTGCGGTTTTTTGTTTGTCGATATTTGTCGGGAAAAAGGACAAGCCTTCTTCCGGTATCGGCTGTCGTTCTCCGCCCTTTCCAATCTGAGTGTTCAAACAAATCAGATTGGAGGTAAGAAAATGGCATATAACCATGGAAAAGCAGAGCGCAAATGGAAGCTCTGGAAAGAGAAAGAAGAAAAGATTTTAAGAGACAGCGGTGTTTCTGAAGATATGATTGAAGCAATCCGTCTCTATGACCGTCAGGCATTTAATTCAGACAGACGCTATTATGAGCGTGTGCAGGAAACAGGTACATATCTGGATACCGTAGCAGCATCCACAGATCAGCCGGAACCGAAAACAGTACAGGACTTCTTAGATTATATTGAGAATCAGGAATTGTATCATATACTGATCACAGTGGACAGGCTTACCCTGCAGATCGTTCTGATGAAGATCCAGGGGTATAGCACCCATGAAATCGCCAGGTATCTGAAGATTACCGAAAAGGCGGTTTACAGACGCATGGACAGGTTAAAAGAAAAAATCAAAAAATATTTTAACGTGAGGGGAAATTGATAGGTTCCCATTGGCGACAGGGTGAGAGGACGAAATCCTCCACCCTGTTTTCCTTTGTGTGGCAAAAACAGGATTGTTCCTTGACAACCGAATAGTCATTCGCCAAATACTTCCTCTTTGTGATTGTGATGAGCATAAGCGTGCGGAGCAGTACGCCAAGACCTGCCGACAAGCAAATAGCGATGAAAGGTGGTGAGCGAGCCTATACTGACTCCAAATATCGGGTAGCCCCCGGTTTCGCCATAACCCACAAAGAGCATAATGGTACTCCCGTCCAGTCACAGTCCGAGCGGTATCCAATCCGCCGCAGGCAATGAGGGCGGCTCTGGCAGACCGTCAGTTGGGGTGAAACTCCCGTGGAGTCAGTTCGCTGCTGACCGTTTGGCGACTTCCCTGCGCTTTTTCGTATTTGCATTTCGGGGTGTCGAGGACAAATAGAAATGCCATGATCATAAAGCCAGACACAAGGTTATCAATGAGAACAGAGCTTTGTTTTATATGCTCCAGACCTCAAAAAGCCTTTTGCCTGGCTTATTACATAGACAGAATTATTATTTGTCGAATATAGATTGGAGGTTATAAAGATGGAAAAAACATATAGACGTGGTCAAATATATTACGCCGACTTAAATCCTGTGATTGGTTCAGAACAGGGCGGGATAAGACCTGTACTTATTATCTCTAATGATATAGGCAACAGATATAGTCCTACTGTAATCGTTGCAGCAATCACAAGTCGGGCAAGAGGAAAGACAAAATTACCCACACACATTCCTACTGAAAATTTCGATGGTCTGGAAAAAAATTCAATCATCCTTCTTGAACAAATACGAACGATTGATAAGCAAAGATTAAAAAGTTATTTGGGAATTATCCCGGAAAATATAATGGCAAGAGTTGATACAGCTCTTGCCATTAGTATTTCGCTTCGCATTTGTTCGGATAGAAAATGTACAATCAGAAAGAAATAACGGTAATCGCACATTGGTAATATCAAGATTGTATTTTTATAATTTGAGCATACAGTCGCTTTGGATATAGCGGAGGTATTTGAATGGAAGATGTAAAACAAAATGCGGAACAATTATTTTCTAATTCAGAAAATGAACAAGAAGCGTTTGAGGTTTTTATTAAAGCAATGACACAGATCATTGAAAAATATGGAAAGATTGTTTTGCATGAGTTAGATTATGCTGCGTAAATTTGCGCAGCTTTACATATCACATTTTCCTGAATTTTCGGAGGTGGAAAGATGAATAGAGAAGGAAAAAAATGTGTTTTGTATCCAAGAGTAAGTACTGAGATGCAGGTTGATGGATATAGTCTTGAAGGACAGAAAAACAGTTTAAAGCGGTTTGCGGATCGTGAAGAAATGGAGATTGTGGGTATTTATGAGGATGCAGGGAAATCTGGAAAATCTATCGAAGGACGGCCAGCATTTAAGAAAATGCTTTCCGATATAAAGTATGGATTGGAAATTGATTATATTCTGGTATATAAACTTTCTCGTTTTGGTAGAAATGCAGCGGATATTCTAAACTCTTTGGAATTTGTACAATCTTATGGGATAAACCTTATCTGCATAGAAGAAGGAATCGACTCATCACAAACCAGTGGCAAACTTTTGATTTCTGTCCTTTCGGCTGTGGCTGAAATAGAGAGAGAAAATATTATAGAGCAGACGATGAACGGACGAAGAGAAAAGGCAAGACAAGGCGGTTGGAATGGAGGATTCGCTCCGTATGGATATTATCTGAAAGATAATAAGCTCCTAATTCAAGAAACTGAGGCAGAAGCCATAAGAATTATATATGATAAATTTGGTAATTCAGATATTGGACTTGGTGGGATTGCAAAATACCTGAATCTTCAAGGAATCAAAAAGATACCTCGTCAAAATGGTAAATTAGAAACATGGAGCAGTCATTTTATACGTTTAATATTAGATAATCCTGTTTACTGCGGTAAAATTGCTTATGGAAGAAGGACACGAGAAAAGGTTAAAGGAACGAAGAATGAATATAAACAAGTTCATACAGATGATTATATTTTAGAGGATGGGCAACACGAAGCTATTATCAGTGAAGAACTTTGGCAAAAAGTTCATGCGAAACGATTGGCAACAGGAGTTAAGCAACCATCAAAAATCGGAAAAGATAGAGCGCACCTTTTAACCGGCCTATTAAAATGTCCGATTTGTGGAAGCTCAATGTATACCAATAAACATGCATGGACAAACAAAGATGGCACATATAAAGAAGTTTACTATTATATATGTGGAAGAAATAAGCAGGAGAGGGGCCATCATTGTGATTACAAAGCTTCATTGAGAAAAACAGAAATAGAGCCTTTGGTAATTGAAGCAGTGAAAGAATTGGTCAGCGACAAATACTTTGCCCAGGAAATTGAAAAACGAATTGGTGCACAGACAGATACTTCTATGATTGATAAAGAGCTTGCTAATTATGAGAGAAAGTTAAAAGAAGTTGACCTAAACAAGGCACGGTTGGAGCGAGAGATTGATAATTTACCAATTGATGCTCGTTATAGAGAAAGAAAACTTCACGATATGATATTACGTCTTGATGGACTGTATGATACGATTGTGGAGCTGGAAGAACGAATCGAGGATGCAAAACTTAGGAGAAATTCCATTGAGATGGAGGCAATCACTCTGGACAACATTTACAAAATCATGCTTAATTTCGGAAAACTCTATGATATAATAAGTGATGAAGAAAAGAAGAGTATAATTACTTATCTTATAAAGGAAGTTCAAATTTATCCGCATGGTGAATCGGAAATGCCGTTAAAGTCTATTGAGTTTAACTTTCCGATATATCGTGATGGTAAAGAAGTAAGGAAGATTTTGTGGGAATCTGGTAATACCGTTGAGAGTGTTGTCTTGATGTCACGAAAGAATAAATAAAGTGTCAAAGAACATCTAAAACAAGGGATTTCTGGTGTCAGGCGGAAAAGTGCTGGATATTGGAAATTCCTTTCCTTATATTTGTCAGAGTCAATCTATCTTTTTTCCAGAGGGTTATGTGTAAATAATCGCAAGGATACTAAGGAGACAGCCGTATGGATAGCGAACAGAAAAGAAGAATCCTAGATGCCCATATGCATCTGCCGACCCAGGGAATATCCTTGTCGGAGAAAAAAGAAATACTCCTTAAGGAAATGCAAAAAAACGGCATTGATGAGGGAATCGTCATCAGTGATTCCGCAATTACAAGTGAAATTGGAAGCTTAAAGGATTGTCTGGAACTGTTCTCAGATACCTGCTATGTTCATGTCGTTGGCGGAATCAGTCCTTTCTTCAATTACAAGGAGCAATGTAAACTGCTGGATACGGCTCTATCTGAAAAAAAGATTGTAGGAATCAAGCTGTTTTGCGGACATGAGTCGTTTTATCTGTCAGACAATATACTGGAGCCGGTTTATGCGCTTGCTGAAACATATAATGTGCCGGTGCTGTTTCATTCGGAAAAAGACAGCTCACAATATGCATCCTATTTTGCCGTATGCGAAGCGGTACGACAACATCCAAATATCACCTTTGTCTGCTGTCACTGCCATTATCCGAATGTAGAGGCATGCTTTCAACGGTATAAAAATGTAAATAACATCGTGTTTGATATTTCCTCCATTGCGGATGTACAAATGACAGCGGATATGAGAAAGGCTGTTCAATCCGAATTGCAAAGACATCCGGACGCTATCATGTTCGGCTCTGATTATGCAGGGTGCTCTCAGGCAGATCATTTGGAATTCGCGATGTCTCTGGCAGTATCGGATGATATACAAAGCAGGCTGTTGTATAAAACTGCATACCGTGTTTTTCATTTGGCGTAGGAAAATGAAGCACTGCATAAATTTATGAATATATATAGCCATATTGATATACATACAGCCTGTGTCTGTAGCTATCCACTATGGTGGCCAGACAACTCGTGCAGTTGTATCCAATACATTCAGCTTTTCCTATGCCATTGGATGATTTGTATGCAGAATTCGCCTTTTTTTGCGGACTTACAGCAAAGAGAGTTCCTCTTTTCAACAATCTATAGTATAATACCTGTAATTGAATGTTGAGAGGGGGGCGCATATGTATTCCCTGGGAAAAAAGCAGAAAACGCATACAAAGCTGACCATCGGTATTCTGATTCTCATGATCATAACAATGATTGGTTTGAGTTCTATGATGATACAGCAGAGCAAATCACTGATTATGAATGAAACACAGCGGTATCTTTCTGAATTATCGAAACAGACATCAAGCAGAGTGGATCAAAACATTGCAAAGAATATTGCACAGCTGCGTGAGGTCAGTGCAAATCTGTCAGAGATTGCCACAACCGATGCTGTCGGACAGACCATCATAGACAGTGTTCTAAAGGAGAACGACTTCTCCTGGATTGGCTATGTGGATATGAACGGTCTTCTGCATGTAAAAAATCATAAGACAGTCTCTGTCACAAAGCTGGAAATCGTTCTGGATGCTCTCCATAAGCAGAAAAGCGGCGTGAGTAAGCAGCTGGAAACGCTGTATGATGAAACGGGAATTCTGTATGCGGTTCCTTTTTATGTACAGGGGCACATAAAAGGAGCGATGGTTGCCTGGAGCAATACGGAAAATCTGCAGCTGCTCTCGGATACCGATACCTTCAACGGCGTTGGCTTCAGCTATATCATTTCGCAGGATGGCGATTTTATAATGCATTCCAGTAATCCATACGCCGTATTCCTGAAAAATGACTTCTATAAAAGCATTCAGGATGTGGCGGATATCGACAGCGGAAGCTCTCTTTCTAAAATGAAGTCGGATATCCATAACAGAAAAAGCGGTACCATACATTATATGGTGCATCAGGATGTCCGTGGAGAACCTGAGGAAAGGACTCTGTACTATACACCTCTGCAGGAGGGGAGCTTGTACCTGTTGTCCATAGCACCAAGTATGATTTATGCCAAAAATATACAGGACTATACGAATTTTTCCGTTATGATCAATGTATTTATCTTTCTGGTCTTCGGTATCCTTATTCTCTATATTTTGTTTACGAATACGAAATTCAATAAGGAAATCTATCGTGTTGCCTATGTGGATCCTGTGACCAACGGCTTTACTGCACCACGGTTTGAAAAGGAGATGCAGGGAATTCTGGATAATTTTCAGCCCTTTGCGTTCGTTTCCGTCGATATTCGTAAATTCAAGCTCATCAATGACTCCTTCGGGAGCAGGGATGGAGATCGGGTATTGCAGTATGTGCATGACTGCCTGCAATCCTATTTGAAGGAAGGTGAATTTCTTGCCAGAATCTCATCGGATACATACAATCTGGTGTTGTTTACAACGGATATGGCAGAGATTCGTGAACGTCTGGAAGCAATGACGGATAAGGTGAACTCCTATAATCAGAGTAAGGAACAAACCTATTATCTGCCGTTGGATTGCGGCATCTATATTGTGACAGACAGCAGTATTGATATCGTCAATATACGTGATCGGGCAAACACCGCCAGAAAAAACAATAAGGACATGATCAGTCGCCATATGTGCTCCTGTGTATTTTATGATGACTATGACCGTGTGCAGATGCTGAAAGAGAAGAAAATGGAGAATTCCATGCAGCAGGCTCTTGAGAATGGTGAATTTATTGTATATCTGCAGCCGAAAATCAATCTGGAGAAGAGTGAAATCGTCGGAGCAGAGGCACTGGTTCGCTGGAATTCACAGGATGGACTGATATCACCCGGGGAATTTATTCCGTTCTTTGAGAAAAACGGCTTCATTGTCAAGCTGGATCTGTATGTGTTTGACTGCGTCTGCCGTCTCTTGCAGGACTGGGAAAACAGGGGAATCGCGCCTATTCCAATCTCTGTGAACCTGTCAAGAAATCATCTTTTGGATCCGCAGTTTTTGAAAAAGTATGAGGCAATACAGAAAACATATGGTATAGCTTCCCATCTGCTTGAGTTTGAGCTTACGGAAACTGTGGTATTTGAAAATCTGGAGCTGCTGAAAAATGTCATTGCACAGATTCATGCGGCAGGCTTTCAATGCTCGATGGATGATTTTGGAAGCGGCTATTCCTCCCTGAACGTATTGAAGGAAATACCGGTTGACATATTAAAGCTGGATGGTGCATTCTTCGATAAGGAAGGGGATCCAAGAGGCAATGATGTTGTGGAGACTGCGATTGAGCTTGCCAGAAAGCTTGGGATGAAGACTGTGGCAGAGGGCGTGGAAACCTTTACACAGGTGGAATTTTTGCGAAATGCAGATTGCGATATGGTGCAGGGATATGTATTCTCCAAACCGTTGTCAATTGAGAATTTTGAAGTTTTGGCGTTTTCGGCAAGGAAAGCAAAAACGGACACGAATTCTGAATACAACAGGACGGGGAAGACTTCAAACGAATAAAGACGAAAACTGCCACAAACACAGGGCAGCCTTTCTGAAATTCAGTTTTAGTGGGATATGATGATCAATATCACCTGAAATACAGGTTTTGTGGCATAGGATGATCAATACCACATATTTGTCATAACCAATACGTTTGAAAGAATAACGGGATCGATTGAGACTCGTTCAGAATCATGTATTTCAAAACAGGCACAAGAGGAATATGAGATGATGCAGTTTCTCAGGTGCTTTCTCGATTTGTGGGTAAACTTAACATAGGGAGACATTCATACGATTGTAGTTATCAATAGAAGTTGAAGTCTCCCTTTGCAAACACCCTAAAGTAAGAAAGAACCGTTTCTCGATTTCCTCTTTTTCTTATACCGTTTTCAGAATTCATGATACGTTTGAATGATATATGCTTTTGTGCACAGGGTTTCTTTCAATGCAGCTTTTCGCATAACTTGCGATCATGCTTTGTTTTATTCGCAATCTGCAGGATAAGCTGCAGTATTACTTCACCGGCTCACTCTTATCCTGTGGTAGTATAGGAGCTGTACCTGAGCGATATCATATAAGGAAACATGTCCTGTTCTTACAAGCCGTTCAGGAGCACCTGTGATATCATACGTAAAAAGAAAGGAAGCGCAGCAGAATAGGCACTGCGCAGATTAGACAATGACAAACCTGGATATAACAAAAACAGGCCGATGGATGCATTGCAATGCCAGAGGGCTGGAGCTGGCAAAATGGCGTTTTTACTTTGAGGGTGGTGATGCAGGGGCAGTGGTTGACGAATTGCAGTATTATCAAAATACAGATGGAGGATTCGCTCATGCTTTGGAGGCGGACTGCTGGAATCCTGCCTCTGCACCCTCTCAGATGTTTTATGCGATACATATTCTTCATGAGCTTGATTACAAGGATAAAACACATCCGGTTATACAGGGGATGCTGCGCTATCTGGAAAGTGGAAAGGATATGGAGGACGGCTTCTGGATCAGTATTCTTTCCTCCAATAATGAATATCCGCATGCTCCATGGTGGACGAAGACAGATATAAAAACATTTGATGTCTATATGCCGAATGCAGATATATGCTGGTTCATTCTGAATTTCGCACAGAAAGACAGCTCTCTGTATACTAAAGCGGAATCAATGGTACAGCGGATGCTGGATTTATTCCTTTCGCAGAAAGAGGTTGAACCGCATTCTCTGGAGTCTATGATGTTTCTTCTGCGTGAACTGCAGAAGACGGGAAGCTTTTGCGGACCGCAGACAGATGCTGACGCTGCCCATGGAATTCAGCTGATGCGGGGATTGATTGAAGAAGATCCTGATCATTGGAATGCATACTGCATTACGCCGTCATTTTTCATACACGATCGTCTTCATCCGCTATATCCGGAGTATAGTACGCTTCTGAAGCTGGAGGTTCAAAGAATTACGGAAACAAGGGATGCCGAGGGTTGCTGGAATATCAACTGGGTATGGCAGGGGTATGAGAACGAATTTCGCCTGAGTGCAAACTGGTGGAAGAGCAGCGTTACCATGCAGAAGCTGATGCTGTATGAGACCTTTGCATAAAACCGTGCATTGTCGTAAGACTGTATCAAATCTCTGCTGTAAACGGCTGGATCCATCACATCCATGCCTATAGGACAGCATAGCCAACGGCTTGTGATAAAGCGGTTTTATGTCAGGGTAAATGTTTGACAGTAACGGAAAAATGAATGATTTATAGGAGGATGACTTATAGCGAATGCCTGGTCATCTTCTTTTTCATGCTTACAGGGAGGAGGCTGTGTGAGATCGTGGGAAGGTGAATATATGTAGGATATGTTTCATAAAAGTAATTGCTTCATCAGTATAACAAAGAACACGTGGTGATAAAAAATAGAGGATACAGGGAAGATACCGGAAAGTGAAGTGAACCCTTGGCTGTCCAAACTTTGGGGTTCGTTTCAAAGCATCTGTTTTTTACAGATTCAGCTGATCCTGTTTACTCACTATTATGAAATGCATATAATTATCAGGAACGCTTTTTCATACAAAAACAAACAAAAGGGAAAACAGATGGTTTACCATGAGAAATTACATTTTCTTTAGATGAAATACTATGACGATAAAGGAACTGCAAATCCAGGCTCTCAATATAATGGTTTAGGAAACGCATTGTCGGGATTATAAAGTAAGGGGGTCTATCCGTTAAGCCGCCTATGCATGGCTTGAAAGTGGAAAGCCATACGGATTTCTCTAAAAGACTTTTTATTTCAGGGGTTTTGTACTAGAATAAAGGAAGAGCATAAGAGGAGGGTATTATGAAGGATACAATTAAATTAAAGGATTTTCTGGATTTTACATATCTGAGTAATCTGTCATTTGCACTGGATGAGGAGCATGGTGTTTTTGTCGGAAGTAAGTGTGTGGAGAAAGATAACAGCTATCAGATGAAGCTGTATCTGACGGATGGCGATACTGTGCGGCAGCTGACCAGCCATGGAAAGGAACAGCTCTATTTATGGGATGATAATGAAACTGTTCTGTTTGCCAATATGCGGGATGAGGAGGATCGAAAGGCTGTTGAAAACGGAGAGGAGAGAACCTGCTTCTATCGAATCAGCATTCATGGAGGAGAGGCTGTTAAGGCTTTTACCATACCATTACAGGTAACTTCCATCAAGAAGGCGGCAGATGGAGAATATGTATTCTGTGCGGATTATCATTTGGAATATTCCCGCATGTATCAAATGAATGCCGATGAGAAGGATAAAATCCTTCAGGAAAAGAAGGATATGCAGGATTATGAGGTTCTGGATGAGCTGCCCTTTTATGGAAATGGCATGGGATATACGAATAAGAAACGAAACAGCCTGTTCCTGTATCGCGAGCATGATGAAGATATAGTGCGCATCAGTGAAGAAACCTGCAATGTATATGATGTAGAGCTTTCGGATAATCATGAGATTGTATATTACACAGGTGAGAGCTACGCATGTAAACCCATAAATAAGGAAGGGGTATATGCTTATTACCGAAATACAGGAGAGCATCGTGAAATTCTTCCTGCAGGGCAGTGGTCGATTGGGAAAATTCTGCCATGGAAGGATAACATTATGATGCTGGCGAGTGAACAGAAGCGCTACGGTCTGAATGAAAACGGCATGTTTTATCAGCTGAATCCAAAAAGCGGAGCGGTAGAGCTGTTTGCCTCCTATGAGGATGCTGTTGGCTCCAGCGTAGGCAGTGACTGTCGTTATGGTGGCGGTAAGAGCATCTGTCTGTATAAGGATACGGTGTATTTTATTACGACATTGTTCAATAGGAGCAGTGTATATGCATTGCATAGTGATGGAAGCATTACACCTGTGTATGACAGGGAGGGAAGTGTGGATGTCATCGCACTTGCAAAGGACCGTTTGTATTTTGCAGGTATGCAGGATATGCGTCTACAGGAGCTGTATTCATATGATATGCACGGAAAAAGCTGTAGGCAGTTAACCGGATTCAATGAGGAATTTTACGCGGAGAAGGATATTCGTCCATGCGTACCATGCAATTTCACACAGGATGGAATGGAGCTGTATGGCTGGGTGCTGGAGCCAAGGGGGTTTGATCCAAAGAAATCCTATCCGGCAATTCTGGATATTCATGGCGGACCGAAGACGGTGTATGGCGAGGTCTATTATCATGAAATGCAGGTGTGGGCAAATCAGGGATATTTTGTGTTTTTTATGAATCCGCGTGGAGGCGATGGCAGAGGTAACAGCTTTGCGGATATCCGTGGTAAGTACGGTACGATTGATTATGAGGATTTGATGAAATTCACAGATGAGGTACTGAAGAAATATCCGGCGATAGATACCGCGCGTGTCGGTGTGACAGGTGGCAGCTATGGCGGATTCATGACAAACTGGATCATCGGTCATACTGATCGATTTAAGGCTGCGGCAAGTCAGCGTTCTATCTCCAACTGGATAAGCTTTGCGCACACATCGGATATCGGAGAAATGTTCGGTGCTGATCAGCAGGGTGCTGACACATGGAAAAATGTAGATAAGCTGTGGTGGCATTCTCCTTTGAAATATGCAAATCAGTGTACGACGCCGACGCTGTTTATCCATAGTGATGAGGATTTCCGTTGTCCATACAGTGAGGGAATGCAGATGTACAGTGCCTTGTGCGAGCATGGTGTTGCGACACGCTTGTGCATGTTTAAGGGAGAGAATCACGAGCTGTCCAGGAGTGGAAAGCCAAGACACAGAGTAAAGCGTCTAAAGGAAATTACGACCTGGATGGATACCTATCTGAAGGATTAAATAGAAAAGAAAAACGAGCAGACTGTATTTGTTGAGGATACGAAGTCTGCTCGTTTTAATGCGGTTCAATTTCAAATAAGAGAGTAGGGTATTGTGACTTAGCAGTGCGGAATGCCGGTATGATTGGATATTTCTGAGCTGGTTGTGCAGAGATCTTCCCTGCTGAGGTCGTGAATACAGGTGTGTCCGCTGATTCTTGCGAAGGATTTCAATTCCTCCCGTAGTACATGCAGATAGTTTTCCAGGCGTTTCGCCCCTTTGTCTATGGAAAAATTCTTGCGTAGCTCAGGATCTTGCGTGGCAATGCCCATCGGGCATTTTCCATTGTGGCAGATACGGTACTGCTGACAGCCGATTGCTATCATGGCAGCACTTGCTATTGCGATGGCATCCGCTCCCATTGCCAGTGCCTTGATCATTTCTCCACTTGTACGAAAGCCTCCGGTAATGATGAGCTCCTGTGTCATATGGTGCTGATTCATGTATGCGCGGGCGCGGGCCAGGGCATATACGGTAGGCACTGTAGAATTGTCTTTCAGGTATTTTGGAGATGCTCCGGTTGCGCCACCGCGGCCGTCAATGGTAATGAAGTCAGGCTGTGCATATGCTATCCATTCCAGATCTGCTTCGATATGCCCGGCTGCGATTTTTATACCGATCGGACGTCCTTCACTGCGTTCTCTGAGAGATGTGACCAGCTGCTTTAAATCGTCCTTTGTTTTGATTTCTTCAAATTTCGATGGGGAAATGATGTCCTGATGCAGTGGCTTTCCACGTATGGCGGATATTTCCTCAGTGACTTTTTCTGCAGGAAGATGACCGCCCATGCCTGGTTTTGATCCCTGGCCGATTTTGATTTCGATTGCATCACTGCGTTTCAGGTTTTCATCGGTGACACTGTATTTGTTGGGAACATATTCAAAAATGTATTTGTAGGCATGATCGATTTCATCCGGGAGGATGCCGCCTTCTCCGCTGCATTGCGCGGTATGTACGGCTGCTGTTCCTTTTGCCAGTGCAGTTTTGGCTTCTTTGGAGAGGGCGCCGAAGGACATGTGGGATACGTAGACGGCATGATTAAGAACCATTGGCCTGCGTGCATTTTTCCCAATGATGGTTGTTGTATCAACATCAGCTTTATCAGCAAGTGGCGGGTGAGCGAGTTGTCCTCCTAATAGCAGGATGTCGTCCCATCCTGGTACGGATTTGTGTGTGCGCATTGCTTCAATACGGCTGGCGTTGTGAATAGCCATTTCATGAATGAGGGACATGCTGGTTTCCAGGGTGTCTTCCTTTTTGGCATTTTTCTGTATGGCAAGGGAGGTGGCATCGTTGCTTTTGGATGTAGCTGACGCGTCTTCCTCTGATGCTACTTTTTTAAAGCATTCCTTTGGAGCGATGCATAGCGGGCATTTCCATGTGCTATCAAGGTTGACCCAGGAGGTGCCTTCAACAGCTTCATCATACATGTAGCCGCATATTTCGCATACATATTTCATATAAAAAATCTCCTTCCTGTAAGCGTTTACTTTATGTGCTTATTGTACGCTGTTTAGAGAGAGATTGCAAATGGTATTGGATGGGAAGTAGTGTGTAGGAATGCAAAATCTGTACTGAGCTGTTTGATCGCCAAGCTCTGAAAAAGAGCTTGGCGGACAATTCGATCATATTGTCGATAAAGGCTGGAAATTTAGATCAACAAGCTCCGCGAAAGAGCTTGGCGTCTGGAATGTAAGTTGCAATGATTTCTAAAATCTCAATTTAGATCAACAAGCTCCGCGAAAGAGCTTGACCTGGCGGCAGGGAAACGAAAACCGACGAAGGAAATTTAGATCCACAAGCTCCGCGAAAGAGCTTGACGCAAAGATTATACGTGGCGGTACAGGAATTGATGTATTTAGATCCACAAGCTCCGCGAAAGAGCTTGACATATCACAGCAGCGACCATCCATGAGGTATCCGATTTAGATCCACAAGCTCCGCGAAAGAGCTTGACTGAAGAAAGGCGGTGCTGCCATCACCATCGAAGCATTTAGATCCACAAGCTCCGCGAAAGAGCTTGACCGACGACAGGCTCCGCTCCGGATCCTGAAGCAGAATTTAGATCCACAAGCTCCGCGAAAGAGCTTGACCCTGTCAATCACATTCAAGGATACGGAAAAGGTATTTAGATCCACAAGCTCCGCGAAAGAGCTTGACGTTGTCTGTTTGTTTTTTACACTTTCTAAGGAGATTTAGATCCACAAGCTCCGCGAAAGAGCTTGACCTGGTCCGGCCACAAGTAGTGAGGGTGCGCCTACAATTTAGATCTACAAGCTCCGCGAAAGAGCTTGACTTTCACACATGTCATCATCTTTAAATATCTGATAATTTAGATCCACAAGCTCCGCGAAAGAGCTTGACAATGGTGTTAACTGGTCATTGGTGTGCAGTGGTATTTAGATCCACAAGCTCCGCGAAAGAGCTTGACGTGATGCAGTAAACTATGATGGTCAAACAGATATTATTTAGATCCACAAGCTCCGCGAAAGAGCTTGACGGTTCGTGGGCGTCAATATCTAGAGGAGTATTATATTTAGATCCACAAGCTCCGCGAAAGAGCTTGACCAAAACTGCCAGAGAGTAAAGTTACGGAAGACATATTTAGATCCACAAGCTCCGCGAAAGAGCTTGACTTTCAAACTCAAAGGCTTTATCGTCTCTACTTCAAACATTTAGATCCACAAGCTCCGCGAAAGAGCTTGACGTAGAGAAAACGAACGACAGTGTAGCAAGCCTACTATTTAGATCCACAAGCTCCGCGAAAGAGCTTGACCGATGTGATATGTTCTATCATTATCTAGGATAAATTTAGATCCACAAGCTCCGCGAAAGAGCTTGACCCTTATCATGTACTTCTGGTGTGAGGATATACGGGATATTTAGATCCACAAGCTCCGCGAAAGAGCTTGACTAAACGTGTTATTTGTGATTGCCAGACAATAGAAATTTAGATCCACAAGCTCCGCGAAAGAGCTTGACTAAAATTAGGTGATATATTAATTCATATAATAATATTTAGATCCACAAGCTCCACGAAAGAGCTTGACAATCATCCTCATCATTTTGATAACACCATCCTTGATTTAGATCCACAAGCTCCGCGAAAGAGCTTGACCATATAAGCGTTCGTATTAGTAACGGCGCTTAAAGATTTAGATCCACAAGCTCCGCGAAAGAGCTTGACGAGGATTTACTAAGAGAGGGCGTACCAATGATGATATTTAGATCCACAAGCTCCGCGAAAGAGCTTGACATGTATATGTTAATAAAAAATATGCCAAAATTTCTATTTAGATCCACAAGCTCCGCGAAAGAGCTTGACTGCGAGATTTGTGATAAACCACTCCGAATGTAACAAAAAATATTATTTACATTTAATTATCTATCGTACTTTTATTGTAAATTGTTACATTTTGTTTTAAAACACAATTATGTGGCGCGAACCTCCCTGGAAAATCATGTGAGCTTGGGGTTCGCGCAAAGAACATGTGAGTGGATATGATATCTCTACTTTTATTATAACAGAAACTTTACAAAGTGCTAAACAAAAATGTAATTGAGGTCAGTTTTTAGAATCTGTTAGTGTACACCATACGAAGGTTGTGAAATTCACCCATCAGCTATTGAAGGGACCGGTCTTTTCTTTTATAATGAGAGAAATATGAAATATCAGGAAAGAGGGAGAATATGAAATTTTCCAAACGAATGGATTTACTTGCGGAAGGTGTTTTCAGCAGGCTTGATGAAGAAAAACAAAACATGCTGGCTAGTGGGAAAGCCGTGTATGACTTTACAATAGGATCCCCTAACATAGCACCAAGTAAGGAGGTCATGGATGCACTAATCACTGCTGCACAGCAGCCGGAAAGCTATATGTATTCACTTCATGATACAAAAGAATTAAAAGAAACAATACAAGCCTGGTACAGAAAACGATATCAGGTAGAATTGGATACAGAAACAGAGATACTGTCTCTGCAGGGATCTCAGGAAGGACTTGCACATGTCGCATTGGCACTATGTGATGAAGGTGATATTGTTCTCATCCCTGCTCCCAGCTACCCTATCTTTGCGAATGGACCGAAAATAGCAGGGGCAGAGTTATATGAAATGCCGATGCTGAAAGAATATGATTATCTGATTCAATTCGATGCAATTCCTGAAGAAATAGCAGAAAAGGCTAAGATGATGATTATATCCTATCCGAATAATCCAACAGGCGCTACGGCTCCAGATAGCTTTTATGAAGAATTAATTCAATTTGCAAAGGCACATGATATTATCGTCATTCACGATACAGCCTACAGCAATCTTGTGTTTGATGGAGAGGAAGGAAAAAGCTTCTTATATTATGCGGGTGCAAAGGATATTGGTATCGAATTTAATTCCTTTAGTAAAACCTATGGCATGGCTGGAGCACGTATTGGAATATGTGTGGGTAATGCGGAAATCGTCGGTATTCTGAGAAAACTGAAAAGTAATATTGATTACGGTATGTTTTTACCTATTCAAAAAGCCGCAATCGCAGCTTTAACGCAAGACCAGAGCATTGTGAAGGAAACCCGTGAAACCTACCAGAGAAGAAGAAATCGTATTGTTGCTGGCGCTGCAGCTGCAGGCTGGCACATCGCTTCATGCAAGAGTACCATGTTCTTATGGGCACAGATACCGGAAGGCTATGGAAGCAGTGAAGAATTCGCTTTAAACCTGTTAAAATGCAGCGGAATGCTGGTGACTCCTGGCAGTTCTTTTGGAGCATATGGTGAGGGCTTTGTACGAATTGCACTTGTTCAAAGTGATGAAGTTATCGAACAGGCATTGCAGGCTTTAAAGGAAAGCCGGTTCTTTCTGAAATGAAAACACTGATTGCAATCGGCGGCGGAAGCTTTCAAAAGCAGGAAACAATGTCAATCGACACCTATGCGATTTCCAGGTGTGGAAAAACACAACCACATGTATTGTTTATTCCGCTAGCAGGCAGAGACGATCAGGGCTATGCGAAACGCTTCAAGCAATATTACCGCAGCCTTGGCTGTCAGGTCGAAGCTTTGCGTCTGCTGCATACAAAGCTGAGTAATGAAGAAATATATAAGAAATTCCGTTCACAGGATATGATATATCTTGGGGCAGGCGATACCGTGTTTCTCATGAAGCAGCTGAAACAGAGAAAGCTGGATTTGCTTTTAAAGGAGCTATCCCAGCAGGGAATCGTTATCTGCGGAATCAGTGCCGGGGCGAATGCTCTCTTTGAATATGGCTACAGCAACATCGCATCAGACACATTTGAACTTGTGAATGGTATGGGTATGATCGAAGGAGCGTTCTGTCCACATTATCAGAAGGAAGAACGTAAATCCTTCGATATGGTATGCAGGAAACAGAATTTGCCGGCTATCGGCTGTGCGGATCAGTGTGCTTATGTAGTTACGGATGAAAAGAGATTTTTCCTCGAGTGAAGAATCTTTTTCTTTTATCAGATCTTCGGGTAATATTACTTGCAAATTGTTTCATTTTTGTCTATAATGTACAAGTCTATAGAAACATCGTATATACTTTCGACATGATGGTGAAAGCGTTTCTACCTGAAAACCAATTTCAGACTACGATGGAAGCTTATATACGAATACTGCGGTTTGCGGTGTTTTTTTGTTTTGGGAGACAGAAAAGAGGGAATTATGTTAGAAAAATTATTCAAATTGAACGTGAAGCAGACTTCTGTGAAAACCGAGGTAATTGCCGGCATTACAACCTTTCTGGCAATGGCCTATATTCTTGGGGTAAACCCGTCTATTCTGCATGATGCAGGTATGGATCGCGCATCTGTTTTTATGGCAACAGCTATTTCTGCAGGCTTTGCCTCTATCGTTATGGGATTGGTGGCGAACTATCCGGTTGCGCTTGCTGCCGGTATGGGGGTAAATGCATTATTCGCCTACACGATCTGCGGGCAGATGGGGATGAGCTGGCAGGCTGCATTGGCTGGCGTATTCATTTCCGGTTTGATTTTCATCGTGATTTCTGTTACCGGTATTCGTAAGGCGATTATCAATGCAATTCCAAAGCAGCTGAAGATGGCAATTGGTGCCGGTATCGGTTTCTTTATCGCTTTTGTTGGATTGAAAAATGCAGGAATTGTCGCAGGGAGTGCATCTACCTTTGTGACAATCGGTAATTTTGCGGATCCACAGGTGTTGCTTGCACTCTTCGGTATTCTGCTGACCATCGCTTTGCTTGTTAAGAAGGTACCGGCTGCTGTTTTTGTCGGAATGGTGATTACTGCGGTGATTGGAATTGTCTGCGGTGCAGCATTTGGTTTAAAGGGAATGCCGGCATTGCCTGATACATTCTTCGAAATGAATTTTCATCTGAATGCGGCAGGTTCTTTTATGGATGGTTTCGGTGAGCTGTTCGCGAATCCGTTGAATGCGTTTGTTGTGATTTTCTCCTTTCTGTTTGTGGATTTCTTTGATACTGCCGGTACGCTGGTTGCTGTTGCGAACCGAATCGGTCTGGTGAATGAAAAGGGTGAGCTGGAGAATGTGGAGCGTGCACTTGTTGCGGATGCAGTAGGTACTGTTGCAGGTGCTGCGTTAGGAACTTCTACGGTTACCTCCTTTGTGGAATCAACTTCCGGTGTTGAGGTTGGCGGTAGAACCGGTTTAACTGCATGTACGACGGGTATACTGTTCTTTGTATCCATTCTGTTTTCACCCATCGTGTTATCTGCGGTAACAAATGCGGTTACGGCTCCTGCTCTTGTTGTTGTGGGTATTCTGATGGCGCAGCAGCTGAAGGAAATCGAATGGGATAACATGGTTTATGCGACAGCCGGATTCATTACTGTTCTTATGATGATTCTGACATATTCCATTTCCAATGGGATTGCGTTTGGATTTATTGCCTATGCGATTGCAATGACGGCTGCCGGTAAAACAAAGGAAGTACATATCACGGTGTGGGTATTGATGGTGATTTTCCTAATCTACTTCGCACTGCCGCAATTTATGTAGAAAAAGATTTTAAAATCAGAAAAATAATGATATTATAATACACGGAAATCTTAGTATTTCAACGACGCCGATACTATACATATTCGCTATGGTATCGGCTTCTTAATAAGGAGGATACATTCATGGCTGATAAAATTATCGTACTTGACTTCGGAAGTCAGTATAACCAGCTGATAGCACGTCGTATTCGTGAGTTTGGTGTTTATTCTGAATTGCACCCGCACACGATGACACTGGAAGAAATTCTGGCACTGAAGGATGTCCGGGGAATCATTTTCTCTGGTGGACCAAACAGTGTATATGATGAGGAAGCGTTTAAATGCGATTCTGCAATTTTTGAATCCGGTATTCCTATTCTTGGTATCTGTTATGGTATGCAGATGACACATTTTATGAATGGCGGAAGTGTGAAGGCTTGTGAAGCAAAGGAATATGGAAGAACAGAGATTACGGTTGAGACGGATTCTCCGATTTTCAAAGGACTGCCGGAAAAGCAGATTGTTTGGATGAGTCATGGTGATCAGGTGGATACACTGGCTGATGGCTTTGTGAAGGATGCGTACAGTGATACCTGTACATTTGCGGCTACTAGCAATATAGAGAAGAATATTTATACGCTGCAGTTCCATCCGGAGGTACGTCATTCCGAGTATGGAAACGAGATACTGAAAAATTTTGTTTTTGAGGTCTGCAAGGCGAAGAATGATTGGTCTATGCACAGCTTCATTGATATGGAAATTGAGAAGATTCGCAAGACTGTCGGTACAGACAAGGTGCTGTTGGGATTGAGCGGAGGCGTGGATTCCTCTGTTGTTGCGGCACTGCTGCATAAGGCGATCGGGGATCAGCTGATTTGTATGTTTATTGATCACGGCTTGCTGCGTAAAGGCGAGGCGGAAAGCGTTATGGAGACATTCGGGCGCGAGATGAATATCAATCTGGTGAAAATTGATGCAAAGGAGCGTTTCCTGAGTAAGCTGGCCGGTGTGAGTGATCCGGAGAAGAAGCGTAAAATCATCGGAAATGAATTTGTGTATACCTTTGATGAGGAAGTGAAGAAGCTGACTTCAGGTGAGGATATCAAGTGGCTGGCACAGGGTACGCTGTATACGGATGTCATTGAGTCGGGGACAAAGACAGCACAGACGATTAAGTCACATCACAATGTTGGTGGGTTGCCTGAGGATATGCAGTTCAAGCTGATTGAGCCGTTGAATACGCTGTTTAAGGATGAGGTGCGTGCATTGGGTACGGAGCTGGGATTGCCTGATGAGATGGTTTGGCGGCAGCCGTTCCCGGGTCCTGGCTTGGGTATCCGTGTGCTGGGCGATATTACAGAGGAGAAGCTGGAAATCGTTCGGGATTCTGATCTGATTCTGCGTGAGGAAGTTGCGAAAGCAGGGCTGCAGAAGGAGATTTGGCAGTATTTTACGTGTCTGACGAATATGCGTTCCGTTGGTGTTATGGGGGATCAACGTACATATGATTATGCGGTGGCTATCCGTGCGGTGACTTCGATTGACGGAATGACGGCGGATTGGGCAAAAATTCCGTATGAGGTGCTGGATGTTATCAGCAATCGTATTGTGAATGAGGTGAAGCATGTGAATCGGGTAGTGTATGATATTACGAGCAAGCCTCCAGGGACGATTGAGTTCGAATAGTTAATAAATATATATGAAATGACCGATTAAAACGATCCTTTTTGAATATACAGGAGGTAAATGATACTGTTTCATATTGTCATTCCTTTCAAAGTGATTCCACAAAGAGCTATCTGGATCCTACAGGCAAACCTGTTAGATTTTAGACAATACGATTGAGCGATGAATTTAACGCACTTATATGAAAGGGAGAAAAGATGAGCTATAGTTTTAAATACTTTGAATACAAGAGACGAATAAATACAAAATTGTGTAGATGAAGTCATAATTAACGATTTCATTTATAGGTAATAAGAAAAGGCACAATCATATGTTTTGGGAAGAATGTGCCTTTTTCTTATGTGTTTTCAAACGTATGTATATTTATCATAAAAGCGTAACATTTACCACGTGAGCCACGAGGACAGTATCTATGCTTAATTTTATGAGGTTCAACAGTTTCCTGTGTTTTTGACTTAGAAAATAGATTCGATAATTATTAGATATTTGATTATAGTTCTTCTAAATATTAACTTTAAATAACCCTGTATATAGCACCACTTAGGTACATACTATATTGCAACCCCAAATAATTGGGGATGTAAAGAGGAAATGTTAGAAATATAATTATAGTTAAGAAGTGAGGTGATTTCTTTGATTAGTTATAAGCCATTCTTTGAAACGTTAAAGAAAAAAGGAATCACACAGTATAAATTAGAAACAGAATATGGTGTATCAAAGGGGACTGTTGATAATTTAAGGCATAACAGGAGCATTACTCTTTATACGGTTGATGAGTTGTGCAAGATACTTGAATGTGAACCTTGGGATATATTTGAAATTAATAACTATGAATCATTTGAAGAAAGATAATATTCTAGAAAATATTAGGAGGTGATCATTAATGGAATATGGTAAAACAAACATTTTGAATAAAGTGTTTACCAAAAATACGTTAAACAAATGGATATCGTTAGAAAAATCTGATATTTATGCAATAACAATTAAAAGATTCGTAAAGGATGCTGAAGGCAAAACAAATAAAGAATTAATAAGCGATATATATACAAAAATGAAAACTGACTATAGAAATGAATATTACTATAAAAATACGTTACTTAATAAATTATTGATTGGAAAGCATTCAGTAAATACAACAAGTGCACTAACAGAAGTGAATATTAATAAATCTAAAGCTGATTTCGTGTTAATAAATGGTAAAGCTGTTGTATATGAAATTAAAACAGAACTGGATAATTTAGATAGACTTGAATGTCAAATAATGGATTATTATAAAGCATTTAATCATGTAGCTGTATTGACATACGAAAAAAATTTGAAGAATGTGGAAAATATTATAAATAATTTAAATTTACCAGTAGGGTTGTATGTTTTAAGAAGAACAGGTAAAATAGGTACAGTTTTTGATCCTAAACCATATATGGATGCTTTAGATTTCAATGTTATGTTTAAAATATTGAGAAAATCAGAATATGAACAACTAGTTTTAAATTTTTTTGGTAATCTGCCTGTAACTACACAATTTAAATATTATTCTGAATGTAAAGAAATGTTATCTAGTATTGATTTAGCATTATTTTACAATTCATTTACTAAAATTCTAAAAAATCGATGCATTATAGAAAAGGAAGTCCTTGATAGAGTGCCTTATGAATTAAGATTTTTAGTTTATTTTAATAAAATGAAAGAAGAAAGTTATAAAAATCTTTTTAATTTTTTGAAAGAGGAAAGAGGGGAAGGATAAATGTATTTTCCATATCTAAGAGGAAGGCAGTTTGAATTGATTGCTATTAGAGAGATGATAGAAAAAAATTTAATTAATGATAAAGTTATACCTATTATTGAACCAGTAAAAGCATCATCGACCTTTCTTAAAACAATAGAAGTATCAAAAGAACATGATAAAGCACTTGCAATAATAGTAAATCCTAAAGTAGGAAATTTTATAAAAGAAATATCTAATCTAAAAAATGAAAAGATTAAAGAAAAATATTATGATTTATTAGATTTTTCTGATAGAATTATTCATACACGAATTATTGATATGAAATTTCAGGAAACTATAGAATTCATAAATGCAAATTATAATTCCAAAATGGCTATATGTTTAAATAATGATGATATCGCTATATTTGAAAAATATTTTAAGGGTAATGATTTTTTGTATAATATAATACCGGATAAGACAGAATTTAGAAGAAGGATAAGAGAGAATAGAGTAATGATTGAAGATCATTTTATAAAATCAGAGCGTAATGTAGACTATTTGGATAAGGATGATTTTTTCTCTAGAGATCATTTATACTATAAAGAAGATGGTTATTTGGGATTCTCTGATTATTCTATTATAGGGAATGAATATAGTGAGACGGGATTTGCACCATATGCAGTTGCGATTCATATTATATACTTTGATGAAGAGAAATCATTAAGAGTCAGGCATTTTGTTTCAGATTCAAATGATGATATTTCTGACATTGCTGGAAAATTTAAAGAGGCTATGTATAAATTAGTGAAATGGAATAAAACAGCAAAACTAGATACTTATGGAATTAGGAAACTAGAAGAATTTTATTCATTGGAGAGTTATCCTGGATTAGGGACTGTTAAAAAATTGTCCATTATGCACCACTTGGAGTTGATGAATTCTTTCTTAGATGGAGTAGAAATATGATTTTTTGTGAGAATTGCTTCCAAGATGCAGAAGTTATTTCAATTATAAGAAGACAGAATTTTAAAGGTAAATGTCCAATTTGCGGCAAGAATAATGTCTACTTATATGACACTAATAATAACTATGATTTGGTATCTTTATTTGATGATTTGATTTCAATTTTTACACCAGTTTCATTATTACCAACTGAATATCCTAAATCAGAAATTAAATTATTGAAAACAGAGTTAAAAGAAAATTGGCATATATTTGGTGATATTGGAGAATCTAATATATATAAGATATTGATAGGTATATGTTCGGACAGATATGAGAATAATCCAGAATTATTTGATTATCCTATCGGTATAGCTGAACTATATAGGAATGAGAAATTTGAGTCTAATCTTTTATTAAAATCTAATACATGGGAAGAATTTACAGAATCTTTGAAAACCACTAATAGGTTTCATTCGCATTACATAAATCTTGAACTTTTGAAAAAATTCTGTACTTTTATAAGAAAACCATATAAAACAGGGGAATTATTTTATAGATGTCGTATTGGGGATAGTGATGGCTTTGATATTTATTCTATGTCTGCACCAGATAGTTCAAAAACTGTTAATGGAAGAGCTAATTCCAAAGGAATAAGATGCTTATATCTTGCAGATGATATTGAAACTACTATTCATGAAACAAGAGCTGGAGAATATGATTATGTTACAATAGGTACTTTCAGATTAAAAAAGAATATAATTGTTGTAGATTTGAAACGAATTAATAGAATAAGCCCTTTTATTGAGGGACTAGATGCTAAGGAATATGCCTTAAATAAAGAAACACTCAATAAAATAAATTTTGAGTTAGGTAAGACATTAAGAAGAAGTGATAGTGATCTTGATTATTTACCAACACAATATATATCTGACTTTATAAAGAGCATTAAGCATAATAATGTGAATGAGTATTCTGGAATAGAATATAATAGTGTGATGTATGAAAAAGGCTATAATTTAGCGATTTTTGATCCTGAATTATTTGAATGTATCAACACAGAGGTGTATAGAATAGAAAATGTTACATATCATATACATCAGATTAGATGAAACTTTTTTGATGCTATCTCATTACAAAATCATATATAAATATAGATAGGAAACATATCAAATCACAAATTTTAATAAACAATTATATATAATATGTAGGCGGTCTAAAATCAGCACATGTCCAAAAGAAGAGGCAGATACCCTTGATTAGGTATCCATAATCTGATTTAGAAAGAAATTTTTACTTGATAAAAATGCTGTTGGAACTAATTCATTCATTCCTACAGGGAATATAGCAAAAAATGTGTAAATAGTAAGAAACGGGTGAGAATGTAGATATGAAACATACTTACAGGAGGAAAAATAGGTGCTCCAAAATTAGTTGGGGTTCACACAAAATGAACTAATAAAGTAACATGGGGTAGAGAAACCCCAAAAGGTCTTAAAGCAGTGAAAGAAGCCCGTATATCAAGAACGGATATCAGGCTTCTTTTTTAAGGGTATAGGGATCATTATACAAATGGCACTCAAAGACGACCATACCTGTGAGGTTCATAAAAATGTCCATATAACCATCGGAAGTATAAACACGAACCTGATTAGCCGCAATAAGTTCCAGACGCACAGCAGATTCTTCAAAATTAACTAAAATCCACCTGCACAAGAAATATTGATCAGTCGTATCACAGTGTATCATGAAGCATCACCTTTAATGGGATTGAGTCTGTAGGTGGCATCCTTATCCAAAACATACATGAGTCGGTTTCTGAAACGTTTCCAGTTCGAGTAACCGTTGGCATTATGTTTGATACACTTGATGACCTTATTTCTATTTTCAATGATTCCGTTATTCATCTTGAGAGGTTTGTATAGTACATTTTTAGCGTGAAATTATTCCCGCTTTTTTTCTTCAAACAATTTGACGTTAAAAGGATAAATAATTTGATTTTCTTTAAATGAGCACTGATTTTAGCCTTATTTAATCAGAAGTTTTTCCCCTTAGATGATATGGTAATCAATAATTATATTAGATGTCAATTACTAAATATATTCGTGATCAAGAATTATTCAAAACAGGTCTAAACATTTCAGAGTTGATAAGAAAAATCATTATCAATTATCATTCTAAATATAAAGATGATATCAATGAACTAAAAAATAAGATAAAGGATGCTGTTAAAAATGAAACCAGAAATCAACAGTTTAATGAGGATGAGTATCTAAATATAGCTTGGAAAATAACTAAATATTTATGTCAAAACCAAATCGTAATTGATGATGAAAAAAAAGATTAGCGTTAGGGAAAAGAAGCGTGATTCTGATTTAGAATTCATAATTCATGTCCTAAAAATGCTAGTGAATCTGAATACTTAGCTAACATTATTTACTCTTACCAAAAAGAGCCTCAATACGAAAGAGAAAAAATCATATATAAAGACATCGTAAAAAGCCTCAGTGAAGCAATCCAAAATAAGCAAAGTATACAAATAAAGACAAAATCTGATAATATAATTCGTTCTGTTCATCTAAAAGAAATTTGTACTATATAATTATCTTTTGTATCAAGGTTATGATGAAGATAAACAGAAATACGTTGCTAGAACTATACATATTTACAATATTTTGTATGTTCATCTTGATATAAATCTATCAACATTTCAAGCTTATATAGAAGAGCGATTCAAAAAAATGAAAAATAATGGAGTTCAGTTTTCAATTAATGAAGATACTATTTATAAGGTTAAACTAACTGAACATGGTAAAGAACTATTTAAATTAAGGTATCTTGAAAGGCCTAATCCTTTACCGGAAAGCGAAGAAGATAAGAGTATTTATTATTTTAATTGTTCTAAAATGCAATTCAAATCATATTTTGCACCTTTTCGTAAGGATGTGATTGTTTTAGAGCCTAGAGATATGATAGAAGAAATTCTGCAAGAATATATGGATGCAATAGATATTTATAAAGGTGATTAATTAAAGGTAAACTCCTAATGACAGCGCCATTATGAGTATAAGAAGGCAGTGGATGAAAATAGAATAGTTAAGACAATATCCAGTATTAATATGCTGATAATACCTATATTTGAAGGATTGATTAAATACTGTAATTGCTAATAAGTCAGTAAATATTTTTAAATCCTTCCATTTGTGTAACCCTTTACATTTCTTAATGTCACCTATATAATATACGTGAGCAGGGAAGAAAGTACATGATGAATTGCATAAGCATAAAATTTTTAAAATAAAGTTCATGTATTTTAGAGAGGGGAACGTATATGGATAACCGGCACATAAGAGAAGAAATATTAAAATATTGGCATGTAATTGAATTTTTGAATCAGAATGAGTTTCCTACAATTAAAAATAAAAAATCTATTTATGTTTCAACGATAGGTTACTTGATGTCTGAACAAATAGATATCTTTCATAAAGTGAAGCAAGATAATTTTAAAATAAAAGAGCTTCCAGAAACATCTGATAAAATTGAATTATGTCTAGGAAAAATATTAAGAGATGACTGTGTGAAAGCAATATATCAGCTTGCCAATGTATCTGATGAAAGAAATGAAATAACAAGAGGAAGTATTGCAATTATGGGATTGCAGGTTTCAACTATGAATCACTATGTTCCAGGAAGCTTTAATCTTTCTCCGATTGTATGGACAATTTATAGAATGTGGTCTCAACACAACAGTGATCTAACTGTCTTGATAAATGAAGCAGATTACGAAAAAGATATGGCAGAAATAGATTCTTGGTTACTAAAACAGGAAACTGTTGATATGGTTATCATTCGTGAGTGTTATGACAAAGTGATAAGTCAGTTTATTAATCTTGCATTATTACAACCTGAATACACAGGACTATTTGTATATCAAAGATTTAAAGATGAAAAAATGAAAGAACGTTATGAAGAAACTTTAGGATATGCAAATTTACATATGAATTTCTATTCCAAAGATCTGAGTTTTGCAATGAGATTAAATAAGAAAGACTTCATTCATAAAACAGAGTATGGGAAAGTATTCATAGAACCATACATAACAAGTGCATTATCAGATGAGGCAAAAGATCCTAGGATAGATTTATTAAATAGAAGTATTGAGAACAAAGAAATGCTACAGCGTGTTTTGCACATTGATCATGCACCATTAGGAAAATGGCCATCTCGTTATGCTCCTGCGTTTATGCAGCAGTTTGCTATAAATTTAGCTATATCCAATAATTCTGAATTTCCACCATTTTTATCTGTGAACGGTCCTCCTGGGACTGGTAAAACAACCATGTTAAAAGAAGTGATTGCAGATGCTATCGTAAAAAAAGCAATGGTGATGAGCAATTTCCCGGAATCCAATGATGCATTCACCGAATGCAACTTTGAAGAAGGGAACTGTATTAATCATGGATATAGCAAGTTTTTTAGTCACTACTATAAGGTTGATCGAAGAATTAATCAAATTTCTATCCTAGTTGCATCCTGCAACAATGCAGCAGTTGAAAATATTACAAAGGAACTTCCTGATGGGGAAGCTATTTGTAATGGTGTGAAAAATATAAATGATGAAGATGAAAACGAAATCAAATTAAGGCAAATCCGTCATTATTTTGATAAACAGGATGAGGATATCTACTTTACTGAATATGCAAATAGATTGTTTAATAAAAGCGACGGTGATAAAAAAATCGCTCCGCATTATTATTGGGGATTAATCTCTGTTCCACTTGGAAATAGAAAAAATCAAGGGAATTTTACACAGATACTAAATGATTTTACATTTGAAATGTTAGGCAAAAATGACTATATTGAGGAACATAAATCTAAATATACAAAGGCAGTTGAATTATTTCAAAAGCAACTGAGAGTAGTTGAACAAATAAAAATAAAACTGAAAACTGTTTGTGATACGGAACGGCATTATCAAAATGAGTTAGCAAACATAAAAGAGAAGATAAAAGAAAATGAAAATATTTTATCAATACAGAAACAGCAGATTGATACATTAAAAACAAATAGAAAACAAGAGCTTTGTATGAAAAAAGAAATGTTATCTTATTTAAATGCAGAAGAAAAGGAGGCGTCAAGTAAAGCACAGTTGGTATTGGATAAAAAGCAAGTAGTCTCAGAATTAAAAGATAGAGAAACGGTGTGCAGAGATGAAATAATGAGATTAGAGAGCAGTCGCTCTTTGAAAGAAACATTTATGGCGATATTTCGTGTTAAAACATTAAAAAGCAAAGAGATTTCTGACTTATACATCAAATTAAAAACTATAGAATCGGATATAACTTATGCGACATCTGTATGGGAAGATGCTGAGGCTGAATGTCATAAGCAAAGAGATAAATGTTCTGAAATGGATTTGCTAATAGAAAGTCAAGGTATAAAAATAAAATCTATCAGTGATGAGATAAAGAAAACTGAGAAAGCAATAGATCAATTAAATAAAGATATCGAACATGAAAATAAAAGATTACAGGAGATTGAGAACAATCTCTTGAAATGGCAGGAAAAACAGTTTAGATCTGACCAGAATTTTGATTCAGTAACTATAATGAATGATCATTTCTTTCAGCAGTTTTACGCACATAATAGTAAAGATGTACATTTACTAAATCCATGGGTGAGTGAGCGTTACCACAGAGAAAGGGAAAAGTTATTTTATTATGCGTTACAGGTGAATAAAGAATTCGTTTTATCTAGTACCTATATGAGAAGTAATTTGAAAAACCTATTGATGATGTGGAAAGGTACAGATGGTAATGAAACTATCAAATTTAAAGAGAACGATAAAATTAATGCATTTTCATCTTTATATCAGACAATTTCTATTCTTGTACCTGTAATTTCAACTACATTTGCATCAGTAGGAAGATTTTTGGAATATGTTCAAAAACCATATGAATTAGGAACATTGATTATTGATGAAGCAGGGCAGGCGCAACCACATTTCGCCCTGGGCGCTATGCTAAGGTGCAAAAAGGTACTCGTGGTTGGTGATCCTAAACACGTTGAACCTGTTGTAACAGATGATCTGGATGCAATTAAGCAACTGTTGAAAAATGAATATACAACACCATATAGTGATAAGCATATTTCAGTACAGCAGTTTTCGGATAAACTTAATCCATTTGGCACTTATTTAAATGATTCAAGCGGAGAAAAACTTTGGGTTGGATGTCCTCTGGTTGTCCATAGAAGATGTATCAATCCTATGTTTGATATATCAAATCGTATTTCATATGATGGTGTAATGATTCAGCAGACAAAAGAGCCTGATCAGAATACTGTGGATACATTTGCCATTCCTATTTCAAAGTGGTTACAATGCAGTGGTAAAGAAAAAAATCATTTAAGAAAAGATCATTATGTACCGGAACAAGGTAAAGAAACGTTGCATATTATTAAATTGGCGTTTGAAAAGGCTAAGGGAGATAAACCTGATTTGTATGTAATCTCACCGTTTACCTCAGTAGTAGAAGGTTTAAAGAAAGAGATAAGAGAGTCCGATTTTTACAAATTGAACAAGGAATATTATAATGAATGGATGGAGTCTAATATTGGTACAGTGCATACATTCCAGGGAAAAGAAGCAAATGAAGTTGTGTTGCTATTGGGATGTGATCAGGATGCGAAAGGCGCTGTTACATGGGTAAATGCCAATATTATCAATGTTGCTGTTACACGGGCCAAATATCGATTATGTATCATTGGTGACTATAAAATTTGGAAACAAAATCAAGTTTTAAAGATAACTAAGGGTGTAATTGATGCTTATACTTTACAATATTTAAATCAACTTAAAGAAGCTGATCAAACAGATCAAAATAAAGAGTTAATCACTTTATTAATGAAACAACTTCCTTCATCATCCGATTATATTAATGAAAAAGGAGATGGCGAAGAGGATATCATAGATACTTATATCTTGATGAAGGAATTAAAGAAAATCAAGTTTGCCAGGGATTTTCTTACAGAACAAGAGAAAAAGATTTATCATTTAACTGATGAAGATTTAAATGAACTCAGTTATCCAGTGAAGTCACACTTGATGACTGGTATTAAAATTCAAAGTATCTATGAAGCATATGCTGAAAATTTCAATATTGTATTTGAAGATGACTCATTTAAGAATATAATGTTTTGTAAGGCAACAGAGCTTTATATGAGGGAAAGCTTCAAAATTGCTTTTGATTATATCGATGATAGGAAAACTTCAAAACCAAGAACGTTAGGAAATATGGAAAATATGATAAAGATTAACATAAACAGATTTATCAAATTAACGCAAAGTGAGTATTACAATAGAAATTGGTGGAATGATTTCATATGTAAATTATCTAATATACGCGAATTAAGAAATGATTGTTGTCACGGAACATCCTTTAAACATAATCAAGAACAAAAATTAAGAAAACTGTTGTTTGATGATGAAGTATTTAAAAATTTGAAAGTAGGAAAGAAGATTGCCGAGAATATGAAAAAATCAATAAAATAACCACAAAGTTTCAATTACTTATTATTGAAAAATTATAATCTGTTTTAGATATAGATAAGCAAAGAATAAATGCATGAATCAAATTTTTCATAGTTAGAATTGTGGCGATAGATTTATATTTTACAATAAAGGTAAATATTCATTTTTATTGACATTACAATTTGTGCATTTTCATTATTTATAAAAAAGAAATAGATGAATAACACCTATTCCTATAGATTCCTAAGTTTTCCATACATAAGTAAAGCCTCTAAAGATTTGCAGTACATATGTTAGGCTCTAAATATATTTACATCATTTTCTAGGAATTTTAGAATTCGAGACAAATTAGTGCGACACTTTATCAAGATTTTTTAAAACAGCTTTCTATTGCGCAATAGAGAAAAGATACGTGAGTCGCGTTAATATATTTTTACAGCTATAATTTTCATATGATTACAAGCAGGTTGTCAGGCTTTGCATATTAATAACTGATTTTTAACTATTATTGCTGTCAAAATAGTACTTTTTTGTATGATACCATCCGTTTAGCCTATAAGACCTCCCTAAAAATTAAACTCCTTCTCCCATGCAAAACTACCCGATGCCTCCAGGCTTTTCGGCCAATGCGCACACCACGCAGGTACTTCAGGAGCCTCAATACGATCAAGACTAGGCGTATAAGGCTTTATATCCAGAACAGGTGAGCCATCATTCGCATCAATATAAGCAATCTGTACTACGCCCTTTTCATAATCAATATGAAGTTTCTCAACCGCGGTTAACGCAATCGGGTTCGGACGAATCGGAGATCTTGTCGCAAAGATTCCCATTTCCTCCGGAGCCTTTTTATATGGCTGTTTCGTCTTTAAAATAGTTCTGTACACATCCTCATCATAGCCGTCAAACCACCAGATAATTTGCAGATGGCTGAAACCATCCAATGCCTGCAACGCTGGAATATAATTCTCATCTACCTGAATAATTGTACCTCCCTCCTTACCACTGTGAATAGAACCTACTGAATGAACTTCAAATTTTGTCATAATTTTTTTCCTCCATTTTGTCTGTACTAATACGATAATCCCTCACACCATGTGAGGGTCAAGAGGTAAATTTCAATATTTGTTAAGCATGCGCAAAGGAATCTGCAATTCCGTGAGATAACTGCCAGCATCTTTCTCATTCCACGGACCACGGTGTATCATCTGCCGATTTGCACCTTTCATTTCATATTGTCTGTTTGTCTCCAGCCATTTTGCAAAGGATTGATAGGCCGCAGATATATTTGAAAAATCTCCATATACCATAAGTGAGGCCGTCAATGGCTCTTCTTCCACCTCACGACATTGGAATCCATCACAATCCCTGATTGCCTTTTTTACAGGCAGACACAATTCCACATCCACATTCGCTTCTCTGTAATCCTCATCATGATAAATGGAAAAAGTGGTTGGAGAACAATCAACTCTATGTTGCCTTGCAAAATCAGATAGCTTCTCCCAGAGCATTTCTTCCGCATAATAATCAGGAATTAGTTCTCTTATTGATACCACAAAACAGCTAGGAATCGATTTTATCGTAACATTGAAATGCAGATCAGCAGTTCCCTGGAGAAGGTCCTGCTTTGCATGATCAATTCTATGAAGCTTCTGTTCCTCTGCTTTTATCGCAAGTGCAATCTCCTTTTCCTTATTCTTTAATGCCTCCATCATCCTATCGTCATTTCCTAAAACTAAACCTTCCATCTCAGCAACTGTAAAACCACAATCCCGTAAATATAAAATCCTGTTCAAAACAGGAATCTGCTCCACAGAATACATGCGATATCCTGTCCATGGATCACTCTGTGCCGGATTTAGAAGTCCCACCTCATCATAATAACGCAGCATTCTGACAGAAACCTGCATTAGCTTGGAAAACTCACCAATACGAAACATAAACCGCCTCCTTTCTGCTTCTTATTATAAGGCAAGATTTTTATACTTCAATAGGAAACGTCATGTACATGCCAAGCACTGAATCTTACTTGAAAAGCCAGTAGACTACTGTAAAAATTACTATTTCTTCAAAACTATCCTAAATATGACTCTTAAAAAAATCTATAATAAAAACAATCATGGTATACAATTCGTCGCATTACTCAATCATATCTTTATGACCTACATCATTAATTGCCTATTCTTAAGTGAACCCTATCTGATTGATATGTACTTATTTCAAAGCTTACGATAATCATTTTCATATTTCACTAGGCATGGTAAAATATGTATATCATTCATAAATCTAACACAAGAGGATTTTCTTACATCACAATATATATCATAAATCATATCGTTAAACTGAAGGAGCATGAGCCATGGAATATTTAGATAAAGTAAAAGCACAGCTAAAGAAAATGTCATTAGAAGAAAAGGACGCATGGATATTAACGCAGGCAAAATTGATCTCCAATTACAAGCAAAATGATTTTTTAATGTCACTATCCGGGACAAAGAAAATCATCAATATGCCGACACTTGATGATATAGATACCTTATGTACGAGGATTGAAACAGGTGATATTTATCTTGAATATATTACTCATTATCACGAGTTCGACGAAGATGGTAGTTATATGGATGATTGGGTAGTCTGGTATAATGATCCATTTTCAATACTGCCAATGATGCGGAGAATTTTTGCCGGGTGCCATCAGCTTGTAATGTTGGAGGAATATCAAACGGTATACGATTTGTTAAGCAGGATTTTTGAATTAAAACTCTTTATTCAGGAGGGCGAAAATTCTGAGGATGCACCGGAAGAGGAATATATTGAATTGTCAGATTCTAAAATAAAAGAAGAATTATCTTATAATTTAGACAAAGCAGCTGCGGACTGGATAATCTCATTTATGTATTTAACAACCAAACTAAGCGATAAAGATCGTGCAGAAAAGCTTATCAAAATGTTAGAAACATCCATCAGCAAGAATCTAAAACTAAGAATTCTGAAGGATTTAGGCGGAACTGAGAAATTGTTTGTTTCTATGCAATCTGCTTTAGAAATTGCAATTGCTGATTTGGAAACCCAAAAGAAAGAAATTCTGAAAGCCGGTAACAGAAATAGAAAATTTTTTGAAATAGAAGATAAATTAACTCGAAGCAACGAACTTCTGATAGATATTCGTATGCGATGCTTAGAAAGGAAAAAGATAAAACAAATGGAATCATTTTTAGAGGATAGCTGGAATGATGTGTGTGAGGTTGTTGAGTGGTTGAGCTTTGAGAAAGATATTGATGATCAACCGGAAATTGATACTGTTTTGGAAATTTGTAAAGAACTCGTTCAATCTGATGAGATTCAGTATGATGAATGGCAGTTAAGAAAAAAGGTGCTAACCGATATTGTTGAACATGATTACTATGATAATCTTGGCGCTTCCGATATCATGGAAGAGCTTGCTGAAAAACTATGTACAAATGATGAAGAATACCTGGCATATGCGGATATACTGTATATCAATGAAAATAAAGAAAAAGCAGCGTTATTATATAATCAACATGGCAGAGAAGATAAGTATATTACTTATTTAGAAAATCATTTAGGAAGTGAGCAAAAGAATTATAATGCTTTAATTACATACTACAATCAGCATAATCAAAAGGATGATGCAATACGTGTTGCTCAGCTGGGATTAAAAAATTGTAAAGATGATTTAACAGATATCTTTATTTTTCTCCTTTTGCATACAAGAGAAAATGATGCTACATGGTTTAAAAAATTATTTGCTAGCGCAAAACGGAGAAAGAATGTGGATATGATAAAAATTGATATAGCAATGCAAAGGTGAATAATGTAATATTGGCGAAGTGTACACAGGTTTATGGAAATGATTTAGATTTATCTACTTAACACTTTTATAAACAATGCAAAATCAGATAGATGAAGCGAATACAGAAGTAAAAAAAGCCAATAACATAAGCAAATAGACATCAATATTTTATCATGATAGGAGAACTCTTATGCAATACGAGGAAAGAATACAGCATCTGGAACAGGAAAATGCATTTCTAAAAGCTGAACTAAGAAAAAGAGGGTATTTTTATCTTTCCGCAAATGAAAAGCTATCTACTATAGATAAAATAGAAATCTATTTAAGTTATTTCAGAGGAAGACCGGATGTTTATGCCGAAAGATACTTTAGTAAAAAGCATCAGAAATTCGGTTGGAATCCCGCATGTGACAGGAGTTTTCAAGCAGGGTGTAAAAAGGGAAAAATAAAAAATTATTGTAGTATCTGTCCAATCTCTCAATTTCCATCTCTGGATGGGGTTATCCTAAAACATCACTTCACTGGGAAACTGACATGCGAAGGGATTGGAATTTATCCTTTACTAACGGATAATACCTGTTATCTTCTGGCAATGGATTTCGACGAGGATAACTGGTTTGATGATATGCTGAGTGTCTACAAAATTGCACTTCGCTATGATATTTACCCTTTAATGGAACGTTCATCCTCTGGTCATGGCGGACATCTGTGGCTGTTTTTCGAAATACCAGTAAAAGCATTAAAAGCAAGAAAACTCGGTTCTTTGCTCATTCAAGAGGCAATGGAAGGTAATAAAAATCTAAACTTTGATTCCTTTGACAGAATGTTTCCCAATCAGGATTATCTGCCACAGGGAGGCTTTGGAAATCTGATTGCCCTACCGCTGCGACATGATGCGTATTTAAAAGGTAATTCCTCTTTTATCAATGATTTACAGCAGGTGATCGACCATCCCATAGAATATCTTGCTTCCTTGCCTAAACTGCAGGGACAGCAGCTGGATCAGATTTTGAACAGCTATTATAAAAATGATTATTTCTTTGATCAACAACAAATGGGATTATCCTTAGATACAAATACGAAATATTCCAAACAAATGTATGGTCTGGAAAATACCATGCTTTGTATAGAAAAAAAGGAGTTGAATCTTTATACGTTATCTGTATTGAAAAGACTTGGCTCCATGTACAATCCGGAATATTTTTTGAAACAGAAATTGAAAAAACCGATTTATCGGGAAACAACTCCCAGAGTACTGAGCTATTATGAAGAAGATGACAGGTATTTATATTTGCCGAGAGGACAAAAATATAAACTGCAAGAAATCTTTCCGGAAGCTGAAATACAGCTCGAAGCACAGGTAACAAAGGGTCAGGTAATCGATATAGCGTTTACAGGAGAATTGCGGCAGAATCAACAGGAGGCTGTCAATACACTGATGCAGTATGATATGGGAATTATGAAGGCAGTTCCGGGTTTTGGTAAAACAGTTATGGCATTGTATATGATAGCGCAAAGAACAGTATCCACTTTAGTTATCGTACCCAATAAAGAAATACAAAAACAATGGGAACAACGGATTCATGAGTTTTTAACCATACCGCCAGGTAAATCAAAAAGAGATTCCTATATCGGAATCTATAACGGCTCCAAGAAAAAACTGAGAGGGCATTTAGATATCGCCGTTGCTGCATCTTTAGCAAATTTAGAAGACATTGCAGTTACCCTAAAGGAATATGGCATGATTATCGTTGATGAATGTCATCATGCCGCCAGCGATACATTTTCCAGAGTATTGAGAAACGTGAATGCAAGGTATATATGGCTTTTCGGCAACTCCCAAAAGAAAAGACGGGTTGGAGAAAATCATGCATATGTTCTGCGGTCCTATCCGCTATGAAACCAGTTCATTTCAAATACAGAATACATATAGGTTTCAACAGCTCCTGATTCCCAGAATGACGACTATGCGGTGTCTGGATGATAGTAAAACCTACACGCAGTATTGCAGCGATCTTATGAACGACCAGATTCGAAATTATCTGATTGTGAAGGATGTGGTGAAAGAATTTCAGAATGATGGTAAAATCATTATCCTGTCAGAGCGTAGGCAGCACCTGACAATCTTATATGAGATGTTGAAGCACCTGCATATACATGTGTATGTACTGACGGGTGAAAGGAAAACAAAAGAGAGAAATGAAATCATTGCAAAAGTACGGAATTTTAATAGCAAGGAGAAATTCATCCTCTTGGCAACCAGCAAGCTTCTTGGTGAAGGCTTTGATTTACCTGCCTTATCAACGTTATTTCTTGTTATGCCGATTTCTGATGAATCCAGAATAGAGCAGTATACAGGAAGAATTCATAAAAATGTGGAAGGTAAGGATATGGTGAAGGTATATGATTATGTGGATGCTCATATACCCATGCTGGAAGGAATGTTTCACAAAAGGTTGAAGCAGTACCAGAAGGAAGGCTACTTTTTGCAGGAACAAAATCAGATCGTTGAAGTTTCTCAGCTGATGTATGAGGGACAGAGCTATAAACATGTATTTCTTGAAGATATAAAGGCATCCAGCAGTGAAATTCTGATTATGAACGCGCATTATGAGTTAGGAAAAATCAAAAGCTATTTTGATGTCCTGCAGGAAAAGGCACATCAAAATGTTCAGCTGTATGTCGTCTTGAATGATGAGCAAAGACAAAAGGAAATGCTTGTGCGGACGATAGAAGGAATGGGCGCAGCTATTTTGTACTCCAATCATTCAGCACATTTTGTTGTGATCGATAAAGAAATTATCTGGTACAGTGATATGGATTTCCTTGGAAGGGCCAAAAAAGATGGTTTAAGTACAAGGCTGAAAGATCCGCATCTGGTAAATGAAATTATGAAAATTGCACAGGATGAACAACTGCAAAATATAGAGAATGATAAAAAGATAAGCTTATGGTGAATAAGAAAAGTGATGTAAAATATAAAAGCCAGATACTCCAATGCCATTTGGAAGAAAGGAAAAAAGCTGTATGAAAAACATGCCATTCTGGAAGCTTTTGCTGTAAATGATACCAAAGCCTGTTTCCGCGTAAAAAGGAAGGATTGACTAAACTGTGGTTTTACAGAAAACAGAGCATGCCGTTGCGATTGCTTGCAACTGTTCGTGTTTTGGAGAATGGTAGCACAAGGTAGCTGTATTACCGTATCTTAAAAAGCATCGCATCCAGTATTGAAAACCGAAAACAGACTGGTCACTATGGAGATTAGTCATTTGGATGATTTTAAGCTTGAGGTTGAGCAACAACTGTATGAACTGGATGAAAATGATGAGGATATATCGTATGAGGGATGACTGTATTTACGCTATCAGAAAATTCGACATGAAAGGCATATGGAAACAGCCACGGATGCCGATTTATTTATCAAAGAAAATCGTTGTATCACCTGATGTATAGATGGTGATTGTTAAGGATTTGAATGAGAATCCGGAATCTATAAAAGCGGTAATTTCAAACATGAAGGAACAGGATATGATGTTCATGCTAAGCGAAGCAATACGGGCTGTGAAGGAATCTGATTCCTCAGCATAGGAAGCATTGATGATATGCTTTCAAGAGAAACTGTTGGAATTGGAACATGTATTTAGAAATACAGTTCCATAAGGCAGGATAGCAGGAAAGTCAAAACTGTAATTACATTCTTATAAGAATCGGAGGTCCCCATATGGATGAGCATTTTATTTATATCGTACTGGAAATCGTATCGGAAATACCCAAAGGAAACGTTGCGACCTATAAACAGCTTGCAAAGCTGGCCGGCAGAGAGCGAAATGCCCGTCAGGTTGGCAAGATTCTTTCCGCATCCTCCCTGTATGGCGAATACCCGTGCCATCGCGTCGTTAACAGTGCCGGAAGGACTGCACCGAATTGGGATGAACAGAAAGATCTACTCATAGACGAGGGCGTTACCTTTAAACCCAACGGAAACGTTGATCTCAAAGCCTGTCAGTGGAAGATATAAAGCAAGCACCTCTTTATACCACAGACCCACCAACAAAATCCAAACAGAGGCACGCACAACCTGAAGAGCGAACTTCCCCAACTGCTGAGTGACAAATTATTTTCAAAAAGCATACATCAACCGTGCAGTTTCTAATGAGAAACCATCATTTCCTGAAATAACGCTAACAGATTCAGGGAAAGTGTTTTATAATGAACCTAATAGGGACCCTCCCTTAAAAACTTATCATACAAGGAGCAATCAATTATGAAAAAAATATTCGTCTGGTTATATGTGATATTGACAGTACACTCGTCACTACAGAAAGGGAGTTGACACCACGAACGCGAGATGTCATCAATCAGCTGCACGCACAGGGAATCTACTTCGGTATCGCATCTGGCAGGCCGTTAGATGAACTAGCAAAAAAAGCAGAGCTGTGGGGCATCCACTATGCTTTTGATATTCTCATCGGTATGAACGGCTCTGAGCTTTGGGATAACCTGCATCAAAAGGAATACAGTTATTTCAAAATGAAAAAGGACTGGATTCAGGAAACCATGAACTTAATGAAACCCTTCGATTCCAACTGCTTTATCTATCGGGATGACTGCCTGCTCTGCGAACGAGATGACGCACACATGCGGAAGTCTGCTTTGACCAGTGACAAGCGTATGGTTGTTGTGGACGCGCTTTCCGTTATGTATGAACAGGAGAATGCCAAAATCATGTACCGTGTCAAAGAAGCAGACGTTGATGAAATCGAGCAGTATTTAAAAGAACATCCATCTCCCTACTACAAGGGCTTCAAAACACAGCCGACCCTCATTGAATTTGCAGATCAGCGGGTTTCCAAGGCCTATGCTCTGAAAAAATTCTGTGAATTTAACAAGATAACCCCGGAAAAGGTGGTTGCCTTTGGTGACACGACGAATGACAATGATATGCTGCAATACAGCGGTCTGGGTGTCTGCATGAGCAATGGCAGTGATGACACAAAGGCGATTGCGGATGATATCACGAAATGCAGCAACGATGAAGACGGCTTTGCGCAATACATGGAAGAAAATTTTCTGAATATATAAAAGAGCATTTACGAAACCAGTGCAGACTTGAGCTGTTCACCTGCTTTCATGCCTTAACACAAAACCACAGGAAAAACGGTACTCCTCTCTCACCTCAGCATACTCCTGTATCCTGCAATGTGCTACAGGCAGACTTCAGTTTCTCCACACGGTTAATGTTACAGCGCTTTATGACTAACAAAGCAGACAAATGAGTACGAGAATATGTACATAAAAGTTATCCGTCAAAAAAGCTTTTATTTATGGGCAATGGTGTCAACCTCAGCCTTAGAAATATAGATGATGTCATTTCTTTTCTCCTTTAAAAGTTATGATAAACAAAGACATCGTATCGTAGTTAAGTTTTTGCACATTTCACTATTGTTTAATGCTAAATATGATTAACGTGTAGTTAAGCAAAGGTGGTATTTATATGTTCTTGTGAGTTATTCCAAACAAAAAAGGTAAGAAAAGACCTTTTTCTGCAATTTTGTAGAATCTTACAGGGGTGAAAATGGTAGGCCTAAACACCGGACTGTAGCTAAACTTAGACAAATTTGATGGCGAACGCATTCTTTATCTCAAGGCTGCTTTTGGGAAAGGTGAATCTAAGGAGATATTACATCATGAGCTACTCGTAGTTAAGAGTGTTGAAACGAAACAATCTGCATTATTTCTTAGATTTAGCAGATATATTTGCTCTGATAGAATCTGTGAACTTATACGCAAACATCCTAATAACTTTATTCGTGCTTATAAATTCCCATGGTATGATGTTCTTTTCTATCTGTTTTTCCGTTCTGAAAAAATGCATAGAATCTGAACCTTCAAAATATTATAGTGATATCGGAAAGCCTGATCTTCGTATTAGTAAACAAGCTGAAATGTGGATCACATAGCGGTAAGGAACCTTAAGCTGACTTACCAACGTAAAGCGTCTGAATATGGCGCTTTTAATTTTATACGACATATAGTGCGTATAAATGTGTATAAAAATATTGACATACACATTAATACGTATTATAATAAAGACAGGAAGGGAGGTCATACGATGCCGATGACTTCAAAGCAGATGGTTAAACTGCTTAAACAGAACGGTTTTATTGAGATACGACAGGCAGGTTCGCATAAAATATTGAACAATCCTGTGACCAATAGAAGCGTCGTTGTTCCTATTCATGCAAAAGATTTACCAAAAGGCACTGAAAGGAATATTCTAAAACAGGCGGGGCTGTTATAGCCCATGACCTGAGATAAGAATATACCGAAAGAAATAAAATTAAAGGAGGAAATGATTATGAAGGTGATGTATCCAGCTTTGTTTGAAAAAGAAGATAGTCGCTACAATGTTACGTTTCCAGATTTGCCAGAAGCGATCACATGTGGAGACACATTAGAGCAGGCGATTGAGATGGCCAAAGAGTGTTTAGGTCTTTGTTTGGATGTGAGAAAAGAAAACAAAGAAGAAATTCCTGTAATGAGTGATCCATCTAGGATCAATTGTGCAAACGGAACGTTTGTTATGATGATTGAATTTGATTCCATCGATTTTAACAAACGTTATAACAAAAAAGCGATAAGGAAAAATGTTACGATTCCAGCTTGGCTTAATGAATTAGCTGAGGAAAAAAACGTTAACTTTTCAAACGTACTACAAAATGCGTTAATGAAGAAACTAAATATTTGAGATTAGCTATATTTAGTGAGCACCCAATGAGGTGCTTTTCTTTTACTCAGGAAGGAGTGTGATAAGATGCCGAAGAAACCGGATGAGCGAATAGAACCAGCCAAGCAAATGTATCTTGATGGTATGAAATTGATTGATATAGCAAAGTAGTCGGATCTGCCAGAAGGGACTGTTCGGCGTTGGAAGTCCACTCACAAATGGGATAGCGAGCGTTCGGATAAAAAGGATGCGAACGTTCGGAAAAAACGAGGAGGCCAGTAAGGTAACAAAAATGCCACTAGACCAACTGGAAATCAACATGCCCGTAAGCACAGGCTTTTTCAAGGGGGCTGCCTGAAATAATCAATACAACATATCTGGAGGCGCCTGCAGCACACATCCCCAAAGAAATACAAGCGTATCCTAAAACACTGTTCACCGCATATAAAAAGTATCCGTAAGGGATTAGCTTTCACTAGGAACGAATCCTACGACCATCCGGATACTTTTTTGTAGCTTCAAACATTCTGTCTGTAAACCTAACAATATATCTTCTCAACACTCACATGCAGCGCATCGACGATACAATCATCCAGCACATCTGCTCAGAAACACCGGGACACACCCTCTTGCCGCATGCAAAGCATATCTGTAGACCACTACTCCATACTCTTCAAAGACTCCACCATATCAATATGATTCAGTACACGGTTTGTAATCAGATTCACAACAACAGCGAACCCAAAGGATAACAGCACCGTATACAGATAACTGATCGGGCGTATAGTCACCGCAAAATGGATGGACGGCATATTCAGCACATACGTAAGACTCTGCGCAAGTATCGTACCGGCAGGAAGCCCAACCAGAATACCCAGCAATGTCAGAAGCAGCGTCTCCTTATTCACATAGGAATGCACTTCCTTATCATAAAAGCCCAGCACCTTGATGGTCGCAAGCTCCCGTACCCGCTCTGAAATATTTGTAGTCGACAACGTGAACAGAACAACGAAGGCAAGAGCGGCAGCCATGGCTAAAATCAGATACACAACCGAGGTTATCAGGGAAAAGGAGGTTTCAAATGCATTCTGCATCGACGAAGTGCTTACAACAGACAACACATCATCCCGCTCCTCCAGCTTCTGCACATACCTGTCCTTCTGCAGTTCACTGACCTTACCCTTATAATTCGCCAGCACTGCATTATCCTCATAAGAGCCGAACAGCTTCTCATAGGTGTTTTCACTCATATAAATCGTATTTCCCAGGTAATTCTGAACGATCCCCGTGACCTTTACACGCTCTTCCTTCAGATCGCTGTTTTGCACACGTATCGTATCCTTCACAGAAAAATCCAGAACCTGCGATGCATTCTGTGTCACATATACATCGCCCTCCTCAAGCGTTACCGGATCACCGTTCAAATCCTCCAGTGAGAGATACGAAGCCACATCCGCCTGTTTGGAAAAGACCATCAGCTGTACGCGCTCTTCCTTATTTCCGCTGCTCTTGATTGTGGCATTATCCACCAGCAGAGCCATGCACTCGCTCACCTCATCATTCTTTGAAAGCGATTGATATACATGCGCTTCATCCGTCATCACCATGAGATCATAGCGGTAAATATGCTCATACTGTCTCGGAATCAAGGCACTGACGGAATCATTGATCGCCATGGCACACAGCACCAGCGCACTGCAGCCCATAATCCCGAACACCGTCATCAGCATTCGTTTCTTATAGCGAAACAGATTCCTTGCCGTAACCTTATTCAAAAACGTCAGATTTCTCCATAACGGACGAATCCGCTCCAGCAGAACTCTTGCGCCTGTTCGTGGCGCCTTAGGCCGCATCAGTACAGCCGGCATATGCTTTAGCTCTTCGTGAACCGCAATCCACACGGCAACCAGTATCCCACCAGTAAACAATGCAATTCCACCGATTCCATACCATGCGTCAAACTGCAGACTGTAATTCGGAATCAGGTATAATGTCTGAAAGATACGGAACACAAACTTCGGAAGCAGAAGGAATCCGCCGATATCCCCGATGATACCTCCCAGCAGACAGGCACTCCCCGCATACAGGAGATATTTCTTCATAATTTCTATATTTCGGAACCCCAGCGCCTTGTAGGTGCCGATCAACAGGCGTTCTTCCTCAACCATTCTGGTGATTGTCGTTAACGCAATCAGAATCGCAACCGTAAAAAATACAATAGGGAAGGCTGTACCAACCGCCTCGATGGAAGCCGCATCACTTTCAATATTGCTATAGCTGGAAAGTGATGAACGATCCTGGATGTACCATTTCGGATGCTGAATGGAAGAGGTATCCACATGGGCAGCGGCCTGCGGATCGACTGCATATGCCGCAAGCTTCATCTGCTCCACCAGCTCGTCATAGCGTCTGTCCTCCTGCTGCTGCTTCACATCCTGTTCCAGCGTTTTCTTTGCCCGTTTGATCAGCGCCTCATATTCCTGGGAATACGACGCCATATCCCGGCTGCCCTTCACCTGTACATAGGCTGCCGTATATGCAGGGAAAGAAATACCGTCCTCCCTGATAAAGCATACATAACGGCTGGCTGAAATGGAGCGAAAGGAAGCTGCCCCGTCTTTGTTATTCAAATCCGAAGGGTCCTGTACGATGGCCGATATGGTGTAAGTACTTCTAATCTGCGATGGTTCATGAAACTGAATCGTATCACCGATTGTTTTTTCGCTGTCATCCGCATAGGTTTTAGAAACAGCAATCTCTTTCTCGTTTTCAGGCAGTCTCCCCTTCAGGAGATAAGGTGTATTCAACTGTCCGCCCAGTGTCTGCACATCCATATTCTGTGAACTGCCATTTACGGAGGTGTACACCGTTTCACGATAGACGCCTTCTGCGCGCTCGATCCCATTCGCCTTTCGCAATGCCGCAAGATCGTCCTCGTTCAGCCCCATCGTTGACACAACCTGAATATCGAATACCTGCTGTTCATCGTAAAACTGATCCGCACTGTATCGCAGATCGTCACAGGCCGCCTTCAGACCACTCAGCATCATGACACCAAGCGCAGTGATAATCAGGATGGAACAAAAGCGCTTCTTATTGCGGAATATCGTTCTGCGGATATCTTTATTGGATGCTTTCATCATCTCACCACGCAATTTCGGAAATCGGCAGCGGTGTATTGCGTACCATTTCGCTGACTGTACCATTTTTAAAGCGAATAATGCGATCCGCCATCTGGGCAATGGCCGCATTGTGCGTAATGATGAGTACGGTCATCCCTTCCTGGCGGCTCAGCTTCTGTAACAGCTCCAAAACCATCCGCCCGCTTTGATCATCCAGCGCACCGGTCGGCTCATCACAAAGCAGCAGCTTTGGTTTTTTGGCAATGGCTCTGGCAATGGCAACCCGCTGCTGTTCTCCCCCGGAAAGCTGCCTGGGGAAATTACTGCTTCGATGGGACAATCCGACGAGCTTCAGAATTTCTCCTGCATCCATGCTGTCCTTCTTCATTTGGTTAGCCAGCTCGATATTCTCAAGGGCAGTCAGATTCGGTACCAGATTATAAAACTGAAGTACATACCCGATATCATAGCGCCGGTATTCCACCAGCTGTCTGCGATTGCAGGCGGTGATATCTCTGCCATCCACAAGCAATTTTCCGCTAGTAGCGGTATCCATACCGCCCAGAATATTCAATGCCGTCGTCTTGCCGGCACCCGATGGTCCCAGGATGACCGCAAGCTCGCCCTGCTCTATGGTAAAGCTGGCACCGTCCAGGGCTCTGGTTACGACATCTGCACTGTGATAATGCTTTGCGATGTTGTCAAATGTGATATATGCACTCATAAAGTCCTCCATAATTCCTATGAACTATTATAAAATGGAATGTAAAGCGTATCAATAAACAATATGCGACATGCTGTTGAGTGATTGAAATACAGTGACCGGCATGGTATCATAAAGCAAGGTGAAGTGTAAAAGAAACGCTGTGCAGGCAGCCTTGCATGATTAGAAATGAGAATATGCGATACCGCTGTTACGCTTTTGATTATGGTGTTCATTCGCAAGCCCTATTCCCGTGATACGCGTTCCTGATCTGTACGATTACCAGCAAAATCATACATAAGTGCCACATACATGTTTTGCAGTGTTATAAATTACACAGCAAATGATTCTTTCAGAAGTATGTATTCCCGTTATTCCATCCGATTCTATGCCAGCATAGCCGTCTTACCATACAAGAAGCAACCCGATAGCGGCATAGAACGAAGCAGCTTTGCTTAGGAAATACGTGTGTACCACCCTATAAACGTCAAGGGTTTTCCTAACAGTGCTGCATAATAGAAATCTCGCAATGCAAAATCCAAAACACCGCCACGTTTCACAGCTATGAATGAATTCTCAGAAAGAAAGGAACTACCACCATGAAAAAACAGCCGCAGATTACAGAACAGACAAAGGACAAGCTGCGTTCAGCCTTCTGGACGCTTTATACCAGTAAGCCGATCGATAAAATCACCATAAAGGAAATCACAGATCTGGCAGGCTATAACCGGGGAACCTTCTATTTATACTATAAGGATGTCTATGATATCTTTGCATCTATAGAGGCCGAGCTGCTGCAGGCATCTGAGCAGATTCTTGAAACAGCAAGAGAAAGCGAGCTGTCCGGGTTAAAAAATCACATGAGCATGGTTATGGAGCTGGCCAGGAAATATTCCGCCTATGTAAGTGTATTGCTGCGGGACCCTTCCAGCAACCAGTTCAGCAGGAAGCTGCGGGAAATGATATGGCCGGTACTGCGTCCGTATGTAATTCAGCATCCCTGTACCGAGCAGGAGGAAAGCCTTCTGGAGGAATTTTACCTCTGCGGTCTGCTTGCCGCAATTTCAAGCTGGGTCAAAGAGGAGGAGCCGCTTCCCATTGATCAGTTTATCAGCTTTGTGTTATCAAATATACTGCCATTCAGCTGGAAAGTCTGAACACAGTATTGCAGGCAATCAGGAATGTATGCAGGAAGCATATGCATACGGATGCTGCGCATACAGAACCGTGAAATTGTCTGCGGATTATCCACATGTATATAGGATGATCGAGCCAGCTGTGAATTGCATATATGCATACAGGCTGCAGGAAATCATGGAACTGTCTTATGAGGTGTGCGCATGAATTATGAAATGAGATGAGAGGGTGACGATATGAGGATAGCTATTGTAGAGGATGAGCAGGATTTAGCCTTGGAGCTGCATGCACTCCTGCAGAAGCTGGGCAGCCACAGCATTGCGCTGTTTCCCGGAGGAGAGCAGTTTCTATTCGCATGGGAGGAGCAGCCCTATGATCTTGTGTTTCTGGATATACAAATGAAGGGTATGAACGGTTTAAAGATAGCCCGCAAGGTGCGGGAAAAGGACGCACACGCCTATCTTGTGTTTCTGACAAATGATCCATCCTTCGTATTTGAAGGCTATGAGGTAAATGCTGTCCGCTATTGGCTGAAGCCGGTACAGGAGGAAAAGCTTTGTCAGCTTCTGGATCAGCTGGAAGCACCGAAAGCGTATCTGTTATGGTCCATAGATGGAGAACTGCGCAAGCTGTATGAGGAGGATATTTATTATTTGGAAAGTGATGCACATTATGTGCGCTGTCATCACCGCAAGGGGATCTTCCGCATGAAGGGCAGCTTTCAAAAGGAATGTGCCGGACTTTCCAGCGACTTTCTGAACTGCCATCGCAGCTACTGTGTGAATCTGAATCACATCCATGCTCTGCGCAAGGATGGCTGTGTGCTGGATAATCAGGAATGCATCCCGGTAAGCAGAGGTATGAAGCAGCGGGTGCAGGAGGAAATTATGAAGCGCTGCAAGCGGGATTTGTTATGCAGATTCTGATACTGCTGCCGCTGCTGGTTCACCTGTGGCTGCTACGGAAGCAGAGAAACAGACTGCTGTTGGAAGGCGCAGCTTCCCTGATCGTCTTTTCTGTACTCCTGTATACAGGGGATCGCCGGCTGTATGCCGCATTTCTTCTGCTTATTTTTATCCTGGATACAGGCGGGGAGTATATCCTGCATATCATCGTACCCGTTTTTATCCTACTGACCTGGCCGCTTTCGTATGCCCCCTTTGTCTGGACACTGATGGAGCTTGTGCTCGTACTCTATGATAAGCTGATGATCCGCAGCTATGAACAGCAGCTGCAGGAATATCAGAATAAGGTATTTGACCGGCAGGTGCAGGAGGTGGAGCATATGTATACCACCATGCGTGCATGGCGGCATGACTATCATAATCACCTGCAGAATCTCAAGGCGAAGCTGCGGAAAGCGGAGGTGGAGGAATCTCTCGGTTATCTGAATGAGCTGGAACAGGAGCTGGATGATATCCGTCAGCTGGTGGAAACCGGAAATGCCAATATGGATGCAATCCTCAACTCCAAGCTTTCTCTGGCACTGGCGCAGGGAATCGATATCCATGTAAAGGCTAGCGTTCCGGAAAGCATACCGTTTCAGGATACGGATATGTGTGCTCTGCTGGGAAATCTGACGGATAACGCGGTGGAGGCCTGTGCAAAGGTAAAGGAGCAGCCGTTTTTACGGCTGTATATCGGTCTGTACAAGGGACAGCTGTATATCTCCTGTACCAACGCCACCAGTGAAGTGGTGCGTAAGCTGGATGCGGATTATGTGACAAGGAAACGCGGCAATCACGGACACGGGTTAAAGCGTATGGATCTGATTGTTGAAAAATATGATGGCTTTATACAGCGAAAAAATGAGCCGGGGGTATTTACTACAGAGATTATGCTGCCGCTGCAGGAATCTGAAATACTCGGAAGGAAAATGCTGTAAGAACACTGATGAGGCATTCCTTCTGTATGCATCAGCCTCTGCACTGGCATGATCCGGTTTCTTTCAAACTGCGCCATATCCTGTAATGGAGAGGGGCTACAACCATTCGTGTACGGAAATCTGCAATTCGTGCACGTTTTGTTATTTTTGAGAGCTTTTGCTTTATACTGCAGATGTGAGGTGAGAATATGAAAAAAACGATACCGGGAAATATGCTGTATCTGCTTAACATTTTATGGAAAATTGACCGCAGCACCTTTTGGAGCATGCAGCTTCATATACTGCTTGGCGCAATTGTCCCCTTTATTTCTGTACTGATTCCCAGTGTGATTATAAATCTGCTGTTGAAGGAGCGCTCATTATCAACTTTTGTATTTGTATTGGGAGGGCTGTTGCTGCTGTATGGGATCCTGCAGGGACTGGTCAGCTATTTAAACGAATACAATGCATTTGCGTTTATCAAAAGCCGTGGACTGTATTTTGTCCGTAATGTATATCTGGGAAGAGCACATCTGGATTATGCTATGCTGGAAAATGAGGAATACAAGAAAATACTGGAGGATGCGGTAGAGGCAATCGAATCCAATAACAGCGGGCAGGAGGGGATGTTCCATGACTTCATCATCTTTGCCACATCACTTCTGGGGCTGATACTGTACGCACTGGCAAGCTTTGGACTCAGTATATGGTATGTACTTGGTCTGCTTCTGCTTGTGGTTTTGCAGTATGCATTGTTTTCCTTTGCCAGACATTATGAATATTCACACCGCTCAGAGCTGGACGGCTACCTGATTGAAACGCGCTATCTGAATCAGATTGCATACGACACAGCGGCAGGGAAGGACATCCGCCTGTATCAGCTGCAGGACTGGATCAACGATAAATTCGAGCATGTAAACCGTTTGATTGCCCGTATTCGCGCCAGAGATTACAGTGCCTATATGCTGGTGGATACACTGGGGGTGCTGCTGGATTTTGTGCGTGATGTCGCCTGCTATGCATTTTTGATCAACCGTCTGATTGCAGGCATGGCAATCGATGAGTTTGTATTCTATCTCGGTATTATTTCCGGCTTTTCCCTCTGGTTCAAAAAGGTGGAGGAAAGCTACGCGAGAATGTCGGTGAACAATGTACTCATCAACCGGATGCGTACGGCATTGCATATGAAAAACAGGATGCATCACGGCAGCGGTGTCAAATTGGATCAGAAAGAGATTACGATTACCTTTGATCACGTGTCCTTCTCTTATCCGAATCAGGATAGGAACATACTGGATGATGTTTCCTTTACCCTGCATGCCGGACAAAAGCTTGCACTGGTCGGCGCAAACGGAGCCGGGAAAAGTACGATTGTAAAGCTGATTCTGGGCTTTTATACACCAAGTGCGGGAAGCATTTATATCAACGGCACGGACATATGTGAGCTGGATCTGGATGATCTGTATACACATATCACAGGTATTTTTCAGGATGCTGTGATGCTCAGCTATTCCATTGCGGAAAATGTAAGCATGCAGGACATCACGGATACCGATCTGCAGCGGGTAAAGGACTGCCTGAAGCGCAGTGGACTCTGGGAGTTTATCTTTGCACTTCCACAGCAAGAGCTGACGCATATTGGCAAGGATATCGAAGAGGATGGAATTCAGCTGTCCGGAGGTCAGAAGCAGAAGCTGTTTATGGCCAGAGCGCTGTATCGCGACTTCGGGTGTCTGCTGCTGGATGAGCCGACTGCCGCGCTGGATGCACTTGCAGAAAAAGCGCTATATGAAAGCTATCACGAGCTGACACAGGGAACCTCCAGTCTGTTCATTTCGCATCGGCTCAGCTCCACGAGATTCTGTGATGAAATTCTCGTGCTTGATCAGGGACATATCGTAGAGCGGGGAAGCCATGAGGAGCTGCTGGGAAAACAGGGAATTTATGCGGCGATGTTTCAGGCACAATCGCAATATTATGAGGAAGAGGGTGATGAATGTGAATGCATGGCAGGAAATTAAAAAATTTACCGGCATTGTCCGGTTGAGCAATCCGCATATCGTCTGGATCTGGGGCGGCTATGGGATTACAAATGCGCTGTCTCCGTTTATCACCCTGTATTACTCTGCGGAAATTCTGAATCAGCTGATTGCTGAAGCATATACAACAGCATTTCAAACGGCGCTTCTCATGTGCACAGGGGTACTGATCTGCTCCCTGCTGGCAAAGGCGTTTTATAACCGTCTTCAGGTTATCTGCCGCACAGCGGTACAGCGAATTGATCAGAAGCTGCTGTATAAGGCGATGCGCATGGAATATGAGCTTATGGAAACACAGGAAACCATGGATACGCTTAGAAGAACACGGAATTCCAGCAATGGCTCCGGTAAGATTGACTCTGCAATCGAGAATTTCGCATTATGCAGTTCCTCACTCTGTACGATTCTTCTGGCACTGCTTGCGTTAGGTACTTTGATGCTGCAGATTCGCACCTGGGATATATACCTTCTTCTTCTGCTGGCAGTTCTGGCTGTATTTCTGCTATTTAAGAATGCATTCGCAAAGAAGCACGGTGCGCTGCTGGAAAAGCTCTGTAAGGAAAACGATCATAACAATGCTTTGGTTAATTATCTGTGGAGTCTGTTCTACAGGATGGAAACGGCTAAGGAAATCCGTCTTTATCATATGGATCCGCTGTTTGAAGTGAAAAATGAAAAACTTATGCAGGATCCGGCTTTCCGCAGCTTCGGAAAGGATAACGGAAAGCTGCTGTTTCAAAGTGATCTGCTGGGGCAGGTACTTTCCTTCAGTGCCTACATTTATGTAGCTACCCTGGCTATGCGCTCCATCATATCCATCGGACAGGTATTGTATATGGCTGGTATCATCCTGAAGGCAGTGGATGCGATTGCACAATTTCAGGTAGACTATGCACAGCTTCGCCATCAGCTCTCCTATCTGAATGCATTTTATGATTTTCTGCACCTTCCCAATATGCATTATGATGGAACGCTTCCCATTGAAAAGCGGGATGACGGAGAATACGAGTTTGAATTCCGTCATGTTTCCTTCCGTTATCCGCAACAGAAAAACGATGTCCTGCATGACGTGAATATACGGTTTCATTTAAAGGAAAAGCTGGCGATTGTGGGGATGAACGGCGCCGGAAAAACCACGATTGTGAAGCTGCTTTGCCGGCTGTATGATCCAAGTGAGGGTGAAATATTATTGAACGGTATCAATATTCAAAAGTACGATTATGCGGAATATACAAGTATCTTCTCTGTCGTATTTCAGGATTTTGCGTTATTCTCCTATCCGCTGGATGAAAATGTCGCAGGAGCATCGGCACCAAACGCCAAAAGGATTGCGTCTGTCCTGCAGCGGCTGGATATATGGGAGCGCATCAAGTCGTTTACCGATCAGGAGCATAGTCTTCTGTTTACGGATTATGCGAACGGTGTGAATGTGTCTGGCGGGGAGGCACAGAAGCTGGCCATTGCCAGAGCCCTGTATAAGGATGCTCCCTTTGTGATACTGGATGAGCCAACCGCCGCACTGGATCCGCTGTCGGAGGCGGAAATTTATGAGCATTTCGATATGCTGGTACAAGGAAAAACCACCCTGTATATCTCCCACCGTATGAGCTCCTGTAAATTCTGCGACCGCATCATTGTTATGGAACAGGGGGAGGTGGAGGAAGAGGGAACACACGATACTCTGCTGAAGGAAAATGGTGTGTACGCACAGCTTTGGAATGCGCAGGCGGAGTACTACAGTGAGTAATGCTGTTCCTGATAAATTCCTTATACGTGAACATTGCTCGGCATGGTACTCCGGTGTTGAAAAGAGAAGTCTGAAAAATGACTGCCTCCTAATGCTTGATATAGGAAAGCAGAAGAAAATTATTTGATAGCATGCACTTAGGATGATCCTGTATATCTTCATGATAGTAAATCAAAGCAATGAGAAAGAACTTCCCTGTGAGGTTCTTTTTTAACGAAGTCAAGACGATTTCCGTAGCGTATCTGATATCAGATATATGGAAGAACCAGCTTGAAATCGGACTGTGACAGTACTTTCATCCATAATTCGATGGGGATACACTGTTCTAAGAACACTTATGCATACACGCCATATGCTGGAGCATCCTGTATAGAATGTGATGAATCACCAATATTTCAGAAAGAAAGTCATACAGCTGCCGTATAGTAGGAGAAACTGTAACAATGTCTATGATCAGCCATGACATCCCTTATAGTTTGTGCAGGCTTTCTCAGAATTTCAACGGCAAACAGCCACTACAGCTTACGAAAAAAATGTAAAAAAAACTATCTTTTTATTTTCATACGGGGCAAAAAGCGTTAAAATGAATCTGTGCTATGCGCAAAAAAGAAAAGAAAGAGTTAATTGGAGGTAAGACATGAGCGGTTTTTTTGGAGTAGCTTCAAAAGAAAACTGTGTACTGGATGTGTTTTTTGGTGTAGACTACCATTCACATCTGGGCACGAGACGTGGAGGAATGGCGATACATGGAGAAAAGGGCTTTGCCCGTGCCATTCATAACATCGAGAATTCTCCGTTTCGTACGAAATTCGAAAAAGATATTGAAGAATTTGATGGAAATCTTGGAATCGGATGTATTTCAGACAATGAGGCACAGCCGCTTCTGGTAAAATCCCATCTGGGCTCCTTTGCCATCACAACGGTTGGCCGTATCAATAATCTGGAAGAGCTGCAGAGTCTATGCTTTGAACGCGGTGTTACACACTTTCTGGAGATGAGTACCGGAGAGGTGAATCCAACAGAGCTGATTGCTTCGTTAATCAATCACAAGGCAACCATCGTAGAAGGCCTGCAGTATGTACAAAGTCTGGTCAAGGGCAGTATGAGCATATTGCTGATGACACAGTATGGTATTTATGCGGCAAGGGATTTACTTGGAAGAACACCAATCGTTCTTGGAGAAAAGGAGACGGGCTTCTGCGCAACCTTCGAGAGCAGTGCATTTTTGAATCTGGGCTACCATCACTACCGTGATCTGGGAGCCGGAGAAATTGTCTTCATCACTCCGGAGCGTATTGAGGTACTGCAGAAACCAAGGGAAAAAATGAAAATCTGTTCCTTTCTGTGGGTTTATTACGGTTATCCGACGTCCACCTATGAGGGAGTCAATGTGGAATGTATGCGAAACCGCTGTGGTGAGCTGCTTGCCGGTCGTGATGATGTAGAGGTGGACAGTGTCGCAGGTGTTCCGGATTCCGGAATTGCACATGCAGTAGGGTATTCCAATGTCTCCAGTGTGCCGTTCGCAAGACCGTTTATCAAATATACACCGACGTGGCCGAGATCCTTTATGCCAACAGGACAGATGCAGCGGAATATGATTGCGAAAATGAAGCTGATACCGGTACAGGAGCTGATTCGGGATAAGCGCCTGCTGTTAATAGATGATTCCATTGTGCGGGGAACGCAGCTTGGGGAAACTACGGAATTCTTATATGAAAGCGGTGCGAAGGAAGTACATGTCCGTCCAGCCTGTCCGCCGATTATCTTTGGATGTAAATATCTTAATTTTTCACGCTCAAAATCGGAAATGGATCTGATTACACGCAGAGTCATCCGCAAATTGGAGGGTGATGATGTATCGAGTGAGGTACTGGCGGAATACGCAGATCCTGACAGCGAACGCTATCAGAAGATGTGTGAGGAAATCCGTCAGCGCTCCAACTTCACATCCCTTCGCTATCACCGTCTGGACGATATGATTGCATCCATCGGACTGGATAAATGCAAGCTGTGTACATATTGCTGGGATGGCAAGGAAGACGACGAGGAGTAGGGAAAAGAGGCTTTGTCTGCTTTCTGAAGGAGAATAGAGCGGATAGTGAGAACATCTTACCTGTTTTCGAAATAATAAAGAAATGGAGATACCTATGCAGTTGATGCAAGTCAGGCATACGTATCTCCTTTTTTTGTAGGAGCAATACTGCTTTCTGTGTAATTTACTGCAGTAAGATAAAAGAGCCAGTTGTTTTCACAAACAAAAAGAATACAGCGTATGTGCTTGATAGCTAACGATTATTAGCCTATACTGACAGTAGAAAGGCTAATGAATGTTAGTTGAAGGGAGAATAGCTATGAAACAGTTATCCACAAAGGAGCGTATCCGTACGGAGGCACTGCATTTGTTTGCACAATATGGATATGATGCAATCAGTTCGCACAGATCGCAAAGGCGGTCGGCATACAGGCTCCGTCCTTATACAAGCATTATGCAAGCAAGGAGGACATTTTTCTTGCCATCATAAAGGAAATGGAAAAGCGCTATGCACAGCACGCTGCCGGTATGCAGATCAATGGCAGTGATGCAGAGGAAGACGGAAAGCTGTACACCCGGATTACCGATGACCAGCTTATTGATATGGGGGTGCATATGTTTTCTTATTTTCTTCACGATGCGTATGAGAGCAGCTTTCGCAAAATGCTGAATATGGAGCGCTATCACAATCAACGACTAGCCAAGCTATTCCAGAAGCAGTATTTCGATGATGCAATTGCATATCAGACAGTGATCTTTCAGCACTTGATGAAAGCAGGTATTCTGAAGCCGCTTGATCCGCAGATTACGGCACTGCAGTTTTATTCACCAATCTTTCTGCTGCTTCAGCTATGCGATTCCAACCCACAGTATGAACGAACGGCAATCGAACTGCTTCAGCAGCACATTCGACAATTTCTGAAGCTGAATTCTACAAAGGGTGACTGATATGAAGGTTACGCTACTACATGGTCAGAATCACAGGCAGTCATCGTGGCATGCGGCACACCTGCTGCTGGAGCAGCTGCCGGTGGAAGCCCTGCATGAATTTTATTTACCTAAGGATATGCCGCATTTCTGCTGCGGCTGTTATCGCTGCATGGAGCTGGGAGAGGACTTCTGCCCGCACACAGCCTATATGGCTCCTATTATGAAGGCAATGAAAGAAGCAGACTTACTTATATTTACAACCCCTACCTACTGCTTGCGGACAAGCGGTTCCATGAAAGCATTTCTGGATCACTGCTTTCTAAATTTCGTTGTACATCGTCCCCTGCCTTCCATGTATCATAAGCAGGCGGTAATCTTAGCCTCCGGTGCAGGCAGCGGGATGAAAAAAGCCGCAAAGGATATTCGCACAAGTTTGACAGGATGGGGAATATCCCATATAAGCAGCTATGGCTTTCGATCCATGGCAACTACATGGGAGGCAGTACCCGAAAACATCAAACGAAGACTGACGACAGATCTTGCAAAGCTCGCCAGCCGTATCAAACGAAAGCAGCACCATAAGCGTATCAGCTGGAAACAGAAGCTGCTGTTTCATGCGATGCGGCAGATGCAAAAGCACGGGATGGGGGCAGGCGAGCTGGACTATCAATACTGGAAGGAACGGGACTGGCTTGGACGCAGTCGTCCATGGACGGATGATGAATAGAATACGTGTATTTACTTCCGGTGCACTACTTGCATTTGCCTGCTATTGTATGCTGTTTGATAGAAATCTGCCCTTTTCGCTTCCTTTCCCTGTTTATGCTGCCGCGTTTCTTTACTTTAGCGTGTTTCCGATAAAGGATATGCTGTCTTTCTGCAATACCACCCTGTATAAAGGTCGGCAGTTTGAGAAAAATTATGAGGCCGGGGAGGAATCAGCGCAGGTACTTCTCACGGAAAAACGCAGCTATGACCGGCGTGCTGCCGGCGCAATGCTGTTCTGGCTGACCTTTCTCGCCATCCCCGGGTATCTGTACTGCAACGGACTTCTCGATCGGATCTGGATATTCCTCCTGTTTACTCTCTCCAATTTTTCCGTATTCTTCGCCATATTCGGCTGGTGCCCGTTTCATTCCATCTTCATTCGTCCGGACTGCTGTATGGAATGCAGAATCTACAACTGGGACTCCTTCTTCCAATACAGCTTTCTGATCTTCTTTCCCAATGTATTCACCCTCACACTGGTTCTGCTCGGTGTGCTGTCCCTGATAGTCTGGGAAATTCGACATGCACTGCATCCGGAGCGCTTTTACAAATGCAGCAATGCACGTCTTACCTGTGAAAACTGTGACCTTGACGGCTGCCGAAAACACAAGAAAAAACTGTTCCATAAGACACTGAAAGAAGAATATAGAAACAAATGAATGGGATAACGCTGCTGTAAAGGATCAAAAGGTCATAAAACAGCCGGGTATTTTTGGATTATCAAAATCTGCTCTTGACGAAGCAGCATCGTGTGAGTATCATAAATACTAGCATTTAAAAAGGGAGAGTAGAAAATTTATGGAGGTAGAGGAATCAAAAAATTTAATGACAGAGGGAACGATATGGAAGAAAATCATATTCTTCGCCCTTCCTCTGTTTTTGGGAAATCTGTTTCAACAGCTGTACAATACAGCGGATTCATTGATTGTAGGAAATTTTCTTGGCAGCAATGCACTGGCTGCCGTCAGCTCGTCGGGAAATCTCATCTTTCTGATGGTCGGCTTTTTCAACGGTATCGCAATCGGTGCAGGGGTTGTGATTGCCCGTTATTTTGGAGCCAGAGATATCGACAATATGCAGCGGGCGATTCATACAACAGTCGCCTTCGGTCTTGTTTCCAGTTTGGTTCTAACGGTGCTCGGCGTTCTTCTGGCACCTCAGATTCTGATCTGGATGGATACACCGGCGAATGTTCTGCCGCAGTCGGTAACCTATTTCCGCATTTATTTTATGGGCTCTCTGGGGCTTGTCATGTACAACATCTTTGTGGGCATCCTGCAGGCGGTAGGTGACAGCAGACATCCGCTGAATTATCTGATCATTTCATCAATTATCAATATCGTGCTGGACATCGTATTGATCGTTGTCTTTCACATGGGGGTTGGCTCTGCGGCCTTTGCGACGATTCTTTCGCAATTCGTCAGTGCATTTCTGTGTATGAACCGGCTGCTGCGGACAAAGGACAGCTATCGGCTTTCCTTGCGCAAAATTCGCTTTCACAAGGATATGCTCGCACTGATTATCCGCTATGGTCTGCCAAGCGGTCTTCAGAATTCCATCATCGCCATCGCGAACGTGGTCGTGCAATCCAATATCAACGGCTTTGGGGAAATGGCAATGGCCGGATGCGGAGCCTATTCAAAAATCGAGGGGTTTGCGTTTTTGCCAATTACCAGCTTCACCATGGCACTGACAACCTTTGTCGGTCAGAACCTGGGGGCACGTCAATACGAACGTACGAAAAAGGGCGCAAAATTCGGTATGCTGTGCTCCATGGCGATTGCAGAGGTGATCGGAATTGTCATTTTTCTGGGGGCACCGCTATTGACAGCTGCCTTTAACAATGATCCGCAGGTGGTAATGTTTGGAACCGAGAGAGCCAGAACCTCGGCAATGTTCTTCTTCCTGCTGGCTTATTCACACTGCATATCCGCCATACTGCGCGGAGCCGGAAAATCCATGGTACCAATGATTGTCATGCTGCTGTTCTGGTGTGTGGTGCGGGTGACCTTTTTAACGGTTATGATTCACTTTTTGAATGATATCGCCGTTGTATACTGGGTATATCCGCTGACATGGTCCTTAAGCTCCATCGCCTTCTTCCTATATTATCGTAAGGTGAACTGGATGCATGCGTTCGAGGCGGCCTGAGACACACACACACATGTTTCCAACCGGAAGGCCTGTATGCGCGTCATAGTGGCTATGACATTTTCGCTAGTTGCAGGATAGGAGTCCAAATATTTGCCTTTTATTTCCAAGCGGCTTCAAAAAACGCTTCAAATCCGGGCATGATGACATACTGAGCTGAAAAGACTTTACGGAGATGAACATACATATTGAATGAACCGAAAGGAACAGGTAACCTACATGCGGGCACGCTGTTCTTTTTATATGCGATTTTTATAACATTAAGGAAGCATACAGCTGTAGGGCAAAGAATACAGCGGCTTTTGCTTCATGCGATTTCTGCCGAGAACGTACGGTGAACTGAAATTGCCTGTTCGCTATAGACAGGGAGCAGCTATAAACGGATAACGCCCCATCGATCAGGAAGCTGACAAAATTCTTTTCTTTTTTCCTCAGAACTCTTATAATGAAAAGAGCAGCTCAGAAAGAACAACAATACGTGATGCTTTACGCTGGATACTATGAAAGAAGTGAAATGATGAACAATATAAATATCGGAATGCTGGCACATGTGGATGCCGGCAAAACAACGCTGTCGGAAAGTCTGCTGTATGTGTCCGGGAGTATTCGTCAGCTGGGACGGGTGGACCATGGAAATGCCTTTCTGGATTATGATGCACAGGAAAAGGATCGCGGTATCACGATTTATGCCAAGCAGGCAATCTTTGACTGGAAGGATACACGCATTACCCTGCTGGATACACCGGGACATGTGGATTTCTCCGCAGAAATGGAGCGGGTGCTTCAGGTGCTGGACTATGCAGTGGTGATCATCAATGCACTGGATGGCATACAGTCCCATACGGAAACGATTTGGAAGCTGTTGCAGCATTATCATGTTCCTGCTCTCGTATTTGTGAATAAGATGGATGTCAGCCATACAGAGCGCACACAGATCATGGAGGATTTGAAACGGCATCTGGATGAGCATTGTGTGGATGTTACCCTGCAGGATGAAGCATGTCAGGAGCAGTTGGCCATGTGCAGTGATGAATTGCTGGAAAGCTATATGGAAACAGGAGGAATTACCGATGAGCAGCTGGCGGATGCGGTTGCGCAGCGAACCATCTTTCCCTGCTGCTTCGGCTCTGCACTGAAAATGGAAGGAATTCAGGAATTTCTTGATATGTTAAACTCCTGTACAAAGGCTCCGGCATATCCGGAAGCATTTGGTGCCCGGATATTTAAAATCAGTCGGGATGAGAATGGAAACCGTCTGACGCATATGAAAATCACCGGCGGCAGTCTCAAGGTAAAAACGAAGCTTGCGGAGGATGAAAAGGTCGATCAGATTCGTCTGTACTCCGGAACCCGTTATCAGCTTTGCGAGGAGGCATGCAGCGGCTGTGTATGTGCAGTAAAGGGATTGACCGGTTTTCATGCAGGGGATGGTCTTGGCTTTGAAAGGAGTCGGCAGGAGGTTCAGCTTACCTCGTTTATGAATTATCGTGTGCAGCTTCCAACGGGCTGTGATCCCTTTGTCATGCTGAAGCAGCTGCGCCAGCTGGCGGAGGAGGATCCACAGCTGCATGTAAGCTATGATACTCATTTAAAAGAGCTGCATGTACGGCTGATGGGGGATATTCAGACCGAGGTATTAAAGCATACCATACAGGAGCGTTATCATACCGCAGTGGACTTTGATGAGGGCAGTGTTGTATATAAGGAAACGATATTGAACACAGTTGAGGGGATTGGCCATTATGAGCCGCTGCGTCATTATGCAGAGGTGCATCTTCTTTTGGAGCCCCTGCCGAGAGGAAGCGGTCTGCTCTTTGAAAGTGACTGTAAGGATGAGGTGCTGGACCGTCACTGGCAGCGTCTTATTCTGAGTCATTTGCAGGAAACGGAGCATGTCGGCGTTTTGAGCGGGTCTCCCATTACCGATATGAAAATCACCCTGCTTTGCGGCCGTGCCCATCAAAAGCATACCGAGGGCGGAGATTTCCGGCAGGCAACCTATCGGGCATTGCGGCATGGACTGCGCAGTGCAGAAAGCATACTGCTGGAGCCTTACTATGAATTTACCCTTCGCATTCCCCCTTCCTGCGTCAGCCGTGCGGTATTTGACATCGAACGTTTTCACGGTACCTTTACCCTGCAGGAGGACAGTGGGGAGATGAGTGTCATCAGCGGCAGTGCACCGGTACGGAAGCTGCAGAGCTATCCACAGGAGGTATATGCCTATACCAAGGGGAAGGGACGCCTGTTCTGTACACTGAAGGGCTATGAGGCGTGCGCAGATGAGGAGGATGTGCTGAAGGAAGTGGCATATGACTGTGATGCAGACATGGATCATCCGTGTGGTTCCATCTTCTGTTCTCATGGAGCGGGCTATTATGTGCCTTGGAATGAAGTGAAGCAGCATATGCATATGCAGAGTGACTGGGGCCGTATGCAGCTGAAAAGGGAAAGCTATCAGAGCTATACGGCAAAGCCTGTGGATGAAAAGGAGCTGGAGGAAATCTTTATCCGTACATACGGTCCGATCAAGCGAAGACCACCGCAGAAAGCGAAACCCGCCTCGAATATTATAGATTTGGAAAAACAGAACATTTGCTATCAGCCGCTCCCGGAATGCCTGCTGGTGGACGGATATAATGTGATTCACGACTGGGAAGAGCTGAAAGCCATGGCAAAAGAGCATCTGGATGCGGCACGGCATCGATTGATCGACATCATGTGCAGCTATCAGGGGTATCGCGGCTGTGAATTGATTCTTGTCTTTGATGCCTATAAGGTAAAAGCAGGTATCGGCTCCTCTCATAAAGAGGGAACGATTCATGTTGTGTATACAAAACAGGCGCAGACAGCCGATATGTATATTGAACAGGCAACGCATCAGCTTGCGAGTGAATTCCGTGTAACTGTGGCAACCTCTGACGGTATGGAACAGCTGATTGCCAGCGGACAGGGGGCATCCCGTATGTCATCCCGCCAGCTGTATGCCGAGGTATTGCGCATGAAGAACACCTCGGTAAAGGAATTTGAGCGGAAGCAGCTACGCGGCGGTGCAGAGCCGCTGAAAAAACTGCGGGAATACCGGATTGAGGATGCTGATGAGGAAATGAAATCATAAAACAAAAGCACCGGAAAACATGGTATGATGGAAGCGTCAAAGGTTCCCTCTGCAGAAGATTGTGCAGGCATAAGCGCCTTTTGATTTAGAAAATACACCGCTGTAAGAGATGATACTGCAATGTATCGCCTTTCTACCGGTGTTTTTTCATATCCATCATGCACACACAAGCCTATCCGCTGTAGAAGGAAACAGGGCTGAACAAAACGAAAAAGAGACCTTCATGCTGCAGAGTATATAAATGAAAATGCCATGGAATCAAAGCAGACCCTATCTGTGCCGGCATGCAGACTGCTTAAATTTCTCATTCGTGCAGGACCACAAAACCATGGTATGCGCTTGGTTTCTGAAAAGCAAATACCCGCTATGATTCTACAGCGGCTTCATTTCTGTGTGCCGGAATAGAAAGCTTTTGAAAAACGGTATACACAGCAGTCCTGTGTTTTTTCTTTGTATGACAGGGGTAAAAGGATGCAGAGTGTGATAAAATAGAAAAAAGGGCAAGAGCATATGGCGGCAGCTTATCCTGATACAGGCGTTATTCAGAGTACCTGTGTTTGGGTGTGCCGGCCTAAAAGGAGGTAAGACCATGCACCGACTATCATGGAATAGCATAACAAGCGAAACACGGATTCCGCAGAAAACATCCGCAAATGCAGAGAAATACCGCAGTGAATTTGAAAGTGACTATCATCGGATCATCCGCAGTGCATCCTTTCGCAGACTGCAGGATAAGACACAGGTATTCCCGCTTGACAACAGTGATTTTGTGCGCACAAGACTGACGCATTCTCTGGAGGTATCCTCTATCGCAAAGCTGATTGGCAAGCAGGTATGCATACAGGTGCTTGATCAGCAGCTGGCACCTGCCGGGGATCAGCCGGATTCCTTGAAGGTTATTGAAATTCTCAACTGTGCAGGCCTTCTGCATGATATTGGCAATCCGCCCTTCGGTCATTTTGGAGAAAGTGCAATTCGCAACTGGTTTGAGAAAAATCTATCCCTGTTACAATTCAAGCAACGGCCTTTACAGGCATGGCTGGATGAGCAGCAGCAGGCAGACCTTCTGTATTATGAGGGCAATGCCCAGGCGCTGCGTATAATCACAAAGCTGCACCGTCTCACAGGACGAAGCGGTATGCATCTGACCAGCAGTGTTATGGATACGATTATCAAGTACCCGGTGAACTCTCTGGAAAAGCTGGCAGAGGATACAAAGGAAAAATCAAAGCGCAGTCTGCTCAGAAAAAAGGTCGGTTACTATCAGAGTGAAACGGATCAGTTTCTGGAAATCAAACAGAATACCGGTACAACGGGCTGCCGGAATCCGCTGTGCTTTATACTGGAGGCGGCAGATGATCTGGCTTATACCTTTGCGGATTTGGAGGATGGCTATAAAAAAGGTCTGTATTCCTATGAACAGCTGCTGGATGTAATCGTGGAAGCGCAGGATGAGCGGGGAGCGGAGCTGCTGCGGCAGGGGCTGGAGGAAGGACGCCAGCTGAAGAAAACGAGTGAGAAGGGCTTCGATCCTTATCAGCACGCAGTTTTCACATGGCTGACAAAGAAACAGCTGTTCAGTATTTCCGGTGTGTCTGATGCATTTTTGAAGCATTATGATGCGATTATGAACGGGGAATTTGATCAGGAGCTGCTTGCGGTAAGCAAGGAGGGACAGCTGATCCGAAGTCTGAAGCAATTCGCCTTTGACAGAGTTTATAATGATGCCGCAATACTAAAGCTCGAGCTGATGGGGAATGAAATCATCACCTTTCTGCTGGATCGCTTCATGGATGCACTGCTGCCCTATGACAGCGGCTTGAACATGAGTGAAATACAGGAAAAATACATTGATCTGCTTTCCGGAAACTACCTGAATACCTACCAGTATACTGCACAGGATAAGGAGGATGGCGAACGGCTGTATCTGCGTTTACTGCTGGGAGCGGATTTTGTGGCCGGCATGACAGACAGCTATGCAATCCGTCTGTATCAGGAGCTGAAAGGAATCTAGGTGATGCTATGAAGCAGGAAATCTTTGAACAGCTGAAAAGGGAGCTATGCGCCTGCCGGCTCTGTGAAGGAAAATTTGACCATGAGCCGCGTGCGATTTTTCAGGGGGCGCAGGACGCAAACATCATGCAGATTTCACAGGCGCCCTCTATTCATGTACATAACAGTGGTCTGCCCTTCCATGACGCCAGTGGGAAAAAGCTGCGCAGGGAATGGTATCAAATCGATGATGCACAGTTTTATGATGAGCATAACTTCTATATCGCTTCCATGGGACACTGCTATCCGGGAAAGGGGAAACAGGGAGATAAAAAGCCTCCCAGAATCTGTGCCAGAACCTGGCTTATGCGTGAGCTTGACGCGGTGGATAATCAGCTGTATATCATCATCGGGGCAATGGCCGCAAAGGAGCTGTTTCCCGAACGAAGCTTTGAGGAGCTCGTATTTCACGATCAGCAGCTGCGTGGAAAGCCGGCTCTGGTGCTGCCGCATCCATCTCCACTCAATGTACGCTGGATGAAGGAGCATCCGCAGTTCGAAGCGGATCGCCTGTTGCATATCCGAAGGCTGATACATAGGGCTTTGCAGCTTTGAAGGCAGGATTTCCTGTTGGATATCACCATATTCTATCGGAAAGACAATTAAGAATTGCAGGAAGCAGGATGCCATACAATGGGCATACTGCATGGATGTAAGGCTCTCTGTATTATCATGAGCAGTCCTGCACAGGTATGTTATACAGCAGTAGGGCTTAGAATAAGGAGTGCCGTTTGCTTGTTGCACAAAGCAGCATGCGGGTGCTCCCTTTTTATTTGTGAAAAAGTAAACCACCAATAAGGTTCAGCAGCTTCCGGTGATGTGGGAAGGCATGCAGGCGCTGAAAGCAGCCATTGCAGAAAATAAAAGAGCTGTATCTATCAGACGGTATAGATGATTGCTATGGTGCATTAAGTAAGGAACCTGCTGTGCCTGTTTGTTTGCACATCCGGCAGGGGTAAGCAGATTTCTGTGTTATTTTCCATAAACAGGAAAAAAATTACTTTCTTTATGCAAATCACTTTAAAAAATAAAGTTACTATGGTATAGTATGGATGTAAAGCAGGGAAACACATGCTGCAGGAGGTATTTATGAAATCTTACGACGCAATTATCATCGGCTTTGGAAAGGGTGGAAAGACCCTTGCCGGATATATGGCAAAACAGGGAAAACGGGTGGCAATGATTGAAAAATCAAATCAGATGTATGGAGGTACCTGCATCAACGAAGGCTGCATTCCCTCAAAATCCCTGATCATACAGGCAGATAAGCAGTCCTATGGGCAGGCGGTAGAGCGCAAGGAAGCACTCATCGAGAAGCTGCGAAAGAAAAATTTTGACAAGCTGGATTCTCTGGAGCCGGTCGATGTCATCACGGCAAAGGCTTCCTTTGTCAGTGACCACGAGGTACATGTACAGGGGGCAGGTGTGGATGAAACCCTCTATGGAGACTATATCTTCCTCAATACCGGTTCTGTTTCAAACATTCCCAATATAAAGGGGATACACGAGGCACGGCATATTTACACAAGTGCGGAAATGATGAAGGAACGCAGTCTTCCTGCGAAGCTGGCCATTATCGGCGGCGGCTACATCGGTCTAGAGTTTTCCAGCATGTATGCACGCTATGGAAGCACAGTCACTGTATTTGAGCATGGAAGCCGTCTGGTAAAGCGTGAGGATCAGGATGTTGCGGATGAGATTCAGAAGGTGCTGGAGAAGCAGGGGGTAGGCTTCGTATTTGAAAGCAGTGTAAAGGAGTTTGCCAATGACGGGGAACAGGTTGTGATTACGTATGATGATGCGCATGGCATACAGCAGAAGCTTACAGTGGATGCAGTCCTGCTGGCGGCCGGAAGAAGTGCCAATACAAAGCAGCTCCATCTGGAGAACACCGGAGTAAAGCTGGATCAGCGCGGCAATGTCATCGTGAATGAGTATCTGCAAACCAGTGTGCCTCATATATATGCGATGGGTGATGTAAAGGGTGGATTGCAGTTTACCTACATTTCTCTGGATGACTATCGCATTGTGAAGGATCATCTCTTCGGAAACAAGTAGCGAACTACAAAAAATCGCGGTCAAATCGCTTATTCCGTATTTATTTCACCAACCTTTTCCCGAGTGGGACTGAGCGAACAGGAGGCACGGGAACAGGGCTATGCCGTAAAAACGGTTTCCATGCCAGCCGCCGCAATTCCACGGGCGAATGTCATTTCACAGCCCGATGGTCTTTTAAAGGCGGTTATTGATACAAAAACAGATCAGATTCTAGGCTGTGTACTGTTTTGCGCAGAATCTGAGGAGGTTATCAATTTTGTACAGCTGGCTATGAATCAGAGGCTGACGTACCAGGAGGTCGGAAATCACATCTTTACACATCCGACGATGAGCGAGGCCCTGAATGATTTATTCAGCTGATAAAGCGGTTTAAAGCATTCGAAAGAAATGAGGCAGGAGGCGTGTCAGGAAGCTGTAGCTTTCTTCTATGGTTAGGAATTCTCATGATGCAGCCCTGTCTATCTTGTAAACAACATAAAATAAAGGAGGAAAACATGATGTCAAATGTAATACATGCAAAGGAAGCGGAATTTAACGAACTGATTCAAAAGGAGGAACTGGTACTGGTGGACTTCTTCGCTACCTGGTGCGGGCCATGTAAGATGCTGGCACCGGAAATCGAAAAGCTGGCAGATGAGTTAGAAGGAAAGGCGAAAATTTTAAAGGTGGATGTCGATCAGGAGCAGGCACTGGCTATGCGCTACGGGGTACAGTCCATTCCAACGCTGATCGTATTCAAAAACGGCGTACAGACTGAAAAGCGCCTGGGCTATCAGCCGTATCCGAAATTGAAAGAAATGTTAAACAGATAGGAGAATAGAATGCTGAATCCCAACGACGTATTAAGCCATATCAGCTTTCTGCTGGTCTTTCTGGAGGGCTTATTATCCTTTTTATCACCCTGTGTATTGCCGCTGCTGCCTGTCTATATGGGGTATCTGGCAGGGCAGGATCAAGAGCAGCCGCATTCGCAGCGCAGAATTTTCCTGCTGACGGTCAGCTTTGTCATCGGAATTTTTACCGCGATACTGCTGATGAATATTTCCGTACATGTGCTGAGCAGCTTTTTCAAGGATCACATGGTGTATTTCGTACGAATCGGGGGTATCCTGATTGTGCTTCTTGGCCTGCATCAGCTGGGAATCTGGAAATTCAAAAGTCTGGAGCGCACATGGAAGCTGCCGTTTCAGAAAAAAGGAAGTGTGAATGCAGTTATTGCCTTTCTGATGGGCTTTACATTCAGCTTTGCCTGGACACCGTGTATCGGCCCTGCGCTGTCTTCCATTTTGCTGCTGGCGTCATCCTCCGGCAGTCTTTGGGTGTCCACCTTCCTGATGATTGTATATGCACTGGGGTTTACAATTCCCTTCCTGATATTGGGATTGTTTACCGGAAAGGTACTGCACTGGATTTCCAATCATAAGAATATCATGAAGATTGCTGTCAAGCTGGGGGCTGTTATCTTAATTGCAATCGGTTTGATGATGTTTACCGGTAAAATGAATACCATCAGCTCGTACATGAGCACCTCGGATAAGGCAACTGCCAAAAAGGATACGGATACGGCCACACCAGAGCAGGAAGAGGAGGCTGCGGATACTCCGGATACACAGACCTCGGCGGAGCAGCTGGATTTTGTTCTGACGGATCAAAACGGAAAACAGGTATCCCTTGGCGATTATCGGGGAAAGGTTATTTTTCTGAATTTCTGGGCAACCTGGTGCCCGCCGTGTCAACGTGAGCTTCCGCATATTCAGGAGCTGTATGAGAAGTACAGGAATAGTGATGAGGTAGCTGTTTTAACGGTGGTGAATCCCGGCGGTCAGGAGAAATCTGCAGAAGGAATTCGGGCATTCCTTGATGAGCATGCATATTCCATGCCGGTTTTGTTTGATGATGGCTCCATGTATTATTATTTTCAGATAACAAGTATGCCGACGACGTTTATGATTGATAAGAACGGGAAGCCGTTTGGCTATATCAAGGGACAGCTGACGCCGGATATGATGGAGAATATGATACAGCAGACATTGTCAGGAAAAAAATAAGGAATTGATGGTATATATGGAAAGGGTTATAAAAGGTGATGGTATGAAAAAACAGTATGATATGCATTGCAATATCGCACAGACACTCAATCTGATCGGTGACAGATGGACACTGCTCATTTTGCATGCAGTACGTGAGGGGAGACGCACATATAAGGATTTGCAGGAGGGGCTGGAGGGCATACCGACAAATCTGCTGTCCAGCCGATTAAAGTCCTTGTGCGAGGATGAGCTTCTCAGCTGCAGCCTGTATCAGGAGCATCCGCCGCGCTATCAGTATGAGCTTACGGATAAGAGCAGGGATCTGGATGATATTTATAATGCGATGATGATCTGGGGGGACAGGCATCTGCATAAGAGCTATAAGTGTCTGAAGCATAAGTATTGCGGGGGGGCTGTTGATATACAGTATGTATGTAGGGAGTGCGGAAAGGTCATACGAAAAGAGGACCTGATTGCGAAACCGGTTGAGGGGTGAAGCGGGTACAGCTGGCGCGGGCTGGCTGTATCTTTTTTGTATGCATTCCTGGAATTTGAAAAGATTAACGATAAAGTATATGAAAAATATGATATGATAGTAGCTGAGGTGAGTCTTTCATGAAATTGATGTTTATTATTGCAGGAGATGAGTATGCTGCCGATATTTCGGAAAAGCTCAAAGAGCATGCATTTATGGCGACAGAGGTTGGAAGCACAGGTGATTTTCTGCAATATGGACAGACCGTTTTGCTGCTGGGGGTGAATGAGCAGGATTGTGACAGAATTTTATCAATTCTCGATCCGGAAGCTGACTGGAAGGGCACAGAACACGGATTTCCGTTTCATGAGGAGGTTTCTATATTTGTCACGGATGTAAATGATTATGTGAAGGTAAATGCATAGGGATGGTCGGTTTATTTCGGGCTTTAAAATGGATGACAGAGCATCCTTTTCTTTTGGAGTATTTGATTAAAAGGCCTTGTTTTAAAGGGGTTAAAGGGGTTCGATTTCGTTGGATAAAAAAATTCAAAAAAATTCAAAAAAGTTGTTGACATAAAAAAAGTCTAATGGTATTATATATGAGCGCTGATGAGAACGGCGCGAAAAAAGAAGTTCAAAAAACGTGGAGGCTTAGCTCAGCTGGGAGAGCGTCTGCCTTACAAGCAGAGGGTCGGGGGTTCGAGTCCCTCAGCCTCCACCATAAAAATGTGCCGACTTAGCTCAATTGGTAGAGCAACTGACTTGTAATCAGTAGGTTGTGGGTTCAATTCCTATAGTCGGCACCATCTTTTAAAAAAGAGTCGGGGAGGTAGCGAAGTGGCTAAACGCGGCTGACTGTAACTCAGTTCCTTTTGGTTCGGCAGTTCGAATCTGCCCCTCCCCACCATCTTTTATTGGGGCATAGCCAAGCGGTAAGGCACCAGACTTTGACTCTGGCATTCCACTGGTTCGATCCCAGTTGCCCCAGCCAATTAAATTCAACATATAAATGACCCGTTAGCTCAGTTGGTAGAGCATCTGACTTTTAATCAGAGGGTCGGGCGTTCGAATCGCCCACGGGTCACCATTTATCTGTTGCGGGTGTAGTTCAATGGTAGAACTTCAGCCTTCCAAGCTGACTACGTGAGTTCGATTCTCATCACCCGCTCCATATATCAAACAAGTCGATATTTATCGGCTTTTTTTGTCTTTTCCCGAAATTATGACCAACAAATGACCAACATGTTAAAGTAAGAAATCGTTCGCTTTTCAAAACCAGCTAATGTTATTTGGCTAGCTATCTTATTAAATGACTGTTCTATAGACACATGGATAACGCATATATGATACATAATGCTTTTCCATAATATATTGATGTAATTTAGACATAGAGACTCACAAAAAGGTATTTCATCTGAAGCCTGTAAATTTGTAAGAAAACTGGAGAGTGATACATACATGGCATGAGATCCAGCATGTAATCCATACATTTTGCAGGTATGAGAAAAAGGAAATCATCCATACTATGCATGAGGTGATATACAATGGATAACAACGCAATCGTAGAAGAATTAAACCAGCTGCTGAAGGGCACGCACATGGGAATCGGTATATTTGAAGATTTGGAAGGAAAGCTGCAGAGTGAACGACTGAAAACAGAATTTCACGGACTGCTGGACAAGCTGAAAATGCATGCACATTCCCTGAGCGCTTTGATTCAGACATGCGGCGGTGACCCCGTCGAAAGTGCCGGATGGAAAGGCATGGTGACCGATGCAGTTGAAATGCTGAAAAACCTGATGATCAGCAATGATAAGCAGGTTCTGGAGGAAGCTGTTAAAAATATGAAAATGGCACAGAAGGCATTGCATGCGTTTGATGAGAAGCATCTTGTATTAAACGATCAGATGAAGAAAACGATGCGGATCATGCAGGAGGATTATGAATCCATGTACCATATGCTGCATAAATATCTGATTGAATTTCAATAATCCTACTGGAGAGTTTGAACGTTTCCGTGTATAATCGTATCTATAGAAAGAAGGGTTAAGCATGAACGTTCAGGAAAGATTTTTACACTATGTATCCTTTGATACGCAATCCGATGAGCATTCCCAGACAACACCAAGCTCTTTGAAGCAGCTGAAGCTGGCAGAGGCACTTGTGGATGAAATGAAGGCTATCGGCATCGAGGATGCATATGTAGATGAATTCGGTATCGTATACGGTACGATACCGGCAACAACCAAAAAGGATGTAAAATCCATCGGATTTATCGCGCATATGGATACATCTCCGGATATGAGCGGCAGAGATGTAAAGCCGAGAATAGTCAAATCCTATGACGGGTCCGATATCGTGCTGAATGAAGAACTGGGTATCAAAATGGGAGTCCATGATTTTGCATGCCTGCAGGAGAAAATCGGCGAGGATTTGATTGTGACAGATGGAACGACGCTATTGGGAGCTGATGACAAGGCGGGAATTGCGGAAATCATGACGATGGCGGAAACACTGCTTCAGGAAAACCGTGAGCATGGAAAAATCTGTCTGGCATTTACACCGGACGAAGAGGTTGGTCGGGGAACGGATCATTTCCGTATTCCGGAATTCGGTGCTGATATTGCATATACGGTTGACGGAGGAGAGGTAGACTGCGTGGATTATGAAAACTTCAATGCCGCTAGTGCAGAAATTCAGATTCAGGGTCTGAGCATCCATCCGGGAAGTGCGAAGGATAAAATGATCAACGCCCTGCTGGTAGCGATGGAATTTCACTCCATGCTGCCGGTACAGAAAAATCCTGCTTATACGGAAGGCTATGAGGGCTTTCACCATCTTACAGACCTCCATGGAGAATGTGAGCATGCCTATATGTCCTATATTATTCGCAATCACAGTGAAGAGCTGTTTGAACAGCAGAAGGCAGAGTTTCAAAGAGTTGCGGATTATCTGAATCAGAAATATCCGGAAAATACGATTCAGCTGCAGATTCATGACAGCTATGCGAATATGCGTACCATTATTGAAAAGGATATGCGAATCATAGAGCTGGTGAAAACGTCCATGAAGCAGATTGGCTTGGAGCCGAGATCCATGGCGATCCGCGGAGGCACGGATGGTGCCCGTCTGACCTATGACGGCCTTCCTTGTCCCAACCTTGGAACCGGTGGCTACAACTACCATGGAAAATATGAGTTTGCTTCCATTCAGGAGATGCAGAAAAGCGTTGAGCTGCTGCTAAAAATTGTAGAAAACAATGTGCAGGAAGCATAAAAGGCATATTCCTGTACCAATGATTGTCTTGGAATAAATGCAAGAAAACAGAAGATGGAAGCCTGCTGCATGTGCAGGAAATCATTCTTCTGTTTTTTTCTGTTTTTAAGGTGAGTGAGGATCCTTCGCACAGCCTGTGTATGCGGACGGATATTCCATGCCACTGTGCTTTCTTCACATTATAGGAAATCGTGCCGATTTCCTATAATGGTTAGAGCTGCGCTACTATGTTAAATCGTCCCGATTTCCCATAATAGCTTTATAACACCCTCTAAACTAGAATCGAAATATTTCATATTTCATTCTTCGGGTGTTATAAACCTCTAACCCATTATAACATTTTTATAGGGACGAGCAGTTTCTATTTCGCGGATAGTTTCTTTTCTTCAGCTTTTTTCAGCAATCATTCTCTCCCTTATTCTATAGAGAGCATTTTCCTAAAAGGCGGCAGTGCTCCAACAGAGGGAGCATTCCTGTACGGTTGCATAAACTGTTCAGCAAAGCGTAGATTTGCAAGCATGATAACCACAGTAGCAAAGGTACAGCCTATTCTCTGCGGCTTTTTGTATAAGACGGTATCCTATCTTTGACCAAATAAAAAGTGTCTTGAGAGAAGACACCTTACCGGTCATATGTTTTTGAAAAAGACCTGTGCAAAAGAGCAGCTGTTAAGAACAGCGCGTTACTCCTTGACAATGATACCCAGCAGCTGTACCAGACGAAGCGCCTGCTGTTCATTGACGATGACTCCGCGGATATGATCCATCGTCAGACTGATACCTTCAATATCGCTGGAGGAAAGATCCATGCCCTTTAAATTCGTGTTATGAAACTCACTCTCCTTCAAATCACAGCTGTCGTATACGGTTTTCTGATATTCGCACTGAATGAAGCTCGCATTTGAAAAATTGCTGTTCTCAAAAATAACCTGCCGAAATCTGGAGCCCGACAAATTGGCATAGGCAGCCTTCAGATTTGTGAAAAGGGTATTGTGTATGACACAATCGCTGAAATCGATTCCCATACAGCGGCAGTTGCGGAAAACACAGCGGTGAATAGCTCCCTTGTTGAAATGCAGGTTTGACAGCTCGCAATTTTCAAATACGGTATCAATCATATCAATCGCATCAAACTCACAATCCTCAAAAAACACATTACGAAAGACGCACCCGTCCAGATGCAAGGCGGTATACTCCTCATTGCTGATGGTGATGCCGTCAAATTCCATTCCTTCCACATAATTGTCCTCATCAATGCAGGCATACAAGCTTTGTGCCTTCGTATACGATGGGCGCAGGCGGGGCTGTATTATTTTCATTATATCCACATCCTTTGGGTTCTATTGTACCGTATTCTCTGCGGTATGAAAAGAAAATCTCCGTAAAAATTTCAGCGGCTGCTTTCCACTCATCGCTTTCCCATAGCGGTAATCGTATAAATTCCAAGGAAGCATTACCTTTAGGCAGGCTGGGAAATGACCGCAGAAGACTGCTTGTACATTTTTTTTGTTTGACATGTTTTCGTTGATTGCTTCCTGAATGGTGAAGAAGGGCATCAGGCTTATATCCGGCTCGATCAGTCTTCGAAATAGAAGTCTTGTATTTCCGGGGAATCCTCTATATAATGAAGACGTTGAAAAAACGATTGCGTATTTATGAAGGATACTTGATAGAACGCAGTAGATGAAGGAAGGTACATATTATGGAACATATCATACAGCCGATGGCGGCTTCTTTGCATATCCAGCCGGAACAGATTAAAAACACACTGCAGCTGCTGGAGGAAGGAAACACCGTTCCGTTCATTGCCCGTTACCGTAAGGAAGTGACCAAGGGACTGGATGAAGAACAGATTCGTGTTATACAGGAGCAATATGAGTATCAGGTGAATCTGGAAAAGCGCAAGGAGGATGTCAAGCGTCTGATTGAGCAGCAGGGCAAGCTGACGGAAGAAATTATCGCATCAGTCAACGCCTGTGAAAAGCTGTCACAGGTTGAGGATATTTATCGTCCATACCAGCAGAAGCGGAAAACAAGAGCAAGTGATGCAGCTGCACGCGGCTTGAAGCCGTTTGCGGAATGGATGCTGAAGCTGCTGCGGGATGCGGATGTGCGTCAAGAAGCGAAGAGATATTTGAATGATAAGGTGTCCGATGTGGAGGCTGCCATACAGGGAGCAAAGGATATTATTGCGGAAATGGCAAGTGATGATCCGGCTGTGCGCCAGAAAATCCGCAGCAGTATGGAGCGCTATGGAAGGTTAACGACGAAGGAAAAGAAAAAGCATACCGATGAGAAAAAGGTTTATAAAATGTACTATGATTACAGCGAGCGTGTAACCACACTGGCCAGTCACCGTATCATGGCAATCGACCGTGGAGAAAAGGAAAAGGTGCTTGCCGTTTCCATCGAGTTTGATAAGGAGTATATCATTGACTGGACCAATCGACGGTTTACGAAAAAACGCCAGAGTCCGTGTGTGGAATATATCGAGGAGGCTGTGCAGGACGGCCTGAAGCGGCTTGCCTTTCCTGCGGTGGAGCGTGAAATCCGATCCCAGCTGAGTGAAAAGGCACACGAGCAGTCGATTGAGGTATTCTCATTAAATCTGGAACGTCTGCTGATGCAGCCGCCGATGAAAAATAAAATGGTGCTTGGCTTTGACCCGGCCTTTCGTACCGGCTGTAAGCTGGCTGTTGTCGATAAAAACGGTAATATGCTGGATGTCAGTGTGATTTATCCGACACCGCCAAATGCCAAAATCAAAGAGGCGAAGGAGAAGATGCTGCAGCTGTTAAAGAAGTATCCCATTGATATTATTGCTATCGGAAACGGAACTGCCAGCCGTGAAAGCGAAGCCTTTGTTGCCGCATTGATTCGTGAATATCATCTGTCGGCTGCCTATACCATCGTTTCCGAAGCAGGGGCATCCGTGTATTCCGCAAGCAAGCTGGCACGGGAGGAATTCCCTAATCTGCATGTGGAGCAGCGCTCTGCCATTTCCATTGCACGCAGGATCATTGATCCGCTATCCGAGCTGATCAAAATCGATCCGCAGTCGATCGGTGTCGGGCAGTATCAGCATGACCTTCCCACCGCCCGGTTAAAGGATCGACTTGATTTTGTTGTTTCCAAGGCGGTGAACCGGGTCGGTGTCAATGTGAATACCGCATCCCAGGAGCTGTTGAAAAACATATCCGGACTCAGCCAGGCTACAGCAAAATCCATTGTGGAATACCGCAGGGAGCACGGGGAGCTGAAAAACAGGAAGGAACTGAAGAAAATTCCGAAGATCGGTGCGAAATCGTATGAACAGGCGGCCGGCTTTTTGCGTATCGAGGATGGGGATGAGCTGCTGGATCGTACCAGTATTCATCCGGAAAGCTATGCCACAGCCAGAAAGGTGTTACAGCAGCTGGGTCTCAGTGAGCAGGATATGGGAAGTGAACAGGCACAGGAAGCGGTACAGCAGACGGATGCTGACGGGCTGATTCGTGATTGTGAGAGTGACCGCTATACGATTCAGGATATCCTGGAGGCAATTGCGACACCGTTAAGAGATTATCGTGAACGGTATGATGCGCCGCTGTTAAGAAGCGATGTGCTGGAGCTTGAGGATCTGCATATCGGTGATCAGCTGGAGGGAGTTGTCCGCAATGTGGTGGATTTTGGAGCCTTTGTGGATATCGGACTGCATGAGGACGGTCTTGTGCATATCTCCAAAATGAGCAGGCACCGTATTGCACATCCAAGCGATAAGGTATCGGTAGGAGATATCGTGAAGGTCTGGGTGTATAACATTGATGAAGAAAAGCAGAAGGTACAGCTGTCACTGCTGCCGATGCAATAGAAATAAATTCACGGTTCTGTTGATCCGATGGATAAGAGTATTCATGAAAGCAGCCGTTAAGAACATTTGTTCAAAAAAACGGCTGCTCTTTTACAATTTCACATAATATTCTATGTGCAATGCAGGGGTTTTATAGTATAATAAACGTGTTCAAAACAAGGAGGACTATAGAATGTACCAATTAGAAGATCTAAAGGGAAAAGCGAACAACATTCGCAAGAACATCGTTAAGACGGTTACAGAAGCAAAATCCGGTCATCCGGGTGGAAGTCTGTCTTCTGTAGAAATCGCAACGGCAATTTACTTTACACAGATGGATATCACCCCAGACAACGTGGCATCAACGAATAGGGATCGTTTTGTCCTGTCAAAGGGTCATGCTTCACCGCTGCTGTATTCCGTACTGGCAGAGAAAGGGCTGATCGAAGAGGAAGAGCTGTTAACGTTCCGTAAAATCAACTCCCGCCTGCAGGGACATCCAAGTATGCGCAAGCTGCCTGGTGTCGATATGTCCACCGGATCACTGGGACAGGGAATCTCCTGTGCAGTCGGTATGGCACTGGCGAACAAATACAACAAGGAAGACCACCGTATTTATACGATTTTAGGTGATGGGGAATGTCAGGAAGGGCAGGTATGGGAAGCTGCTATGGCGGCATCACACTACAAGCTGGATAACCTGCTGGCATTTGTTGACCACAACGGTCTTCAGATTGACGGTAATGTAACCGATGTTATGAATCCAACACCGATTGATGAAAAATTCAAGGCATTTGGATGGAATGTGATCGTTCTGGAAAACGGAAATGATCTGGAAAGCGTAATTGCAGCTTGTGAGGAAGCAAAGACGGTCAAGGGAAAACCAACGGTTGTTGTTGCTCGCACAGTTAAGGGTAAAGGCGTATCCTTCATGGAAAACAAAGCTGGCTGGCATGGAACTGCACCGAGTGCAGAACAGTGTGCGGAAGCAATTGCAGAACTTGAAGGAGGATGTAAATAATGGCAAAGATGGCTACTCGTGAAGCGTATGGAAAAGCGCTTGCTGAACTGGCAAAGGAAAATAAAAAGATTCTGGTACTGGATGCTGATTTATCCGGTTCCACAAAAACAGGCGAAGTGAAGAAGGTTGCACCTGAGCAGCATTTCAACTTCGGTATTGCAGAGGGTAATATGATGGCAGCGGCTGCCGGTATGGCAACAAGCGGAAACATCGTATTTGCAAGTACATTCGCAATGTTCGCTGCCGGACGTGCGTTTGAACAGGTGCGCAACTCCATCTGTTATCCGCACCTGAATGTAAAGGTGTGTGCAACACATGCCGGACTTACCGTAGGTGAGGATGGAGCAAGTCACCAGAGTGTTGAGGATGTTGCTTTGATGAGAAGCATTCCGGGTATGGTTGTTGTTTCACCGGCTGACGGAGTGGAAACAAAGGCGGCAATTCGTGCAGTGGCTGAATACGATGGTCCATGCTATGTACGTCTGGGTAGAATGGCAGTTGAGGATGTATATACAGAAGATACGCTGAACTTCCAGATTGGAAAAGGAAACGTGATCCGCAAAGGAAACAGCGTTGCGCTGATTGCGACCGGTATCATGGTGGAGGCTGCCATGAAGGCTGCGGATATCCTGAAGGAAAACGGTATGGATGTAACGGTTGTTGATATGCACACCATCAAACCGATTGACGAAGAGCTGATCGTTGAACTGACAAAGGATCACGATCTGTTTGTAACCTGTGAAGAGCACAGTGTTATCGGCGGTTTGGGTAGTGCTGTTGCCGAGGTACTCAGTCAGAAGGCACCGAAGAAGCTTGCCATGGTAGGAATCAAGGATACCTTTGGAGAAAGCGGAACACCGGCTGCACTGCTTGAGAAATACGGTCTCACTGCAAACGATATCGTTAAGGCAGTGGAAGACAATAAGTAAATTATAGGATAGAAAGCTGTAAGATTTGGTTATCGGATAAAATCTTGCAGCTTTTTTTGTTCCTGCGCCTTTTACAGTCATGGGAAAAATTAGGATATGATAGAGACGTGCTTATACAGGTCATTATCGAAAAGTCTGTAATTAACGGAAGAAACAGCAAGGGTGTTGGAAGCGATGCATAGAAGTATACTGAAAATATGCTATCTATAAGAGACATATCACATTAAACTGCTGATGAAAAAGGAAAGATAAATACATTGTGCGGGATTGCTTTGACTGATGCATGATAGGAAACTGTGTACATCTTCCTTATATTTTCTGTCTGTCATATCAGAAGGGTGGCAGAGGCTGCACTGTATGATGTTCTTAAGGTGTGTATATAAAGACGAATATAAAAAAAGCAGAACCTGTGTGTTCTGCCTCTTTCCTATTTGTTTTTTACATCTGCTATTGCAGTGTAAACAGCCTTTGCATCCAGGACATTGCCATATTCTGTAGCACTGCCGCCTTTCTCAACAAGGGTTTTCTCTATTTTCTCTGCCTTGGCGCTGATGACCATATACTGATGACCGTCCTTCATTCTGGCAACACTGATCAGACAATAGCCTGCCTCAGGTGTAAAGCCGCTTTTACCGCCAATGATTTCTCCGCCTGGAAACTTCAGATCCTTATCATAAAACAGAAGGGTGCTCCTCAGCTTCAGCCCATTTGGGTGCTGTTTGGTTGCAGGTATGGTATACCGCAGGGTTGTCATCACCTTGCGAAAGGCAGGATTTTTCCATGCGTGATCCATCATTTTTTTCATATCCTGCAGTGTTGTATAGTGCTGTTTATCATGCAGTCCTGTCGTATTTGTGAAATGCGTATGCAGCATTCCCATACCGTTGGCCTTTTCATTCATATCCTTCACAAATTTGGAAATACTGCCATTCAAGTGATTAGCCAAAGCGTTTGCACCATCTGCACCGGAGGGAAGAATGAGTGCGTATAAAAGATCCTCCAGTGTTACCTGTTCTCCTGCTTCCAGACCTGCGACACTTGCATTTGCTTCCGCAAGCCCTTCAATATCCTGTTCTGTAATCGTTATTTTTTTATGCAGATTCTCCATGTTATCCAGGGCGACGATTGCGGTGAGCACCTTTGTCAGGGATGCGGGAAACAGCCTTTCATCACTGTTTTTTTCATAGAGTACCTGCTGATCCTGTAAGTCGATCACCATGGCATAGCGGCTGTTCAGGGTCATACTCTTTAGCCTTTTCTTTATGTTCTGCTGATTTGCATCAAGACCTTGCCCTGTGACGGGGGTTGATGCTTCCTCCTGCTTCATGAAATCAGGATAATACTCTTTGATTTGTATGTACATAGCGACATCCAGAAACAGCAGAAGCAGAGCTGCTGCCGCCACGAGCCACCATCTTTTTCTTATATTTCGCATTGCTGTCAACTCCTCCAATATCATAACACAGATAGTAAAATAGTCTATGGCAAATATGGGAAAATTGCCTCTTAATTTTTTCTTACATTGCAAACTTGTCGCGACGAATGTGGCGGGATTTGTTATAATAGAAACATGGAGGGATTTTTCATGCAGACAAAAATACTGGTATTAGATGATGAAAAGGAAATTGCAGACCTCGTTGCGCTGTATCTGAACAATGAAGGCTATGAAGTACATAAATTTTATGACAGCAAGGATGCGCTGGAATATATGAAAAATAACCGCGTTGATCTGGCACTGCTGGATGTGATGATGCCGGAAATCAGCGGCTTTGAAATATGCAGAATCATACGGGAAAAATATATGTTTCCGGTCATCATGCTGACTGCCAAGGTGGAGGATGTGGATAAGATACAGGGACTTTCTCTGGGAGCGGATGACTATATCACAAAGCCGTTTAATCCGCTGGAGCTGGTGGCCCGTGTCAAGGCACAGCTGCGCCGCTATAAAAAATATAACCCGTCACAGGAAAATGTGAATGTGATTGACTTTAAGGGGCTGATCATCGACAATGATTCCCATCGATGCACCCTGTATGACGAAGTGCTTAATCTGACACCGATTGAATTTTCAATCCTGTGGTATCTGTGCAAAAACCGCGGGCGTGTGATCACCAGTGAAGAGCTGTTTGAGGCTGTGTGGAAGGAAAAATACTTTGACAGCAACAATACGGTAATGGTGCATATCCGCCGTCTGCGTGAAAAAATGCATGAGCCGCCGAGAAATCCGAAATTCATCAAAACGGTGTGGGGCGTAGGATACCAGATTGAAGAATAGCACCTATCGCAGATTGCGCAAGCATCTGGCGTATCTGTATCTCTTTATGACAGCGCTGGTTATGGGAATCATCGGCATTCTTATTTTTCTGCTGGATCATTACGCACAGGTTTTCAGTAATCAGGGAACACTCAGGGATTCAGATTTTCTGCTGTTTTATCTGAAGCATGAGCTGGAGTTCAATCTGTTTCTGCTGGCAGCAGGCACAGCGCTTCTGCTGTATCTGTTTGTACTGCTCTTCTTTCAAAATCTGGATGTCCTGCTTGATACAGTGCAGGGTAAGCCGGTGGACCGACTGCCGTTCAGCTACCGTTATCTGCCGGAAATGGATATGGCCAGAGGACGGATTCAGGATATGCTGGAGAAAAAGCAGCATACCCGTCAGCTGTCGGTTCAGGAGAAGGAGCATAAAAACGAGCTGCTGATGTATCTCGCACATGACCTGAAAACACCGCTTACATCAATGATTGGCTATATTAACCATATTCTTGATCACAAGGTGGATCAGGAGCAGCTGGATACCTCGATTCGCATCACCTATGAAAAGGCACAGCGTCTGGATGATCTGATAGATGAATTTTCAGAAATTCTGCGGTATGACGATAAGGTGTCACAGCTGGAGGTCACCAGAATTGATCTGAATACCATGCTGCAGCAGCAGCTGGCAGGCTTTTATCCGCTTATGGAGGAAAAGGGAATCCGGCTGCAGCTGCATCTGGCGGATCATATGGAAATCAGCGGAGACTTCGATAAACTGCAGCGTGTCTTTGATAATCTTATGCGAAATGCCATCAACTACAGTATTCCCCAGACGGAAATCCGGATCGCCGGTATGCTGTATGAGGATGGTGTCTGCCTGACCTACAGCAATGAAGGAGAAGCCATGGATGCCGCTTCCGTGCAGCATCTGTTCGACAAATTTTATCGGGCGGGAAGTGCACGGACATCGACCAGCGGAGGTGCCGGGCTGGGACTGGCGATTGCCAGAGAAATCATTGAGCTGCATCAGGGGGAAATCAAAGCCGACATGGAAGGTACGACGATTACCTTTACCCTGCGGCTTCCGTATGAACAGAAGGTGATACTGTGAAACACGCCAATTTAAAAGCCCTGCGTCGCCGTCTGTTTATCAAATATGCATGCATTATCATTGGTATCACGCTGGGGACGATAACACTGATTTATCTCTTTGATGATGTGCTGAACGGTGTTGTCATCGACTTTATCCGGCTGTTTATGGAAACCGGAGATCCCTTTGCGATGTTTCGCAAAATTTATATGATTGTGCTGCCGCTGCTTATTGTGGCCGCCATTATTCTTATGATTTATTTCCTCTGTCGTGATCTTGTCAATTATATGCGGATATTGATGCGGGGCATGGAGGATGTTATGCGCAAGGATCGCTCCCGTTTTGATTTTCCAAAGGAAATGAAGGAAGCGGAACAGCTGATAATGGCGCTGTCTGATGATTATCAGAATTATCTGAAGGCTGCTGCACAGGATGAGGAAAAGAAAAAGGATTTGATTTATCTTCTGGCGCAGGATATCAAAATGCCGTTGTCCAATATTTTAATGTATTTGGAATTTCTGCATAAGGAAACCCGTATTTCCCCGGAAATTCAGAAGGACTTTGTCATACAGGTACTGCATAAGTCGCTGGACTTGGAGGATATGATCAATGAGTTTTTCGATATCACCCGGTTCAATCTGCAATATGCGAAATGGAATCCGGAGCATATGTATCTGGATCGCATGATGGAACAGGTGGTGGATGAGTACTATATGCTGATGGAAGCAAAGCAGATGGAGGTCTCCATAGAAAGCGGCAGCGGCCTTGCATTGTTTGCGGATAATGAAAAGATAGCACGCGTCATGCGGGATCTTCTGCGCAATTTAGTTGAGCTGGGACGGGTGAAAGCGACGATTCATATCCGGATGCAGGAGTTTGACGAGCACTATGAGGTGCTAATGGAGGTGGAATCCAGACATCTCTCAGCATATCAGATTGCCCACATCTTTCACAATTATTACCGGCTGGAGGATGTGCATGGCGAGGGCAACCTGCATGTTCTGGGGCTGGGGATTGCCAGACAGATCATGGATATGCAGAAGGGGACACTGCGGGCAAGCTCGATAGACAAGCTGTTAAGCTTTACAGTTCAGATTCCAAAGGCTTTTGTACCGGGACATAAAGAATCCGTGGTATAATACGATAGAAAGAAAAACAGGTGATGAAATGAATATAGAAATAGGAGAAGTATTTCCTTCCGCAATTGAAGAGGAAGGAACCGTTATGGATTTCGTTGATGATGAATTTGTATTTGTTATCAAGGATGAGGTCTGGATGGATGAGGAATGTCAGGCAATGAAGCACAATCCGCTGACACTGGATTTTGTGTATAAATATGATATCGCCGTCTTCCTGCTGACACTGGAGGATGCTGTTGATACCAGCGACTTCATATTTAATGTACATGACAACGAATATCCGGAACATCTGTATCGCAGCTTTGAAAACGGCGACGGCTATGGTATGACGCTGTATCTGATTAACAGTATGAATACGGTATGCGCAAAGCGCCGCGTCCGTCTGTCACAGGGTATGTCCAATACGATTTCCCAATATCTTGCAAAACAGAAGCAGGCTCCCTTTATGGAAGAGGAATTCCTGTGCAATCTGCAGGGGCTGCAGTCTGCCTGGGAACCGTTCGAAATGCAGAAGATGGCATTGGGAAGCGAAACCTTCAAATAAGCAATGTAAGAAAATGAAAGTGATATGTAATTTTTATCATTTTGTATTGTGATTTTTTCACAATTACAGTATAATGGAAAATAAGCTTAAGAAGGAGGAATTGTATGAGAGCAGTTGTGAGTGTAATCGGAAAGGATATGGTGGGAATCCTCGCCAAAGTCAGCGCAGAGTGTGAGAATGCAAATATGAATGTGATCGAGGTGTCCCAGACGCTGCTTCAGGATATGTTCGCAATGATCATGCTGATCGATATTACAAAGGGAAATACGACACTGGCCGATTTTGCGGCTCATATGGAGAATGTGGGAAAACAGAGTGGTTTGACCATTCATGTCATGCACGAGGACATATTCAACTCCATGCATAAGATATAGGATGGTGAACGTATGATAAACGTACATGATATACTGGAAACCATAAAGATGATTGATGAGGAATATCTCGATGTTCGTACAATCACGATGGGAATTTCTCTATTGGACTGCTGTGACAGTGATATAGATAAGTCCTGTGAGAAGATTTACAATAAGATTACACGTCTGGCAAAGAATCTTGTCAAGACGGGAGAGGATATTGAACGGGAATACGGTATTCCTATCATCAACAAGCGGATTTCCGTTACACCGATCGCCATGCTTGTGGCTGTCAGCGGCGGTGATCCTGTAAAGTATGCACATACCCTTGAGCGCTGTGCACAGGCGGTGGGCGTTAATTTTATCGGCGGTTACTCCGCACTTGTCCAAAAGGGCTGTGCGGCAGGTGATCGCGAGCTGATGGAATCCATTCCAAGAGCATTGGCGGAAACAGAGCATGTATGTGCGTCCGTCAATGTCGGTTCTACCAAGGCCGGTATCAATATGAATGCGGTGGAGCTGATGGGACGCATGGTGAAGGAGGCTGCCGAGCTGACGAAGGATCGTAACTGCATCGGTGCTGCCAAGCTGGTCGTCTTCTGCAATGCGCCGGAGGATAATCCGTTTATGGCGGGTGCATTCCACGGTGTCGGAGAAGCTGACTGCGTCATCAATGTCGGTGTCAGCGGTCCGGGTGTTGTCCGTGCCGCATTGGCAAAGGCGGATAAGTCACTGCCAATGAATGAGCTTGCGGATATTATTAAGAAAACAGCCTTCAAGGTTACCCGTATGGGACAGCTGGTGGGAACGCTGGCAAGTGAACGTCTGGGTGTTCCGTTTGGTATCGTGGATCTGTCACTGGCACCTACTCCTGCCATCGGGGATTCCGTTGCCTATATTTTAGAGGAAATGGGTCTGGAAAGCTGTGGTGCCTATGGAACGACTGCCTGTCTGGCAATGCTGAACGATGCAGTGAAAAAGGGCGGTGTCATGGCCAGCAGTACGGTCGGCGGACTTTCCGGTGCCTTTATACCGGTGAGTGAGGATGCCGGAATGATTGCGGCAACCAGAGCGGGTACCCTGTGTCTGGAAAAGCTGGAGGCTATGACAGCAGTATGCTCGGTTGGTCTGGACATGGTTGTCATTCCGGGTGAAACAACGCCGGAGGTTATTTCCGGTATCATTGCGGATGAGGCTGCCATCGGTATGGTCAATTCCAAAACGACTGCGGTTCGCGCCATTCCTGCAATCGGCAAGAAGGTTGGGGAAGAGCTGGAATTTGGCGGCTTGCTGGGAAGCGGTCCTGTGATGAACATCAATCAGACAGACTGTTCGGTTATGATACATAGAAAGGGAAGAATTCCTGCACCGATTCAGGCCTTGAAAAACTAACCACAGGTGAAAAATCATATCAGAGGAACTATATTATATAAAAGTTTTCAACGGCTATCATAAAGTGATTCAGGACATAGAGCGGCATGTATTCTATGTCCTTTTTCCCGTTGTGAATGGAAATGACCTTTTCTTACGATATGCTGTTTTGCTGCGGCAGGCGCAGCGTTACCGGATAGAAGCATGCTGTGCCCTTTCTTCTCCTGCCTGCATTCAGCCATGAAGTATCGTCACTCCTTTATCACCAAGCTTATTGAATGGAGTAAAGCAATACCGGGGATAGTCAAATAACTCACAACGGTACATGGTCTGTTGTTTCCCTCTTCACATGGCACCCCTGACAATAATCTGTGGTGAACTACATTTGTCGCATGCTTATCGGATTCAAAAACTATGCAGACGGCTATTCAGGAAGATGCTTCTCTTGTCTGCCGTCGTTTGCTGTGCTATGATAAAAATAAGAGATGGGAGAGCAAGCATATGAAAAAAGATATCGTTGAGCTGCGGCATCAGCTTCAGAAAATTGAATCGGATAAGCTGTATCTGGAGGAATGCATCGAGCGTCTTCATGAGGTGAAGAGTGCTTTACGGCAGGCCGAGAAACAGCTGAAAAAGGAAACCCGTGATGTGGAAAAGCTGAATACCGCATCCGTTGCCTCCATCCTTGCATTTTTTGCAAAGGATAAGGAGGAGCGCCTGGTGAAGGAAGAACAGGAGGCGCTGCAGGCTGCACTTCATGTGCGGCAGCTTCAGGAAAATGTTAAGGCACTGCGGCAGGATATGGATGCCTGTGAGCTGAATATCGTACAGGAGGAGCTGGTTCGAAAGCAGCTTGCGGAATGTGAGCTGGCGGAAGCGATACAGCATTCTCCCTACGGAGAAGCGCTGCGTGAGCAGAAGCAGCTTGTAGATGCGCATACACAGCGGTTAAAGGAAATTCAGGAAGCGCTAGAGGCCGGCTATCTTGTGCTGGATCAGCTGAAAAATGCGCTTCGTAGCCTGGACAGTGCATCCTCCTGGGGCTTTATGGATATCGCAGGCGGCGGGATTCTCTCTACTGCTATGAAGCATTCCGCAGTTGACAAGGCACAGAAAAAAATCGCACTGCTGAAAATCAATTTGTATAAGTTTCAGAAGGAGGTTCAGGATGTTCAGGGATTTCAGATAAATACCGTGAAGCTTTCCGATGGAACGGTTGCAATGGATTATCTTTTTGATAATATTTTTACGAATATGTTCGTGCAGTCCAAAATCCGGGAATCAGAAAAATCGCTGCAGCAGGCGAAACGTAGAATTGATCAAATTATGGATTCGTTATTGCAGGAGCGCCAGCACACACAGCAACAGCTGGAAAGGGAACAGGCAGCCTATGAGCGCATGTGCAGGGAGTCTGTAGATTAGAAACAGCAGCTGCTTCTGGCGCTCGTTCTTCTGCTGTGCATTGCATGAGAAAAACAATGGTTGGCTATTGGCTGTCCCCGAACATGGGAAAAAGCGGAAGACAAAGAAAGCCTGACTTATCGGGTTGGTTCTTATTTGATTGTGGGTGAATTAAAATAAAGGAGATTCGATACTATTGCAAGTTATCTGTCGTATTTGAATGCCTCCTTTTGAAAGCACCCCGAATAAGAAAGATTCTGTTTGGCTCTTCTTTTTTACGTTGCTTATGTGTGTATCCTGAAGCAAGGAAGAACCCGGCTTTTCATCTGTGGCTTCCTGTCTGCTTCCGGATTTCAAATGTGTCCTTTCTGTTTTCTGAAGACCACAAGCAATACTGCTGTGCATACGTTTTGGCTACTATTCATCGCGTTAGCATAGAAAAATGCATTACCTGCAAAAGCATAGAAGAGCATCAGAATATGGCTATTAGCGCTATGTATCTCTTGTATTTTGCAAATACGCTCAGAATTTGGAGGAAAATAGGAATACGATCTGCTCTATTTTCCTGTTTTCTTTTTTAAATCATTATATATTTTACAGTATTTGTGATAAAATAGAAAAAGCATTGGAAAAGGAGAGATAACATGCTGGAATTGCGCAATGTATCCTTTGAGGTAGATGGAAAAAAGATTTTAAACAACATCAGTCTGACGATGGAAGACAATAGATTTACCGTAATTACAGGTCCCAACGGCGGTGGGAAATCAACACTGGCAAAGTTGATTATGGGGATTGAAAAACCAACAGAGGGAGAGATTTTGTTTGACGGGGAGGACATTACGGCAATGTCTATCGACGAACGGGCAAAACGAAAGATCGGTTATGCCTTTCAGCAGCCCCCCAGATTTAAGGGAATGAGTGTGCGTAAGCTTTTGTCCCTGGCACACGGTAAGGATTTGGATGAGGAAATCTGCTGCAGCTATCTGACGGATGTCGGACTGTGCTCCAAAGATTATCTGAACAGAGATGTGGATGCTTCTCTATCCGGAGGCGAGGTAAAGCGGATTGAAATTGCGAGTATTCTCGCGCGCGACTTAAAGCTTTCCATATTCGATGAACCCGAGGCGGGCATCGATCTGTGGAGCTTTGCGAAGCTGGTGGAAACCTTCCAGAAGCTGCAAAGGGAATCCAGACAGTCCATTATCCTGATATCCCATCAGGAGCGGATCATGCAGCTGGCGGATGAAATCATTATTATCGAAAACGGGGCAATCAAAACAAAAGGGAAGAGGGATGATATTCTTCCGTCACTTATGAGTGAATTTGATTCCTGTGAATTTAAAAAGTAGGTGAAGCAGATGGAACAGATGGAAAAAAATCTGCTGAAGACAGTAGCGGATATCAGCGGCTTTATGCCGGGCAGTGCCTTCAGCTTAAGAAAAAACGGAGCAGGTGTGGAACGTCACTCTACAGAGCATGTAAAAATTCTGGCAAAAACAGACAAGCCGGGTATCGATATCATCGTGGATGCCAATATGGTGGGGGAAAGTATACATATTCCGGTTATTCTGACAGACAGCGGCATTCAGGATATGGTATATAACGATTTCTATATCGGAGAGGGTGCGGATGTGGAGATTGTAGCCGGATGCGGTATTCACAATGACGGCTGTGACACTTCACAGCATGACGGAATTCATACCTTTCATATCGGAAGAAATGCCAGCATTACCTATACGGAAAAGCATTATGGAGAAGGCAGCGGCAGCGGAGGCAGAATACTGAATCCGACAACCGTCATTCATATGGAGGAAGGCTCCTTTGCCAAAATGGATATGAGCCAGATTAAAGGGGTTGACTCCACCTTTCGTAAAACGGAGGCAAATTTAGGTGCATCTGCCAAGCTGGTGATCAATGAAAAGCTGATGACGCATGGAGAGCAGAAGGCACATTCGGATGTGACGGTGAATCTGAATGGAGAGGACAGCGTTGTTCAGATTGTTTCCCGATCTGTGGGAAAAGATACTTCCGTGCAGGTGTTTCATCCGATCGCAGTGGGAAATAATCGTTCCCGTGCACATATTCAGTGTGATTCCATCATTATGGGAAAAGCAAAAATCAGTTCAATACCGGAAATTGCTGCGAATCATGTGGATGCGGAAATCATCCATGAGGCAGCTATCGGGAAAATCAACAATGATCAGCTGATCAAGCTGCAGACATTCGGGTTAAACAGCGAGGAAGCGGAAAAGGTCATTGTGGACGGATTCTTAAAGTGATTAAAAAAATGGTATTTACAACAAGGAGATGTTTTCTTCCCAGAGGCAGTACAGGGAGAAGGACCTCCTTTTTTGCTGTTCTGAAAGAAATCTGAAATATATCTTGACCTTATCCCTGAGCGAAGGTGTACGATATGCATGAGGTGATACAAATGTATAAGATAAAGGAGCTGGCAGAGCTGTATGGCATCCATACGAATGTGCTGCGATTTTATGAAAAAAAGGGGCTGCTTGCCTCACGGCGGCTCACGAACGGCTATCGTGTCTACGGAGAGGATGAGCGGGCTATATTGCAGAAAATTCTGCTGTATCGCGCAATGAATTTTTCGCTTGCGGATATCAGGGAGCTTTTAAGCAGGGAAAAGGGGAATGCGCAGGAGCTGTATTTCCAACAGCTGCAGCTGTTAAACGCGCACCTGCATGAACTGACAGCGGTACGCGATCATATTTCGCAGGAGTTGAATGCGATGCTGGCAAACACCTATGAGGAGCAGCAGGATCAAAAGGAAATGCAGCGACTGCTGCAGGAATTAAATAAGAACCGGGAATGGAAGGATCGCTGGGATTTTGATTCCTTTGCAAAGGTGTATGATGAGGTCGTGCATATGCCCGCGCCACAGGGACTGCCGTTTTATGAGGCATATGACCATGTACTGGACGAAACTGCAAAGCATGCGCAAATGCATGGCGGCAGGGTTTTGGATGTCGGTTGTGGAACCGGAAATCTGAGCGAGCGCTTAACTGCTGCAGGATTGTCGGTTGAGGGGGTGGATCAGTCATTGGAAATGCTGATTCAGGCAAAGAAGAAGCTGCCGGACATGCTTCTCCATCAGGGAACCTTTCTTTCCCTCCCCTTTGAAAAATGCTCGTTCGATACCATAACAGCGTCCTATGCTTTCCACCACTGTGATGCACAGGAACGGCTTCTCGCCGTTCGCGAAATGAAGCGGGTACTGCGAAGACAGGGGCGCATTGTGATTGCTGATCTCATGTTTGAGCATGCACAGGATTGCATGAAGTATGAGCAGCACTGTACCCCACAGCAGAAAGCAGAGCTGGAGGATGAATATTTTACAACCGTTGAGGAGCTGACACACATTTTTTCGGAAGAAGGCTTTATATGCACAAATTATAAGGTTTCTGATATTTTGTGGATTTTTGTGGCTGATTTATCAGAAGAAGACAGGGAATGCAGGAAAAACAAACGCTTTATCTGATATCTACGAATCGTCGATAGGTGATTTTGCGAAAGCATGATATGATACCTGTATAGAAACGAGGTGCATGTATGCAGCAAAAGGAGATTGGCATGCAGATTTCTGCAGCAAGAAAGAAGTTAAAGTATACACAGCGAGAGCTTGCAGAAAAGCTTGGAGTGAGTGATAAGACAATCAGTAAGTGGGAGCGTGGCGCAGGCTATCCGGACATTTCCTTGCTTCTGCCGCTGTGCAGGGAGCTTGGCATAGAGGTTTCCCAGCTGCTCGGGGATGAGGAAACGGATACGCAAAAGCAGGGAAATGAAAAAAATCTGAAGAATCTTGCAGATTATGCTGTTTTGAAGGTGAAGGAAAACAGGGAACGTATTCAGCGATGGATTTGGATTATGCTCAGTGCACTAGCTGTGTTGTCCATCGGCATCTGCCTGTTGTGCAATTATGTTCTGGAGGGAGCGATCAGCTGGGCATGGATTGCTGCTGTGTCTGTCATATATGGGTGGATGATTCTTACGGCTTTGCTTATGTCACATCGCTATTTGATCGAAAAAACAATGCTGGTGGGAATGGTGATGCTGTTTCCTTATCTGTATTGCCTGTCGCTGCAGCTTCCGATTTCAAATTTTCTTCCCCTGACCTGGACAATCGCTGCGGCTGCTGATGTATTTGCGGTTCTTATCTATCTCGTATTGCTGCACAGCCGCATATCCTTATGGTTCAAGCTGGCAATCATTGTCATACTGTCCGGATTCTTTAATTCCTTTGTGCAGTGGCTGACAGAAGGGGGACTAAGTCAGATGCTGCTGCAGCTGTTTGGAAATCTTTTTGCAGCTGTGATTTTAGCAATTGTGGGAATCTATGCAAGGAGGCATGCAAAATGAACCCTGTTGAAAAAATGAATGAATTACAGAGACGTGTAGATGCAGTAAATCATAGGGTTATGAAAAAGCGGGAACAGCTTATGAAGCCCACGAAGAAACAGATGGAGATATCTGTTCTTGTATCTGCGGGAGGCAGTGTTGTCTTTCTGATCGTGGCCGGCGTAGTATACTTTGTATATCATCTGCATCTGCAGGCAGCATCATGTGCTGCCATAGCGGGCCTGCTGTTGCTGAATGCCGGAATTATGAAAAATAAAAAAAGCAAGTCTTGAGAACGACATAATTTTCATTATAATTAAACTCATGGAGAGGATATTATGAAGAAAATTATGTTTTTTTGTCTGCTGGCACTTATGGCAGCACTGCCTGTACAGGCAAATACAAGAGAGGAAGTTGAATTTAGCAAATGTACAGATGGAGACACCGCACATTTTAAAATCAATGGCAAGGATACGACAGTACGATTTCTGGCAATCAATGCGCCTGAATATACCAAAACCAAAGAGCCCTATGGCAAAGAGGCAAGCGCTTATGTGTGTGATGCCTTGAAATCTGCGGAAACGATCGAGCTGGAATATGATGACGGCAGTGATAAGCTGGATAAATACGGACGCACACTGGCATGGGTGTATGCGGATGATGTCCTGCTGCAAAAGGAGCTTGTAAAGAAGGGACTGGCAGAGGTGAAGTATCTGTATGGTGATTATGCATATACGAAGGAGCTGCAGACGCTGGAGAAAGAAGCAAAAAAAGAGAAGCTGAATATGTGGAGCGATGGATTGGCTGCTGAAGAGGAACAAAATGAAACGATACAGTATGTATTGGGAGCTGCAGGCGGTGTTATCTTAATTGTTTTCGGGCTGTTCTTTGCAAAGGGCAAGCGCAATAAACAGCGCTATATCCGCAAGGGAGTAAAGCAGCTGCGCAGGAAATAAAAGAAAATGTACGCCTTCATGTGGGAAAGGCGGTAACTGCTGTTAAAGCTTCTTTATGGCATACAAGCTAAGCTGCAAAGAAAAAACGTGCAGAAAAGGCGCATTTTCTTTGCAGGTTCCAGGGATTTGCTGGCAAGGAGTGCTTGGCAGGTCTCATGCTTTTATCTGAACGACAGCTTTGCCATATGGGAAGGTGACTGCAATGCTTATATACAGATAGCTACTGCGTATCAAAAGCCGTGGGATAGCTTTTCGCCTTCGTTATGAAAACGGCAGTGCAGAGGGTGTGCGCATTACAAGCACTGCTTTCGCATGATATGAAACAGAAATGTGGCTGTTTCTATTGACCTGTACGCCGCGTACAGGTATATGGTTTAGCTGGAGGTGATCTCATGAAATTACAGGAGGTGGCACAGCAGGTACAAATGACCAAGCGGGCTATCAAGTATTATGAGGAAAAGGGACTGCTGCAGGTGGAAAAGGATGAAAACGGTTATCGCCGATATACCGAAGAGCATATAGCTGTTCTGCAACAGATTCAGGTTTATCGAAAGCTGGGGATGGAGCTGTCCGCCATTCAACGTATTTTGCATGATTCGCAGGTGGAGCAAGAGGAGCTGCAGCGGCTTGAAGAACAGATGCAGAGACATCTGGAGCAGCAGTCGGCACAGCTGGAGGCAGTGCGCCAAATGCTGGCAGGCACAAAGGATTACCGGGTGCTGCAGGAGCAGCTTGATTATCAAACGATAGCGGCAGCTATTCAGGAAATGATACCGGGCTTTTATGGCAAGCTCTTTCTATATCATTTTCTGCCGTATCTGCAGATTCCCATCACGACGCAGGAGCAGCGGGATGCCTATCAGGCAATTCTCACATTCTGGGATACAACCGACCTGAAGATGCCGCTGTCTATGAGAATTGTTACATTTCTAACGGGGTTTCTGCAAAATCAGCAGGCCGCGGCTATACAGGCAAGGCTGGATGCACAGCTGAAAAGGCTACTGGAACCGAATGCAAAGCAGTACGCGCAAATGAAAAAGGCGGTTCTCCATCAGTATCGGGTTCAGAAATATTGTCTGCTTCGCTACCTGCCTTCCTCAATCAGTAAACGACACTGGATGATGGAGCTGCAAAGAAGCGGTTACAATGATATATTCCTGCCGAATATGGAGAAACTGAGTCCAGCCTATCGGGAATATCGAAATGCCCTTTATGCAATCAATGATAGGATTTGTTCAGAGCTGAATCTGGGCTATGATGAATATTTTCATCTCGTGAAAAAATCATAAAGCTCTTTTTATCGGTGCTTGAAATCAGCGCCATCCATAAGAAACAGGGAGTATCAGGCAGGTGGTACGCTATTGTTGTGCTATGTTTTTAGAAACGTACTGCGTGCTACAGCGTATATGTTAACGTACAAGCACTCCTGCATAAAAAAACAAGGCATTTTGCGTGCCTTGCTTTTCATGTATATGCTTACTGGCAGAGCTGAATCAAACCTACATCGCCTTGATTTCTTCAGCAATCTGTTTACCAAGCTCCATCAGTGCGTCCAAATCCGCTTCACTCGGCGTGTAATTCTGTGAAACGACCTCATCATTCAGCAGTGTGATTCCTGCCTTTCCCAGGCGGGCATTGATTTCCTTTGTGACAAGATTTGCCCAGCCATAGGAACCAAAGCCAAGGCCCTTTTTATTCTTCACCTTGCAGGTGATGAGCTTTTCCAGAAAAGCCGCAATGCTTCCCGCCATGGCATTGTTGTAATTCCCGCTTCCGACCAGAACCGCCTTGGCATCCAGCAGCTCCTTTTGTATGATTGCGGGGGAGGTCATTGAGCATTTGAAGATTTTTACACAGATTCCGTTTCTTCCCATACCCTCAGCGAGCGCCTCAGCCATCATCTGTGTATGCTTCCAGACACTTTCATATACAATGACCGCCTTATCAACCGCCTTGAAGGTCGCAAAATCCTCATATGCCTGAAACAGCTCCGGCAGGTAGCTTCTCCAGATAATACCATGTGCCGGGGCAATCATATCAATGTCAAGATTCATATCCTGAATCTGCTTTAGCTTATTGGCAACCTGCATACCATACGGCATCACGATATTTGCATAGTAATCCTTTGCGCGATCAATACACTTGGCAGCACCATGTGCATCATCAAAGATATCATAGCTTGCAATGTGCTGTCCGAACGCATCATTTGAGAATGCAATTTTCTGCTCTGCGACATAGGTCAGCATATTATCCGGCCAGTGAATCATCGGCATTTCCACAAACGTAAGCGTATAGCGCCCGGTGGACAAGGTATCACCGGTTTTCACCCTTTGAAAATCATAGCTTTTGAAATACTGCTTCAGCATGATGCCCACACCGGCATTGCTGGCATACGGTCTGGCATTGGGATAATCCTTCATAAATTTCAGGAAGCCTCCGGAATGATCCGGCTCTGCATGCTGTACGATAACATTGTCAATGGTTCGTTCACCGATTACCGAACGAATGCGCTCCATCATCGTATCATAGAATTCTTCCTCAACAGTATCGATCAGTGTCACCTGCTCATCGACAATCAGATAGGAATTATAGGTCGTCCCTTCTGCGATCGGAAACAGATCACCGTGAAAATGACGGCAATTGAAATCATGAACACCGACCCAGTACATATTTTCTTTCATTTGTATTGCTTGTTTCATTTCCTTCACCTCTGGCTTCTATTTTAATATGATATAAGGAGGATGTCCACTTATTTAATTTTTTTATTCACAAATTAAATAAGTGACATTATTTGCAGTTTTTAGCAGAAACGGTACACGAATTGAAAATTAAGTTGCAAACCCGTTTAAATTAAAAGATTCGGGTAGTATAATAAAGATATCAATAAAGGAGGAGCTATTTCATGATTATTCAAAGTAAGAGAATATGGGTACTCGGTCAATTCATCGAAGCCCAGCTGGAGCTGGAGGATGGAAAAATCAAAAATGTTCTGGCTTATGGCGCTAAACCGGCTGACAAGGACTATGGTGAAAGACGAATTGTACCTGGATTCATTGACGTTCATACACATGGTGCCTATGGCTTTGACACCAATGATGCAGAAGAAGAAGGCTTGCGAAACTGGATGAAACACATTCCCGAGGAGGGTGTTACCGGAATCTGTCCTACCACAATCACACAGACAGAGGAGGTACTTACCAAGGCAGTGAAAAATGTCGCAAAGGTCGTAGCGGATGGCTATGAGGGAGCGGAAATCCTCGGTATCCATTTTGAAGGACCGTATCTGGATATGGTATACAAGGGAGCACAGCCGGAGCAGTGCATTGTAAAACCGGATGTTGAGCAGTTCAAACGGTATCAGAAGGCTGCCGACGGGCTGATTAAAATTATTACAATGGCTACCGAGCGTGACGAGGATTTCGAACTGACAAGATACTGTGCAGCAAACGATGTTCGCGTAAGCATCGGACATTCTGCGGCAACGATTGAGGAAGCAGGTATGGCAATTGCCAACGGAGCAACGTCCATGACGCATATCTTTAACGGTATGACACCGTTCCATCACCGCAAGCCGGGTCTGGTAGGAGCTGCTATGCGTTTCCGTGATACCTTCGGTGAGGTTATCTGTGATGGAAATCACTCTACACCGGATGCATTAAACGATTTGTTCATGGCGAAGGGAAGAGATTATACCATCATGATTACGGATGCGTTAATGGTAAAAGGTCTGCCGGTCGGGACAAAGGTTCTCTTCGGTGGAAATGAAATTGAGCTGTATCCGGATGGCAGTGCACATCTGACCGACGCAAAGAGTCTTGCGGGCTCTACCCTGAAGGTCAATGAGGGCTTGAAGGTGCTTGTTGAAAAGGCGATGATTCCTTGGGATTATGCAATCAACTCCTGTACGCTGAATCCGGCAAGATATCTGAATGTGGATGATCGCAAAGGTAAGCTTGTGGCTGGCTATGATGCAGATATCGTTGTACTGAATGATGATTACTCCGTCGAAATGACCTACGTAAGAGGAAAAGAAGCATTCTAATCATAATAGAAACCAGATGGGAATCCGCAGGATTCCCTTTCTTCAGCATTTTTACGGCAATGCTCACATAATTTGGGGTGAGCTTTGCTGAATTACACATAATTTACCATGATCTATACATAATATATTGATAGACATTTTGTATACTATAGGCAAGCAAGAGGTATCTTGCTTGTATGAACGATTTCCCCCAAAATTATTTCATACTTTCTCCCTTTCAAAATAATAATTATCATATACAGAGAAGATGCTTCCCCCAAGGCATCTTTTTTGTTAACCAAAGAAAACGCACAGATACCTGATGATTCATACGTTTGCACAGGGAGTCATGAAATATAACCAAATGCATGCTGTTGCCATAAGCCTTATGCGTCCCTTACCGGAGGGATAGCTGTAGCACAGATCAGGTCTTCCCGGGAAAGTGCTCGATACCGTTATTCAAGTATGATTGAAAATGAAAGGCAAATTAGTAAAAAAATCAAAGCAGGAACTGCTTCACTGATGGAAATAAACGGGAGGACATTCTCAGGTGGATGAAATAGATTAAAAATGATGATTACCGATTTGCCGATGCATGCATTCCACATAATTTACCATGATCTATACATAATATATTGATAGACGTTTTGTATACTATCAGCAGGCAGGAGGTATCCTGCCTGTATGAACGATTTCCCCCAACAGTATTTCATACTTTCTCCCTTTCAAAATACTAATTACCATATACAGAAAAGGTGCTTCCCCCAAGGCACCTTTTTTGTTGGCAAATCCGTGAGAATTTCACATTTATCTTTCTACAGCCCTTTTTTGCATGTGCTTCACATAATTTGGGTTCAGGCACTTGAAAGAACACACATTTTTACAAGTTCTCTACATAATTAAAATATAACTTTCCGGTATACTGTAAGCATGCAGGAGGAATCCTGCAGATATGAATTTTTCCCCTCAGAAAATTTTTCATACTTTTCCTTTCTATTAAATAAATAATAAGCAACAGCAAAAGGAGCACTTCCCCAGGTGCTTCTTTTGTTTTATCCCTTTATCATGCTATAATGATAAGCGTTATGAAATGAGGGATTGTATATGAAACATATAAAAGCTTTATTTTTTGATGTGGACAATACGCTGTATACGCATCGTATTCATGATTTTCCTGCAACCACCCGTCAGACGCTGAACCGCCTGAAGGAAAACGGATACCGTATCGGTATCGCTACAAGCCGGTGTCGCTATGAGGTCCGTAATCTTCCGGCCTTTTTTCGGGATTTTGCATTTGATGCTGCAATCTTTGATGGGGGAGCACTCATCATGGGCAAAGAGGAGACTGTCACCAGCTTTCCCCTGTTACAGGAGCAGGTGGAGCGGCTCATCCGCTACTGTGAACAAAGGCACATACCTGTGCGGTACTCCACCTTTGACAATGACTGTCTGACAACACCTTGTCCTCACAATATCCGTGATGAGTTTTTCAAGCTGTATCTGAATATGCCCGTTGTAAAGCCCTATGAGCAGGAAACAGTGTTTAATATGCTTGCCTATCCGCAAAACGGGGAACAGCGTGAGGAAATCATTGCGCTCATGAGGGATGCCTTTATTGTAACGCATTCCTCCAATACGTTGGAAATCACAGCGGAAAACGTAGATAAAAGCAAAGGGGTAGAGGCGATGGCTGCACATTGGGATATTCCGGTTGAACAGATCGCATGCTTTGGTGACGGTGCCAATGATGTGGGGATGCTGCAGGCCGCAGGCATCGGCATTGCTATGGGGAATGCCAATCCTAAAGCAAAGGCGGCAGCGGATTATGTCTGCGGTTCCATTGACGAGGATGGACTATATCACTTCTGTAAAGAGATGGAATGGATATAGGAGAAGTCCTGCAGTTTCTGGAGAATCTGCTTTTTGTTGTGCTATAATAGACATGAACAACTGAGAGAGGAGAGGCAGTATGAAATTAACAAATAATCGTTATGAGGTGACCTTCACTGCGAAGGGTGGAGAAATCAAAAGCTTTACCGATCTGGAAACCGGCATTCAGTATATGTGGCAGGGACATCCGGATTATTGGACAGGGAAAAATCCAGGTCTGTTTCCTCTGGTAGGCAATACGCTGGATGGCACCTATGAAATGGATGGCAAAACATATGCAATGAAAAATCACGGTCTGGTTCGCTATGCGACGCTCGACTGTGTATGCGATGACGGAAAAGAGGTCGTCATGGCATTTGACAGCAGTGCGGAAACAAAAGCGCAGTACCCCTTCGATTTTCATTATGAGGTAGGCTATGCACTGCAGGATGATACCCTTACGGTAACCTATCGTATCACGAACACCGGAGAACGGGACATGCCGTTTACATTCGGTCTGCACCCCGGCTTCAATTGTCCGTTGTGCGAGGGAGAGGCGTTTGAGGACTATACCATGCGTTTTTCGAATCCGGAGAAGCTGAAGCAGCTGGTGTTTGATCCTGAAAAGAAGAAACCGTATACGCTGGAGGATGTGGAGCTGCAGACGATACCTTGCAGCTATGAGGAAATCGAGAAATATGCGACGCTGATCTATCAGGGGATGAAAAGCTCCTATCTGACATTATCCGGACCGAACAACCACGGTGTGCGCATTTCCATCAGCGGCTATCCGTATCTGGCAATCTGGACAGCGAAAAAGAATGCGCCGTTTATCTGTCTGGAGCCGTGGTACGGCCATGCGGACTTTTCAAGGGTGGAGGAAGACTTCTCCCATCGTGAGGGAATGATGACACTTTCCGCAGGAAAAACATTCACAACCGCATATACAATTCAGGTATTTTAAAAAAACAGGGATATGCAGAAAGCGTGCTTCCTAAGTCGGATATGGGATAGGAGGAAGGCTCTTTGCATATCCTTTTTCATGCCGTGGCAGTAGCGATTTTCATGCGGTGATGAAAAACCTACAGACTGTTTTAATTACCCTGCTCCTTGCAGAACAGATATCATGCTGCGGATGAAGGACAGAAAGATCCAGTTGTGCGTTCATACACAGGGGCTGCTTCCGGCAATTGAGATTTCAAGGGCTTGGCAGGCACTGGGAGCCCTTTTCTGAATTCAGCTGGCAAAGTACAGAATCAGGAATGAAATGGTATCCGCGTTAATGCTCTGCTTCCTATGCAATAAGAATTCCATTGCTGAAAAAAGCTTTTTCCTGTATTCACGTACAGGAAAAAGAAGTATAATGAAGGCAACTGATAAAGAGGAGGAAGCTAACATATGAAAAGCATAAGCATTGCAGGTACACAGGCACCGGCTATCATACAGGGCTGTATGCGTATTGATGCCATGAGCGTAAACGAGTTGGAGGAACTGATTCATCAGGATCTAAAGCTCGGTATCAATTTCTTTGACCATGCGGATATCTATGGAAAAGGAGTCTGTGAGGAGCTGTTTGGTAAGGTATTGAAGGCACAGCCTTCTTTAAGAAAGGATATGCTCATTCAGTCAAAATGCGGTATCCATCGCAGTGAAACAACACATTATGATTTTTCCAGAGACTACATACTTCGCTGTGTGGATGCTTCTCTAGAGCGTCTGCAATGTGGATATCTCGATTATCTGCTGCTGCATCGTCCGGATGCCCTGATGGATCCGCTGGAGGTAGCACAGGCCTTTGATGCATTGTATACCTCAGGAAAAGTGAAGCATTTCGGCGTCAGTAATCACAATCCCTATCAGATTGAGCTGCTGAAAAAATACAGCAGGCAGCCGATTGAAATCAATCAGATGCAGCTGAGTGTCATGCATACACCGATGATTGATGCCGGTGTCAATGTCAATACCTTTGACCAGCGCGGTATTGACCGTGATAACGGTACACTGGATTATTGCAGACTGCAGGATATTACAATACAGTGCTGGTCACCGTTTCAGTATGGCATGTTTGAAGGTGTGTTCCTCGATAATCCGAAATTTCCCGAGGTGAATGCACGGATTCAGGCACTAGCAAAGAAATATCAGGTCAGCAGCAGTGCGATTGCGGCAGCATGGCTGCTCCGCCATCCGGCTCAAATGCAGGTGATTCTGGGCTCTGTCAATACCGCGCGCATCGAAGGGATTGTACAAGCCTGTGACATTACGCTGACCAGAGAGGAATGGTATTCCATCTATGTTGCAGCCGGAAATCTGTTGCCATAGGAACCGGGATCTGAACTGCAGAGGCAAAACAAACGCCGGCATGGAAAAAAGCGGCTACCATCTGTAATCGTATATGGAATGCAAGAAGCCGGTGCTCAGCGATCGGCTGGAAGTACAGGATATGTATGTTCTGACATTGAAAACATGCTTTTAAAATGGTATGATATTACTGTGTAATATCAGGAGGAGAAAAGAAAATGAAAGTTATTGTAGTGAAAGATTACGATGCAGTAAGCAAAGAAGCATTTGCTGTTATGAAGGAAGTTGTCACAAACAAAAAGGATGCTGTTTTAGGTCTTGCAACAGGCTCCAGTCCAATTGGATTGTACAAGAACATGATTCAGGATCATAAGGACAATGGAACAAGCTATGCACAGTGCCAGTCTTTCAATCTGGATGAATATGTTGGAATCGACAGAAATCACCCGGAATCCTACTGGACATTCATGCATGAAAACCTGTTTAAGGGTATTGACTTACCGGAAGACAAGATTCATGTACCTTATGGAAGTACGAAGGAAGACTGTGAAGGCTATGAAAAGGCTATGGAAAATGTCAGCGTGGATGTACAGGTTCTGGGAATCGGCGGAAACGGACATATCGGATTTAATGAGCCGGGTACACCGTTTACAGAGGAAACGCATATCGTTGAGCTGACAGAAAAAACACGTTCTGATAATGCGCGTTTCTTTGATAATGATATCAATCAGGTGCCGACACATGCAATTACAATGGGAATTGCGACCATCATGAAGGCAAAGAAAATCCTGCTTGTCGCATCCGGCGCAAACAAGGCAGATGCTGTTGCAGCTATGGTCAACGGACCGGTTGATCCGGCATGTCCTGCAAGCGTATTGCAGAATCATGAAGATGTTGTCGTTGTTGTTGATGAGGCAGCAGCTGCTAAATTAGCGAAATAAAATAAAGGGACGGACATTTCAATAGAGATGTCCGTTTTCTTTACGGTTGGCAGAGCTTCTTTACAGGGATTTCAGGTTTACTTTTTTTCTATATTCGCTATAATAGGGTTGATAAAGAAAGTAGAGGTAGAACATGGCGATAAAACTGATAGCACTGGATCTGGATGGAACGCTGCTGACCACGCAGAAGACAATTGATGAGGAAACCAAAAAACGTCTGATCAAGGCACAGGAGATGGGGATTTCCATAACGATAGCTACCGGACGGGATAAGGGTGGTATTGATTTTGTATATGAGCCCTTGGAGCTTGAGCACAGAGGTGATAATTTTGTTGCAGGGGTTAACGGACAGATTATTTATGATTTTCATAAAAAGGAATATTATGTGGATAAGGTGCTGGACGGCAATGACGCAAAGAAAGTGATGGCACTGGGAATGAAATATAATTTTGAGGTCATCAGCTGCTGCGGATATGATTTCTATGATTTGATATCCAAGCGTCTGAAGGCAATGAAAAAGGTGCGCAGTGTCGTGTTTGGGCGGCCGATGGATTACGGGTTTAATCAGGGAAAGCGAAATTTCATTCCACTGGAGGATGCAGACTATGAAATTACACAGGATGTGAATAAGTTTGTACTGATACAGACGGCCTCCTTTTTCAAGAAGCACCTGCCGCATCTTCGTAGGGAATTGAAGGATTATGACTTGCTGGAGGTTGGTCCTGCCTGGATTGAGGTTATGCCGAAGGGGGTATCCAAGGCGAGTGCGCTGTTGCGTATTGGAAAGAAGCTGGGAATCTCCACAGAGGAAATGATGGCGTTTGGAGATGCGGAAAATGATATGGAAATGATCAAAACCGTGAAGTACGGCATCGCTATGGGAAATGCTATGGATTCCTTGAAACAGGCAGCATGGGATGTCACCGATACCAATGATCAGATGGGAATCGCGAAGGCGCTGGATAAATATGTATTTACATCAGGGGAGTAAGCTCTCCTTTTTTATGAAAAAAGCTGCCATGGAGCATGACAGCATTAAGCTTCACTGATGAGATCTGCTGTTTCCGCATGAATCAGCTTTAACAGTTCATCCGGCTGCATTTTGATCTGAACACCGATTTTCCCGCCACTGAACATTATGGTAGGATGCCCTGTACAGCTTTCGTGTACAAAGGTGCGGAATTGCTTCTTCATACCGATGGGGGAGCATCCCCCACGGACGTAGCCTGTAATCTTGTTAATATCCTTCACATGAATCATTTCCACGGATTTTACACCGGCAGCCTTTGCGCATTTCTTCAGATGCAGCTCATGTGCAACAGGAATTACGAAGACGATATATTCCTTCGTGTTCGCAACCGTTACCAGTGTTTTGAAAACCTGCTCCGGATTCTCTTCCAGCTGCTTTGCTACATCAAGACCTGCAACAGCCTCTTTTCCATGTGCATAGCTCAGCACTTCATAGGACAGCTGCTTGCTGTCCAGAATACGCATGGCATTCGTTTTCTGTATTTTCATTGCAGTACCTCCCCATTGTGCATTTAGTATAGCACTCTTTTTTTTCTTCTTCCAGTATGATTTTACTTCTGAAGATATTCATTGTATAATCCTATTCATAAGGGGCGTGATAGTATGATACAAATGATTGTAATGGATATGGATGGAACACTGCTGACAAGCGATAACAGGATTTCCTCCAGAACCAAGGAGCTGCTGCTGCGTGTGCAGAAGCAGGGGGTACGTCTTGTACTGGCCAGCGGAAGAAGCTATTGCAAGCTTATGGAATATGCCGAAGAGCTGCATATGGATGCCTATGGAGGCTATTTACTGGAGGTCAACGGTTTAATTCTGTATGATCTTGCGAGTGGAAAACGTCATATCCGCAAGCAGATGGGACGCAGTGAAATGGAAGAGCTTTTTACATATTTCCGGCAATGGGATGTTGAAATTATGGCACAGTTTGATGACGGACTGTTTGATTATAATCCGGAAAGTGTCTTAAAGGAAAAAGCGGAATATCGCAAAAAGCACAAGCTTAGTGATGATTACCCGTGGACGGGAGGTGCCTTTGCACTTCTGGCGGATAACCGAAAGGGCTACCCGAAGATTCATTATATCAATACGTGGGAAGAAATTGACCGCAGTATCAACAAGGTGAGTGTTGCCTACCATGAGGATGTCATGGCTGAAGTAAGTGCGCAGGCAAAAAGAGATTTGCAGGATCGTTACTGGCTGGGACTGACAACACCGAAATGGCTGGAGCTGATGCCGCTGGGGATTACAAAGGGAAGCGGTCTGACAGCACTGGCGGAAATGCTGGATATTCCCATGCATGATGTGATGGCATTCGGTGATGGCGAAAATGATATTGAAATGCTGCAGGCGGCAGGTATCGGTATTGCGATGGGGAATGCGATGCCTGAGGTTAAGGCAGCAGCGGATGAGGTTAGTAGCGGCAACAATGAGGATGGAATTGCGGAGGCATTGCAGAAATATTTCACAGTATGAGCATTTTCGTGCATGTTTTTGGCAGAATGTGCTATACTGTGGATAGTCGGAGGTACGAGATTATGAAAGTTATAAATAAAGCAGAATTTGAACAAATAACAAAAGAGGGTGTAGTCCTGGTAGATTTCTTTGCGACCTGGTGCGGGCCATGCAAAATGCTGGCTCCGGTACTGGAGGAGCTGGCAGAGGATATGAAGGGCAAAGCGGAAATAGTCAAGGTTGATGTTGATCAGGAAGGTGATCTGGCAATGAAGTTTGGTATCATGTCGGTTCCTACCATGATCGTATTCAAGAACGGAGAAGCAGTAAAGCAGATTTCCGGCTATCAGCCAAAGACACAGCTTGCAAATATACTGAATCAGCTGCTGTAAAAGAATCAGACCACTGTTGAGTATCTGTGATAATGAGCTGAAATAAGAGGTTTTTCATTCCATGGTGCAGATCATGAATGAGAAATCTTTTTTTTGTCTGCAGCAGAGATAGGATATGGGAAGCATGTTCAATTCCAGGGAATAGGGGAGGTATTTCATCACTTCATACGTTCCTGCGCGTCGCACTACCCTTTCTTGAACAGGTCTGTAATAAACAGTTTCATAGGAAGCTGTCGGAGATTTCATTGACTTTCCTTTTGTGGAATGGTACATTTATAGGAAAAAAGAGGAGGAACGTTATGGGAACAGTGATCAATGCAGCTGCCGTGATTATCGGAGGGACGATCGGTATGCTGGTTAAGGGGGGACTACCGCTTCGTGTACGCGATTTGCTCATGCGCTCACTTGGTCTGTGCACATTGTTTATCGGTATCAGCGGAGCGATAAGCGCTATGATGCAAGTGGATGGTACACGCCTGCAGGCGAACGGTACACTACTGCTGATTTGCTCACTGGGGATTGGTGCAGTTGCCGGAGAGCTGTTACGTTTGGAAGATCGCATGGAGGGGCTGGCTCATCGTCTTCAAAGTATGGTAAAAAGCAGGGACGATAAATTTGTGGAAGGATTTGTGAGTAATGCGCTTGTCATCTGTGTCGGAGCGATGGCTGTTGTGGGAGCATTGCAGGATGGACTGACACACGATGCCTCCATGCTGATTACAAAGGCGATTCTCGATGGTATCATATCCATGGTTTTTGCTTCTGCCCTTGGAATTGGCGTAGTTTTTGCGGCCGTTCCGCTTTTTCTGTATCAGGGAGCCATCACCATTCTAGCCGGAACCCTTTCTCCGTTGTTCAGTGATACGCTCATCCGGAATCTCTCGCTGGTCGGGAATGTACTGATTTTTGGTGTTGGAATCAATTTGTTTTTCGGTAAACAGATGAAAATAGGTAATCTGCTGCCGGCATTGCTAATACCGGTTGTCTGGGAAGCACTGCAATATCTTGTATCCGGTATGAGATAATCAATCTCTTTGACAGCAGTATGATGCAATACAGAAAGAATCATCCGCTGAATCCTGTCCATGTGCAAAAGCGATGCATATCGTTTTTGATAGCAATACGCTATGGTGCCGGTAGGAAAGGGTGCAGGGATGAGAAATCAATTCGGCAATAAACGTGGATTGGCAATAAACGCGGATAAAAGAAAAAGAACGCTGAGGGGGTGCGTTCTTTTTCTTTTAGAATTATAAAATTAAATGAAAGGGAGAAAGTATGAATTTCATTTGAGGGGGAAATTATCATACTTGGCAAGAGTTCCTCTTGCTGACTATAGTATACGAAAATGTTATCTGAAAAATATGTCGCAACTATGTGAAATTATGTAGTTGAAATCACGTACTGTTTTGAACATTTCGTTTTTTCAAATACTGCATTTTCTGTTTTGTTCATGATGATATTAAAAATCGTCTGGCAGAATAAGAAAATAGAAACGCACTGCTTGGGGGAACAGTGCGCTTCTATTATTATCAGTTTTAAATGAAAGAGAGAAAGTATGAATTTACTTTTGGGGGAATTATCATACTAGCAAGCATTTCCTACTTGCTGCTTACAGTATACAAAATACTTGTCAATAAATAATGTAGATAATATGGAAAACTATGTTATAATACAACGTTTTCGTTTTACATTATGGGAAGCATACCGCGAAGCTGTGGTATAATGGAAAGGAAGTAAGCTGCCTGTACGGATAGCATGTGAGTGTTCATTTACAATGTTTGAACAGAGCTTATTTCGATTATGAAAGACTGAATGATTCCTCAGACTATATACAGTCTGATATGAAGGGAGGGATATTATGAAATTACCTTATGCAGCAGCTCCATGCAAAGTCTGATGGACGAATCGCTTGCATGGAGCAATGATTACGGACTCGTCCGCTGACTTTGCCTGTATACAATTCATGTAGAAAAGGAGCAAAGTCAAAATGAACAATATGAAACAAACAATAAAAGACCTGCATGTTTTTCTTGTACTCTGGAGTACGCAGGCATGCTCGCAGCTTGGAAGCTCTATGACGAGCTTTGCACTTGTCATATGGAGTCTGCAACAATCCGGAAGTGCTATGGTCAGCGCGATGCTTTCCATCTGTTCGTACACCCCCTATGTGATATTCGGCCTGTTTGCCGGATCCCTGTGTGATCGCTGGGATAAAAAGAAGACAATGCTGATCTGTGATAGTCTGGCAGCTGCCTCAACCCTTGTAATCGGTATCCTGCTGTTACAGGGAACGCTGGAGATATGGCATTTGTATATTCTGAATGCTGTAAACGGATGTATGAATACGCTGCAGCAGCCCTCCGGTGAAGTGGCGATTACTCTGCTGACTCCGAAGAAGCAGTATGCCAGAGCAGGCGCTCTGCGGATGTTTTCCAATTCATTGAACACACTGCTGGTTCCCGTTTTCGCAACCTCTGTTTATGCGTTGTTCGGTATGCAGACAATCCTGCTGATTGATCTGATCAGCTTCAGCGTTGCCTTTACAGCCCTGGCCTTCTTCATACGGCTGCCTGCTGTAGAAGCGGTGTCCGCTATAGAAAAACAATCTCTTCTGAACGGCGTAAAAAGCGGTCTTCACTGGCTGAGAGAAAATCGCGGTGTTCTGGAACTGATCCTGTATCTGGCTGCGATAAATCTGGTAGCCTCCACCCTGGATGCTGCACTGCCTTATATGCTGCTGATGCGCGAGGGTGGCAGTGAAGCTGTGCTGGGGGTAGTGAATACCTGTATGGGACTGGCAAATCTTGCCGGAAGTCTTGTTCTGATGCTGAAGCCGACGAGGCATCAACGTGTGCGATTGATTCACAATGCCCTGCTGATCAGCATGGGAACCGAAAGCTTTTTTCTGGCATTGGGCAGAGAACCCTTTGTATGGTGTCTGGGGGCATTTCTCGGCTGGCTGTGTATTCCGGCAATGAATACGAATATGGATGTGCTGCTGCGTGAACATATACCGCTTGATATGCAGGGAAGAGTGTATGCCGCTAGAAATTCTCTTCAATTCTTCACCATACCGGCAGGATATTTTCTGGGTGGTGCCCTCATAGATTATATCCTTGAGCCCTTCATGGCGGCACAGGGAGCATCCTCCCTGCTTGGACATGCAATCGGTGTAGGCGAAGGAAGCGGTGCGGCTCTTCTGTTTCTACTGCTGGGATTTGCGGGTATCGCGATTTGCCTGCTGTTTCGTAGAGATTCAAACATCTGGTCTTTGGAAACAATAGATGAACAACATAAGTAAAACAAAAGAAGCTCATGCTTGGGTTCATGAGCTTCTTTTGTATCTTATTATCTTTATATTTGAAAGGGAGAAAGTATGAAGTATTCTTGGGGGAATTTTATCATACCAGCAAGATTACCTCTTGCTTGCTTATAGTATACGAAAAACTTGCAGTTTAAATATGGCGCGATCATGGAAAAATATGTGGAAATCAGAATTGCGGCGCACAAATTGTGTGATAGCTCCCACAATTTTATGGATCGTGGAATAAAAAGGGGAAAAGCTGTACATACGAATACAGTCATTTTGGTATCAGCGGACGCAGGTGATGGAAAGGGAAAATGTGGCTTTACAGTCATTCTTGCTGCTGTAAAGAGAAATCTATGATCCTGCATACAACAAAAAAGACGTTTGGGGGAACGTCTTTTTTGTATCATTATTATATTGTTTTGAAAGGGAGAAAGTATGAAGTTATTTTTGGGGGAAATATGTCATACTAAGCAAGATTACCACTTGCTTGCCTATAGTATACAAAAAACTTTCCGTTTAAATATGGCGGGATCATGGAAAAATGTGTGGAAACTTGATTTTTCGTACACAAATTGTGTGATTAGCATTTCTAAGATGTCAAAAAGCACATAATTCATGATATAATACGATGCATAGGAAGGTGATGGATTTGCAGATTACAGGACTTGAGGAGCAGGATGTAGTACAGGCGGCTGCTGTAAAATTTCCAGGTAAATACATAGAGATGGGTGAAAGTGATCTGTATCTGCCGGATATTGAAAAGGGCAGCTTGACGATTGAGGGTATCGATCATCCCGTATTTGCCAGCACGCATTATGCCTATGAAGATAAGCTGGTAAATGGAAACAAGACCCGCTACAAGATACCTCTGACTACGGTGCTTGTAAAGAAGGATAAATATGAAGTAATCTATGACAGCTATGGGAAATATTATGTGGCTTATAAAGAGGAAGAGAAAATTCATTTTGTTCCATATGAGGATTTCTATGAGCTGCTGAAGCCGCTGATTCATATGAATGAAGAAAAAAACGAACAGGCGACATAGTTCGACAAATTGCGAAAATGAAGTGCTGTATAGTATGGGTGGCAGATGAGAAAACTGCTGATACGTAAATGATCCCCGAAAACTATCCCTAATTTACGTATAACATCATTCTATCCCCTATAATTTTGGAAAAGGCTCTGCATTACATGCGGAGCCTTTTCTATACCGATAAGCAGGATGACTGCCTGTCCTGACGAACAGTTCTGTAAAATGTCATAGCACGAAAAAGGCTGTGCAATCCGTTTTTCAAAGGAGCCCTGTCAAAGAGGCGGTGCTGCTTTCGGATAATGAAAAACCGCCGATTTCTATCGACGGTTCCCTTGATTGTGTAATTAAATTACAGTTACGTTTGCAGCGTGATCTCCGCGATCGTTTGTATTGATCTCGAAGTTAACCTTTGCTCCCTCTTCCAGTGTACGGAATCCGGAAGTCTGGATTTCAGAATAGTGTACAAACAGATCCTGTCCAGCGTCTGTTGTAATAAATCCGTATCCTTTGTCTGCATTAAACCATTTTACTTTACCTGTACTCATATTAGTACCTCCTTATAATGTAGATAAGAAGCACTCTCATGGCATAAAAAAACACATATGTGAATTGTACAATGAGATAATTACAATTCCTGATATGTGAATATTGAAATCATAGTTATTTGCTTGTTATTACACTTTCAGTATAACACAAGAAATGAGAAAAGCAAGAACTTTCGTAATTATTTGCATTATTTGCAATATGGTCGTTACGATTCACCAATCTATTGTAGATATCAGCTGAGATAAGGGTAAATTATCGAATGGCAGTGAACTCATACATACAGGAGCAGCATCCTTGATTGATTTATTATTCCTCGAAAGAAGTGCAATGATAGCCTGATGCATCATTTGATCACAATGGAATAAAACGTTCTCATAAGCACTTACTCTGCGGCATTTCTGGTTCGCAGCTGTTTATGATAAACCATACGCAAAACGCTAACAGTATAAGACGACAAAAATGTCTGAAGATTTGAAATGCAGAAAGAAAGTGCTGGAAAAGTTCTGGCAGTTACTGCACTTCATTCGCATGCGTATATTATATAACTGAAAGACGATTCATTATTGACAGAGTTGAGCATAGAGCTTATATAGAGAGAAAGCCAGCTGTTCTTTTCAGAATTACTATGTAAAGCGTATGCTTTCTGCAGTGCAGAAGGTTCGGCGGGCAGAAATGCTTCACTGTGTAATTGCGATTCGTCATAATGTATATAATGCATCGGTATTTTGTATCAGACCAGGTTTTTTTTACATATTCGTTTAGAACGTGAAAACGAATCTATTGCTTCAGCAATCTTGTGTTCTTTTGCTCCACAGACGATTTGATTTCTTTTGATATTTATTTGACTTTTCACTGAAAAAAGCATAGACTGAGGGTATTGAGGTATATAAAATGGTAAACTACGAAGAAAAGGTATTTCATCCAAACCTGGGCATCTGTGATGTTACAGGCATCGACAAAAAAGAAAAGCGTATGGTAATTACGGCAGCGGATGGAAGTACCTGTTCCATACCGTTCGAGAGCCTGCCACGAGTGGGTGTACGAAATCTGATGGAAAGTGATGAGGCGGATCTCATCATGAAGAAATTGTTTACTCCCAAACAGGAATCATCCCTTCCAGCCAGTCTTACGCTTATGCAGATTCAGCAGAGTATTGTGGACTACAAGCTGGAACAGCAGGTACAGCTGCTCATTGGTCTGCTGTATTGGAAATATGCGGAAGGTAAAAAAGGTATCCGTTATCAGGAATGTCTTTCCCGTATTGAGGGTGTACTCTGTGAGGAGCTGTCCTTTGTTCTTGACCTTTCCAAGGATCTTCTTGTGGAGCGTCTGGAGGATTGCTACCGCAGCATGGCATAGATTACAGAAAATGGTGCAGTCGCACTTTTTTTTATTTGCTGAATGCCGTAGTTTTATATGGGAAAACTGATGGATGATAAAAATTATAAATTGACGTATGTACCATCGTATGGTAAACTTAGTAAGTTATTACGAGTTTTTAACCTGCAATGATAGAAAGAAGGTAACAATGACAACATTTAATGAATTACAGATCAGCAGCGAGGTAATGAAGGCTGTTGAAGAAATGGGATATGAAAATGCAACCGATATTCAGGCACAATCCATTCCGCTTATTATGGAGGGCAAGGATGTGCTTGGTCGTTCAAATACAGGAACAGGTAAAACTGCTGCATTCGGTATCCCGGCGATTGAGAAAGTATGTCAGGGAACAAGATATCCGAACGCACTGATCATCTGTCCAACAAGAGAGCTGGTCACCCAGGTGGCTACCGAGCTTAGAAAATTTTCAAAGTACAAGGAAGGCGTTAAGATCGTTCCGATTTACGGAGGTCAGCCGATTGACCGTCAGATTCAGCTGTTGAAACGAGGCTGCGGTATCGTTGTCGGTACACCGGGCCGTATCATGGATCATTTGAACCGCCGTACACTGAAGCTGGATAATACCAATATGGTAATTCTGGATGAAGCGGATGAGATGCTGAACATGGGCTTTAAGGAAGATATTGAAGAAATCCTGTCCATGATGCCGGAGGGCAACGAGCATCAGACCATTCTATTCTCGGCTACATGGCCTGCGGAAATTCTGCGTATCACCAAGGAATTCCAGAATGACCCGGTACGTGTGGAAATTAAGTCTGCACAGCGTACCATTGATACAGTAGAGCAGATTTATTATGATGCACCGCGTGGAAAAAAAGCAAATGCTTTACGTGTGCTGCTGTCTCATTACGATCCGGATTTATGCATGATTTTCTGTAATACGAAGAAAATGGTAGATGAATTGTGTGATGAGCTGAATAAGCACAACATCAAAGCAATTTCCCTGCATGGGGATATGAAGCAGGAGTTCCGCTCCCGTGTTATGGAGCAGTTCCGTTCCGGAAATTATCCGATTCTGATTGCCACGGATGTCGCAGCCCGCGGAATCGACGTGGATGATATCGATCTGGTTGTGAATTTTGATATTCCACAGGATAATGAATATTACATCCATCGTGTCGGACGTACCGGAAGAGCCGGCAAGAAAGGTCTTGCTATCACTCTGGTAAGCGGAGGAAAGCAGCGTGCGGGAATCCGTGACATCATTCGTTATACGAAAACCAATATTGTCCGTCATGCGCTGCCAACCAGTGCACAGATGATGGAAGCCAACCGCAATGCTTTTGTCGCAAAGGTAAAGGAAGCATGTGATGAGGGCATTACTGAAGAAAGCATGGAGATTGCAAATGAACTGATGGCAGAGGGAATTGCTCTGGAAAACATTATTTCTGCATTGATTTCCATGACCTACAAGAATGAAATCATCGATATTGAAGCGGATGAGGATGTGAAGCGTTATGCATCTGCATTTGATGCTATCACGTTGAAATTCAATGTCGGAAGAAACAATGGTGTACAGCCGGGTAATATCGTTGCGGCAATCATTGAGGAATCCGGACTGAATGGAAAGGCCATCGGGCGTATTGATGTACGCAAGGATTTCACCCTGGTGGATGTGGAAGCCAGCAAGGTGGATGCAGTATTGAGCAATATGCAGCGCAGTCATATCCGCGGTGTGGAAGTCATGGTGGAAATCGACAGTGCGCCGAAGCGCAAAAACAGCAGCCGTTCCAATGGAAGAGGAACCGGAGGCAAAGGCGGTTATAATAAAGGCGGACGCAGCAGAAGCTATGATAACAGTGCTTCTTCTTCACAGCGTCGTCCAAGCAGACGAGCATCCGGAAGTCATGACAAGAGTGTTCGTAAGAGCAGAAAAGAGAAATAAGAAAGAAGCATCCCAAGCTCAAGGGATGCTTTTCCTTTATGTTTTAAGGTTATTGCTTGCTATCGGCAATGCTATCATTTTTTTCTTTATAGGTAATCGTACGGTGCGGATAGGGGAATTCAATGCCTTCCTGATCAAAGCGTTTTTTAATTGCGATGCGCAGATCGGACAGCATGGCAAAGCCTTCTGAATTATCACGCGAGTATACGGTGGCACGCAGGGTCAGGGAAGAATCATTGAAGGAGGTAAGACGAACGATAACCGGCTCCACATGGTTTCGCATATCCTCCTCTGTGCGGGGATCCACATAAGCGGGATGCCGTATGATTTCTTCCTTCATGATATTCATCGCCTTATCCAAATCACTTTCATAAGCGATGTCCAGCGTTAGAAAATTACCTTTTGTGTGATTGGTCAGACTTACATTTTCCAGAACAGCTTTGTTCATGGTGCTGTTAGGAATGATAACCTTCGTGTTTTCGTAGGTTCTTATCACCGTATCTCGAAGGGAGATATCCACCACGTAGCCTTCATATTCTCCGTTATTGACCTTTACCAGATCGCCGATTTTAAACGGCTTGAAGGTGGTAATCAACAATCCGTTTACAAAGTTGCCCATGGATTCCTGGGCCGCAAGACCTAATACCACTGCGATGATACCTGCACTTCCCCAGATTTTACCAAGGACACTTTCAAAAGGAGTCAGCAGAGATAAACAGCCGTATATGGCTATGGTGTACAGAGTGATTTTAACAATGCGCATAACAAACTTCGCATTCACGATTTCCTTTTTACGGATCCAGCGGTTGATTGCCCGTTTGCACAGCCAGGCACATAACAGAAATATCAGCATAATGACCAGGGATTGCAGGAAGCCGTATTTGAATAGGGAACCCTTCCCCCATTGATCTATATCCTTAACTATGTCAAACATGACAACACGTCCTTTCTGTGTGATATACAGGAATATTATACATGGAAATATGCGAAATATATATAAGAAATAAGTGGAATTGTGTGATTATATTGATATAATAATTATTTCATATATAATAATTTCTAGATAAGAAGGTGTCGAACGTGAACGTAAAAAGTAAGGTGCTAAAAATCAGAAATTTGCCCACAGACGGCAGAAAAATCGACCAGATCAACGCAAAACCGTATCTGGTCATTGCCGTATTCCTTTTCATCGGGATTGCATTGCTGTTTACCCGTGTCTATCTCATAGGAATCGTAATAACCTTTCTGTTTCTGTATTGCCTGCTGTTTGTCAAAGATGTTGTACTGATAGAGTTTTATGAAACCTATGCGGTCTTTTATCTCAATAACGGCAAGGAGGAATGCTTTCTGCTGTTCTGGCAGGATGTAGCAAAATGGTCGATTACCTCCAGTCGCAATGATTTGGATGTGTTGAACATCGAATTGAAAAATCATCAGTGCATCTCGCTGAAATGCGTATCACGCAAAAAGGTGGAAAAATACTTTCTGCAGTATGCCACTCCCATAAGGGAATCCGAAATCACCAAGCAGCATGCTCTTTGAGCGGTTGCTTTTCTTTTCGCTTTCTCGTATAATGTTTTGTATTGTGATTGCTGAAGCAGGAGAAACCGACAGCTATCAGCAGTTTAAGAGCAAAGCCCGTATGCAGCGGGTTACATGGAGGTAATTATGAAAACATATCAACAATATAAGGAACAGCTATCTGCACAGCTGAAGGGGCATCATCTACGGCTGTTTGCCATACTGCTTGTTTCCAGCCTGCTGATATCCCTGTGTAAGGATTCTCTAATTTATATCATGGATGCCAAATCGCTGATGTATTCCATCTTGAGTTTTCTTCTGTCCCTGTTTTTTTCACTGATCAACTATGTGATTCTGTTTCTGTTTATTCAAAGGGTTCGAAATGAGTCCTTTGGTGTGAAGGATGTGCAATATGGTGCTTCACGCTTCATATATCTGATTCTGGCTGGGCTGATTGTCAGTGTGATACAGCTGCTGGTCAGTACCGTGGCAACGTTTCTCATCATGGTTCCGCCATTGTACTATGTGGGAATGAGTGTGCTGAATGTCTTCTTTATCCTGTGGAACGCACTGATCTCCTATGGCGTATATGATGGTGTTACTCGGATCAAGGCACTCGTGATGGGGAGCTTTCAGTTGCTTTGGGAACAGATTCGTGTGATTCTTCGCGGCTCTCTTGTGTATATGATCTGGTTTGTTGTCGCTCAGATCGGTATTCTGCTTGTAGTGACGTCCTTTTTGGGGAATGATATCAGTAACAATCTGATGGAGGTATTCAGTGTTGCTGCCAATAATACACAGGCGCTGATCAGTATTATCGGTATTTATGCGCTGTATTATGTGGTGCAGTTTTATTTGCTGGTTCCATTATATCTGCTGAGTGCAAATGTGTATGAGGATGGAAAGGACCATTGGATCGATATAAAATAAGGAGGTACCAATCCTTCTGCAATATCGGCAGGAGGATTTTTTGTATTCCTGATTCAATATGATCAATATGATTTGTTATAAAGCGTTGACAAAAAATAGTTAATAGGTTATTATAAAATTATAAATGGAAGCGCTGACATTATGGGAGGGAAGGTGATTCTGTGAAAAGAAAGAAATTTATGCTTGTAGCATTGTTCTCTTTTGGATTCGCTTTATCAGCTATTTCAATAAATGCTGCATCATATGACTATGGCGTAAGTTGCAATGATAAAACTACAAGTGGGTATACATATGCTACTAATGATTCATGCAATATTAAATCAGTATCTCGTTATACAAAGGATGGAGCAAGTATTATTACACTAGCTGCTGATTATGGCTATAGAGATGCTAATACTGGTTATGCAACAACTAGACGCTCTTTACCGAGTGGAGGTCGTTACTTTACACGTATTGATGGTACTCATAAAGTAGGAAATAATACTTATTATAGTTCAGATGTTCGATAACTCTATTTTATTATGCGAATAATTCCTCCTAGGTACCTAGGAGGAATTATTCTAATAATCGAAAGAATAATTTTAAAGGGGGACTCTTATGAAAAAAAATTTCACTAAAGTAATCGCGATGTTTATAATGTTTTCCTTGTTAAGCGGCTGTAGCGGCAAGCAGACACAGAAAGTTGATGAGAAAGCTCTGCATTATGAAGCTGATTATACTACACTGAAAAATTCTATGGCATCTTCCTCTTTCATGGCAGATATTAAAGGTGGGGCATTATTGTTCCCTGTTTATGAAAATTCTGAAGGAACACATAAATATACAGTTTTTTATGATGGCAAGAACACAAATATAATGGATTCAAACCCTGAATCCGGCTGTGATTTTGACAATGTAGATAGCTGTAGTAGCATTTCTGATGAAATGCGTTCAAATTATACTGTATATGGGGATAAGCTTTATTATGTAGTAGAGGCTTTTAATAAAAAAGATCAATTAACAGAGACTATTATAAGAAGTAATTTTGATGGAACCGAGGAAGAACAGCTTCTTTCTGTCACAAAAAGTGATGATGGTGAGGATGTTTCCTTTGCCTTTACAATACATAAGAATATTTTATATTATGCAGACAGCAACAAAGTACATGCTTATGACCTGTCTGATAACGAGGATGAAATATGCTTTGAATTAGAACCTGATACAAATATTGTAAATATGTTTTTTGAAGATGATAGTGTATATATAACTACAGAAATCTATAAGGATAAACAAGAAGTCATAAAGAATGCTATATTGAAAGGATCACTTACAGATTACAGTATGAAGCTCTGGCAGAAGGAGAAAAATGTTTATTATGCAAACAGCCAGTTTTTAATTGAAGTAGGCAATGGGGAAAAAGAAGGTGTCTTTTACTATGATGTTGCATCAAATAAGAAAAAGAAATTATTGGATACCTATTCTTTTAGTGCCTTTGTAAATGATGACTATATCGTATTATGCGATATTGACATGAAAAATCTTTATCTGTTTAACAGAAAAGGTGAATTGCTTGATAAGACAGCTTTAGAACATATGGAAGGATTGCCACAGGGAATCGTCCATCACTCATTTTATTTTGCAAATGGAAATAAATTTTATAGGTATCCGATCAAAGAAGATAAATTCCAAAAGTATGTACAAATTGAATTAACATAAGGGGGTGCCTCATGATATCGTTAAATGTTCAAAAGGTGACGAAGAATTATGGGAAAACGGTAGCCGTACGTGATATGAGCTTTGTGCTGCAACCGGGGGTTTATGGTATTATTGGACCGAATGGCGCAGGGAAAAGTACGCTATTACAAATGATTACAACGAATTTAACGCAATATGAAGGTACAATTTCTTATTGTGGAGATGAAATAAAAAAGATGGGCTCTACCTATCGCAATATTCTTGGCTATATGCCGCAAATAACAACGGGATACGGCGATTTTACTGCGAAGCAGTTTTTGTATTATATGGCAGCACTAAAAGGAATAAAGAAAGAGGAAGCGGAACAAAAGATAAAGGCATTAAGCAGTATACTTAACCTTGATACTTATCTGAACCGGAAAATTAAGGCCTACTCCGGAGGGATGAAGCAACGGTTATTTTTCCTGCAGGCGTTATTAAATGATCCAAAGGTACTGGTCCTCGATGAACCGACGGCAGGCTTGGATCCATTGGAGAGAATACGGTTGCGGAATTATATTTCTACGATTGCAAAAGATAAGATAGTTTTAATAGCAACGCATGTTATGCAGGATATTGAGACGATTGCAAAAGAAATTTTATTCATAAAGGAAGGGAATCTGTTATTCGAAGGTAGTATAACGGAGTTGATTGAACGCTTAAAGGGTAGGGTACAGGAAACATTGATTGCTGAAGATGTATGGGAGGAATTTCAGAGAACACATAAAATTACAAGGTCATTGCGTTTGGATACTGTATTTCATGTACGCTATATAGTTGATGAAGTCGGTGAAAGCTCTGTTCTCCCCTCACTTGAAGATGCTTATCTGTATTATATGGGATAATTTTTATGCAGCTTATACGATATGAGATAAGGAAGCTTACATCAAAGCGCAATCTGATCGTTGCCATCCTTCTTCTTCTTTTTGCGACATTCACCTTTCTGTATATGGAACAATTACAGAGCAATGATGTAATGGCGAAATATAAAGATGTTTATTTCAGCATAAATAAACAATTAAATGGCAAAAATCTGCAGGATAAAAAAGCATGGATAGAAAAAAAGCATACATTCTTCACACAAGTGAAGCAATATGAAGAGCAGCTTCATTTAACGGAGGCCTTTCAGGATGATACGGAAGCACAGAAGGCTGATGCAGATTTTCTGTCAGAATATCAAAATTTACTGCAAACGGATATCTATACGGATTTGAATGCTCATTTACAGATATACCAGTATCTCCATACCTATTACAATCGTATAACAGAGTATCAAACATATCTGGATGGTATTCTGAAGAAAACGGATTTTCTCAAAAATAATCCCATGCATATTACGATATCGGATGAAAAGCTACAACAGTTGGAATTCACAAAAAGTACCTACGAAAGGCTTCGTAATACAAGCTTCAGTGACGAAGGCTTCCTTGTTTTTGAACGTTATGTGACAAGTTCTGTCTCTATCATGATTTGTTTTGCCTGGTTATTTATAGCGATTATCGTATTACAGAGCGATGAAAGTGCAGATATGACATCCTTGATAACAACTACGAAATATGGAAGGGTCGCATCACGCTTTTCTAAATGCATTGTTATCTTCATTACAGGTATTTTGCTTACGATCCTAATTGAAGGGGGATATCTGCTTCTCCTGCAGGGATTGTATGGCGGCATAAATTGGGAAGCATCCATTCAAAGCATACCTTCTCTGTATACAAGCGCATTTCAAGGAAATGTAGGTATGTGGTATGGTATAACATTTGCCATAAAAATCATTACAGGATTCACTTTAGCTATGATATTTGCATGTTTGTATCAATGCTTTCAGAAATTCTCTATTCTTTTAATGAGTGCATTGCTGGCCCTCTCTTATCTGCTTTTCCAGACTATTTCAGTCAACTCTATACTGCGTATCTTTCATTACCTCAATTTATATGAAATCAGTAATACACATACGTTTTATCAGGATTATATAGTATTTACATTTCGTTCTATTACAATATCATTAGCTGAACTCCTATGTATATGTATCATCATATGTATGTTACTTTTTACAGCGTTATTCCTGTTTTTACATAAAAAGGTCAGGATACCCAAATGGAATGCTCATTCGATTGCGTTTGTACAGCATACCAGTCTGTTGATACATGAAATTCAAAAAATCATTGTTAATAATAAATTCTTTATCATATGTGTCCTGCTGTGTGTTTATCAGGGGAATTATAGTTATACAATTGCCAGTCAGCGACAGGACTCTGTCATTGAGGATAAGGTGATAGAACTATATAAAGAATATGGCGGTGTACTGAATCCTGTTAAGAAGCGTAAAATTGAAAAACAATATAAGCTGTATGAGGAGCAGGAAACAGAACTGGAAAAGCTAGCTGCAGAGAAAGATAGGGGAATGGCGGCATCGGAAGCAAATTACCAGGCTTTATTAAAAAAGAGTATGGATCAAATAAAAGACAAAGCGGCGTTCAAGATTTTTTATAAGGATTATCAGGATGGTGAGGTACTCGTTTATAAAAAGGGATATCAGGCTATTTTTGCTATGAATACACAAGAGCGGGATATTCAAATGAGTATTCTGCTGATTGCCTCCCTTATATTTGCTTTACATGGAATCTATACATTTGATCAGCAGAAAAAGGAGTATATACTGTATGAGACTACAAAAAAAGGCAGAAGGTCGAGGAATAGAGCTAAATTCATAGTTGTACTAATGGTGTCGGTATTCATGTATTTATTTTACAATCTTAGTGACGCACTTGCATTTCATCAACTATATCCGATGTTTCAATGGGATGCCCCATTACAAGCTGTAGTACCTGATGATTGGAGTATTGCATCTTCATTACCGCTTGAAATTTCATGTTTGCAGTATGCTTGTTTGCTGTATTTCATCCGGTGCTCGGGTGTAGTGCTCAGTGGTTGTATCGTAGCCCTAATATCTAAAAAGTGTGAAAATCCTCTTGTTAGCTGCTTTTTGAGTTTATTTATATTATTGTTTCCAATGATTCTTTATTATAACGGTGCTGATTTTATCTTGTATGTCACTGTCTTTGACTTGGTTCAGGGAAATCTCTTTCTATATCATAATTTCAATTTCATTAAGTATTTGGTGATTATACTATTTCTAGCGGGCTCATCTGTGAGGCGATTTTCATTGATACATTCAAAAAGGAAGCTTTAATATCGAGCAATATTCATCCATATGGATTTCCTGCACAGGCTTGTTTTGTGAAAGGTATATAAAATGCAATAAAAAATTCTTCCTGCAATATCGGCAGAAGGATTTTTTTTCGTATAGAAATTTTATAATAGAAGATTGATTTTCCAGAATGCTTTGGTTAACTGTGGTGTCGAAAAAACTTGATTATCGTGCATTTAAATCCACAATTTATTGATTTTTCGCCATAAAGCGATGAATTCATGCTATGATACAGATATCTAGTGATACATTGAAAAGAGCAAAACTAAAAAGCTTTCGCAGTATGTTGATTTATGTATCCTTTTTCTCAATTCGTATGTCTGAATTATGAAATTAAGGTATAATATATATAGAAGGCGGTGATATTTTGAAAAAAGCCATACCAATAGGAGTTAACGGTTATCAGAAATTACGGGTTGAAGATTATTACACAGTTGATAAAAGCAGGCACTGCCCGCCTGAGGCGTGATGATTGCGGAGTTTCTGGAAAGGAAAACAACTGTTACTCTGATTACACGACCAAGACGCTTTCACCGAAATATTGCCGATACCTTTGGTATCCGACAAAAGGCGCGCTAGTAGCGGGGAAGACAATCAATATGAGCAGGCGCTGCCCACCCATGGCGTGCTTTCAGATTTTTTCGATGTTACCAAGAATTCAGCTAGCATTTTTGAAGCTTCAGCAATTATGAAAACAGAGTATGCTTCCTATATAAATACGTATCCAACAATATTTTTATCTTTTGCGGATGCAAAAGAATCTAAGAGGAGGATAGTAAAATCTATAAAGGAGCAATTATTAAATGTTTATGATGAATATGCATGTGTTTTAGAAAAACTCAGTATGTTTGAAAAGCCTAAATTTGATTTGATTTTACGGGGATTATCTGATCTTGAAGACGAAAACTTGGAGCCAGTTGACCATGCAATCAGCTTTTTAATGAAAAAATGTCATCAATATTACAAAAAACGCGTTATGTTGTTTATAGACGAATAGGCGCTGCCCGCCCAAGGCGTGACACACCGTTTATTGAAGCCCATACACAGGGATTTTATAAAGAAGTGAGCGGTGCCTTATCAGCACTCCTGCATACGGCTTTGAAAACAAGTGATGATTTACAATTTGCTATGTTGACAGGCATACAGCGCGTTGCGAAAGAGAATACGCCTAAGGCGGGCAGAGGCCTCTTTTCTGATTTAAATAATCTGCTTGTATGTACAGTAAAGGATAAAGAATATGCAGAATACTTTGGATTTACAAAGAATGAGGTAAAAGACTTGTTAGCATATTATGATTTGAAGTATACGGATGAAGTACGCGCATTATATGACGGTTATAATATGGGAGGCGTAGACATTTTTAATCCCTGGTCCATTATCAATTACGCGGAACGTAAAGTATTGATGCCTTACTGGGTGAATACCAGTTCTAATAAAATGATAAAAGTGGCAATGAAAGATTGTGATGCTTCATTTAAAGAGGGATATGAAGAATTAATAAGGATCGGAACAGTTAGAACACTTGTAAATTTCGAAACATCTTTTTATGAGCTAAAGGAAACAAGCAGTTTATGGGGGTTGTTTGCGCCTCAGGCGGGCAGTGCCTGAATGCCGGATATCTAACCGTACAGGATACGCTTGATTCATTACTCGGAAGATATGAATTAAGAATTCCTAATAAAGAAATCATGAGTGAATTTAGTGCAATCACAGCACATTATCTTCATGTAGATGAGAATAGTATCGATGTTTTAACAGATAAACTCCCTCAAAAAGACTGGAAAGGGTTTTTGCGTGGATATCCTAAAATTCTGATGGATACTATAAGTTATTTTGATTTAATCAATGAGAATTCTTACCAGACGCTTCTATTAGGTCTTCTTATGCGGTTGGGAAATGCTTATGAAATTTCGAGCAATCGGGAGCATGGGGAAGGTAGGCATGACATTTTGTTAAGCAACAAAACCAGTGGAGAACCCTCACTGTTATTTGAATTGAAATATACAAAGGACGAAAATATTGACCTTACAAAATTGGCGAAGCTTGCATGTGATCAAATCATAGACAAGAAATATGATCACGATATGCAAAATGTTATTAAAGTAGGACTTGCGCATCGGGGAAAGCAGGTTGAGATGTACGTTCATGCGTGATATCAATAAAATACAGTATATACATGCATATCCTGTTTACTGAAGTCTTCCTGTGCGGCTTGCAGGAGGATTTTTACATATTAAGGAAATCATAGGCACTAAAGATAAGAATCAGCAATAAAACATCGTCTATGGAAACTATTCATATCTGAGCACCGCCTGCACAGTGCCGATCTTATCCTTTTTAGCATTTCCCATTTTACATGAAATATGGTAGAATAACCTATACCTGAGGTGATATTATGAAAACTTGGAAAGACTTTCTTTCATTTACCAATATAAGAGAACGCATTGCCAGTCTGCTGATTATGCTGATGCTGCTCAGCATTCTGTACTGCTCGATTTACAGTATGGGAATTTCGGTTGTCAGCCGGGCAGGCAGTATGCTGGTATCCTACCTGTTTCTCTATCTGATCGTTGTTGTGGCTGCCTATGTATATCTGATTGTCATGTTTCAGTTTATCCGTACCAAGCGGGAAGATATACGTACGCTTACGATGAAGGACTATATGTTTCCTCTCATTGGGGTGCAGACCCTGCTGTTTGTCGTAATGGTGGGGAGCAGCTGGCTTTCCTTTCAGCTGATGCTTGCGGATATGAGCAGTATCAATACCATACTGACTCCAATCATGCTTGTGCTGATGATGTTTTATATTCCGGTGCAGGTATTTGCCTGCTTTGCCATTTATGACGGGGCGCGGAATCCGTTTCTCATCATAAAGGATGCCTTTGTTAAGATCATTCGGCATTACCGTTCTTCCTTTTACAGTATGCTGGTCATCTTTTTAATTGCTTTTGCCTATACCTCGTTCATGAATGCCTTTTTCCAATATGGAACCCTGTTTGCTGTAAACAGCGGCGTCGTTGATATCATGACCCGCAGCAATCCATTCATGGATGCGATGGAGCTGGGACTTTCCCTGTTCGATAATATGCAGCTTCTTCCTGCCTTTCTTGTATCTGTTGTCTATGGTGTTGTCATGTGTCTGGTGCTGGTATTCTACTATACCTTTATGGTGTGCATCTACGATGAGGATGTACACGTTTAAGCTTTTTACATACGATAAAGCAGGTGATTGTAATGCATAATGAATATGATATCCCGTTTGTTGTAACACTGCACATGAAGAATACCTATGCTGTACTGCGTGTACATGTAATCAAAATTGAGGGGCAGCCCTATGTGCTGCTGCAGCTGGAACCGTTGATGAATTAACGGTTCTTTTATTTTGTAGAACAATTTCCATGTGGGCTCATATACTAGAATGTATAAGAAATGAATCGCTTATATGAAGAAGGAGGATAAAGATGAGCAAACGCTTATGGAACGCCTTTTACCGCATGCTGCCTGTCAGCCTTCTGGAAACGGCACAGCCGTGCATAGAAAATGCGAGCATGGATATTGTCATAGAAGAGAGGATGCGTGATGGTAGTGCCAGAGACATACGCAGAATGCGTCATGTCAAGGTCTGTCACTCTCAGAACGAATGCTGTTATTATGATGTACCCATCGATCCGGCTACCGGTATTGGAAAAATCACGATTTCCGATATCCAGGCAGTACAGCATGTCATCGTACAGACGGATGAAAGCGGACAGCAGATGATCAACGGAGATGAGGTGGATATCACCTATCTGGTGGATGAGGAAATTCAGCAGGAGGACTACGCCACAGTGATCTACACGAGTACGACCTCTCACCGCACAGTCCGCATCATCAATCAGCAGCTGGGTGAGACACAGCTGCATGTCGTAAAGAAATTAGTAGATATGAACGGGGACCCGCTGGAATTTCAGAGGGACATGGCATTTACCCTGCATGTCATGCAGAATGGGCAGGAGCAGTGTGTTACCCTGGATGCATCCAATGACTTTCAGGAAACCATCTGTGACCTGCTGCCAGGCTATACTATGGTTGAGGAAAGCGGATGTACAGGGTATCTGACCCGCTGGAGATTCAATGATGAGGGAGAAACCTCGGATGGCCGCTTTGATCTGCTACCGCAGGAAAATGAACTCGTCATGATCAATGAACTGCGTGCAGACACTGTATTGAAAATTGAAAAGTATATTCGTATGGAAAACGGACACCTGTGCAAGCCGGGCTGTGGTGAGGTTTATCAGGTTCGCGTTATCTCTGACAGCGATGATCGTCTGATTGAGCTGAGCGAGGATAATGACTACTGTGCCATGCTTTGCGGACTGCTGCCGGGCTATTACGATATCAATGAGCTGAGTGATCCGATGGAAGCGAATCCGGTTTATATCGTAAATGGCCGTGAGGAGCAGTGCTATGCCAATGTAGAGCTGAATGACTGTGAGCAGGCATCGGTTATGATTATCAATTCACAGCAGAATATGGGACTTTGTGAAGGTATGACCTCACCGCTTCGTATCTGCAAGTTTATTCGCAGCTGTGACGGCAGTGTTTCCAAGCCGTCGAAGGATCTGCAGTTCATGGTCATGGTCAGCGGCTGCGGTATGAATGAAACCTTTAATCTGAATGCCAGCAACAACTTCTGCGTGGATATCGCGAATTTGTGCAATGGGGAATATGTCATTGAGGAAGTGAGCTGTAATACCGATTATACGACAAGCTATGTTATCAACGGGGGAAGAGAGAGTACTAGCGCCTGTATCCGCATCAATGGTGACAATGCCTTCTGTGTGTCCGTCATCAATGAGGAACGCAATGCAGGTACGGTCAGCATCTGCAAATATGTGCGCAATGAATTCGGTGATTTGATTAAGCCGCAGAAGCATCAGTGCTTTCATGTAACCCTCAGCTCCTACTTCTGTAAACGCTGCTTCGAGCTGAATGCGGATAACGACTGGTGCATGTGCTTCGATGATCTGCGCTTCGGCAGCTATGAGGTGCGTGAGGATGCACCGTGTGAGTATGAGGTCAGCTATCAGGTCAACTGCGGACGGGAGTGCCGTCATGCCCGCTTTGTTGTCGATGACTGCTGTGAAAATGAAATCCGCATCATCAACAGTGTTGCGAAGAGCAGCTGCGGTGTTTTGAAAATCTGTAAATTTGAAGAAACACGAAGCGGTGAGCTGGTCAAGCCGGGGCGTGATGAGGAATTTGAAGTCTGTGTGGAAAGTGCCTGCTTCAAGGAAACGTATCTGTTAAAGGCCGGAAACAACTGGTGTGTCATGCTGGAGGGTCTTGCGGCAGGAGAATACCGGATTACCGAGCTGGACAGCTATGATTATGATGTTTCCTATATCGTCAATCAGCAGGATGAATGCGATGCCATCGTGTATATGGATGGGTCCAATCAGGAGGTCAGCATCATCAACCGCCGCCGCAACAGCGGTATGCTGAAGCTGCGTGGTGTTGTTCGCTGCTGCAACGGGGACATGCAGCGTCCATCCAGAGGCATGCTTCTGGATATCCTGGTCGAAGGTAGAGAGTGCAGTGAGCACGTCTGTCTGCGTGCGGAAAACAACTGGTGTGTGATTCTGGATCAGCTGCCGCAGGGACGCTATCGTATTGTGCAGAAGGATAATCTGGGCTATCGCGTCAGCTACGTCATAGACGGCAACGAGGAAAGCTTCGGCAATGTCGAGCTGGGACAGTGCGATGTGGAGGTTCTGATTGTCAATCAGGAAAGCGACTGCACAGGAAGTGTCCGCGTTACCAAGTATATCGAGGATGCGCATGGAGAGCTGTTCATGCCGTGTCCGCAGGATGAATTCCGCTTCCTGTTACAGGGACAGGGCTTCAGCCGCACCTACCGCCTGTGTGCACGCAATGACTTCTGTGTATATTTCGATGATCTGATGGAGGGAAGCTATGAAATCAGTGAGGTCGATGAAAACTGGAATGTCCGCTACCGCGTCAACGGGGAAAGCTGCGAGCGTGCCTGCTTTACACTGGGACGTGATGATGAATATATCGACATCATCAACAGTGAACAGCGGCAGGGCGTTGTAACAATTGAAAAACGCATACGGGATGGAAACCGTATCGTGATGCCGGATGAGGATGCCGTATACCGTGTGCTGCTCAAGGGCAAGAACTGTCATGAGGTATATGAACTGCATGCCGGCAATGATTTCTGCATCTGCCTGAGCAATCTGGCCAACCAGCATTATGAGCTGCGTGAGCTGGGCGGCGGTAAGCATGTATATGACATCAACGGGGAATTGCATGAGAGCTGCTACTTCCTGTTCGAGGGAGAAAGCATGCATGTTACGATCATCAACGAAGAGGAGCGCTGCGGCTGTATGCTGCTGGAGAAGCGTATCGCGGATGCAGACGGTAACCTGGTCATGCCATCCTATGGTGAGTCCTTCTGTGCCATCGTGGAAAGCGATATGTGCACACAGAAAATCGAGCTGAACAGCGAAAATGATTTCTGTGTCCGCCTGTATGATTTGCCGCAGGGACATTATGAGGTACGTGAGGTTCCATGCGAGGGCTATGAGGTCAGCTGGCTGATCAATGATCTGCCGTGTGCGTCTGCCGTCGTGGATGTGTGTGATGAGGATGTCTGCATCACCATGGTAAATACACCGTGTCCAAAGGGCTGCATCCGTGTTGGTGCACTCATGGAGGAGGACGGCGTTCGCCGTGATCTGTGTCCGGGCGAAGAGGTACGTGTGGAAATCGTCAGCGAGCATTGCAAGGAAACACTCTGCCTGAACAGCCGCAATAGCTTCTGCGATGAATTGAAGAATCTGCAGCCGGGCTCTTATACACTGCGTGTGCTTGATGCCGGTGCGGTTCGCTTTGAAATTGAGGAGTGTGTATTCGAGGATGTTGTCTGCATTGAATTAAACGGGGAATGTGTAAGCGTCTGTGCTGTGATCAAGCAGCCGCGCCGCGCCGACATCACCGTTACCAAATGCATGGAAAACGGATTCAAAGAACGCTTTAAGCCGGAACGAAACGACACCTTCCGTATCCAGCTCCTGCATGATAAGGAAAAACAGGAATGTGTTCTGGACAGAAGCAATGACTGGACAGCGACCTTTTGCAGGCAGCCAAACGGCGCCTATGAAATCCGTGAGCTGGGGGATCATGAGGTCCGTTATCAGATCAATGAGGAGTGTCCGAAGGATAGCGGATACTTTGAGGTCAGGGATGAAGCTGTAAACATTACCGTGCTGAATGCAAGCGAGGCTATGGCGAAGCTGCATCTGGAGGCAGTCGTCAAGAATTGTGAGGATGATCTTACAGCGCCGTCAAAGGACATGGTGTTCCATATGCAGGTCAAGGGGAAGCATATGGATAAGACCTTCGTGCTGAATGAGCGCAATCACTGGCATCAGGCGGTGGAGCTTCCGCAGGCGGAATATCAGGTTATTCAGAAGGAGGATCCGCAATTCAAGGAGCTGTATTATCTGGTGGATGATGCACGCGAGTGCGATGGTACAATCGTGTTATGCAGTGATGTGCATGTACAGTCTGTCAATGTAATGAAATGTGCATTGGGAAGCATCACGCTTTCCAAGTACATGCGCGATGCATCCTGCGGCTGTCTGAAGAAACCGCAGCAGGAAGAGGAGTTTGAGGTGGACGTCAGGGGAGAAGCGTTCCATCAGATCATTACGCTGAACTCCTGCAACCGCTGGAAGGAAACGCTGGAGCATCTTCCGATGGGGGTATATGAGCTGCGTGAGCTGAATACAACGCATGATGTCAGCTATATCATCAACGGGGGTAAGGAAGCAGAGAGTGCTGTCATCAATGTGGAAGCGGAGAACGTGGATGTCAAGGTAATCAATGAGGAGAAGCAGCCGCATGAGGGAAGCATTGAGCTGTGCAAGCTCATTCGTGACACTGAGGGGTGTTACCGCTATCCATCCGAGCAGGACAGCTTCTGGGTACGCATCAAGGGAGAAGAGGAAACAAGCAGAGTTCTTCTGAATTACGCAAATCACTTCTATGCCAGCCTGCGCAATTTAAAGGACGGCTGGTATGAAATCATCGAAGAGAGTGGACAGGAGGGTGTTCGCTATGTCGTCAATAATGCGGCACCGCTTGCAAGGGGAATCGTTCATGTCATGCAGAATGCCAATACGGTGAATATCATCAATCCGCAGGGGACAGGAAACACCGGCAGCATCACGTTGAGCAAATATGTAGAGGATGCACAGGGACTGCTGAGCAAGCCGCAATCAGGCAGCTATCGCATCCATGTTTCCTCACCGGGCTATAACGAAATCTTCACATTATCCTCCAGAAACAGCTTCACGGAGACGATTGGACCGTTACCAAGCGCAACCTATGTCATCGATGAGCTGGATCATGAGGATGTCAGCTATATTATCGACGGCGGTTCTCAGGTGGATCGCGCCATTGTGGCAGTGAATGGCACTGCGCATCAGGTACAGGTCATCAATCGGGAGCAGGTAGCGGAAAGCGGCAGCATCACCATGGCCAAATATATCCGTCAGGATGGTATGCTGATGCGCCCGCAAAAGGATGCGTCCTATGTCTTCCTGGTATCCGGGCCTTCCTATAATGAGCTGATCACACTGGATGCCTCCAACCGCTGGATGCGCGTGCTTTCGGATTTGGCAGCAGGGGATTATGTCATCAGCGAAACGACGACGATGGATGCTGTCAGCTTCATCATCAACGGGGGGAATGAAGTGGACCGCGGTATCATCAATGTGGCAGGTACCAGCAATACCGTTCAGATTATCGATACACCGCAGGCATCCGGCAGGGGCAGTATACAGCTGGATAAATATATGCGCCGCAATCAGAATCTGGTGCGTCCGGATGAGGATTTTGTTTCCACCATTCATATCTCACGACCGGGGTACAATGAGGTCTTTACATTGAATCGTGAAAACAACTGGTCGCTGCTGGTAGATGCTCTGGAGGATGGCGTGTACGTCGTGGATGAGGTCGATGACCGCTATGATGTGAGCTACATTGTCAACGGTGCAAGTGAGGTTAACAGCGCTATTGTCAATGTGGAGGGCAATGTCAGTACCGTACAGATCATCAATACGGTGAAGGAAGTCTTCGGCAGTATCCGCATCGAGAAGTTCATGCGGGTAAATGGCAAGCTGGAACAGCCGGCACAGGATTTTGTGACTCGGGTACATGTATCCAAGCCGGGCTACAATGAGGTGTTTACCCTGAATGCAGCCAATCACTGGAGCATCCTTGTCAAGGATCTGATGGATGGCTGGTATGTGATCGATGAAGTGGACAGTGATGATCAGGTCACATATATTATCAACGGCGGCAGCGAGGTCGCAAACGGCATCGTGCATATTGAGAAAAATTCCAATGAGGTGGCAATGATTGATGCAGCTGGGGGAAGCGGGGGCTCCATCACGCTCTCAAAGCTTATCCGCAACGCCAGCGGACAGCTCGTTTTGCCGAATGATACCCAGCGCTTTGTTGTTGCGGTAAGCGGTGCGGGAATGCAGACAAGCGTCGTTCTGCAGAAAAGCAACAGCTGGAAGACCACACTGCGTGATCTGGCAGCGGGAACCTATCAGATTTCTGAACAGAAGCCGGGCGGCTATGAGGTGACGTATATTGTAGATGATGCGCAGGAAAGCTCCACTGCTACGGTGGAGGTCGGCCGTGATGCGCACAATGTCAGCATCATCAACGCCCAGCGCAGCAGCTATGGAAAGCTGGAAATCACAAAATTCATCAAGCAGGCAAACGGTACGCTGATCCGCCCGGCGGATGGCGACCAGTATGTTGTGGAAATCTATAATATGACGACGATGCGCCGTGTGGAATTGAACTTCGGTAATTCCTTCACCTATGTGGTCAACGATCTGCCGAAGGGGACCTACAGCATCCGGGAAATCAATAATGATCAGTTCATCACAACCTATCGGGTAAACGGGGGAGCGGAAACCGATAGTGCTACCATCACCATGGGGGATGCTGTCAGCAATGTTGTGGAGGTTATCAATGAGCTGATTGTCAACCGCAGTACGATTGAAGTATTCAAGTATATGCTGGACGATGACGGCAACTATCTGCCGCCAAGTGCTCCGGACACGTTTAGATTCCGCATTCGCGGGGAAGGAATCGATCAGGTGTATGACCTGAATGTGGATAACAGCTGGCATCAGTCACTGACAACGTATCCAAGCGGTGCCTATGAGGTGCAGGAGCTGGATTCCTCCTATCCGGTACAGTATCTGATCAATTCGCCGGAGCTTGTGGATGAGGCGAAATTTACCGTACTGCCGGGAACAACCGTAGTGGTTGGTATTATCAACCGTACCAGTGGTGTACAGAACGGTTCCATGGAGCTGACCAAGCGGGTTCGCAACGCACAGGGGGAATTGCAGCGTCCGGCGGATTCCCAGTCCTATGTCATGCAGGTGTCCTCCGATTCCTTCAACCGTTTTGTGACGCTGGATAAGGACAATGATTTTACGGCGCTGCTGGAAAATCTGCCGTATGAGACTTATCAGATTCAGGAAACCAGTGGAAATGGAAGCGTCAGCTTTCTTATCAACAATGAAACGGAAACGACACAGGGCATACTGGAAATCATCAGCGATACAAGGAATGAAGTGACAATAATCAATACAGAAACACAGGCGTTTTATCGCAGCAATGCGGCAAATACCGTGAAAATTGTAATTGAATAAGAAGGGGAAAAGACCTTGAAAACAGGTCTTTTCTTTCATTTTGTATACATTTTCTTTCATGTAGTGAAAATAAGCGGTGCAAACTTTTCAATTCCCAAAATAATTACAAAATTCCCTTGAAATCCAACGAAAAATTGCTTAAAAATCCTAGTAAAATCAAAGATAAAGTTTTATAATAGAGAAGTAAGTTATGCAAGGAGGAAAACAAATGACTAAGAAATTTATGTCAATGGACGGTAATACTGCAGCCGCACATTGTGCGTATGCATTTACCGAACTATCTGCGATCTACCCGATCACTCCATCTTCACCAATGGCTGAGGTTGTTGATCAGTGGGCTACACAGGGTCGCAAGAATATTTTTGACAGTGTTGTAAAAGTTGCTGAACTTCAGTCCGAAGGTGGAGCAGCTGGTGCAGTACATGGTGCTTTACAGGCAGGATCTCTGGCTACAACCTTCACGGCTTCCCAGGGTCTGCTGCTGATGATTCCAAACATCTACAAGATGGTTGGTGAGTGTCTGCCAGGCGTTATCCACGTTGCAGCTCGTGCACTTGCTACAAGAGCACTGAACATCTTCGGTGACCATGAAGACATATATGCATGCCGCCAGAGCGGTGTATGTATGCTGGCTTCCCATTCTGTACAGGAAGCTATGGATCTGGCTGGTGTAGCTCATTTGGCTGCAATCAAGGGGTCCGTACCATTCATGCACTTCTTCGATGGATTCCGTACATCTCACGAAATTCAGAAAATCGAAGTTATGGATACAGATGTATTCAAGGAACTGGTTGACAAGGAAGCTCTTGCTAAATTCCGCAAGAACGCTTTAAATCCTCACACAAACCCGGTAACACGCGGTGGTGCTGAGAACGACGACATCTTCTTCCAGGGTGTGGAAGCAAGAAACAAACACTTCGATGCAATTCCTGACATCGTTGCTGACTACATGAAGAAAATCAGTGAAATCACTGGTCGTGAATATGCACCGTTTACTTACTATGGTGCAAGTGATGCAGAACGTGTAATCGTTGCTATGGGTTCTGTAACAGAGGCTGCTAAAGAAACAATTGATGCACTGACTGCTGCCGGAGAAAAGGTTGGTATGATCAAGGTTCACCTGTACCGTCCGTTCTCTGTAAAATACCTGCTGGCTGTACTGCCGGAAACAGTTAAGAAAATTGCTGTACTGGATCGTACAAAGGAAACAGGATCCATGGGAGAGCCTCTGTATCTTGACATCCTGTCTGCACTGAAGGATAAAGACATCGAAATCATCGGTGGACGTTACGGTATGGGGTCCAAGGATACACAGCCTTACCACATCAAAGCTGTCTTTGATGAACTGAAGAAGGATGAAATGAAGAACAGCTTTACCATCGGTATCGTTGATGACGTTACCAACCTGAGCCTGGAAGCAGATTCCAACTTCCACGTTCCAGCTGACTACACTTCTTGCTTATTCTGGGGACTGGGATCAGACGGTACGGTTTCTGCAAACAAATCCACTGTCAAGATCATCGGTGACAATACAGATCAGTATGCACAGGCTTACTTTGCATATGACTCTAAAAAAGCCGGTGGTGTTACCCGTTCTCACCTGCGTTTTGGAAACTCTCCAATCCGTTCCACTTACTATATCGGTAACGCAGACTTCATTTCCTGCTCACTGGATGCTTACATGTTCAAATATGACATGGCGAAAGATATCAAGGAAGGCGGAAGCTTCCTGTTGAATACTACCTTCTCCAAAGAAGAAATCGTTGAGCATATGCCGAACCGTATGAAGGCGCAGCTTGCTAAAAAGCATGCAAAATTCTACATCATCAACGCAACTAAAATCGCTCAGGAAATCGGTATGGGACGTAGAACCAACACGATTCTGCAGTCTGCATTCTTCGCACTGAATGAGCAGATCATGCCATACGATACAGCTGTTGAGCTGATGAAGGCAGCAGCGAAGAAATCCTACTCCAAGAAGGGTGATGCTGTTGTACAGCTGAACTACAAGGCAATCGATGCCGGTAAAGCCGGAATCGAAGAAATTACGGTGGATGCAGCTTGGGCTGATCTTCCATTTGATTCCAGCCGTAAGCTGACTGGTGACGAATATTTCGATAACCATGTTGCAGTAATCAACGGTCTGGAGGGCTATGATATGCCTGTCAGCGCATTCACAGGAGACTTCCTGCTGGATGGCTCTATCCGTAACAACGTAGCATTTGAAGAAAAACGTACCATTGCAGTACAGGTACCTACATGGCACCCGGAAAACTGTATCCAGTGCGGTATCTGTAGCTTTGTATGTCCGCATGCAACAATTCGTCCGTTCCTGTTAACAGAGGAAGAGGTTGCTGCAGCACCTATGGAATTTGAAACAATTACACCAATGGGTAAGGGTGTTGAAAACCTGAAATATCGTATCCAGGTTACTCCTGCAAACTGTGTAGGCTGTGGTCTGTGTGCGGTTGAGTGTCCTGGTAAAGCCGGTAACAAGGCTCTGGAAATGGTTGACATCAACGAAAAGCTTGGTGAAGAACCACTGGCAGATTACCTGTTCAAGCATACAGAATACAAGACTGAATTCTTCCCGGCTGATACCGTTAAGGGATCTCAGTTCATGATGCCTTACTTCGAAGTAAGCGGAGCTTGCCCTGGCTGTGGTGAAACTCCATACTATAAGCTGGTATCTCAGTTGTTCGGTCATGACATGCTGGTTGCGAATGCAACAGGATGCTCTATGATCTACTGTTCTTCCACTCCTTCCACTCCATTCGTAAATGACAGCAATGGTGAGGGTGTTGCATGGGCGAACTCTCTGTTCGAAGACAATGCGGAATTCGGATATGGTATGGCTCTGGCACAGAACTATAAGGAATCAAGAATCCTGAAGACAATGGAAGACAACATGGAAAATGTTGAGCCTGCTCTGAAGGAAGCATTTGCTAAATATCTGGAAGTACACGGTGACCGTGATGCGGAAAGAGAAATCGCTCCGACAATCAAGGAACTGGCTGCTAAATCTGATATCGCTATGGTAAAAGAACTGGCAGACGTTGACCTGGTTTCCAAATCTATCTGGATCGTCGGTGGTGACGGATGGGCTTATGACATCGGTTACGGCGGATTAGACCACGTACTGGCAAACAACCTGAACGTGAATGTTCTGGTTCTGGATACTGAGGTTTACTCCAACACTGGTGGACAGTCCTCCAAATCCAGCCAGGCTGCATCTATCGCCAAGTTCGCTGCAGGTGGTAAGACAACTGCGAAGAAGGACCTGGGACAGATCGCTATGGCATACGGACACGTATATGTAGCTGCAATCTCTATGGGAGCAAATAAAAACCAGACACTGAAAGCACTGAAGGAAGCAGAAAGCTATGATGGACCATCTCTGATCCTGGCTTACTCTCCATGTGCGGAGCACGGTATCAAGGGCGGACTTGCTAACCACCAGAGAACACAGGCAAAAGCTGTTGAGTGCGGATACTTCGATCTGTATCGTTATGACCCAAGAAAAGAAACTCCTCTGACAATCGACTCCAAGGAGCCTGATTACGAGAAGATGCTGGACTTCATGATGACAGAAACTCGTTACAGCCAGCTGCCTAAGGTAAAAGGTGAAACAGCGTACGAAATGTTTGAGAAAACAAAGAAAGACGCTATGAAACGTCATAAGAGATTACTTGCAATCGCAAAAGAAGAAATGTAAGAAATCATAAAAAGGATTGGATACGTCCAGTCCTTTTTTTCAAAAGAAAGAGGGGATGCACATGAAACTGCCTTTTCGTGATAAAGACGTTATACGATCCATACGACCCTGGATTTACCTGAGTACCTATATTCTTCTGCTTGGATTTCTCCTTGTGCATCTGCAGGACTTGAAAAACGGCTTTGATTTTGTATTATCCGTGTTTAAATCCCTGCTGTATGCCATTGTCTTTGCCTATGTTTTAAATCTGCCAATGAAGCATATTGAGGGCTTTCTGCTTCGCCATACAAAGCAGGATTCCTTTCTCCAAAAGAAAAAACGTGTCATTTCCATGATACTCACGTTTCTGCTTGCTCTGATTTTAATCATTCTTATCGGCAGTATCATCCTGCCTAGCATTATCGATTCTCTCATATCCCTTATGGAAAATCTAACCTCCTTCTTTACGAATATTGTGAAGAATATCGATGAGGTCCTGGCATATTTCCATATTGATTATCGAATCGAGAATATTACACAGGTTGAGCAGTTCATTCAGATGCCATGGGAGAAAATCGTTACCAACGTAATCAATCTGCTGTCCGGCAGTGCCAGCGGGATTTTATCAAGCGCTACCGGCTTTGTTTCCAGCTTTGCTGTCGGCTTTACGGGCTTTATGTTTTCCTTGTATCTGCTTAGCGGGAAAGAAAACTTCATACGCCAGATGCGCAAGGTGACAGCGGCCTTTCTCGGATATGGAAATTCAAAGATTGTTTTCCGCTATGCTGCACGTGTAAACCGGATATTTTCCAGCTTTATCGGCGGGCAGCTGACGGAGGCCTGTATTTTGTGGGTTTTGTATTATATCTTCATGCGGCTGTTTCAATTCCCGTATCCGGAGCTCATCTGTACACTGATTGCCGTTTGTTCCATGGTTCCGGTATTCGGCTCCATGTTTGCGATGAGTGTCGGAGCGATTATGATGCTGTCCAAGGATCCCTTACAGAGTGTATGGTTTATCATATTCTATCAGATACTCAGCTACTTTGAGGATAATGTCATTTATCCCCGTGTGGTTGGCAATTCCGTGGGACTCCCCGGTCTCTGGGTGCTGCTTAGTATTTTTGTTTTCGGGGATCTGTGGGGTGTCTTCGGTATGATTATGGCAGTACCGACTACAGCATGTCTGTATGTTTTCTTTACGGAATATGTGAATCACCGTTTGCGGAAGCAGAGGCTGATTGTAACAGAGGAAACCGTGTATCAGGAGGATGAAGAGGAGCATTCTGCATAAGATAAGGTTTGTGGAATCGGTATGCAAATCATCTCATTTCCGTCACGCAAAAGGTAGGAATTTCCTGATTTATCTGCTATAATTACATCAGTTTGAAAGTCAGGTGACACGGTGGCAAAGCAAAGAAAGAAAAAAAGAGGAATCAATCCGATTCGACTGCTGATCGTGGTTGCGATGGAGTTTCTGGTCATCCTGGGGCTGCTGATCATATGCGTGAAGGTTTTTCCGGACAATCCTATCCTTGCGCCCTTATTCAGTAAAAAGGCAGAGACACCCGTTGTTGTTCTTGATGCCGGACATGGCGGCTATGATGCGGGAAGTACCTTTGAAGAGCTGTATGAAAAGGATGTTACACTTGCCTTTGTAAAGGATATCGGTGCACGTCTGGAGGCAAACGGCTATCCGGTTCTGTATACAAGAAAGAGTGATGATGTATCCTGGCCGGCTAATGAAGTAGAGGATCTCAGTGAACGTGTTCGTATATCCAATGAGAGTGATGCCCGCCTGTTTGTTTCTATACATACCAATGCCGCAGAAGTCATAAATGGCTCCTATGGTTATGAAATTTGGGGGAAAATGAAGGAGCCGAGGGTGGAGGCTCTGTCGGAAAATATTTTAAAGGAGCTGGATTCTCTGGGCTATTCTCAGAATCGGGGTATGAAGGACCAGGATCTGTCTCCGATTCAGGTGCTGCAAAATAATAAGCTGCCCTCCATTCTGATAGAAGCCGGTTTTCTCGCCAGTGAGAACGACCGTCTGTATCTGATCGATGATGCAAAACGGAAGGTTTTTGCGGATAAAATAGCGGATGGCATTATCAAGACATTGGAGGATGAAAAGAAATCAAACAGCAATCCATGAAGCGTGGAGTGATTCCCGCAATCATGGATTGCTGTTTATATGGAATTTCGTCATACTATAGATAGAGGAGGGATGGAGTATGAACAAAGAACAGTTTGCGGAGAAAATCATCAGACTGCGCAAAAAGAAAGGGTATACGCAGGCGCAGCTTGCAGAGCTGTTGAATGTCAGCAATAAGGCGGTATCACGATGGGAGACGGCAGAGGGTTATCCCGACATCACACTGCTGAAGCCGTTGAGTGAGGCGTTGGGAATCAGCTGTGATGAGCTGCTGGGTGATACAAAGGGCTACAGTGATTTATCCCGCTATGATCTGCAGCGCTATCTTCCCTATGGCCTGACCCTGCTTGCACTGCTTCTGTATTATGTGTTTTTAAAGCTTCAGATTTCTCAGCTGCTGTCCTTTGCGGCGTTTCTGGGCATGATGGTATTCAGCAATGTGCTGATGATACAGCATACGGATAAAAGGGCTCTGCCATCACTGACACGCTGGAATCTGCTGCTTGCTTATTTTCCGCTTGTTTCCTTTCTGCAATATCTGTATATCCTGTATCTGTTTCTGCAATTGGGCTTTTCCAATATACTGGAGATTTTGGCAATGCAGACAGAGGAATTCCACCCATACAGCTTTTTTGTGAGCGGTTATGAAACCGGTGTTACCATATATCTACTGATGTATGTGGCAGCCCTGCTTGTGCTTGCGGTAGTGTATGGCTGCTTACGGCATACGTTCATTATGCGCTATGATATCAGCTGGAACGGCTTGCATAAAGGTGTCCATGGAAAAGAACAGGAGGAAAAGAATATCCTGTTTCGAAAATGGTCAGATAAAGGAGAAGCCGTTTTACGCATTGTGATGCCGCTGGCAGCTGGTTTGACACTCCTTGCTTTCGGTATCCTGCTGTTTCAGGAATATCGTTCTCTGATAACACAGTTTCATAATTCTGTTCCACCGGATTTCTCCGGTAATGATTATGCTTTAACAGTTTCCAATGAAGTGCTGGGCGCATGTCGCGGAAAGCTGCTTTTGCTTCTGTGCGGCTCCTGCCTGTTACAGCTGCTTGCGATTATGAAAAGCAAAAGAGTGCTGTATTACATTTCCAATGTCAGTGTGTTGTTCCTATACGGCGTGATTACACTTTTATTCACAACGATTGTGGATCGTTTCTATATAAAGCTTCCATTTGCATTTGCAATACCGGCGGGCATCGGTATGATCATGTGGTATTGCCGTGATATCCTGCAGAAAAAAGGAAAACATGGGACAGGGAATAAAAAAACATAGAAAAACATAATATCCAGCGGCTACTCACTTGCGGTGGCTTGGAAATAAAAGAAATTAAAACGATCAATCTCACTGTTTTCAGTTGTCATTGATCGTTTTACGTTTGTACAGTCTATTGATACTGATTAAGAATCCGAGTCACCTTGATCTGTTCTTCTCTCCTTGATGAGGAAAGAAATCTGATAGCCTTCTCCAATCAGAAGCAGCCCATAGATGATTGTGAGAAATAGCTGCTCATTTTGAAAAACACTGTAGGCAATCGGACTGAGGAACGCAAATACATCTGGCAGCCAGATCAAAAGGGTATAGACAATAACTGCAATTGTATTCAAAAGCAATACGATTCCGTCATATTTCTCCATAATATTGCGTATATAAAAGAATAAAAATAGCGTACAGATGACAGCTGTCAGCGTAAGCATATCCGTATACGTATCATACTGCATGAGGGATGCAGCCTGTATTCTCCAGCGTTCCTCCAGTATGCATACCGCAAGTATCAAATAAGGAAACAGAAACAGAATTGCTCGTTTAAGGGTAGACATAATATCGCCTCTTTCTGATTGTTTTATACAGTATAACATACTTTTCTCTTATATGGTATACGGAAGAAATTCATTAAAAGCTATCACAGTGCAGCAAAAGATAGCGCTACCACTGGAAAAAAGGGGCTAAATAAGGTACAATGAACATAAGAAAACAGGGGAGTGAAGCCGTAATGAAAGACGTTGTTCATATTATCGGGCACAAGAATCCGGATACGGATTCCATTGTATCGGCAATTGCATATGCACAGCTGAAGCAGAAGCTGGGAATCAATGCCATTGCCTGCCGTTTGGGAGAATTGAACCCGGAAACGGATTTTGTTTTGAAAAAGTTTCAGGTGCCGGAGCCGGTGTATATTCAAAATGCAAGAGTGAAGCTGTATGATGTGCCGTTTGATGAGCCGCTGCTGCTGAAAAAGGATGATACGATAAAGGAGGCGTGGGACCGCATGGGGATGCGTTCCACCAGTGCATTGTTCGTTGTGGATGAAGCACAGAAGCTGATTGGTGTTGTTTCTCTGTCGGATATGACAAATATTTTGATGAGTGACAAGGGGGAAAAGCCGATTTCCCTTATGAAGAACACCTCCTGCGAGAATATCCGCAAGGTTTTGCAGGGCGAGTTTCTGTATGAATGCGATGCATATCGGACGAATGGAAGAATCCATATACTATGCAGCCGCAATGCGGAATACAGCGATATCAGCTATCGGGATAGCATCGTCGTTGTAAATGATGATTTGAAGCTGCAAAAGCGCGCGTTGAGTGATGGGGCCGGCTGTATGATCCTGGTGGATGTGGATATCATTTCCCAGGGAATTATACGCATGGCGAAGGAAGCAAACTGTACGATTATCAAAACACCGCTGAATATGTTTCAGGTAGCCCGCAGCATGTATCGCTCACCAAGTGTGAAGCTGATTATGAAGCGTAAAATCATCAGCTTTAACAACCATGCCTATATTGATGATGTATACAAACAGATGTCGAAATCCAGATTTCGTTCCTATCCGGTTGTTAACAATCAGGGCGTGGTGCTGGGCTCGATTTCCCGCTATCACCTGTTGAATTATCAGAAGAAAAAATTCATCCTGGTCGATCATAACGAGCTTTCTCAAAGTATTGATGATTTGAAGGAGGCGGAGATTCTGGAGGTTGTGGATCATCATCGCATCGGTGATGTGGAAACGACAACACCGATTCGTTTCCGTAATGAAATCATTGGCAGTACAGTTTCCATTATTGCCCGTATGTACAAGGAAGCGGGTCTTGTTCCAGAGGTTAAAACAGCAGCGATTATGTGCTGTGCCATTATCAGTGATACAATGAATTTCAATTCACCGACAACGACACCGATCGATAAGGAGCTGGCAAGGGAGCTGGCTGCGATTGCCGGAATTGAGTTGGATGCCATGGCAAAGGAAATGTTCGGAGCTGTAGCGACGATTAAAGGCAGAACCATGTCTGAAATCCTGTACAATGATTTCAAGGAATATAATATTGATGGAAAGCGGATTGCCATCGGTCAGATCAATATTGCGGATGAGCAGGAAATCGTGAATGTACAGGATGAAATCCGTGCCTATATGGAAAAAATAAATGAAATCAATAAATTTGATCTGCTTATGATGTGCTTTACGGCCGCTGATGGCAGTGGAAGCAATCTGGTGTTCATCGGTACTCTGAGCTATCTTGTGGATGAGGCATTCAAGGAGGATATCATGGATGAGCTGTATTTTGTGGATGGCGTCATTTCACGAAAGAAGCAGATAATTCCAACGCTGTCCAAATGTCTGGAAAGCATGTAGGAATGCGGGAGGGCGTCCTTTTGGGAAAGGAACTCTCCTTTTTCTTCATAAGGGCTGCAGCGTTTACGATTTATACGAGAGCCGTGCAGCTTTGTGCAGTACGCGGATAGCTTGGGGACTTGCACGCAGGATAGCACAGAAAGACAGCGATACAAGGGAATACAAAAAAATTCCCAGTCCTCAAAAAGAAACAGACGCTTCTGATTCCAAACAGAAAGCAGTCGTCTTTTCTGTGCAAAAAAACAAATAGAGCTTGTGCGAACCTAGGGTTGATTGCTCTATTTGCTTTCATTACATCTGGACGCAGTTTTTACCGTTTCGTTTTGCAATATACAGTCGCTGGTCCGCCTCATTAAACAGCTCCTTCAAAGTGGCATGAACCTGGTTCTGATAGCAGCAGCCGATGCTGATGGTAAAGTGAATGGTGCCGGTATCTGCCGGTATTGTGCAGGCTTCACACGCATAGCGGATTTCCTCAGCCAGCTCATACAGCGTATGCTTGCTTAAAGAATCGATCAGAAGAATAAACTCCTCTCCCCCGAAGCGTGCTATGATACCATGGCGCTGCATCTGTTTCATAAGTGCGGTTACCTGTTTGATAACAGCATCCCCCTGCATATGTCCGAAGGTGTCATTGATCTGTTTGAAATCATCGATATCCATCATCAGCACACCGATGGAATGGCCGGATTTCTTTGCATTTTCCAGCATATCCTCACCTAATTGCATCAAGGCACTGCGATTATAGATGCCGGTGAGATAATCGTAGCTGGATTTTTCCAGTGCATCCTCAAACTGACGGACATTATGCAGCGCAATGGCAATGTAATCTGCGAACACCTGTAATAAGCGTTGGTCTGTGCGGCTGAAATTCTCTATCTGATCTGATTTCATGCAGAACAGTGCAAGCATATCCCCCTGATAGGTGATAGGCTGTAAAAGCATGGAACGGGTATGTGCCTCATACAGGGAACCGAGACTAACGGCTGTCTCTTCGTCTGCGGAAAGGTTTAACAGCTTACGCGAAGTATATTCACGTGTGCAGGCTTCGAGAATGGGGTGTTCGGACAGCGGATAACAAATGTTGGAAAAAGAGCGGAACCGCTTCTGAGGCTCTTCATACAGCAGAATATCCCAATCATCAAAGGAGAAGATACGGGCGGCATGCTGTTCGATGACCTCAATGAGCTGCTTCCTGTTTAAACAGGAGGTTACCGTCTTTCCGAATTCAGTCATATCCAGCAATCGATCATACAGCACCTCATAGGAAAGCATACGGTTCTTTTCCCAGACATCTTCAATTTCCTGCCGGTACATATCATCAATAAATGCGGTATAGGTAATCATCAGCTCATGCGCTTTCTTTTGATACGCATAAGCTTTATCATATTCCTTCAGTCCTTCAAAAACGAGCGCGGTTTCTTCCAGTATCTGCCGCTTATAGCCGAGTACCTCATCCTTGTGACTGAGCAGATGCAGATAAGTTTCCTTTGCCTTCTGATAATCCTTTTGATACAGGTGATAGCGGGCCAAGGACAGGTGGACCTCATTGTTATCCAGATGGTCATTTTTTGAAAAATCATAGGTTTGAATCAGGTGTTCATACCACTGTCTGGCTTCTTCACGGCGATCATCGAGTAGGGCTGCTTCCATAAACTGCTTGTTATAGATGTCGGAATCATAATATTCACTTTTTTTCAGCTCCGGCATATAGGTTTGCAGCAGCTTGCGCATCTTATCGGTTTCTCTTGCACTTAAATATAGATTGGAGAGCAGATAAATGGTTACAATGAAATTACTGCTTCCGATGAAATCGCGCTTTTCGAGTGTTTCCTCTACCTGCTGAATGGCTTTTTTATAAAGGCCGAATTCGCGCAGAATGATAGCACCGTTATTCAGAAAGGCTGCATAATAAGACATGCGGCCGCCTTTTTCCGCCATGGGCATCGCGGCAGCGATTTCCCGATAGGCGGCTCCGTAATCCTCCTTCAGAATATTGGCAAGAACAGCATTGTTGGCCACGGTAAGGATACCGTCGCGCTCCTTGTAATCCGGCATTTTCATAAACAGCTCTCTGGCTTTCTCATTATAGGAAATCGCCAGGTCGATATCCTTGGAGTAGGTTGCATAAAACAGCATGGCATAGCCCAGAGGAACGGCATATGCATACTTCTGCTCCTTTGCAATATCCAGAAAGCGAAACAGGATAGGGTCCAGCTCTGTTCCCAGTCCCAGCTGCTCCAGCACCAGCTTTTTGAAATTTTCACAGATGCTTTCATCCTGCTTCAGGCGTTGTAAATAATTATCAAATGTTCTTTGGATTTCCTCTTTCATGCGATCACCCTCATATTATTTTGAAATGTTATATATATAATACAACATTCCTATTCCTTCGCATATGATTTTTTAAAAGAATTGTAAACATTCTGTAAATTCCTTTAACAAGGTTTACAGAAGTGCCACTTCCATGGTAAACTTATATGCAATAAGGGAGTAGTCAGCACAGAGCTTCTGTGTGAAGCCGGTCAACAAACCCGAAGAGTGTATCTCTTCTGGCCTGCATTCAGCGATTGACGAGACTTATAGAAATTTTCTATAGTCTCGTTTTTATTTTGAAAAAATGTCAAGACTATAGAAAAGAATCATAAACAGGAAAGTAGAGGTCTTGAGATTGAAACAGATGTATGAGAAAGACGTCGCCCAGGTAATGGAAGAGCTGGGGGCAGTAGAAACAGGTCTGCGCTGCGAGGAAGTCGCAGAGCGTCAAAACACCTATGGAAGAAATGAGCTGGAGGAAGTAAAGCCGGTGCATCCGTTTATCGTCTTCCTTTCTCAGTTTAAGGACCTGCTGGTTATCATTCTGATTGCCGCAGCTATCATTTCCATGGTAAGCGGAGAATTGGAGAGCACGATCGTTATTCTGGCGGTTATCACCATGAATGCTATTCTGGGGACCGTGCAGAGCATCAAGGCACAGAAATCACTGGATGCCTTAAAGCAGCTGTCCACACCGCATAGCCGCGTCCTGCGTGACGGCACGCTGATGGAGGTGTCCAGTCAGGAATTGACAGTGGGAGATATCCTGTTTCTGGAAGCCGGAGATGTTGTAGGCGCAGATGGACGGATCATTGAAAATCATTCCCTGCAGGTCAATGAAAGTGCACTGACCGGTGAGGTTGAGAGTGTGCATAAGGCCGTTGATACCATAACGGGGGAATGCGGTCTTGGAGATCAGAAAAACATGGTGTTCTCCAGCGGGCTGGTAACCTATGGACGTGCCCGCGTCGTTGTTACAGCGGTAGGAATGAAGTCGGAAATCGGTAAGATTGCGACACTGATGAATACAGCACAGGATCGTAAGACACCGCTGCAGAAGACACTGGATGATTTCAGTAAAAAGCTGAGTATTGCGATTATCGCCATCTGCATTCTTGTATTCGTCTTAAATGTATGGCAGGGGAATGCAGTTATGGATGCACTGATGTTTGCCGTTGCACTGGCTGTTGCCGCAATTCCGGAAGCACTGGCAAGCATAGTGACGATCGTGCTTGCCATGGGGACAAGCCAGATGGCAAAAGAGAATGCGATCATCAAGAACATCAATTCCGTGGAAAGTCTGGGCTGTGTGTCTGTTATCTGTTCCGATAAGACAGGAACCCTAACCCAGAATAAAATGACAGCACAGCAGGTATATCGAAATCATGAGCTGCTGCACGCAAACAATTTAAAGGAATCCTCACCGCTGGATCGTCTGCTGCTGCTTGGCTTTGCGCTGTGCTGTGATGCCACGACTAATGAACATCAGCGAATCGGAGACCCTACGGAGCTTGCTTTGGTAGATTTGCTGGAGCTGTATCGTATCGATGAACTGAAAACCAGAGAGAAATATCCGCGTATCGATGAGAATCCGTTTGATTCCGAACGGAAGCTGATGTCCACCCTTCATGTAATCGATGGGGAAAACAGATTGCTGCTGAAGGGGGCCTGTGATGAAATTCTGAAAAAAGCAACATATATACAGACGGAACAGGGCATCCGTGATATCACGGAGGACGATCGTGAACGTATCCTGAAAATGAATCATACCTTTGCGGATAACGGTCTTCGTGTACTGGGCTTTGCGACACGGCTTGTCGAAAAGGACCATATCGAGGTGGAGGATGAGAATCAGCTTATTTTCCTGGGACTGATTTCTTTAATGGATCCTCCGCGTGAGGAAAGCAGGGCCGCTGTTGAAAACTGTCAGCGTGCCGGTATCATTCCGGTAATGATTACCGGGGATCACAAGGTGACAGCACGCAGTATTGCCAAGGCACTTGGAATCTATAAGAACGGGGATCAGTGTGTGGATGGTACGGAGCTGAATGCCATGAGTGAAGAAGAACTGATGAATCGTCTGGAGCACATCCGTGTCTATGCCCGTGTTGCTCCGGAGCATAAGATTCGCATCGTCAACGCATGGCAGAAAAAAGGAAAGATTGCGGCAATGACCGGAGATGGTGTCAATGATGCTCCAGCCTTAAAGCAGGCGGATATCGGTATTGCAATGGGAATCACCGGTACCGAGGTCAGCAAGGATGCCGCCAGCATGATTCTGACGGATGATAACTTTGCGACTATCGTCAAGGCTGTTGCGACGGGAAGAAATATTTATGCCAATATCAAGAATGCGATCATCTATCTGCTGTCCGGTAACCTGTCCGGCATTATCTGTGTACTGGCAGCCTCCCTGTTATCTCTGCAGGTACCGTTTTTGCCGGTGCATCTGCTGTTTATCAATCTGGTGACAGACTCCCTTCCTGCTATCGCCATTGGAATGGAGCGCAGCACCAAGGATATACTGAAAGAGAAGCCTCGCAATCCATCCGTTGGTATTCTGACGCCGGCAACGATGAAGCAGCTGGGAATCCAGGGAATACTGATTGCCGTTGTGACAATGAGCGCGTATTTTCTGGGTCTGAAGGAAAGCTGGGCAATCGCAACGACCATGGCCTTCTCAACCCTGTGCCTGTCCAGATTGTTCCATGGCTTTAACTGTCGTTCTCAGCGTTCTCTGTATCGCATCGGTCTGTTTACAAATAAATATTCCATTCTGGCCTTTGTGATCGGATTCTGCTTTCTGAATGCAATTCTGCTGTGGCAGCCGCTGCATTCTTTATTCTCGGTAACGACGATAACCATGACACAGCTGTTTACAATTTATGGACTTGCCCTGATACCAACAGCGCTTATTCAGCTTGGCAGAATGCTGAGACACCGCTAATGATAGATATGCAACCAAGCTCTAAGGCAGTGACCGTCCGGTCACTGTCTTTTCACTAGACCTGCTTCATAGCACAGAATGAAAAGGAGCGCAGCTGTTTACACAATTTATAAAAACATGAGATTCCCGACTTTAAACATGTAGTATTCCTGATTCAGTTACGTGCAACACATAGGCAATGCCGTCGTACAAAAGAAAAGGAATCCTTTGAGGGAGCCGGACATAGAAGCTATGCTGATAACGATCTCTGGGAACATGTCAGGTTCGGATACCCTAGGAAATATCTGGAGAAACTGATGGGAAGCCGGCATTTTATCTTTGCCAAATTCAGACATGGCTGTCTGGAAAGCGTGAATGTGAGAAAAGCCGTTGTATTCTTCGTACTTTTGAGCATTGAGCCCGCCTATGCATAGCAGGATACTGGTATGTATGAAACGCTAGAGGGGAATGCCAGTATAGGGCTACTTACGTTCCATATAACATGTCATATGGACTGCTTTATCATCGGTAAAAGAAGAACAGCTTGACAACATGTTTTCTGTTCCCTTTGCCGTCTGCTATTTACATTTGTAAAAACGGCGCTATAATTATAACCATTGGAGGAATGGTATTATGCCTAGAATTGGTAAACGAATCCTGAAATCTTCACTGGCAGTATTTTTATGCTTTCTTATTTATCTGCTGCGAAATGAGGAGGGGATAGTATTTTATTCCTGTATTGCGGCTGTGTTATGCATGCAGCAGGATACATCCAATACACAGCGTGTTGCGGCCAACCGTGTTGTCGGTACTTTGGTCGGCGGATTCTGCGGAATGCTTGTGCTGCTGTTTGAAAAGCATATCCTGCCGGGGAATACGCAGCTTATGCAATATGCTCTCATATCCTTTATGATCATTCCGGTGATTTATATTACCGTGCTGCTGAAGAAAACCTCAGCCTCGTATATTTCCTGCGTGGTGTTCATGAGTGTTACCGTATCGCACGGTGCCGATGTGAATCCCTATCTGTTCGCGATCAATCGTATGATTGATACTCTGATTGGTATTGCGGTTGCCTATGGTATCAACTGCATCCACCTTCCTGTACATTTGCAGAAGGAGACGCTGTATGTATCCACACTGGATCACACGCTGCTGCAGGAAAATGAACAGCTTTCTCCCTATGCAAGGGTGAAGCTGCGTCAGCTGCTGGAGCAGGGGGCTGCCATCACTCTGGCGACGTCCCGTACACCGGCAACGCTGCTGCCCATACTGGAAGGCATTCCCTTGACACTTCCGGTTGTCGTCATGAATGGAGCTGCTCTATATGATTGCCGTACGCAGACCTATTCGCACAGTCGCTGCATGAAAAAGGAACAGGTGGCGCAGCTGCTGCAGCTGTTGGACGAGGAGGGAATGAATTGCTTTCAGCATGTCATCCTGCACCATATTCTGCATGTGTATTACAGTGATTTCCGCAATTCTCTGGAGGAGGAATATTATCATGAAATGCGCAGGCTGCCGTATAAGAGCTATGTGTACGAGCAAAAAGCACAGGCACATGCCTGTGTGTGTATAACGATTATGGATACCATACCACGCATACAGCAGCTGTATACGCGGATGCAGCAACAAAGCTATGCGGCTGATTTACAAATCCATATCCGGTTCAGTGAAGAGCATCAGGGATATAAAGTATTGGATATATACAGTGTGGATGCTACGAAGCAGGCTGCCGTTCACATTATACAAAGAGAGAGCGGTTTTGAGCGTCTCTGCGTGTTTGCCTCTCATCAACGGGATGCGGCACTGATCAGCAGTGCAGATGAGGCTTATACCGTATCTGAGGGAGATGCGGATATGCAGGAGCTCTGCTGTGTGCTGGGAAGCAGGGAAAGGGACAGTGTGATACGTGAGATAGAACGAAGCTATCACGGCCATCGAAAAAGAAAATAAAAAGCAGAAACGACAATGCCTTCCCTTCCGTATCCATAACAGGAAATGGGGAAGCACTGTAAGCTTTCTGTTTTTCTTTATACAGGAAAGGCTATCGACGAAGACTGAAAGAGAGGACTTTTCAGAGGTTGTTTTCAAGCTCTACACAGAAGCGGTATGCATTTTCCGGAAACAGCAGAATATCGCGCCCGTCGTAACAGTGAATGCAAACCTTATCCTTCGCATATCCCACATTGAAGGTATCCTGCTGCTTGACGCTTTCAATCTCATCATAGCGCAGAAATCCGCCCCTTCCATTCCACAGCGATTTATGATAAATCAATCCGCTTTCATTCAGGATATATTCATTGTGCGGCGTATAAAATCCATAATAGCAGATCATAAAGAGGATCAGCAGCGTCCCTGCGACGATACCGATTTGAAACAACGCGTCAAAGGATATCGGCAGTATGGATATGAAAATAATGGTAATGATGATAAAATTCACAATCTGCTTACGGGAGCGAAAGTGAATTTCCCCCTGATATATCTCCTGTTCCATGGCCTGCCTGCCCCTTTGGTAAACTCTGTTCGCCCCCAGATAAAATATAATGAAATACAAGGGCCATAAAAATGTCGTAATACGGAAAAAGAGTACATCCGCATCTAACAGCAGCCCGCATACGTGCAGGGCATTCATAAGCAGTGATGGAGTGAATCCGAGTGCCGGAATGACAAGAATTTCAAAATTGACATCAATGCCGATAACCTGCTGATAACAGGAGCGAAGCAGATAATAATAGGTGACGGCTCCAAGCAGACTCATTGCGAGGCTCATATAATTAAAGGTGCTTTCCTTCTGATACATTTCCTTATAGCCGTAAACGATCATGAATACCATAAACGCGAGGATTACGGATTTTGCAAGCTCCATATACAAGTCCTTCAGGGTATCCATCTGGCGTTCATCCAGCGGTGCCTTACCCTTGGTTTTCGCATATCGGATAATGTCGCGAAGCAGTGAAGTCTTCATCCTACAATTCCTCCTTGTCATAGTCGTCTTCCCAGAACAGATCATCCAGATGCTTATGCAGGGCAATGCAGATTTTAATGCACAGCTTGATGGTTGGATTGTAGCGTCCTGCTTCAATCAGTCCGATGGTCTGCCGTGTTGCGCCTACCTTGCCGGCAAGCTCCTCCTGGGACATATTCAGCTCCATGCGCGCCATTTTGATTTTTAGATTTTTCATAGCTGCACTCACCTGTTCCTTCTTCTACGTATATTATTATAGGAAAATCAAGCTGGAAAAGCAAGGAGATATGAAAAATATATCTTACAAATGCAAAATATATATTGCATTGAATGGTGATCTGTACTATAATGCAAATAGATTAAGGAGGGAAACAGTATGGAACTGCAAGTGCATGATCTGCATAAGAGCTTTGACGGAAGAGAAGTCCTGCATGGAATTTCCTTTTCCATATCAAGCGGCAAGGCATTGGGACTGCTGGGACGTAACGGTGCCGGTAAGTCTACGACGATTCGCATTCTAATGGATGTGTTCAAGGCAGATCAGGGAAATATGAGTATGAATGGCAAGACCTTTCATGCAAAGGATTACAATATCGGGTATCTGCCGGAGGAGCGCGGTCTCTATCCGAAGAAAAAGGTTTCCGAGCAGCTGATTTATCTGGCAACGCTGCGCGGCTTGTCTCACGGTGAGGCAAAGGCCAATCTGAAGAAGTGGCTGAAGCGGCTGGGAATCGAGGAATATGAAAACCGTGTTCTGGATACCTTAAGCAAAGGAAATCAGCAGAAGGTACAGCTGGCACAGACACTCATGTGCGATCCGGATATCGTCATTCTGGATGAGCCGTTTTCCGGACTGGATCCGGTCAATTCCCAGACGCTGAAGGAAGTCGTTCAGGAACAGATTCAGGATGGAAAGCTTGTGATTTTCTCCTCCCATCAAATGAATTATGTGGAGGAATTCTGTGAGGATATCGTTATCCTGCATCATGGAGATGTGGTGCTGCAGGGAAATCTGAAGCAGATCAAAAAGGAATACGGAAAGAACCGTATCGTAATTCGTGCATTATATCCAAAAAAGCAGGAGTTTCGTGAGCTGCTGGAAACACAGTGTCAGGAGCTGCTGCATATTTATGAGGAAAAGGACGGCGGCTTTATTATCGAGCTGCAGCCGAACGTCAATAAACGTGACGTGCTTACAAGAATGCTGGAGCTGGAGGTTGACCTTGAGGCATTCCAGCTGTATGAGGCGTCCTTAACTGATATTTTTGTATCAAAGGCAGGTGATGAGGAATGAGAGATTTCTTACTGGTTCTGAAATTTGAATTACAGACAATGGTACGCAAGAAGTCATTTCTGATTTCGACGGTGCTGGTAGCGGCTGCGGCTTTTGTCCTGTTGTCCATTCCACGTGTTTTCTCGGATGATAAGGGAACGGATGATACGGCATCAGAAAAGGATAAAACGATGCTGATTTATGATGGAAGCGGTATTTTGAAAAACCGTGAGCTGGCGGAAAAGAATTTCCCTGAATTTCAGATTTCCTATGCCAATTCCTTGTCCGAGGTAGAGGAAAAAGTGAAGAAAAGTGAGGCAGATGCCGGCTTTGAGGTGAAAACGCCGACCAGCTTCCAATATTATGTGAATAATTCCTCCCTGAATGATGCGAATTCCTCACGCTTTAAAACACTGCTTCAGCAGCAGTATCAGGCAAGTGAGCTGGCAAAGCTGAAGTATGATGCAGGTAAGGTTCAGGCGATTTATCAAACAGAGGTCATTTCGGATACGACGGTATTGGGAACGGACGGTATGAACAATTATTTCTATACCTATGTGCTGATTCTGGTGCTGTACATGATGATTCTGATTTACGGCAATCAGATCGGTGTCGGTGTGGCCAGTGAAAAAAGCAACCGTGCAATTGAAATACTGACAACGAGCTGTTCACCGAATGCTTTGATTTTCGGTAAGGTTATTGCGGGGGCGATTGCCGGTGTCGTACAGACAGCCATTATGCTTGGCTCCTTCCTGATTGCCTATCAGCTGAATGCGGATGTATGGGATCATATGCTGGATAAATTCCTGGATATCCCTGGTCTGGTGCTGGTTACCTTTGCCCTGTTTGGTATTCTGGGCTATCTGCTGTTCAGCTTCCTGTTTGGCGCAATCGGAGCTTTGTGCTCCAAGGTGGAAGAGGTCAACGGTGCCACTATGCCGATTCAGCTTCTGATAATCGCAGTCTTCATCATCAGCTTTATCACGCTGCAGAATCCGGATACGCTGCTTGCCAAAATCATGTGCTATGTGCCGTTCTCTTCCTGGATGTGCATGTTTATCAATGTGGCGATGGGAAGTGTATCCACAATGGAAATCGTGATATCTCTGGCTCTGCTAGCGGCTACTACGGTCGCAATGGGACTGCTTGGTGCCAGACTGTATCGCAGAGGTACGCTGTCCTACGGTAATTCCGTGAAGCTTAAAAATATCATGAAAATGGTAAAGCAAAAAGATTAGAGGCGTTGTCATTGGAATATATCATGTATGCCTTTCTGGCGATGGTGCTTTTGATGCTGCTGTGGGCACTGCGCCTATGGTACCGTATGCATCAGGAAGAGACAGTGTATGCTGTTTATAAGAAATCGGATTATATTTTCTGTGCTGCCTTTCTGTTACTTGGCATTTTAAATCTGTACGATGAGAGGCGGCTGCAGTATGGGAGCATCCTGATGGCACTTGGTATTCTGTATGGAATGAGAAGAAGCGGCATCTCACAGCATAACCTGTATGTGGACGGAAGAAGAATTCCTTTGCAGCCGGGGAAGCTCATCACACAGAAGGAACAAGATGGCTGTCTGCAGCTGTATTATGAGCTGGGTGTTCATTACGGCACACTGAATTTTTCAATCGATAAAAAAGAACAGATAACTCAGATTCTGAAGAATCAGGGATATTGAACATCATTGTATAGCGGCTGTGAACAGGAGGTTTCTCTTTCTATCATATAGGAAGAAGGCCTCTTTTTTCTGCTTGTATCTATAGAGCACATTCCGGCTTGAAATAGGAGCTTTTAGAGTTCGTAATCAGACTTATCAAAGCATTTTGTTTTTCTTCTGTTTGCATAGGGTTAAGATTTTGTAAAATGATGATGTTTGCACTGATGCCATGATAAACTATCAGGGAGGTGAAGTTATGATGACAAGCTGGGAACCGGTGGTGGATTACCTTCTGGAGAACATGCAGAAGCAGACATATAAAAAGGATGAGCGTCTTCCAAGCGAGCATGAGCTGGCACAGCGTTTTGAGCTGACAAGAATCGAAGTGCGAAAGGCCTATGACCGCTTAAAGGAAATGGGCTATGTATACTCTCGGCAGGGAAAGGGCAATTACTATGCGGGATATCTGGAAAAGGTGGAGCTTGTACTGTCCTCCACAGACAGCTTTTCCATGAAGATGAGTCCATTGGCAGGCCGCTTTTCTACACGCCTGCTAAGCTGTGAGCGCATCGCCTGGCACAAGGATATTCATGAGCGCTTAGCGGTGGTGCAGGGAGAGCCTGTCCTCTGTGTGAAACGGCTTAGATATCTGGATCATATGCCAGCGGCAATGCATATTTCCTATGTGCGGGAAAAAAGCTTTCCAAACATCAGGGAATGTCTTCAGAAAAATCCGAGCCTGTATGCATATTTTCAAGGCAGGGGTATTCAGGATATCGCCGCTGAGGATACACAGCTAACCATTTCCACACTGAATACGGAGGAGCGTCTCTACATGAAGGTCAGCGGTATCGTACCCTGTCTCATGCTGAAGGGCGTAAGTAGAGATTGTAAAACAAAGGAGATACTGGAGCTATCCACCATTATCTATCGGGGAGATAAGTTCATTTTCCGTCTGTGATTGTTGGAAATATAACAATTTGTTTACCCGGCATTCACAAATTTACCGCAAAAAAGCTTTATCATATGCATGTGCTGAGAAAGCATGAACAAATGATAAAAGGAGAAGAATCAGTGATGAAAAAGATGGTGAATCTATGCATGGCAGCGCTCTTATCCTGCAGTATGCTGGCAGGCTGCAGCTCTGGAAAGGATAACAGCGGTACCGGGGAGAAAAAGGATATTACGATTGCCTTTTTGCCGAATGAGGATGAAAATGCAGAACGCAGCAGTGAGGCTTTTCATATGCTGAAGGAAGAGGTACAGGCGGCTTTGGGCGATAACTACAATGTGAAAATCGCAAAGCTGGACAATTACAATGCGGTTATGGAGGCAATGGTATCCGGAACTGCACAGATTGCATGGGAAAGCGGGGCAACGTTTGCGGCTTCCTATATGAAGGATGATAAAATCCAGCCGATACTGTCCTATGGACCAAACGGCGATCCGGAAAAGAGTGGTTATAATGCCTATATTGCGACAAACAAAAAGCATGCGGCTGATTTTCAGGGAATGAGTCGGGATGAAAAGCTGAAATCACTGAAGGGAAAATCCTTCGGATTTGTATCACCGACCTCTACCTCCGGATGTCTGGTACCAACAACGGCGTTCTGGAAGCTGTTTGGCCCGGATGGTGATAAAACCGTGTCCAAAAAAGAACAGATCAATATTAAGAATGCGGCTGATGGAGGTGTTTTCTCCGAGGTGCAAAACGGAGGAGATCATCAGGGGGCAGTTCAGCTGCTGGTGAATGACAAGGTATATGCCGGTGCTTTCTGCTGTACGTATGGCGACAGCTTTAAGGATCAGCTGGATATACTGGATACGACCTTTGTTCCAAACGGACCGCTCTGGGTAAATACCTCGGCACTGAATAAAGAGGAAATCAGTAAGCTGACGGATCACTTTGTAAACCTGACAGCGGATACCGCAAAAAACAAGGATTTCTTCGATCAGGAAAAGGGCTTCTTCTTTGAGGCAGAAGAGGATCCTGCGACCTTCAAATTCTTCAAAACCGATGTTTCCCGCTATCAGTTTATTCTGGATATGTATAAGGATCAGTAGGCGTACACAAAAGGTATGCTCCTTATGGGGGATATGAAATCAAATTGAAAAAAGGGAATCCAATGCTATTGTTTACGTCAATCGCACCGGATTCTCTTTTTCATACACCGCAGCTGTCAATGCTGTTTTACAGATGAAGGAAATGCATACAACAGACAGTATGGGAAAAGGAAACACGATGCCTTTCTTCGTTAAAGGAAGGATTACGAAGGCTTAACAGCCGCTTAACACACAACAGGCAAACCCGGGGTACAATAACCATGTGGTATAAAAAAGAAAAGGTGGTATCGTGAATGAGTGATATATTACGTGTTCAAAATGTTTCAAAGACATATGAAGACAATGCGGTTCAGGCCCTGCGTCATGCCAGCTTTGAAGTGCATGAGGGAGAGCTGATCTCGGTAATCGGACCAAGCGGCTCAGGGAAAAGTACATTGCTGCGCTGTATCAACCGGATGATTGATGTGAGTGAGGGCAGCATTCAGTTTCTCGATTATGAGGTAACGTGTGCAAATAAACGGCAGATCAAGGATATCCGCCGGAATATCGGTATGATTTTTCAGCACTACAATCTGGTCTATCGGTTGAATGTTCTGGAGAATGTACTTCATGGAAGACTTGGCTATTATCCGACATGGAAAAGTACGCTGGGAATGTATTCGCAAAAGGATATCGAGCAGGCCGCAAAGCTCTTGGAAATGCTGGGACTGGGAGATAAGCTGTATGATAAATGCTGTGATCTTTCCGGCGGACAGAAGCAGCGTGTCGGGATTGCGCGGGCTTTGCTTCAGAATCCGAAAATTATGCTTTGCGATGAACCGATTGCTTCTCTGGACCCGCAGTCAAGCAAGGTGATTATGGAGCATTTAAAGGCGATTACCACAAACATGAGGATTCCCTGCATTGTGAATCTGCATCAGGTGGATGTTGCCCTGCATTATTCGGACCGCATTATCGGTATGCATCAGGGAAGCATTGTTTTCAATGGAAAACCGCAGGAGCTGGGAAGTGATGTAATTGAAAAGATTTACGGAGTCCCTATGAATGAGCTGATCAGTAAGGTGGAGGAGGTGAAGGCATGAGCTATTTTACGAAAAAAAGACGGTCCCTGGGCATGTATGCTGCTGTCACCATTGCTTTGCTGGCACTGTGTACCTGGCGTCTGGAAATTGACTGGGGTCTCATTCTTGCGAACTTTCAGGTATCCGTTGTGCGCTTTACAAAAACGTATCTTCCAATGGACTTTTCACAGCTGCGGGAACAGCTGTATCAGCTTTGGATTACCGTTGTGATATCCATTGCCGGAGCGTTTGTCGGCATGCTTCTTGCCTTCTTCTCCTCTCTGGCTATCTCCAGCAAAACCTCCCGTTACCGGGTGCTGAAATATCTGGTCCGCGCTCTTGCGTCATTGACCAGAAATATTCCGGAGGCTGTCTGGGCGGTTCTGCTTCTGCCACTGCTGTGGTACGGTGATTTTCTCGGCTTCCTTGTCTTGTGTATTATCTCCTATGGCTTTTTAACCCGTTCCTTTGCGGATTCCATCGATGAAACAAATGCCAGCTGTATCAAGGCTCTGGAGGCAACCGGTGCCAATTACTGGCAGATTGTCGTTCATGCTGTGATTCCGGAAACCATGCCGTCTTTAATTTCCTGGACACTGTACGCGGCGGAAAACAATATCCGTAGTGCTACGGTCGTCGGAATGCTTGCGGGGGGCGGTATCGGGTATCTGATGAGTATTTATCAGGGAGGACTGTATATCGGCTATACGGGGTATCAGCTGATGGCATCCTGCATTCTGTTTATTATAATCACGGTGATTATCACGGATCAAATATCTGCACAGATTAGAAAGAGGATTATCTAATGGAAACATATACGCTGACCTCTCCTGCCGCCCCGACGCTGAAAAAAAAGAAAAAGGGACGCTATATCCTGCGCAGAAAAGATACCTCGCGCCTGTTGTCACGGAGTGTGGTGCTTATCTTTGCGTTTGTCTTTCTCTATTTTATCCTGTTCATCTGCCCCTATCGATGGGATCAGGTACGGCCGCAGCTGATTGCCACGTATCTAAGCAGCTTTCTGGATTTCACTGCCGTTACACAGAAAACGGCGATTGAGGTATTCACCAGTCTGATCAATACAATAGCACTTGCCTTTGTCACGACGATTATCGGAGCATGTATTGGATTCCTGCTGGGACTTATGGCAGCCCGGAATCTTTCACACCCATGGGTTTGCAGTATGGTACGCGGTTTTGCAGGGCTGATTCGTGCCGTGCCGACAATTATCTGGGTGCTGATCTTTATTTCCGGCTTCGGATTAACAGCTACCACAGCCATTGTGGGGATGAGCTTTCACAGTGTCGCCTACTTCATCAAATCGTATTCCGAAGCCTTTGAGGAGGTTGATCCTGGTGCGATGGAGGCGATGAAGGCAAGTGGAGGAAGCTGGTGGCAGATCGTATGGAGTGCTGTCATCCCGGTATCCTTTACAAAGCTTTTATCCTGGATTGCCATGCGCAGTGAAATGAATTTCGCAGCTGCGGTGATCATCGGTCCTGCTGTAGGTGTTCCGGGGACGATTGGCTCCATTTTGAATTCCTATCAACGAAGCGGCGGTTATGGTACCGTGGGGCTGTGTGTACTGGCAATCTTTATGACAGCGCTGCTGTTTGAAATCATCATCACCCTGTATAAACAGAAAAGTATCGTAAACGACTAGAAGCCGATACGTTCTGCAGAAGCATTATCAGGGAAAGAAATAAATCTGTATAGAAAAAAGAAGCTCTTTCGCTGCAGATTGCGACGCAGCTGAAAGCTTCTGATTTCAGAAAATCATGGCAGCACCGCACCGATTGCATGTCGGACATGCTGCCATTCTTTTTGTGTGATTGTACAATGCTCAGAGTCAGTCCTGCACTGCCTGCGGATGCTTTTTGATCCAGCGGCGATGGGAGGTATTTCGCTTGACCTCCAGAAATTTTTCTCCGGGGAAATGCAGTGGATTCTCTTTTGTTTCGGCATAGATTTTCAGAATATCCTCTGCATCCTCACGCAGGTATTCCAAATTCATGGAACCATACAGACGTGCAGGGATTACATACATGGGAAGCTGGATTTCATTTTTTCTTGCCATTTCCTGAGCATGGTGCATGGTATGCGGACAGAGCATCGCAATATCAAATTCCTCCTGGTGCTTTACGAGAAACAAGAGTGGCATGAAGGCCACCGATATTTCATCCTCCCACCCCTTGTCCTCAATGGCTTTTTTGATTTGTACAGAAATTACACTGGAAGACATGCCCCCACCGCAACAGATAACCATTCGTAACATAAGCTCCTCCTTTGTGTCGCTATCTAGCGACACAATTGTATCACGATATTTGAAAAAAGGAAAGCGTATTCAGTCAATATATACAAGCCCCTGAATTTATCGTATAATAGGAAAAGACAAAGATGAAGACGGATATTTCTGTAGCAAAGTAAGCAGGCAGTGTAGATATGCAAGTTGATAGGAGTGAAGGTATGATCAATCTGGATGAGGTGCTGACATTTACAGAGGCAGCGGATAAATGGGGACTGGCGGATGGAAAAACCATTCGCAAGGCAGTGGAGCGCGGGCGGTTTGAGCCGCACGAAATTAAAAAGAGCGGGAATGTCTGGCTGACAACCTATGCGGCCATGCAGCGTGTGTTTGGAAGTCCGAGAACCTCTCCCTCCGTGTTGTATTATACAGAGCTTTACGAGAATACAAGAGAGCGTCTGGAGCGTTTTTTTGAAGAAGCTGGTCTTGCCCTGCAAAGAGGGGATATGATTTCCATCGTGGAAAGCAGGGAGCATCCTGAGCGGATATTCTGTATTTTAAAGACAGAAGAGGAGCTGGAGGGCTTGCAGCGGCGATTGAAGTATTTTATGAAGTCGTAGTGCTGATAGGTGAGAAAGAAAGGAAGGTCTGCAAGTGAGGATTCTTTCTCGATTGTGGATAAACATAAAACAGGGAGATTCAACATGATTGGTTTTATCAATAGAAACTGAATTCTCCCTTTTTCATATACCCTAAAGTAAGAAAGAGACCAAGTGAGCCTTTCTTTTTTTTGAATCAGCTTTGAAAATATCTGGTAATAAAGCAAGGTTTTATCCGAATTTTCGTTTCATAAGTATTCGTACCTGCACGATTGCATAAACAGCAGCATAAAGCAGCATCTGCAATGTGTATATGCCTGTTTCCCTCATGGGCACCTGTGTCCATTTTGCACTTTGGATACTGATATCGGAAACCGGAGGAAATACACAGGCAAATATTTCTGGCAGCTGCATATCCTGCAGCAGTGCGGAAAACGTCATGGCTGCTATGATGAGCATACAGGCAAGGGGCAGCGCCAGCTTCTGGTTGGAAACAATACGCGGGTGCAGCAGCGAAATCATCATCCCACCGCACAGGCCGGCACTGACATGCAGGTTGAAATATCCGAACAGCATATCCGCACGGATGGGATACAGTGTAAAGGCTGCCCCGTTGATCAGATAAAACAGACAGGGGATAAGGAGGATGAGGAAGCTGAAAAACAAATCGCACAGCAAAAAGAAAAACAGACGGCTGACGTAATACAGCAGTTCATTTCCCCTGCTTTGTAAAATCAATATCTGTTCCTCCAGGGCTTCCTGCTTCTGCATGGAATGTACGCTCCAGCCCATGATGGCGAAGGACAGCATGATGGTTGCCGCAAAGCTGCTGTAGGGATTGATTCCGTTCTCATTATAAAAGATACCGCAGAAGACAACGGTAACCACCAGCGGCATAACCAGCCTGGTTGAGGTCAGGGTTCTGCGTATATAGTATTGGTTTAATTCAAAGATTGTTTTCATGCCGAAGCTCATCCAGATGCCAGCCCTGCATCAGATACTGCTGAATGCAGGCATCGCTTTCCTCTTTTGCACAGACAAGCTTCTTTTCCTCCTGCTGTCTGCTGAAATGCATATAGACCTGTTCCATGACAGGAAGTGAAGCCATCGGCCGCAACACACCATCCTGCAGCTCATATACGATATCTGCCACCTCCTTGATCAGGCGCTGCTCATGCACGGCCATTAGGATACATACATCTTTTTTCTTCAGTGCCTCCATCAGTTCGATGAAGACCCTCTGAGAAGCGATATCCTGTCCGTTAAGTGGTTCATCCATCAACAGAATATCAGGGGTCTGCAGCAGTGCCTGTATCACTGCCACCTTTTGCAGGCTTCCCTTTGAAAGATACTGCATCGGTGTTTTCAACAGGTCATCCATAAAAAATTTATGCGTATATTCCCGAATGACAGCCAGTGCTGCATCAGCATCCATTCCCTGTATGGCACCCATATGCATCAGAAAATCACGGGCATTCATGCGGGTCGTGAAAAAATGATCCGGTATATACTGCAGAACAGCGTTTTTAAGCTGCAGCTCTCCGCTGTCGATTCGTAAAAAGCCTGCCACAGCATTCAAAAGGGTGCTTTTTCCGCAGCCGTTGTGTCCGCAGATTGCAATGCATTTTCCGGGTATCAGCTGCAGCGAAACGTCCTGCAGAACCACATTGCTTCCAAAGGACTTGCTTATATGTATTATCTCCATCGTATCACTCTTTTCCATATACTGTTATGATAGCACAAAGGATAGGACTTGTCTGAAAAATACAGAAGCAAAATAAAAAAAGAACAGCAGCTGCTGTCCTGTATAAGCTTATTTCTCACTGATATCCTTCATTTTCTGAAGTCCGAAGATGATGGCACCGCCGATAATGAACCAGAGAATTTCAAAGGTTTCAAGGCTGAGTGGGGCCTGTGGAGTTTCCAGTGTCTGCGGTCCCATGATAATTGCATAGAAAGAGCCGAGCATCATACCGATAATCAGAAAGACCATGATACTGCGGTGCTTATCCAGTGCAAACTTAATCAGCCGTACAACGGTAATCACACCGGTTATGATTCCCAATCCAAAGACAAACAAAATCGGTACATAGGAGAAATCAAATCCCATCAATGCCTTGATTGCAGAGATAATCGGTACATACAGCCCAAAAATCAGCAGCAGAGTGGAACCGCTGATTCCCGGCAGAACCATTGCGGAAATCGCAAACATTGCAGAAATAAAGACATAGACGATCAAACCGATATCCAGCTGAGCCAGATTGACACTGGAGCCGCTGCCTGCGACCGGATTGAAATAGGTGATCAATGCAACGACGGCGATACCGACAAGAAGCGCTATCATGCTTGCTGCATTGAGTCTCATGTTTTTCTTTTCTTCCCGAATCACGATTGGAATCGCGAACAGAATAAATCCCATAAACAGAGAGGATATGGCATAGATCTGTGTATGAAAGATGCTGGCGAGCACAGATACCGCCATCAGGAAGCCGACAATCCAGCCGATTCCCAGCTTCAGCAGAAAAATGACCGCCTCTTTTTTCTGCTGCATATTACCGCTCATCAGTGCATCCAGTGAACCGATGAATTTATCATAAAAGCCGAGCAGAAATGCAATCGTTCCTCCGGAAACTCCGGGAACACTATCTGCCAGCGCCATACAGAAGCCTCGAATAAAGTTTAATACCACTATGAAGTACCTTCCTTTCGTATCAAGGTTTATTATACTGTATATTTTGTAAAAGCCAACCGCTTTTTTATTAAATTTTCCTAAACAAAGGAAGGGAAAATATTTACCTGTGAGGAACCCTGTACGTTTTTTTACATAGTATGTCCAAAAAGGAGGTAGTTTCATGGCGGTAAGAATCTATGTGGATCAGGGGCATAACCCGGGGAATATCAATGCGGGGGCTAGTGGTAACGGGGTTGTGGAATCGGAGGTCACCTATTGGGTGGGAATCTATCTTGCAGGCTTTCTCTATGCAGATCAGCGCTTTGAAGTAAAGGTATCCAGACCGTTTCCGGATACAGTGCTTGGCTATGATCAGGCGAGCAGTCTGCGAGCAAGAGTAGATGAGGCGAATGCATGGCCGGCAGATTATTTTGTCAGTATTCATGTCAACTCCAATCCAAATCCTGCAATCAACGGCTCGGAGGTGTATGTATACCGGGAAAATTCCACTGCTTACGATCTGGGCGTCAATGTTTTGGAATCCATTGTCGATCTGGTGGGAACACGCTACAATCAGGTGCGGACCAATCCATCCCTTTATGTTCTGCGGCGTACAAGCATGCCGGCAATTCTGGTGGAGCTGGCGTATCTTTCCAATCTTCAGGATGCCGAAAAGCTGTTGAATGACCAGTATCTGTTTGCTTTTTCCATCTATATCGGAATTCTGAATTATCTGGGTTATTCCTATGATCCCTTTCCCAGACGCTGATGGAAGGAATTGAAAAAAAGAGTGCATTTCTCTTGCGTAAAAGTGGAGTTTCTGCTCACTGTGGAGTGTAAGAGGTTACAAGGTAAATAATGTAAATAAAGTAGGAAAAAGTTTTAAAAAGGTTAGTATTTGGGGAGAATTTAAGGTATAATTATGAATCGTTGAGAAGTGAGTGGTGAATGTATGGATATGAATGAATTACTGAAGGAATATAACGTAGAACTGGATGAAAAAAAGCAGGAGCTGTGTTGTGAGCTGCAGCATCCTCTTCTGATTAATGGAACAACAGGGAGTGGTAAAACATTCCTTTTATTAGCCCGTAATGCGTATCTAATGAAGGTTGAAGAGGTGGAACCGTCAGCTATTTTGAATATTGTGCATGATCCTGCCATTGCAAAGAGAATGGCGAAGGATTACCGCTATCTATACTGTGATGATGAACGGATGCCTTCCTTTGTGGATATGCACAGCTTTGCTTATCGGATTATCCGCTTCCATGATAAAATGATACAGCGGGAATCCTGTAAGGCGTATCGTGATATGGAGAAGGTGGTTCGCCGTCTGATTAAGGATATGTTTGCAATGGAGCTTACCGGTGTACAGCTGCGCCGTTTGATGCGGCAGATCAGCACCTGCCGTACTATGATGATGAGTGAGCGTGAAATTGCTTCTATCAGCTTTGAGGGAATTGATTTTCCGGCTTTTCTAAAGGCTTATGATAAATTTAAGAATGAGCGCAATATTTATGATCAGGATGATATTCTGTGTGAATGCGCCCGTATTTTAATGAGTACACCGGCCGTTTTGCAGACCTTTTCCTCCCGGTATCAGTATGTGCATATCGATGATGCACAGGAGCTCTCCTTTGTTGCCCATGTCATCATCAAGTTGCTGTTTTCGTCGAATTGTCAGATGATGATGCTGGCAGATCGTGATCAGTGTCTGGATTTTGATAAGGCGGCGTATCCGCAGGCACTGGACAGCTTTTCGGAAGCATATGTGCAGGCGCGCATTGAACAGCTGGAGGGAAACTGGCGCAATAATCAGACCATCAACGCTCTGGCAAATGAGTTTTATTATAAGAATGAGACAGCTATGAGCTGCAGCAGTGAGGAAACCTGCGAGGTGAAATTCAAGGGCTTTGCACAGCTGGAGCGGATGTATGAGTATGCGATGCGCATGGTGGTAGAGGATGAAAGTGATATTGCCTTCCTGTATCGTGACGGCGCAATGGCGATGCCTCTTGTGGAGCTGTTCATGCAGCATCAGGTGCCGTTTCACCTGCATGGAAGCGTAAAAAAGTTTTTGCAGGAGCCGGTTGTCAAGGATCTATGTAATATCATTGAGCTTCTGATCGATCCAAAGGATATGCGTGCCTTTTATGAGGTATATGAGAAGCTTGGCTTTGATATTTCAAAAAAGGTGCTGCTGGAGGTTGCGCAGCGTCTGCGGGATGATGAGCATGTGGATGTCTACCAGGCGATGATGGAAAGCAGCTATCGAGCTGCCGGAAAGAAAAAGCTGGCGGCTTCCATGGAGAATATCCGAACTGCCTCCACATTGGAAACACACACGATGATTACCTTTATTCTGGACAAGCTGGGGTATCGGGCACGTCTGCTGAAGGCGAATATCCTGATGAACGATTCCAATCTGCTGGCTCTGCGCGTGATTGCTGCTCGCTACAGTGATCCGGCACAGTTCCTGAATCGTCTGCGGGAAATGGGGGAATTCCTGTGTGAGCCAATCAGCCGTATCCAGATTCGCAGTGTAGCTTCTGCCAGAGGTATGGAATTCAGTCGTGTGGCACTGCTGGATTGTCTGGGATCGACTTTTCCAAAAGCCGGTCTGCAGGAGGAAGAGCTTCAACTGGAACGCCGTTTGTTTTTTACTGGGATCACCAGAGCCAAGCATCAGCTGGAGTTTTTTACAAGCAAGCGCTGTGATGTAACACGTCTGGAAATATCTCCATTCATATATGAGCTGCATGCGCCAAAGGAAGAAGAAGCAAAGGTGGCAGGGGAGCGACCTGTAGCACAGCCGAAAAAGCTGCGAGAGGGTGGCTTGCGTCGCGGTATGCGGATTACACATGCCACGCTTGGAGAAGGCCGCATTATGAAAATCAGCGAAGGCATGATGCAGGTACAGTTTCAAACAGAAAGCAAAACACTGAATATTCACCACTGTATCATGAATGAGCTGATTGATCTGGTATAAAAGAAGTACTGCTTAGCAGCTATGTTGAAAGCTAAAATAGGGAAGTCCTGCAAATGTCGTTGACAGTAACGCAGGTCTTCCCTTTTCTGTACTTTTTACTCCAGATATTCAGAATAAGAATGTATATGCATGTGAGGGTCCTGCTGTTTTGAACAAAGGATTCTGCATACTGTAAAGGAATGGCTGTTTAAGCTTATAAGTAGGCGGTAACATGACCTTTTTTCAGCCTCTGCAGAAGAAAGATATACACTTTCAATGTGATATTTGTTCATGATTTGAGGCATTATAAAACATTCATTTCTTACAGGCAATCATCGATTGTGAAGATGCAGAGAGCTGTTTAGTTATCGTATCCAATAGGAATATGGAAGCTATTGTCAGGAAAGGACAGCCCTTTTTAGGTCAACAGGGTGTTGTATGCAAGAGGAAGCTGACAAAAAAGGGTTGTCAGTTATTACTGAAAGTAAAAAAAACCCATTATTCATGGGGTTACCTGTTATCATGGCGCCTTAAACAGGACTTGAACCTGTGACCTGCCGGTTAACAGCCGGATGCTCTACCAACTGAGCTATTAAGGCATTTCTTAAATGCTTAATTATAATACCATAGGTGTTTTGTTTTTGCAAGCTATAAAATCAATTTTCATGCAATTAAAGTCATAAAAAAAGGATGGAAACCGAAAATGATATTTCGGTTTCCAGTAACAGGAAGTCTTAACCCTTCAAGCCTCTGGACTGACGATCCATGTCCTCAATTACAATATCATAGATTTCCCCAAGGGTAGCGCAATATTTTAGCACATCCCAAGGTGCATTTGTATGAAAATGGATTTTGATGAGCTCAGCATCTCCAACAGCAAGCAGGCAATCTCCCTGAAAATTCTCCATGAAATAATCGTGTATGGAATCCTCACATAAATCATTTCCTTCAATCAGCAGCTGTGTGTCATAACGGTATTCCAGCATATGCAAATCTCCTTTCCTAAGCATGATTATATCATATCATAATGAGATGCAAAGCTGTGTAGTTTTTATTTTGAATGCAACAGGTGCTTCAAAATTCTTGGCATTTATGTTTATAATATAATATTTAATGATAAACGATAAAAATATATTGTAAAATATTAAAACTATGCTAGAATGTAATTATGGAGGTGTTCCTATGAAATTGAAACAACCTGTAAACTGGAAGCATACGACGTTTCTCTGGATACTGAGATTCATGCTGAGTGGTGTGGCTGTATCCATTGTTTTTCAATGCCTGAAGATAATTGAACTCTTTCAAATGCCGGAACAAAGTCTGCGGTTTATTCCATGGGAGGTCAACAATGTTGTGACGCTGGCTCGTCTATTGGCAGAAAGCGGACTCTTTTCCAGCAGATTTTATGCCGTTTTTGACTCCCTGCTTGCAATTACAAATGCCAGCATATATGCTCTTTTGCTTCTGTGGGGCATACAGGCAGTAAAGGAAGCCGCAAAGACAACACCGTTTTTAACAGATATATTGAAAAAATTAAAGATCAGTATACTGCTGCTGGCAGGCTTTCGTTTCCTTTTAGTCTTCCTGGAATTTCTTCTGGCTCTGATATACCAGCCGCCAATTGATTGGTCTAGCCTATTTTTCGATGTTGTTCGTAATCTTTTTGAAAGCCTGATCATGCTGGGAGCATTATGGTGTCTGATACATGTCTGGATGTATGGGGCAGCTTTGCAGCATGAGCTTGATGAAACAATATAAGGGGTCAGGATTATGAGAAAAAATAAGAATAGACTTATGAAGATATTGCTGTACTGTCTCGTCGTATGCGGGATCATCGTAATCAGCTTAAGACTATATACGATTTATACGATCTGCATATCTCCGGACTCCTTTTTCGAGCCTAATCTGCCGCGGGAGGAACTTATTCTTGTTACTGGAAAAAGTCTAAGCAATGTGCTTATGAGCGTGGAGCTTACCTCAGATAAAGCCGCCGCCCTGCTGGAAGCTATTGTCGGTTTACTTGCAGAGATTATACAAATTGCTATTTTAGCTCTTGCCCTACGCATCTTCCAGAGAAACTCTATTCATCGACCTTTTCAGGTGAATATGATAATCTGGTTACAGGGCTTCGCTATTCTCTATTGTATTCTTCCTATTGTGCAGGGACTGTTTATCATCTGCGTTCTGGGTTTGAATCAGGCAAATTTATATCCGAGGCTCATACTGTTTCAATTCCTTGATATCGGGTTACAGGTGTTACCGGGTTTAGCGATTATTGGTATTGCAAAGGTGTTCCGGTATGGATATAGCTTACAAAATGAAGTGGATCAGATTCTCTAGGAGGTGAATTATGGCAATTATATTAAGACTCGATCGTGTCATGGCAGATCGTAAGATATCGCTGAATGAGCTGGCAGATCAGGTAGGCATCTCCAATGTTAATCTTTCAAATTTAAAGCGCGGAAAGGTAAAAGCCATACGGTTTTCAACCCTCGATAAAATATGTGAGGTACTGGATTGCCAGCCAAGTGATATTCTGGAATATCAGCGAACAGAAGAGCAATAAATACAGATATGAAAAAGGAAATCCATCATGTCACCTTCTCAGCATCTGCGAATGTATGTGAATCGCAGATACTGTACCTGATAATGTGGACTTCCCTTTTTATTATTTCGTAGGCAGTTTGTGCATATGCCTGCTTTTATCGTGAGCAAGCAACAGCAGCACCATGCTCACCTCAAACAGTGTCATGAGGATATAAGGAAATTCATTTCCTGCATTATCCGCAGGATTGATGGCAAACAGGTGGATGCAGAGATTCCATGAGAAATGATATGTCATCGAGGATAAAAGATTTCCCTCACTCCACTGAAGCAGATACTCATATACAAAGCTTTCTGCGATACAGCCGATGAAGAAGGAAAGCAGAGGGACCTCTATGCCATTTTGATAGAAATAATGATAATGCCAGAGAAACCAGATGATACCGATACTGACAGGGACATGCCATTCCTTTTCCATACGTTCTCTCAAATAAGATCGTAAGTATCCACGCCATCCGATTTCCTCTGCAAAAAATGCCCATACAATGACAATAAACTGCAGATCATAATTCAGAAAATGTCCAGATGAAGAAGAACCTGCGAACAGCCTTGCGAGCAGCATGGGGGCAAGGGAAAACACGCAGGGGAACAGGAGTGCGGTGCCAGATTTCCAGCCTTTGAAATTCTTCTTAAAAAAACTCAGGAGCTGTCTGTTCTTCGATAGAACGAGAAGAGCGGCGATACTGGGAGAGGCTGCTTCCAGTCCGTAAAACAGAAGCTGTAATACAGGAAGCCCGGTATATCGCTGACACAATACAAAAAAGAAGGGCATGAGAAAAGTCAGTAAGAGAAACATGCATATGTCGTTTGTTTTCGTCTTCATCAGCACTCAGCCCTTCATGTTCGAATATCAGTAACTATTTTTAAACAATCTGGAAAATATAAAACTTCAGATACGAGGTTTCTTCCATTGTCCATAGGATAGGATGGTCATGATTCTGCTGTGTAACGGATACCTGCTTCAGGGTGACTCCTGCTTCCTGTGCAGATTCACGCAGCATCTTTTCAAAATTTTCTATTTCCATAAAACGGGAACAGCTGCAGGTGATGAGATAGCCGCCTCTTCCCAACAGCATCATAGCCTGTTTGTTAATGCGTTTATAGCCGCTGTAAGCATGGTCTATCGTTCTTCTGGATTTTGTGAAGGCAGGGGGATCCAGCACAATAATGTCGAACTGTCCCTCTTTACAGGTATCCAGGTATTTGAACACATCCGCTTTCACAAAAGAAATCCTGTTTTCGAGATGATTCAGCTTTGCATTGGCATATGCCTGATCCAATGCAGTCTGCGATACATCGACAGCGACAACCTGACTGGCATTTCCATACGCCGCATTTAATGCAAAGCCACCGGTATGCGAAAAGCAATCCATGACACGTTTTCCATGTGCCATTTCACGAAGCAGAACACGGTTGGCTTTCTGATCCAGAAAATATCCGGTCTTCTGTCCGTTTTCAACATCCACATGAAGCTTTAATCCGTTTTCATCAATGATGGTTGTGGTTGGCAGCTTCATCTGCTTCCAGTATCCCTTTTCCAGAGGCAGACCTTCCTTGGCACGCACCCTGATATCATTGCGTTCGTAAATTCCTTTTACATCCTGTCCGTCTTCTCTTAATACTTCCAGCAGCACCTCATACAGCATATCCTTTCGCTGTTCCAGTCCATAGGAGCTGATCTGTGATACCAGAATATCATTATAGCGATCCACTGTAAGACCGGGAAGCTGATCGGCTTCTCCGAAAATCAGGCGGCAGTTGGTTATATTCTTACTTTCCAGCGTTTTGCGATACGCATACGCAAATTGGATTCTTTCTTTGAAAAATGCTCTGTCAAATGTATCTGCTGTATCCTTTGACAGTATTCTTACAGTGATATGACTGTTTCTGGACAGAAAGCCGGTTCCAAGATAGCGATCCTTGGTTGTTACGATGTCAACAAGTGCACCGTTTTCTATTTCCTCAGCAAGCTTAACAACATTATTCTTATACATCCACATCTGTCCGTTGTCCAGCCACTTTTCTCCTTCTTCGCTTATTGTAATCTTTGGATAATTTCTATTCATATAAATACCTCACTATTTCAATTCCCCTGTATTATATCATACATTCCGTTTCTGCTGTATGCTAAGCCGGCAGGTATTACCGTGTATGGTCATTTCTCTGTTTAAAAAGCCAGAGAGACATTGGAGGTTTCCGTATCATAAGATAACAGCATCCTCTTGCATGCTTTATTTGAAGGGAAAAGGATATAATCCTTGCAATTGAAAGGTAAAAACATTTAATCATGCTCGTTATGGATATAGCCATTTTTTATATAACGATCCTTGTTCTGCTTTTTGCAATACACAAAATAACTGCTTACAATGAAAAATATCTGCGCAAGGGTCATTGCAATACCGGTTCTTAAAATGTTGGATGGATGAAACATACTGCATAGTACAATACCGGTCACAAGCAGCCCCACGTATGCAACATAATCCTTTAAGACAATCTTTCTTTTCATGAGCAAATAGTAGAAAAGACATATGATAAATAAATCCATCAGACCGAATGAAGCTTTTACATCATACAGCAGCATATATATTTGTGAACATATTAAAATCACAGCGCATATAAATTTTTGATAGACATTTTTCATGCACAACTCCCTCGCTTTTCACTCATTCATATCGTATTCAAATAATTATAAGGATACTTCTTTGTGTATCTTTATTATAGCATAGCTATGATAAGGTATAGAAGGCAAATAAGCTTCACTTTTATTATTTGATTGAGATAGATAATTCATGACAGCTTAAAGGTATTATTAACGCTTAGAAAAATATGCAAATTTATGCGTGATATAGGGTACATTGATGACGCTGTCAATAGAGATGCTTAAATCAAGTTTTATAACGCTTAATCGAACGAAAGAAAGGTTAAATTTATGGGCTTGGTAAACACACTTTCAGGACTTCTGACTAAAAATAAAAATACTGAAATTTCAAAACAATCGTCAAAAACTCGTCAATCGTGTTATAAGCACTAAAAAAGCCCTTGTTTAGGGCTTTATCTGTCTATTGGTGACGCGTACGGGATTCGAACCCGTGAATGCTTGCGTGAAAGGCAAGTGAGTTAACCGTTTCTCCAACGCGCCATCATTTAATCGCGAATGCCAGTTAATAATACCACAAGAAGAATTAGTACGCAAGACTTTTTTTGAAAAAAACAAAAAAATTGAATGCTTACATAAAAAGCAGAATACCGTAGAAACTAATCAGATAAGGAGTAAGATTTATAAAGAAATAAAGCTTTTCAATATACCAGTATAACGCGTATAATATATGCGGTTAGATAAATGAGGTAGGAAGATGAAAAAGATATTATTTTTAACAACCGGTGGAACCATCGCATCCAGTTCCAGTGAAGAAGGTCTGGTGCCATCCCTGACAAGCGAGGAAATTTTGCATTATCTCGGTGAGCATCATGGTGATATTGAAATAACCTGTGAGGATTTGCTGCGGCTGGACTCCAGTAACATGCAGCCGGAGGAATGGCAGCTGATTGCAAGGCGCATTGCAGAGGCGAAAAGCGGGTATGACGGTATTGTTCTGAGCCATGGTACAGATACGATGGCGTATACAGCCGGGGCGCTTTCCTTTATGCTGCGCAATCTGGACATCCCCCTGATCATGACAGGAAGTCAGCTGCCGCTGCTTCATCCGCTGAGTGACGGTGTGGAAAATATTCGTGTGGCATTTACCGCTGTATGTGAGGATATTCAAGGTGTGTATGTATGCTTTAACAGAAAAATTATGCTGGCAACACGTGTTGTTAAGGTTCGTACGATGAATTTCGACGCCTTTGAGAGTGTAAACATAGAGCCGTGCGGACGGGTGGATGCCAGAGGTCTGCGTATAAACAGGCAGCTGCTGATTCATCCAACGAATGCGTTTGCTTTAGAGGATGAGCTGTGTAAGGAGGTCGTGCTGATCAAGCTGATACCGGGCATGAACCCGCTGCTGTTCGACAAGCTGGCGGAAATGGATATCCGCGGTATCGTCATCGAAGCCTTTGGTGCCGGTGGAATCAATTTTGTGCGTCGTGATTTGATCAGCAAGCTGGAAGAAATCGTCGCCCGCGGAATCAGTGTGGTCGTATGCAGTCAGTGTCTTTACGAATACAGTGACTTCTCTATCTATCAGACCGGTCAGAAGGTATTGCAGCACGGCGTGATTCAGGGCTATGATATGACAAGCGAGGCCTGTGTTACCAAGCTGATGTGGGCATTGGGAAAAAGTACGGATACAAAGGAAGTAAAGCGGATATTTGAAACCAATTATGTCAATGAGATAACATTGCCATAGGCCTGTGTGCTGTTTTGCTTAAGGATTCATGTTAAACAGAAGCTGTTATCAATCGATGACCCGTAGCTGGTTGAAGGCTTCTGTTTTCTTATGTCTGGCAAACAACATGAAAGCAGAGGCCGGCCTTTTATATTGCTTCTTTCTGTTTGATAAAAGGATGGCTGTCGCAGGGGAGTATGAGCTGAATTTCCCTTATTTTATCGGTTTTCAGCTATAGTAAGCTAAAATATAAGGATTGGTATCATTTAGTATTGAAAAACATATAAACTGGTACAATATATTAGTTGACAATTCATTGACAGAATGCTACGATATGCTTGGTGATAATGATGATAGAGAAAAGAAAAGCACCGGCGTTTCATTGCCCCCGCTGGGAAGAACTGCCGGATATGGATTTATATATGGATCAGGTCGTAACCCTGTTAAATGAATATCTGAAGCCGTTTCATGCGAAGGATCAGGAAAAGATGGTAACCTCCACCATGATCAATAATTATGTGAAGCACGGAATCGTTTCCCCGCCCGTCAAAAAGAAATATACGAAGAACCACGTTGCCTATCTGATGGTGGTCTGTATCTTAAAGATGGTGTATCGCATGGATGAAATCAGCAAGCTGATTCGTGTGCAGATTTACAAATATCCCATTGATCAGGCATATAACTATTTCTGTGCTGAGCTGGAATGCTGTCTGAAATGCATTTTCGCCCATAAAAAAGTGCATCATGCGCCAAGTGATGATGAGGGAAGTCTTGTGGTCGACCTGATCCGTAATACCGTGCAGGCTGTGGCTTACACGATTTATGTACGGCACGAGCTGGAGCATCCCCAGATTATGATACAGGAGGAATCCGATACATAGGCGGCTTTCACAGTAATATGTGGAAGCTTTTTTCTTTTTTGTTTATTTCCTTCCATCAGCCGCATATAGTATAGCAAGAGGGATACCAAATGAACGAACTGCTTGTGATTGCCTGGCTGCTGCTTCCTGCTTCCGCTTTGCTGATACAATATTATCTGATACAAAAACGACAGAATTTGCTGTGGATCCTGCCGCTTTTGAGTCTGGCCGTCACCTTTTTTATCGGACTGGCGGCTGTATTGTATGCTTTTTTCCTGATTATATTTACAAAGGTTCTGATGGCAGAAGATCCGCATCAAAGCTGATGACCTCACTCGTTTTCATATCGAGAATATATTCATGGGAAACGATCCAGCGCCGGTTTTTATAATCCCGTGTCCGCAGATACAGAAAATCCGCATAAAAACGAAGATTGAAACCGATCTGATCCTGTGAATCCCCGTGCTCTATACGTACGAAGGAAGGCAGATTGATTAAAAACAGATTGCGTCTTGCCAGAACCTCGCATAGGGCGAAGCTGTTGTGCAGATGTCCGCTGATGAAAATGATATGCGGATGTACATCCTTCAGCATGTCCACCTGCAGGTGCTGCTGCGTACCGGTATGATCTTCACTCATAACATGGGTATCCTGCAGCGGCTGGTGTGCGATGATGCATACCGGCTTGTTTTTATCATCCTGCTTTAATCCGTTTAACAGCCAGTCCACCTGCTTTTTGGTGAGAATCATATCGTTCTTGCTTGGCCGCTCACTATTCAAAATATAAAAATGGATGCCTTCTACAAACCGGTCAAAATAAATACTTTCCGCATGTCGTGGCAGCAGCTTCCGGTATTCCGGATGAATGCGGTTTTGTGTGCGTGAAAACAGATTATAGAGATCGTGGTTACCCAATGCAGGCAGAATATGAATCGGGAATTCCTGCAGCTGCGTAAGCACCTGTTTCATCTGAAACGGATAGCCGTTATTTGTCAGATCACCGCAAATTGCCACATGGCGAACCTTGCGCTTCCATATATCCTCCAATGCGGCTTCCAGCTTCGCATTCTGTCTGGGGAAAGCGATGTGCAAATCTGACAGCAGCTCCATTTGCAGATAGCTTTTTTCGTTGCAGATCCGATTGGCAAAGGCCGTTCTTTTTTTATCCATAGCAAATCTCCTCCTGCTGTATATTGTGGACAGAAAACGCTCTTCTATAACGCATAGAGAAAAAGAATTACAGCTGTTGAACAGCTTTTCCACCGCTGAAAAATTACAATTTCTGTTTATATCTTTTTTCGCTTGTGATACTATAATACTGAACGAAAAAGAAAGTTGAGGTATGCGAAGATGGATTATGCAAAAGAAGCGCTGCGTCTGCATGCAGAGTGGAAAGGAAAGCTGGATGTCAATCCCAAAATGGAAATCAACACCAAGGATGATCTGAGTCTGGCGTATACACCGGGAGTTGCTGCTCCCTGTCTGGAAATCGAAAAGGACATCAACAAAAGCTATGAGCTGACCGGACGTGGAAATCTGGTAGCGGTTGTAACTGACGGGACGGCGGTTCTCGGCTTGGGAGATATCGGACCGGAGGCAGGGATGCCGGTCATGGAGGGGAAATGTGTTCTGTTTAAGGAGTTTGGCGGTGTGAACGCAATCCCTTTATGCATTAAAAGCAAGGATGTGGATGAAATCGTACATACAATTGCCCTTTTATCCGGCAGCTTTGGCGGCATCAATCTGGAAGATATCGCAGCACCGCGCTGTTTTGAAATCGAGGCGAAGCTGAAGAAGCTGTGTGATATTCCGGTATTCCATGATGATCAGCATGGAACTGCCATCGTTACCGCAGCTGCTTTGTTAAATGCGGTAAAGCTGACAGGCAAAAACATGGGGGATCTGCGCATCGTCATTAACGGTGCAGGCTCTGCAGGTATTGCGATTGCCCGCTTGCTGCTGAAAATGAATTTCGGTGATGTTATCCTGTGCGATTCCAAGGGGAGTGTATATAAGGGAAGAGAAGGCATGAATGCCGGCAAGAAGGAGATTGCTGAGCTGACGAACAAGGGACTGTTGAAGGGAAGTCTTGCGGATGCCATGAAGGGAAGCGATATCTTCATCGGGGTATCCGCTCCGGATGTGGTCAGTGAGGCTATGGTAGCCAGCATGAATGAAAAATCCATCGTCCTGCCAATGGCAAATCCAGTGCCGGAAATCATGCCGGACAAGGCTAAGCATGCCGGTGCCTTCGTGGTAGGAACCGGGCGCAGTGATTTTGCTAATCAGATCAACAATGTTCTGGCATTCCCTGGTATCTTCCGTGGTGCCCTGGATGTTCACGCAAGCGATATCAATGAGGAAATGAAGGTTGCCGCTGCATATGCGATTGCTTCCTTGGTACGTGATGAAGAGCTGAGCGTAGATTATATTATCCCAAGTGCTTTGAATAAAGAGGTGGGTGCTGTTGTAGCAGAAGCTGTTGCACAGGCGGCAAGGGAAAGCGGTGTAGCGCGCATATAATTGAATAGAGAATACGGTGACCAGTATGAAGTATAGAAATCGCCGTATTTTTTTTGGTAAGCAGGTGGAGGGAGCGTGCCGTCCGACGGATATGGGAGAATAAGCCTTCATCTGTAAAGCTCAGCCTGCGTTTTCTATTTCTATCATAAAAAAAGAGCTCCTATCAACCTGATGCGGAGTTCTTTTTCTATCTGTATGTTATGTAAAAAATATTATAGGAAATCGTGCCGATTTCCTATAATGGGTTAGAGCTGCGCTACTATGTTAAATCGTCCCGATTCCCATAATAGCATTATCACCCTATATAGTAGAATTGAAATATTTCATATTTCATTCTCCGGGTGTCATAAATCTCTAACCCATTATACCATGTTTTCTGCTATGACGTAGGCATCAAATTCTTCCGCACTCAAAAAGCCGAGTGCCACACAGGCTTCTTTTAAGGATATCCCATCCTGATAGGCTTTTTTTGCTGTTTTTGCGGCATTTTCATAGCCGATATGCGGATTCAGAGCAGTAACGAGCATCAGTGAATGCTGCAGATATTCCGCCATTTTTTCTTCGTTTGCCCGGATACCCTCTACACAGTGGATGCGGAAGCTGCGCAGACCGTCACTGAGCAGGGTGACGGATTGCAGGAAGTTATAAATAATCACCGGCATGAAGACATTCAGCTCAAAATTACCCTGACTGGCCGCAAAGCCGATGGCCGCATCATTTCCCATGACCTGTACGGCTACCATGGTCATCGCTTCACATTGTGTCGGATTCACCTTTCCCGGCATAATGCTGCTTCCTGGCTCATTTTCCGGTATCCGAATTTCCTGCAAACCACAACGCGGCCCGCTTGCCAGCCAGCGTACATCATTTGCCATCTTCATACAGTTTGCCGCCAGTGCCTTCAGCGCACCATGGGCAAAGCAGATATCATCCTTCGCAGACAGAGCGTGGAATTTGTTCGGGTCGCTGATAAATTGAGTAGCCAGCTGATCGCTCAGCCTTTCACAGACGAGATCGCCGAATCCCTGCGGGGTATTCAGTCCGGTACCGACTGCCGTCCCTCCAATGGCAAGCTTACGCAGGGAATCGATTGCCTTCTGCAGCATATCGATATTGTTCTCCAGCATGCCTCTCCATCCGCTGATTTCCTGTGAAAAGCGCAGTGGTGTCGCATCCTGCAGGTGTGTACGTCCGATTTTGATGATATGCTGATTCTCTTTTTCCAGACGCTTTAAAGCATGAATCATTTCCTCCAGCTGGGGCATCAGCTGTTTACGTAGTGCTTCAATCGCTGCGATATGCATAGCAGTAGGGAACGTGTCATTGGAACTTTGTCCCTTATTCACATCGTCATTTGGATGCAGCAGCTGTTCCCTTGCAATTTCATTTCCGCGATTGGCAATGACCTCATTCACATTCATATTGCTCTGTGTTCCGCTTCCTGTCTGCCAGACAGAAAGTGGGAAGTGAGCATCCAGTCTGCCGCATAAAATCTCATCACAGGCAGTGGCAATCGCATCCAGCTTACGCTCCTCCATACGGCCAAGCTCATAGTTGACCTTTGCGCAGGCCAGCTTCAGATGTGCAAAGGCACATATCATGCTCAGAGGGATTTTCTCATCCCCGATTTTGAAATTCTCATAGCTGCGCTGTGTCTGGGCTCCCCAGTATTTATCTTCCTCCACAGCGATTTCACCCATGGAATCATGTTCCATTCGTGTTTTCATAAGACGCACTCTCCTTTTTATCTCTACACTGATTTTATCATGTTCCGGTATGAAAAAAAAGAGCCGGACAGGAAAGAGCGGCTCAGAAAGCTATGCACAAAAGTAAAAGACAGAGAAGCAGAAGTCCCGAAATACTGGTACCGATGATGCCCAGCACCAGACCGGCGATCGCTCTGCCTGCCGGACGTAGCACTCTGGCTCTGGCTCCCATGACAATAGCCAGAATTCCGCAAGCCAGAGAAACAAGCACAATCAGCATTCCCGGCAGCCACCGGAAAAAGGAAAACAGGATAGCAGGCACACAGAATGATACAGAAACAATGCCGAGAACCATGGATGCAATCGCTGTACGGATTGTCGCGCTGTTCATATCAAATCCATCCTTTCAATATAAAACGGGCCGTAGCCCGTTTAACCGCCAATCTGATAATCGTCATCCAGTACCTTGATTTGACTGTCACCGATAATGAAATAATGCGGATAATGATACAGCAGATTCTTATTCACAAAGGAAATGCTGCCCAGCAGAATATCCACAGCCTCAATGGATGTACGTGTCATAAGATCGGAAATAAAATTGAAATCTGTTTTCATGTCCTTGTAATGTGCATCGGAGAATGTGTAGATGGTGTTTTCCGGAATAAAGCCGGTTGCTCTACTCAGCGGTTTCACAATATTTCTTGCATAAGCCGGAGCACTGATTTCATAGCCGTTCATACTCAATGGGGTACCATATTCCACGATAGCCTTTAGAATACGCGCATTACCAATCACCTTTTCCAGAGAATCATCCTTGACATTGATGACAAATTTACGACCTTCGGCAAACTGATTGATATGATATTCGTTCTGAAAGAACAGATACATGTGATGATTCAGTGTCTTTGCGACATCCTCTCTCACCGGCTCATATCCAACCCAGCCTCCAAAATCATTTACATCTGCAATTTCGATTCCATACATAACCTGTTTCATATGAATTCTCCTCTCGTGTGTAGTTCTTATCTATATTATATACTGAAATGAATGTAAAAAACAGATTTTACGTACAAATTCTCCATGCTTTTCCTTATACAGAAGTGTTTACAGTCGCAAAGGTATGCCATCATATGCGAATTCCTTCGAAAAATACGGACTGCGTGGCATACAAAGCAGTATCCTACAGATACCCGGAAGTGGTCTTCCCAAACTGAATGTAACAGGTAGTAAATATTCCGCTAATAGTGCTCTCTGATTTTTTTACAAATTTCTATTATTTCCTATCCACATATGATAAAATTATACAAAGTAATACCAGTGCTTTTACAGAGTCTGCGTGCTGTATGCACAAGCGATAGCATAGGCTTTTGATAGAGAGAGAGGATATCGGGGATGAGTAGAAAACGGATTTGTGAGGATTGCGGAAATAAGTGCAATGATGAATATTGTCCGATTTGCGGAAGGAAAACAAAGGTATACAACGAAGCTTCCCGTCAGGAGGATACGCTGTATGATGCCGCAAAGTATCGTACCACGGCTGATACGAAAAAAGCGGAGAGTGGCGTGTTTGAAGAAAAGAAGGAGCGCATCGATGACAGTGAGCGTGTAAGGGAGCACCGCTATAATCATCCCAATGCGAAGAATTTGCGCCTGCGCATGGAAAAGGGCGGACATCCGTATTATGAGCATATCAAGGGAGGGGGGGCGCAGAAAAATATCCGTTTGGTTCAGCTGTTCAGCCTGCTGCTGATTATCGGTATCGTGGTTGCGGTTGCTGTGGTCGCTATGACCTCCTTTCGCGATGAGCCTTCGGCATTCACAGACAATGAGGACATTGGTGACAGCTTTGTGAGTGGAAATATTTCCAAGCATGAGGTGGAAGAGAAGGTTTCCCTGACCTGTATGGTAAAGGATTATGAATATGCCGAAGGTGTCCAGACGGTCATTGTGGAAAATAACAGTCCGTATTTTGTGAAAACGGATTTGATAAAGAACGGGGAACCGGTGGGATATTTGAATCTGCCTTCCCATTCAAAAACGGAGAATCTGATTTATGATGAAAATCTGTCCTCCTGTGAGAATAAAATCTACGGGGTGTATGAAATGGATATCGAAAAGCCGCAGGTAGCCTACACATTTACGGATACGTATGTGGAAGACTATACGCTGCAGGCAAGGATAGATGTAAAGGAAGCCATTGATGAAAAGCAGCTTGCCGTTCTCATGCGTTATCTGTATGCACAGGCCAGTGAATCCTTTCTGTATGAGCTGTATGAGGTGAACATCTATCAGGGCAATCGATACCTGTTCGATTCCTATTTTGACTTTACACGAGGAACCATCAAATTCAATTCCGTGGAGGCATCTTTTACTATGGAGGACATCGTTATCGAAAATTAGGACTTTTTCTAATAATGAAAACGTGGTAAGATAGTAAGGAATATGAAGGAGAAATAGGTTATGAAACATACAGTGCGTTTACAGGAAGAGATTTCAAAACATGTGTCCGCAAGAAAACATATTACAACACAGATCGAATACTTCTGCGACAGCGAAGAGGATACGAAGCATCTGACACAGAATATCACAGAGGTGCTGACAAAGCATCTTGGTGACAGCAGACTTGCCAAAATCACCTACGACTATCATCCGGCTGAGAAAAAAGTGGAAGTTGTGATTATCGAACACCAGTAAGAAGCTTTGCGATGTCTTGATGGCATCGTTTTTTTCTTTTCCTGGTGAATGCCATGGAAAGAAAAGGATCAAAAAAGCATTTCTTATGCACATTCCTACACGCAGTGGGATTCAAGCGAAAAGGAAGAGTGAATTCTATGAGGAAGAAGATTATCCGCTCCTTCATTTTATTGCGGCTTTACGGATTTTCCATTACCATATAGCATCCTTATACGAATTGTGCACCTGTTATCAATGATACACAATGTGCAATCGATGTTCCCTTATAAGCAGGTGGTTATATTGCTGAAATCGGTTGAAAGGAAGAATCCGGATAGGATGAAAAAAGTCGGTAAACTATACTGTTCCTTCATATCGGGGATGTATAGCCTATTAGCTATAAAAAAGAAGCTGTCATACAATTGAGAACCGATTTGATCTCTCCTGTAATCCAGCTTTCATGCTGTCGTATATTCCCAACACGGATAAGAAGCAGGAAGGAAAAGAGGCTGTTTCTCTTTTTATACTTTCTGCTTTTTATTACTGTTATTTTTGATAGACGTGCTCAATTTCTGCGACATACATGGTATGATAATCCTTCTGCGGATAATTCTTTTCAATCAAGGCGGCATCCAGGAAGCAGTCCTCCCGCATTTCCTGCGCATACAGCTTGCGGCATACAAGCACCGTGTTTGCTTCTGTGAAATAAGGTGCATCGTTTATGAATGCGGTATGCAGACCGGCTTTTTCTATCTTTTGCTCATCTCTGCCACTGACCGTGCCAAGATAGGAAAGTGTTTTGCGGTATTCCTCATCGTAAAAGGAAAGGGTAAAGCAGTCTTTCTGATCAATAAATTCCTTGGTATAGCGCTGCGGACGCAGAAATACGAAAGCAACCTTCTTGTTCCATAAAATTCCCATGCCTCCCCAGGAGGCTGTCATCGTATTGACAACACCGTCCCTTTCGGCACTGACCAGCATCCATTCCTTTCCGATCATCGTAAACGCATCACTGTGCAGCTGACTTGTCTGTATCTCTTTAAGCTCCATAATATCAGATCCTTTCTTTTCCATTATTATAGTGTATGCAGATTCCGTTTACAAGTTGAATATAGCGGGGAATCACTTGCAAAGCTGCGCTGTGTGCATTATGATAGCCTTATGAAAAGAGGGAATCTGTTTATGAACATAAGCTATATTACACACAGCTGCTTTCTGGTGGAGCTGGATAGCTGTTATCTGCTGTTTGACTATTACAGGGGCACGCTGCCGAGGATGAAAGAGGACAAGCCCCTGTATGTGTTTGCCAGTCATGCGCATGCCGATCACTACAGCACCAGGATTTTTAAGCTGAAGCACCCGTCTATTACATGGATTTTATCCAGTGATATCGCAGCTGCGCATCCCCATATACAGGTGGAAGCAGGGAAGTGCTATACAGTGAATGATCTGCAGGTGCGCACGCTTGCTTCTACGGATGAGGGTGTTGCCTTTCTGGTGACAGCTGAGGACAATTGCATCTATCACGCCGGTGATCTCAACTGGTGGGACTGGGGCGATGAAAATACGCCGCAGGAACATGCAGAGATGAAGGAGCGCTATTTCCGGGAGCTGCAAAGCATCAAAGGGATGCATTTTGACGTTGCCTTCCTACCGGTGGATCCCAGATTGAAGGAGCGTGCGCTGAAAGGAGCCCGGGCTTTTCTTCAATATGCCTCCTGCGATCTTCTGGTACCGATGCATTTTTGGAAGGATACTGCCGTCTTTACATGGCTGCGGCATTCAGAAATCCAGAACATAGAAGCCATGCAGCTCTGGCTGGGATTCCAGGAACTGGAAACGTTTACAAAAGTATAAGGTTTCTTCACCTTCCTGTGGAAGTTTTTTCTGAAGTATGCTACTATTGTACTATATAAACAATAGAAAAGGGAGTATGGATAATGGAAACAAAAGAAATCATCAAACATGCCTTAAAGGATTATCAGAATATTACCGGACTGCGCAGCTATGTGGTATATGACAATACGGTAATTCAGAGTGCTTCGGAGAAAAATTATTTCTGCAAGTGTTTGAAATCCAGCAGTAAGGCTTTGAAAAAGTGTGAGGAATGTACAGAGGAAACATATGAGAATGCGAGAAAAATCGATCATGAATGTGTGTATTCCTGTCATGCAGGTCTCATCAAATGGGCGGTACCGGTACAGCGTGGAGATTTCCACTGTGTTATCGTCAGTGAAGGTGTTCTCGCCATGAAACAGATGGAGGATGCTGATAAATGGGCAAAATATCTAAGCAGGGAGTATCAGCTGGATGAGAGTATGCTGCTGAAGAATTTTAAGGTCATTCAGACGATGGATGAGGATCAGATGAATGCTTCGATTGAGCTGTTAAAGGATTTGTTGTCCTATCACTTTGCCATGGCGGAAAAGCAGGCGTAGCGTTTCATTTTCATACAATGGAAGCGTGTATGTTCAGTCAGGGAATCGCTGAAGGGATAAACATACATGCAAAAGGGATCGATACCGTTTTCGATGATATCGATTCCTTTTTTGACTTTATGAGATGTATCCTGTCCATTTCCGGATAAGAAATTACGCATCCTTCAAGCTTGGCTGTTTTATTGCTTCGTGTCAATAGCTCTATGGAATATACGGAAAATATGGCATAAGAAATCATTTTGATATGAATCGCAGGATTCCCGAGACATATGAATGGCGAAAAGAAAGTGTATCCTTTATAATAAAGACAGCTACAATAATAGAGAAGAGGGTGATTTTATGACAATTACAAATCCATATATACTGGCAGCGATTGGAACCGGGTTCACATTTTTGATGACTGCCCTGGGCGCTGCGACAATCTTTTTGATCCGCAAGGAGATGAAGCAGGGAATGCAGTCTGCCTTTCTCGGCTTTGCGGCAGGTGTGATGATTGCGGCTTCTGTCTGGAGTCTTTTGATTCCCAGCATGGAACAGGCAAAGGAGCTGGGAATGCCGGAATGGCTTCCGGCAGGCGGCGGCTTTGTGTTAGGCGGTCTGTTTCTGCTGGCACTGGATAAGGCGCTGCCGCATCTGCATCCGGGAAGCGATGAACCCGAGGGACCGAAAAGCTCCCTGAAGAGGACGACGATGCTGGTATTTGCCGTTACGCTGCATAACATTCCCGAGGGCATGGCAGTCGGTCTGTCCTTTGCCTTATCCACATCGGCGGGGGCCTCTACAACACTGGCTGCCGCTATCGCATTGGCGATCGGAATCGGCCTGCAGAATTTTCCGGAGGGTGCCGCCATCTCCTTACCGCTGTACAAGGAGGGCTGCTCGCGTGCGAAAGCATTTCTTTACGGCGCATTGAGCGGTATCGTGGAGCCGATTGCAGGAATCGCCACGGTTGCTATCGTCGGCGGGGCCACCATCGCCATGCCATGGCTGCTGTCCTTTGCGGCAGGGGCAATGATTTATGTGGTGGTGGAGGAGCTGATTCCGGAAGCAAATCTGGATGCGCACTCCCATGCCGGGACCTACGGTGTCATGATCGGGTTTCTGATTATGATGATCATGGATGTTGCCTTGGGATAAAACGATTTCTAAATTATCGTAGGGTCCTGAAAAAAAAACAGCAAAAACGGGTCGCACTGACCCGTTTTTCTTTGTACTGTATCAGATATTTCTTGCAAGCTCGTAGGCATCCCAGATCGCATACATGATATTATGTACCCGGTTGGAATCTCCGATATTGTATACCGGGATATCCATATCCTTCAGTTCCTCATAAATCCTGTTGTTTGCGATATAGCCGATAGAGGTGATGATGCCGTCCGCAGGCAGCAGCTTTTCACCCTGCGGTGTAGAAATGACAACACCCTCATCGCTAGATTTCACTACGCTGGATTTGGTGTGCACATCGATCCTGTGGTAGGTAATCAGATCCTCCAGCATGAAATGATTCATATGCGGCAGAGCACCGGCTCCTCCCAGAATTTCATCCGCTATTTCCACAACTGTGACATGGCTGCCCTGCTGTGTCAGCCAGATTCCTGTTTCACAGCCGACAAGTCCGCCGCCGATGATGACAACATTGCCACTGATGTTTTTCTGTCCCAGCAGCACCTCGTCCGCGCTCGCAACTGGCAGAGGTCCTTCAACCTCCATATGTCTCGGTGTTGAACCGCTGGCACATACGATGACATCCGCATGATAGCTGTCGATTGTATCCGGAGTAACCTCATGATGATAGCGGACATCAACCTTCAGCAGCTCCAGCTGACGCTTGTAATAGGAAATCAGCTTGCGGTCATAGCGTTTAAAATGCGGAACACCGCCGGGAATCAGGTTACCTCCCAGCTGATCGCTTTTTTCACACAGAATGACAGAATGACCTCTGAGTGCACACACCCGTGCTGTTTCCAGTCCTGCAACACCGCCGCCGATAACGAGTACGGTTTTCTTTGTACAGGCTGCAGTAATGCCGTAAATTTCCTCACGTCCGCACGCCGGATTTACTGCACAGCAAATCGGACCATTGGCAATTCTTCCCAGACAGCCCTCATGACAGCCCAGACATGGCCGGATTTCATCCGTTCTTCCCGTTCTGACCTTTTCTGCGAACTCCGCATCCGCCAGCAGCGGACGTCCGTAGCTGATAATATCACAGCAATCCTTCAATGCCTCCACTGCCATATCCGGATCATCCATCCGCCCGGCTAAGATAATCGGTACGTCGACCTCTTTTTTCAGAATTCTTCCGAATTCGCGGTACATGCCGTCTTCAAAATACATCGGCGGGTGATTCCAGTACCAGGAATCATAGGTTCCAGCATCCACATTCAATGCATCATAGCCGGCATTAACCAGGATCTTCGCAGCTGCAATGCCTTCCTCGATATCCTTTCCGACCTCCGTGTATTCCTCCTGCGGCAGACCTCCCTGCCGAAGACCCTTCATACAGCTCTTCAGACTGTAGCGCAGCGATACAGGAAAGTCAGGTCCGCAGACCTTTTTGATTCCCCTGACAATCTCTGTGGCAACACGCAGACGGTTTTCCAGAGAGCCGCCGAATTCATCACTGCGTTTATTAAACAAAGCAATGGCGAACTGATCCAGCAGGTAGCCTTCATGCACCGCATGGATTTCCACACCGTCAAAGCCTGCCTTTTTCGCAATCGCCGCAGATTCGATGAAGCGCCTGATCAGATTCATGATTTCCTCTTTGGTCATTTCACGATGTGTGATACGCGGATCAAAGCGGTTGGTGTTTTCACTTGGAGCGATATGCTTTGCCGTAAAGCCGGGCAGGGCACTGCGTCCCAGACCGCCGGTCAGCTGTAGAAAAATCTTGGAGCCGTATGCATGAATGCGGTCATTCATGCTATAGGTACTGTGAATGAAAGCAAGCGGATTGCTTGTCGGGCATGGCAGACCGTTTGCGGGGATGCCCTCGATACTCATATCGACGGAGCAGATACCCGTGATGATCAAACCAACGTTGTTTTTTGCGCGCTCTACGTAATAATCCTGCAGGCGCTGGTTGAAGCCGCCGAAGGAATCCGCATACCCGACAGGCCCCATGGGTGCCATGGAAATCCTGTTTTTCAATGTACAGGAGCCAATGCCTGTTGGTTGAAACAACTCTCGATGATGTGTCATAAAGTCCTCCTTACCGAATACGTTCGGTCAATATCTAGTTTCATTCTAACAGGCAATGTAAGCGTTGTCAACACTTACCGAATACATTCGCTGAAAGGATTTGTATGTCTGTGTCAGGTATGATATAATCAACTGGAAATCGGGTGAAGAGGATACCGGAGAAAGCTTTTGAGGCGAATCGTCGTTACGGCATTTTCAGAATCTTGCTTTACCCACAGGAGGTCAGTTGGATGGAAAAAAAACAAACGCGGAAGGAACAGGCATTGCAGACGCGCTCCAATATACTTACTGTATGCACCGGACTGCTGCGTGAGCATACCTTTGATGAGCTTAGCATATCCATGATCTGCAGAGAAGCGGACATATCCGTGGGTGCCTTCTATCATCATTTTAAAACGAAATCCGACATCATTGTGGAGCTGTACCGCGATGTGGATGATGTCTTCGTGAACGATATTCTGCCTGTCTGCAGGCAGCTGCCGCCGCTGGAAGCGATTTTGCAGTATCTGTGTGAGCAATGCGGCTATGCGGAAACGATGGGGATTGACAGTATCAAAAATGTGTACAAGGCGCAAATCGACAATGGAAATACCTTTTTTGCGTCCAATGCACGCGGTCTGCCCGACGGTCTGCGCTGTCTTTTGCAGCGTGCGGTGAGGGAGTGCTGTCTGAAAACGGATACGGATATCGAAAAGCTTTTGGAGGAGCTGCTGATTATGAGCAGGGGGGTAATCTATTACTGGTGTATCCGAAACGGAGAAATCAATGTACGGGACTATATCTATCATATGGCAGAGGGATATTTGCAGGCATATCTTGCGAATCCGTCCATTTCTTTGTGATTATCATACAAAACAGGTATACATACGATGCGGATAGCACGAAATTCACAGAAAAATGAATAAAAAGTACAGAAATTTGAAAAAACTGTACTTTTTTTAAATTCTTCACGTATTCCTTAGTGATTTGTGTTAAAATATTGATAAATGATAAACGCTTACATATTTGTGTGAAGGAGGCAATTTATGACGTTCATGAGACAGGAACTGATTCAGGATATACGAAATGCAGCGGGATGCAAGCCAACTGCCGGGACACTTTACAAGGCAATCAACCGTGCGGTGCGCAAGCAGATGGCAAAGCTGGAGCCTGTTGTATCAAAGCGGAAGCTGTACTATATCTCCGCAGAGTTTTTGCTGGGAAAAATGCTGACAAGCAATCTGATTCATCTGCATGCTCTGGAGGATGTAAAGACTCTTGTCGGGGAATATGGCTGTACATGGAAGGAAATACAGGATATTGAGCAGGAGCCAAGTCTTGGTAACGGCGGTCTGGGAAGACTGGCCGCATGCTTTCTGGATTCCATTGCAGAGCTGAATCTGTGCGGGGACGGGATCGGTCTGTATTATCACTTCGGCCTGTTTGAACAGCGCTTTCTAAATCATAAGCAGACAGAGCTGCCAAACGCATGGATCGACACGGTCAGCTGGTTTGAAAGGGTGCCGGTTGATTTTCAGGTTAAGCTTCCATGCTGTACCCTGCAGCCCGTGCGCTATGATATGGATGTTATCGGCTTTGACGGGAAAAAGAACCGTCTGCATCTGTTTGATGTGGAAAGTGTTGAGGAGGGCATCGTTAAAGAGGGCATTCAGTTCGATAAAACAGATATCCGACGGAATCTGACGCTGTTTCTGTATCCGGATGACAGTGATGAGCAGGGCAGACTGCTTCGCATTTACCAGCAGTATTTCATGGTAGCCTGCGGTGCGCATATGATTCTGGAGGAACAGAAGCAGTTGGGGCATGATCTGCACAGACTGTATGAGCATGCCGTGATTCAAATCAATGATACCCATCCATCTCTGATCATACCGGAACTGATATATCAGCTGATGCAGGAGGGAATCCGTATGAAGGAGGCGGTGCGCATTGTTGAAAAAACGTGTGCATACACCAATCATACGATTCTGGCGGAGGCTCTGGAAACCTGGCCGATGTCCTATCTGGAAACCGTAGTTCCGCATTTGTGCGGCATTCTGCAGGCACTGGATACCGCAGCAGATCAGCGCTGCAGTGCAGCTGGTGTGGCATTGATCGATGCGGACAATCGCATGCATATGGCACATATGGATATTCATTTTGGAAAAAGCGTCAACGGGGTTGCGGCTTTGCACACAGAGATACTGAAGCAAAGCGAGCTGCATGCCTTTTATGAGCTGTATCCTAAAAAATTTAACAATAAAACCAATGGTATCACCTTTACACGCTGGCTGCATGCCTGCAATACACAGCTGTATACGTATCTGATGGAGCTGCTGCATATGGATTCCTGGCAGGATGAGCGCCTTGCAGAGCTGCATGCCTATGCACAGGATGCGGACGTCATTGCACATCTGCAGGACATTAAGCAGGAAAAGAAACGGGAATGGTGTACACATATCCGCAACAAGCAGAGGGTGGCAATCAATCCCAACAGTATCTTCGATACGCAGGTCAAACGGCTGCATGAATACAAGCGCCAGCAGATGAATGCGCTGTGGATTATTTATAAACTGAAGGAAATTCGCAAAGGAAATCTGCCAAAGCGGCCGATCACCTGTATTTTCGGAGCCAAGGCGGCACCTGCATATACGATTGCCAAGGATATCATTCATGTGCTGCTCTGTCTGCAGGATATCATTGAACACGATGCCAGGGTATCTCCGTATCTGCAGGTCTGCTTCATTGAAAATTACAATGTGAGCGAAGCGGAGCTGATTATTCCGGCAAGCGACATATCCGAGCAGATCTCACTGGCAAGCAAGGAAGCCAGCGGGACAGGAAACATGAAGTTTATGCTGAACGGTGCGCTGACGCTGGGAACCCGGGACGGTGCCAATATGGAGATTGCCGATCTGGTTGAGGAAGACAATATTTATATCTTTGGAAAAAGCAGTGAAGAGGTCATTGCGCATTATGAAAAGGCAGATTACTGTTCACGGGATTATTATGAACAGGATGCTCTGCTGCAGGAGCTGGTGGATTATCTGATCGGAGAGGAAATGCTTGCGACAGGAGATCGAAAATCGCTGCATCGCTTTTATCAGGAGCTGCTGAACAAGGACTGGTTCATGACGCTGCTGGATACCAGAGAGTATATAGCATGTAAGGAACAGATGCTGAAGGATTATGAGAACCGCAAGCTTTGGGGACGGAAAATGCTGCACAATATCGCATGCAGCTCCTTCTTCTCCAGCAAACGTACGATTGAGGATTATGACCGTGATATCTGGAACTTAGGATAGGAGGAATTATGGAGAGACAAACTGGAATTTTAATGCCTATTTCGTCATTGCCGGGAAATCAGGGAATCGGTGATTTCGGCAAACACACCTATCGGCTCATAGATGCCATCAGTAAACAGCATATCCGCATCTGGCAGATTCTGCCACTGAACCCTGTAGGCTATGGGAATTCGCCCTACCAGCCGTTTTCATCGTACGCAGGGGATGAAATCTACATCAGTGTGGATACACTGGCAGATTACGGACTGCTTAAGCAAAGCTCTATCCGCAATTATAATAAATTTTCAGAAAAGGTGGATTATGACGGGGTTCGTGCTTTCAAGGCACCGTATCTGAAAAAGGCATACAAGACCTTTTTGAAGATGCAGGATACCTTTGCTCAGGAATACCAGCTGTTTTGTTCCACTGCTCCATGGCTGTATCCATACGCTGTTTTCATAACGCTGAAAAAGCATAATCAGATGGCAAGCTGGACACAGTGGCCAAAGGAGCAGCGTGAATGGATTCGCAACCGCCGCTTTTCGTTGAAGGAGTTTGAAGAGGAAATCCGTTATGAACAGTTTCTGCAGTTCATCTTCTATAAGCAGTGGAATCAGGTAAAAGCATATGCGAACGCACATGGTGTGGAAATCATGGGCGATCTTCCGTTTTATGTCGGACTGGACAGTGCGGATGTCTGGCAGAATCAGGAGGATTTCCTGCTGGATCCGCAGGGAAATCCAAGTCATATCGCAGGAGTACCGCCGGATTATTTCAGTGACGACGGACAACGCTGGGGAAATCCAATCTATAACTGGAAGCAGATGAAAAAGGATCACTATGATTTCTGGATGGAACGGCTCGCCTGGAATCAGCAGCAGTATGATATCATCCGTCTGGATCATTTCCGTGCCTTTGATACCTATTGGAAAATACCGGCATCCTGTCCGACTGCAAAGGATGGAGAATGGATCATGGGACCATCCTATGAGTTTTTTGATGAGGTGTTCCGCCGATTCCCGGAAATCCGTCTAATTGCAGAGGATTTGGGCGATCTGCGCAGACAGGTTGGCAAGCTGCGTGATCATTACAACCTGATGGGCATGAATGTCATATCCTTTGAGCTGCAGCCTAAGCTTTTGAAGAAGCCGCGGAAAGAGCATATCGTTTTATATACGGGAACGCATGATAATGATACACTGGAGGGCTTTTATCAGCTATTGACACAGAATCGGCGTATCGCCTTGCGCAGATTTTTCCATAACTGCGGCTATGATAACCGAATGTTTCACGAACTGGTGATTCGCTATTGTCTGGATAGTGCCGCCGATGTGGTCATCCTGCCAATGAGTGATATTCTTGGCTTAAAGAGTGAGGGGCGCCTCAATACACCGGGAACGATCGGCAGTCCGAACTGGGAGTGGAAGGTGAAAAACCTCAAGGAATTTTATGCACTGCTGCCAAAGCTGGGAGAATGGATGCAAGCAGGCGGGCGCAGCTGATTGAGATAATCAATATATTGAACATGGAAGCTGAAAAAAGGGTATCCTGTCTGTCGTATGGATAGAACCGGATTGCCCTTTTCGTTATGATGATAGATATCTTCACTGTTTTTCTGTTTTCAATTCGTTTTACATACATACTGAATTCCTTTGAACAGGCTGTAGATCAGGAACCAAAAACGATACAGCATAAAAAGCTTTTTCATACATTTTAGATTTCATGGATGAAAAAGCTTTTTGTTTTATTGCTGCGTTAGGAAAAATATGCGAGCTGATAAGTATCAGCGATTCTGGTTTGGCGTCTGCCGGGAAGTGCCCTCATCCGAGGAGGAAGTGGTATTGTCAGCTTCTCCAAGTGTGACTGTAAAGGTCTTAGTGGAACGATCCCGCAGGACGGTAATTTTCATAGTTTCTCCAGCCTTGTGGGAATTTACCACGGTTTTAACATCGGAAATACTTTCTACGTCCTTGTCATCTACTTTTAAAATCTGATCGCCGGCCTGCAGTCCTGCTTTATCAGCTGCCTTACCTTCCACGACACTTGCGATATAGACCTGTGTGCTGGTATCGGAGCTGAATGGATTGTTGCTGGTACCCAGGGTCAGTGTAACTCCCAGAGATGCGCGTCCCTTTACATAACCGTTTTCAATCAGATTTGTGATAACATCCTTTGCACGGTCGATAGGAATTGCAAAACCAAGACCTTCGATATTGGAACCACTGGATTTGGCATTAACAATACCGATCAGTTCACCCTGATCATTGAACAAACCGCCACCGGAATTTCCCGGATTGATAGCAGCATTTGTCTGTAGAAGATGCATTGTCTGATTATCTATCGTCACTTCCCGGTCCAGTGCGGAAATGATGCCGCTTGTCACGGTGCCGCCAAGTTCACCAAGTGGGTTTCCAATCGCAACTGCGGTATCCCCGACTTCCAGCTTGGAGCTGTTGCCCAGTACAGCAGGCTTTAGGTTGCTTGCCTCGACCTTTATAACAGCCAGATCGGTGGAGGAATCATTGCCTATCAGTTTGGCATCGTAAGACTTTCCATCCTTGGTTGTTACCTTGATTTTGCTTGCACCGTCAATTACATGATTGTTTGTCACGATGTATCCATCCTTGCTAAGAATGACACCGCTGCCGGCACCTGACTGAACTGCCTGTTGGAAAAACTCATTCGTGGAAACGGATTCTGTTTTTATCTCCACAACGCTTTCCATGGCCTCATTCGCGATATCCTTGACTGACATACTGGTCGCGTTTGCTGTATTGCTTTTGGAAGAATTCGTTTTCTCAACTGCCTGATAAAGCACGGTTCCGTTTCCATTCGATTTGCTCAGCTGATATGCCAGTGTTGCTCCTCCAAATCCGCCTCCGATGGAAATCAGCAGACATCCGCTGATGATGCAGGCATTTTTGTGACGCTTCATAAACGATGGCTTTTTTTCCTTCTGCAAAGGTGCCCCTGCAGCTGCATCATCCATGTTCATTTCCGTGTTTTCTGATTTTTCATTGAACGAATTTTGTTTAACATCTTCCTCATTATGTTCTTCATATACTTCAAAGTCTTCCATATGTGTGTCCTCCTTTTATGCATAAGACTACAAGTGACATAGTCATTTTACGAGTCTTATTTTACAAAAACATTATCTCAGAAAAATATAGTAAATGTGTGAATTTCTTATGAATTCTGGATGGAATGTGTGAAAACATGCCGGAAAAAATCGAAAATAAAAGATTTTACAAAGAAAAACACGGAAACTTCCTTAACCATACAGACATGTTGTGCTATAATGAAAAGGGATTTTCTGAAAAGAAATGAATGTCGTCTGTATTATGCGATTAACATAAGATAAGAAAAGTGAAAATGTCGGAGGGTAAAAACACATGGCTAAAACTACAAAAAAGAAAACATTAACAAAGAAAACAGCCAAGGCTGCAGCTAAGACAGAATCAAAGACAGCACAGGAACAGCTGAAGCTGACAGCGGAACCGGAAGCGAAGAAAATAACAGCAGAGAAGGAACCGGAAAAACTAACAACGAAAAAGATTGAAAAAATCACGACTGCGAAGGAAGCAGAAAAGCTGACTACAGCACCTGCACCAGAGAAAATCGAAACAAAGGAAACTGTGAAGCTGGAAACAAGTGCAGCAAAAACTACAGAAAAGGCTGAGGAAAAGAAGCCGACAGAAGCAAAAGCGGAGACTAAGAAAAAGCCGGCAGCGAAAAAAACTGCGGCAAAGAAAACAACGAAAAAAGAAGAAAGCAAAGAGGAAGCAGTAAAGGCAGAGGATAAACCGGTAAAGAAAGTTGCAAAGAAAACAGCAGCAGCGAAAAAAGCAGAGCCGACAGCGAAAAAGGCTGTGAAGAAGACTGAGGAAAAGAAGGCAGCAGCGAAAAAAGCAGCACCGAAAAAGGTAGATAAGGAAAAGCTGGAGGCTTATGCAGCACTGTCCCTGGATGAAGCAATTCAAAAGGCACAGGCAATGGGTGTGCAGCATGTATACGAGGACTATACAAGATTCCTGCTTGATGAGGCAGACAGTAAACAAATTGCGAAAAACATCATCGATGGAAATGCTCTTTCGGAAAAGGGCTTCACATTTGATAAGGACGGCTTTGATACGGATTTGATTTCTGTCGTTCTGGAAAAGGTAGCGGATACCATGGATGTAAAGGCTATGGATTATAAAGAACTGAAAAAGGATATCACGGCATGTCTGAAGGCTGAGATGACAGCAGATGCGGAAGCAAATGCTGCGGAATACCTGAAGGAGTTCAAGGTGTGTGAGAAGCTGCTGATGATCGGGCAGCGCAAAAACATTACAGATGCAGCGATCGTCAGTGATTTGATCGGTGCGGATGTGGATGCGTTTGTAGCACACTTCTTCCAGTTTGCATATGCAATTCTACCAGGCTGGCAGTATGATGATGTAAAATTCTATGAGGACTTTGCATTTGCCGTGCTTTCCCAGTACAGTGATCTGTATGAGAAATATCAGTTGAATATCCTGCTGGATGTTGCAGACCTTTACATCAAGCATGGTGATTTCGGTCATGGTGATGAATGCTATGGCTATATCCTGCGTGACAACCAGATTAAGGACTATATTTATTACCGTTTTGCTTCTGTGTATGAAGACATCGACTTCAACAAGGCGAAGGCACTTGCCTATGAGTCCTTGCAGTATGTTGACGGACGTTATACGTACTACCAGAACATCATGGATATCATTAACAAATAAATGAAAGCTAAGACCGGGAATCGTATGATCTACCGGTCTTTCTTTATGCTGCTTTGCTGAAATCCGATGCAGATAGTGATTGCAGGATTTACGTTACGATATGGAGCTTACAAAACATGATAACATAATAGGTCATTTATAAATTTGGTGGGTGTTTCTCATGAGAGACGTTATACATGGATTTTCTGAGAGAATCCTGATGGGGAATATTTTTTTCTAAAAAATGAAGAAAATGCTTGACGTAAGGGAATATTATTTGTTATACTATACAGGCAGTTAGAAGTATGGCGCGTTGGAGAAACGGTTAACTCACTTGCCTTTCACGCAAGCATTCACGGGTTCGAATCCCGTACGCGTCACCATTTAAACCATACCTCACACATGAATTTGTGTGAGTTTTTATTTGTTGCATATAAAAGGCACACTCTGTATGGATGATTAAGAACCATCTTTTGCGTAGTGTGCTTTTTTATGTGCTTGTGTACGGGTTGGGATAATACATGATTTCTATTCTTTACTTTTTTAAACATACAAAACGAGCCTTATGATGTTACTTTGACCCTGGGAAATAAGAGTCACAATATCCCGTCGCAATAACTGTATGTTTGTTTTCAAAAGCGGAAATATATATCACCCATATTATTATACAAAATCCTTCTTTATTTATCTATCTTTGCTTTTTGTCTTTCGGAATGTCCTTGGACATTTTTCTTCCATGTACACCGCGGATACATCATGGTCATCAACGGTATGAAAAGCGGTTTTTTGTTTGAAATAGATGTTTTCCCTACCTTTTCTGTACAGAATATATTATAATAAAAAGCAGTGTTAGCGGGTGCCTTCGTGCACATGACACATAAAGGAAAGGTGACGTTATGGTTGATTTCATCGCAACACCATTTGCGTTTGGTGATATAGAAAAATTAAAGACGGCAGGTGCGCAGAGTGTACAGATTGCAGTACCGTTTTTCTCGGCGAGAGGAGCTGCCTGTTTTCCAATAGAGGAGCTGCCGGATATCAAAGCGGAATGTGTCCGTTGTCAAATCAGCATGTATGTTCTGGTCAACCGCATTTTTGTGGAGGAGGAGCTGGAGAGGCTGCGTGACTTTCTGAAGCTTTTGAAGGAGCTGGATGTGGAAGGCATCTATTACGGGGACGAGGGTGTTCTTTATGAGGCAGCGCGTCTTGATATGAAGGACCGGCTTATTTACAACCCGGACACCCTGATTACCAATGCCATGGATATGCAGTATTATCTGGATGAGGGAATCCGCATGGCAACCATATCCAAGGAAATCACCCTGCAGGAAATGTGCACAGTGGCACGGGATGTACAGGGGGAATGTGAAGTCGTTCTGCATGGCAGATTGAATATGATGCATTCCAAGCGGAAGCTGCTGAGTGCCTATATGGAGTTTCTGGGGAAAGAGGAAGCGGTAACGGACAATCATCAGCTGTATCTGATGGAGGAAACACGGGATGATCATATGCCGATTGTTGAGGATGCGCTTGGAACCCATGTGTTTACCGGATTTACACTTGTCTCCTTTGAAGAAATACGGGAGCTGTATGAAGCGGGTGTACGGCATTTTCGCATTGACGGTATCTTCCATGATATCGAGTATGTATGTGAAGCGCTTCGTCTGTATCAGGATGTGTTAAAGGGCGTGCGGGACGGCCGTCAGACCTATCAGGAATATGAAAAGAAATACAAAGAGGATCATGTGAGTCATGGCTTCTATTATACGAAAACAAGCAAGGTAAAGTAGGTGAGAGCTTGAAGAAGATAGAATTGCTCGCTCCGGCAGGTGATCTGGAGCGTTTGAAAATTGCGGTATTGTACGGTGCGGATGCTGTATATCTGGGAGGCAAGCAGTTTTCCCTGCGCTCCCGTGCCAGTAATTTCGGATTAAAGGAGATTGCAGAGGGGGTTGCTTTTGCGAAGGAGCATGGCGCCCATGTGCATGTGACCGTGAACATGCTACCCCATGAAGAGGATTTACACGGCTTAAAGGAATATCTGATGGAGCTGGAGCGAATCGGTGTAACGGCGATCATCGCTGCCTCTCCCGGCATCATGATGTGTGCCAAAAAATGGGCACCGAAGCTGGAGGTTCATGTTAGCACCCAGCATTCCTCCACCAATTCCAGCGCCGCAAATTACTGGCAGGAGAAAGGCATGGATCGTGTCGTTCTCGGCCGTGAGGTTACGCTGGAGGAAATCAAAGCAAGTGCTGCTCATACGCAGGTACCTTTGGAGGTCTTTATCCATGGCGGTATGTGTATCTCCTATTCAGGACGCTGTGTACTCAGCAACAATATGACGGGCCGTGATGCCAATCGCGGTGGGTGTGCGCAGAGCTGCCGTTGGAAATATCGTCTGTATGAGGGAGATCGTGCACTGCATGATGAACAGGATCTGTTTTCCATGTCCAGCAAGGATCTGATGGCTGCCAAATATATTCCGGATTTGATTACGGCGGGTATCGCCAGTCTGAAAATCGAAGGACGTATGAAAAGCGCGTATTACATCGCCACCCTGATCAAAACCTACCGCATGCTGATTGATGAAATTTATGCGGAAGGCGGAAGACTGAGTGACAAACGGATGGAATGGTATTATAATGAACTGGCAAAGGCGGAAAACCGACCCACCGGGTGCGGCTTCTATGAGGGTATGCCGAGCTTTCACGGGCATTTGTACGGTGTCAACGGAGCCGGTGTGACACAGGAATTTATCGCCTATGTTCTGGATTATGAGGAAGAAAGTGGCATGGCAACGCTGGAGGTGCGCAATAACTTTCGCGGACATATCGCTGCGGAGGTTTTTGGACCGACGATATCCGCCACACGTTTTGAGCTGCAGGAGCTCTATGATATGGATGGAAATCTCTTGGACGTTGCCAAAACACCAATGCAGAAAATCAGAACCCATGTACCCCTGCGTCTGGAAAAGGACGCCATGATTCGCAAGGTTGTGACAAGGAATCGCTCCGGTATATACTGAACGGTGTGTGGATATGTGGGTATGCGGTATTGCGGCATAACGAAGGTGTCGGATATCGCAGTGCTTTATAAAGGATACTAAGGAGAGAAGATTATGAAACTGAGTAAGTCGTATTTTTATACATTGCGGGAAAACGTGAAGGATGAAGACAGTACAAGCGGGAATCTGCTGGTGCGTGCGGGAATGATCAAAAAGAGCAGCAGTGGAATTTATATGATTATGCCTATGGGGAAACGTGTACTGAAAAAGATTGAGGAAATCGTACGTGAGGAAATGGATGCCGCTGGTGCACAGGAGCTGCTCATGCCTGCCATGATACCGGAAGAAATTTATGAGAAAAGCGGACGCCGTGAGGCTTTTGGCTCCAATATGTTTGCATTAAAGGACCGCTATCAGAAAAATTATGTGCTGGGACCGACCCATGAAGAGCTGTTTACCATGGCAGCGATGATGAAGGGAAGCTCCTATAAGGATTTTCCATATAACCTGTATCAGATTCAGACAAAATTCCGTGATGAGACAAGACCGCGCTATGGACTGATCCGTGTGCGTGAATTCATCATGAAGGACGCGTATTCCTTTGATATTGATGAAGCCGGTCTGCAGGAATCCTATATGAAGATGTTTCAAGCATATAAGAATATCATGGATCGCTGCAATCTGAACTATAAGATCGTCAAGGCGGATACCGGAGCTATGGGCGGTTCTCTGTCTGAGGAATTTCAGGCAATCACCGAAATCGGGGAGGATGTCGTGGTGACCTGTGAGGGCTGTGACTTCTCCAGTAATCTGGAAATCACCGAGGTTATCGATACCGGCAGGCCATCCGATGAAGAGGCGCTGGATATGGAAATCGTGGAAACTCCGGATGCGAAAACAATTGAGGATGTTGCGGCATTCTTCCAGAAATCCGTAAATGATTTTGTGAAAACACTGATTTATTCCGTTGATGGGAAAACGATGGCCTTCCTGTTGAAGGGGGATCGGGAGCTGAATGAAACCAAGGTGCTGAAGCTGCTGCAGGCAAATGAAATGGAGCTTGCGTCCTTTGATGAGGTGGAACGTGTTACTCATGCAAGGGTTGGCTTTGCAGGTCCGGTTGGACTGGAGTGTCCGATTATCATGGATCGTGAAGTGGCAAATATGAAAAACTTTATCGTCGGAGCAAACAAAACCGATCATCATATCAAAAATGTAAACCTGAAGGATTTCACAGTGGAAACCGTTGCGGATATCGCGCAGGTTCATGAAGGGGATATTTGTCCGAAATGCGGAAAACCGCTGAAGTTCTGTAAGGGCATTGAGGTCGGCAACACCTTCAAGCTGGGAACCAAATATGCAAAGGCACTCGGTCTGGAATATCAGGATGTCAACAATAAGCTGCATCCTGTGGAAATGGGATGCTATGGCTTTGGTCTGGAGCGCTGCATGGCGGCAATCGTGGAACAGCATAACGATGCATCCGGTATCATCTGGCCAACAAGCGTGGCACCGTTTGAGGTCGCTGTGGTGGTTGTGTCCAGCAAGGATGATGAACAGATGCGCATTGGAAATGAACTGTATGAGGCACTGAAAAAAGAAGGCATTGATGTTCTGCTGGATGATCGCAAGGAACGTCCGGGCGTGAAGTTCAAGGATATGGAGCTGATCGGTATTCCATACCGCATCACCGTCGGCAGAGGAATCAAGGACGGCAATGTGGAATTCCGTGCCAGAACAGCTGATGAAAGCAGTGATGTTTCCCTGCATGAGATTGTTGACATGGTCAAGAAGGAATTACAGAAATAAGTCTGCGTGAGATTTTCAGGCAGTCTGAATATGCTGTGAAAAAGTTCGAAGGGGATTCGGACTTTTTTCTAAAGCTTAGAGCGCGAAGTGATGCATGCGAAGAGCAGGCTGCCTATGCAAGTGCTGAAGCTTTTAATAACTGCTGTAAGGTACATGGGAAAGGTACCTTACAGCTACAGGTGAAATACGGTTGGATCATTTGATGATGAGAATCCCCATCATCGCTTTCTATATTATATGGAAGACCGAAGTGCTTCAGGATTTCAAAAAAATACGGTCTTTTTACGATCGTGTGACAAAATTGCGGTATACTTTTCCCGGCTCTCGCATATCATGTAATCGTTACCAGTATGCTGTGCGACAGGTGAGCACAGCTGCGAAACAGAAATTGGAATTGAAAAAGTTTTCATAAAATGAAAATATTACAAAAACTACTTTCTTATTTTTTCTTTTTATTGTATAATATAACCCGATAGGGTTATTTAACTTTATTTTCCAACTTCATTTTTGAATTTGAAAGGAGCAGATTATGAAAGAGACATTGTATTTAACAAAAGAACTTGCAATACTGAACTACAGCGCAGGATACGCACATTCCGGTGACCAGCTGCTGAATTCTTCCACGTTCAGTAATTATGTTCATAACTACCTGGATTACTTAAAAGCTGATAACGAGGCTTTATACTTCTACGCATTGAACGGCAAAACAACCAGAGAGGCAACCTTTGAAATTCTGAAGCTGTTCCGCATGCTGCGTGTATTCAAAGCGGAAGAGGTGGATTCTCCATATCTGAACGATAAAGCGAAGCTTCTGGAGTTCGTGGAGGAGATGTACAACTTCTGGAAAAAGCATCAGCGATTCTCCGTGATGTCGATCGGACAGGGGAATGCATTGCAGGATCTGACCTTTGTAGGCGCAGATTCCAGCTTTACCAGTCTGATTCTTGGATTGTACCGTAACATCGAGGAACAGATCATGGGAAGAAAAAACCGTGTATACCGTCAGCTGCAGGCTGGTACCAATGCATCGATTGCAGTGAAAAACATTGATAATCCAAAGCTGAGCCCTAAATACGATGCATTAAAGGATATCGAATTCATTCAGTCCGTTATGCTGCGGACACCGATGATCCTTCATCCGAAGTCAAACAAGCGTACCGGGATGTTTACAGAACGGGATACCAATCCGATTACGGAATTTACCGGAACACCGGATGAATGGTTCTGTTACCCATGCAAGGTCGGAAGCCTGCTTGCCTTTATCTACTTCCACCGTGACTTTATTTCCTCTGCCGTATCTCTGGCAAATCTGTTTGAGCTGGCGAATGAGGATGAGTGCCGCAAAAAACCGGATCTGATTTGTTTATTCGGTAATCAGGATGACAAGGAACAGACAACCTTCCATTATGATGCCGAGGATGATGTATGGATCGGATGTGTCAGCTATCATGAACGTATTGAATACTTCGGTTATCTGAAGAAAATGACACTGACACTGCACAACGTAAGAAAAATGCAGAAGGGCTGGCTGCCGATTCACGGAGCATTCGTCAATATTACCTTAAAGAGCGGAAAACGCAAGGGTATTATGCTGATGGGGGATTCCGGAGCAGGTAAGTCCGAATCCATTGAAGCCTTGAAAATTGCTGGTGCGGATGTCATTAAGGACATTGAGGTTGTCTTTGATGATATGGGTACCATTCATCTGGAGGACGGTGTTCCTTATGGACAGGGTACGGAAATCGGTGCCTTTATCCGTCTGGATGATCTTGATCCGGGAACCCCGTACCGTGATATGGACCGCTCCATTTTCATGAATCCGGAATCCAGCAACAATGCCCGTGTTATCACACCGGCTGCACCATATGAAATCGTAGCGATGAATCATAGAATTGACTTATTTGCCTATGCAAATAACTATGATGATAAGCTGGGGCTGCATCGTTTTGATACTCTTGAGGATGCGAAGGCAACCTGCAAGGAGGGAAAACGTATGGCCAAGGGAACGACACAGGAGGTCGGTATTTCCACAACCTACTTTGCGAACCCGTTTGGACCGATGCAGCAGCAGGAGGTTTGTGAGCCTCTGATTGACCAGATGTTTGTCGCACTGCGCGACAGCGGCTGCTTCGTCGGAGAAATTTACACCCACCTGGGACTTGATAAAGAAAACCGTGACGGTATCAATATTGCGGCCAAGGAGCTGCTGGACTTCATCGAAAAAGACTAAGTCTGTAAAGCTGCTGTTCTCCAACTGGAGACGGCAGTTTTTTTACGGTTATACTTCCATAAGGAGAATGGCTGCGGACGGACGCGGCTATTGGTATGAAGGAACATCGGCGGGGAATACTGAAACAGATACGATATACAGGATTCTACGATATATATACGATGAAACAAATATGTATGCATAACATAGATGATTGTATGCAATATAAAAACAATGTGAATAAAATGTATCCAAATTGTAGAAAAACACTCTTTTCGAACGGTGATATTCATAGTACAATACAGATAAGGATACAGGAGGAAATCGTATGGATATTTCAAATATTTATGATGCCAAGGAAGTATTGAAGGATGTTATTTCCAAAACACCGCTGGTGCATGCGGATAAGCTGCATGAAAATCTGTGGATCAAGGCGGAAAATCTGCAGGGAACCGGTGCCTTTAAGCTGCGTGGAGCTTACCATAAGCTGCATTCTCTGACACAAAAGGAGCGCGAGAAGGGCGTGATAGCCGCAAGTGCCGGAAACCATGCACAGGGAGTCGCTTATTCCTGCATGAAGATGGGAATCAAGGGAACGATCGTTATGCCGAAAACCGCTCCGCTGTCTAAAATTGAAGCAACGCGAAGCTATGGTGTTGCGGTGGAGCTGCAGGGAGATACCTTCAATGATGCCTATGAGTATGCGAAGAATCTGCAGGAAATCACAGGCGCAGTATTCGTGGAGCCCTTTGATGATGAATATGTCATTGCCGGACAGGGAACGATCGGTCTGGAAATTCTGGATAAGCTCAGTGATGTGGATACGGTAATCGTACCGATTGGCGGGGGCGGTCTGATCAGCGGGATCGCCGTTGCAATCAAGGCAATGCGTCCCAGCTGCCGTATTATCGGCGTACAGTCCGAGCATGCGCCGAGCATGAAGCAGTCGCTGGAAAAGAAGGAGATTATCAAGCTGCAGAATGTAAGTACGATCGCGGATGGAATCGCTGTAAAAACTCCGGGAAAGCTGACCTATAAGCTGTGCAGCAAGTACGTGGATGAGGTGGTAACCGTCAGTGAGGAGGAAATTGCGGCTGCCATACTGACACTGCTAGAGAAAATGAAGATGGTCGCTGAGGGAGCCGGAGCCACCAGTGTTGCGGCGGCGATGTTCGGTAAGGTGGATCTAAAGCATCACAAATGCGTTGCAGTTCTTTCCGGAGGAAATATCGATGTCAATCTGCTGTCTAAAATAATCGACCTCGGCTTGATGAAGACCGGACGCAAGGCAGTCATCAATATGAACGTTATGGATAAGCCGGGGAATCTGTCCCGTATGATTGAGCTGATATCCAGAACCGGAGCCAATATCATTTCTGTAAATCATAACCGTATTCAGAATGCCATGCTGTTTAATCAGTGCAGAGTCGGCGTTATTATTGAAACCAATGATAACAAGCATATCGCAGATGTGCTTGCAATTCTGAAAAACAACGGCTATGACCCGCATCTGGTCGAGCATGTCTGATATTTATATCGATGCGGACGGCTGTCCGGTGATTGAGGAAACCCTGCAGGCAGGAGAGGATTTCGGTTTTCCTGTAACACTGGTATGTGATACCTCCCATGTCTTTCCCTATGAGCATGTCGTTATCCTTATGGCGGATAAAGGAAGAGACAGTACGGATTTTCTGTTGCTGTCGCATGTAAAAAAGGGAGATATTGTTGTTACGCAGGATTACGGTCTGGCTGCACTGGTTCTCAGTAAGGAAGGATATCCGATCTCCTGCAATGGAGTCCCCTATACAACGGAAAATATCAATCGCCTTCTCACAATGCGTCATGTCGGCAGTGTGGAGCGTAAGCATGGCAATTACGGAAATCATGCGAAAAAGCGGACACAGCAGGACAATGAACGGTTTCTGGATGGTCTGTATGCATTGTGTGAAAGTCTGCAGGATAAATAAAAACGGATATACCGGCTGTTTTCCCCATTTGTTTGAATGGGGTATACCATAATAGAAAGCACAGAACCATTTCACAGTCCAGTGGAAGCGATTCTGTGTTTTTGCATTCAGACTCATAGTGAATCACTGTTTTGTATAAGTCGCTGTCAAGACCGGGTGTTTGGATGCCTGAACAATCAAGGAAATTGCAAGCTGTCTGCGCACTGCATACACTTCACCAGCAATATTTTTCATAAAGAACACCATCCACGGTATGGTAAGCTGTCAGCTGTGTCAGTCATTCGGAGAAAGGCCTTTCAAAAGATGGCAGAGAGAACATGGGTTGCAAATTTGTAAAAAAAATGATATCGTTATGACTCGGGATTTGAAAATTCCAAAGATAAGCAGCATCGGACAATCAAGCCCGGTACCACCCCGGGAAGCTGCAGGAACGAGAAATGGAGTGAATCTTATGAAAGAGCTGTATCTGCAAAAGGTTACGTCGCAGGACATGGTGAACAAAATCAGAGGTATGCGCAGTGAAGAAATCAATACGTATCTTACGGAGCTTGGGTGTACGCTTACCTGTGAGGGTATTCGGGGGCGTCTGGAAGCCACCTACAACGATCTTGCAGTCGCGGATGCTATCTTTGAAACACAGAAGATTGACGATACCCATGCAACGTTCCCCAAAGCCTTCATCGATGAAGCGGTGCTGGAGATTGCAAGAAGAGAGGACTTCGGCTTTACCCATTACGGTCTTATATCCGATGCGATTCTGGATTTGATGGAACAGGGCAGTGAACAGGTTGCGGCGGATTTGCTGGAACAGTTCCGGTTGCTGTTTAAAACTGCGAAAAGATTTCATATTGACAGCCTGGAAGCTATGATGTATCAGGTTAACGATGGCTTGGATATGATTGGTGTGGTTACCTTTCTGCTGGATCTATTGATGGAGCAGGGACGCAGGGACAAGGAACAGTACCGCGTACTTATCGCATTTGTCGATAAGTTTCTGCATGTATTTTCCAAAACGAGCGATTTCTTCCGTGTCGGGATGCAGTATGAGCAGGCAAAGGCATATATCGCACTTAAATCAAAAAAAGGAGAACAGATGTTTCAAAAGCTGTTAGCCACACACTGTGATGTAACCGACGTGGTGTTGCATTATGCTCTGGCATATCTGGATGATGATGAAAAACGTACACGCAGGCTTCTGGAGCGTTATGCCTCACGGCTGGATAAGGAAAGTCCGGCATATGAGGAGATTCAGGAGCTGAAAAAAGATTTATATAACTAACATGAGGTGATTTCATGCAAAAGAATTTTGTACAGCGACATGCTTTGTTCTTTTCTGTCATTGTATTCTGTTTCGTAATCGTACCCTTTATACGAAATGCCTATGCACAGGAAAAAGCAGATAAAAAGCAGCAGGCAGAAACACTGGTTATCCGTACACAGAAGCAGGCTGAAGAAAAGAAGGTCACAAAGCGACGGGTTGTTCTGGATGCCGGTCACGGCGGCTATGATGACGGCAGTGTTGCGGCGGATGGCACAAAGGAAAAAAACATTACACTGCAGCTGACGAAAAAAATCGGAAAGCTGCTGGAGAAGCAGGATGTGGATGTTGTGTATACACGAGTGCAGGACAAGGTGTCCTGGCCGTCGGATAATGAAAAGGATTTGCTGGAGCGTTCCCGCATTGCCAACACATCAAAAGCGGATTATTTTATATCGATTCATATGAATTTTTCGGATACAGCGCAGGATTCCGCAAGAGGTGCGGAAATCTGGGTAAGAGAGAGTGATGCGAAAAGCAGGGCACTGGCAAAGCAGGTAAATAAACAGCTCACGGGTCTGAAGGGGATGAAAAGCAGAGGGCTGAAGGATGAGGCGGACGCCCCGCTTTCTCTGATGGAATATACCGATATTCCGACAATTTTAGTGGAGGCAGGCTTTTTATCCAATGATGGTGACCTGTCCTATCTGAAATCAGAGAAGAATCAGGAGGCAATGGCTAAGGCGATTGCGGATGGTATTGTGCATGCATTTGACAAAGAATCATAAAATACCGCAAAATCTTTCTATTTTACTGTAAAAATGATACAATATGACTTATACTATAGGAAAAGGAGGAATATTTATGTTTGAACGCAATGAAGATTATTTTGAGCCGCAATATGCAGCAACCAGCCTGCAGAAGCATGCTGTACGTACATTTGGATGGATGACATTGGGTCTTCTGGTGACTACGGCTACTGCCTTTGCTGTATACTCCACAGATTTGATTTATTATATTTATACGATGCGATTTGCGCCACTGATTCTGATTGCCGCACAATTCGGTGTGGTCATCGCTCTGGGGGCACGTCTGATGAAGATGTCCGCCACAAGTGCCAAGATTTTATTCCTGGCGTACTCTATGCTGACCGGTATCACCTTCTCAACGCTTGCTCTTGTATACCTGCCGGGTACACTGGCTATGGCGTTTTTGATGACGACTGTGTATTTCGGAAGTCTGGCTGTCATCGGATATACGACGAAAATGAATCTGCTCCGCTTTGGACCGATTCTCTTTGGCAGCTTGCTTGCTTTGATCATCACTGAGGTTATTATGATGTTCATGGGGGCTGATACCAGCACAATGCTGATGAGTGCCATCGGTCTGTTGATTTTTACCGGACTGACTGCCTATGATGCACAGAAGATGAAGGCACTGTATGCAAGCTATGAAGGGGATGAAGAAATGCTGAAAAAGCTTTCGATCTATTCTGCTTTTGAGCTGTATTTGGATTTCATCAATATCTTTCTGTATATTCTGCGTTTTGTAGGAAACAGAGACTAGCTGTATAGGTTAATAGAATGCTTCCCGCCGTCATGAGAACGGTATGGAAGCATTTTTTTGTGTACAGTATACAAAATAGCCAACATTTCATAAGGCATGAGGGTACTCGTCGTATGAAATCATAATCTTCTCTGAATAGGCAGGTGTATACAGTAGGCGTATATGTGTATCCTATATGGCGGTTTTCTGCAATCCGCTTTTGATTTAGATGGTTCATCGATGATACCGGCATATGAAAACAGCCGCAGCACATATCCAATATGCTGCAGCTGGTATAGTTATTTTATATGCAGATAGTTTGCGATATTCGCGTTTGGATCCAGAATCGGCTCAATGCTTCCGCACCGACTGCTCATAATCACAGCCAGTCCGGGGCCGTGTCCGCTTGTATAGGAATCCGCATGCACAACAATACCGACAGATACCGCTCCCCTGCGATAGTGCGGACCGTTGTGGTTATCATGATCCTTAATCATGACCAGATCACCAAAGCGCAGCTCATTGATTCCGAATTCCTTATTTGCCTGTGCATCCTGCGTCATAATGTCGTAATCTCCCAGCATGGTGGTCGCACTTCCCAAACCGCTTCCCATGAGATAGGCCGGAACACAGGTCACAACCGGTATTTTGATTCCCTGCTCCTCCTCCACGATTCCCAGTCCTTCAAACAGCGCTGGATCGATGTTCATCAGCTGTATCTCTTCATGATCAATCAGTTTAAGTCCCTGTCCGCAGGCTTTGATCAGCACCTTATCCTCTGTTGTCATCAGCTCCAGCGTTTCTTCATCGAAATAAACCATTACATGATCAATACCGCCATGCTTCCCGGTCACATAGCCCTCTTTGCCCTTTGCATCGCCGCTGATGACCTTCGCTTTGTTTCCGATACAGGCAAAGGCCTGCAGTGCATTGTTTTCTTTTTCTACAGGATTCTTCAGACTAACGCCCGGCTCTATGTGATCTCCTGCAATACCCATGCAGGAATCACCGATTTTATAGTTGTAAATAATACCGCCTGTCGCCATCGGGATTCTGCCATATCCGTCATAACCGACACGATATCCGTTTCCGCTCATGATGGGATGATCCACCTTTCCCTGAACACTCATCACAGGCAGTGAAGCTTTATTTGTCTGCATATCAATCACTCCTTTTCCATGTTTTTACCATGCATCCATTTTACTATACCATGAAGAACTCTTCAACATGAAAACGTAATCTGTGGGTATTCTTTCCAACCTTTCATTATTTTATGCCAGGATGCGTGTACAGCAGGCTGTACCGGAATTGCTTGAACAGGCAGCTGCAATCGAAAAACTTGAGAAATTGATAAAAATCCGCACCATAAGGAAAGTAACCCACAATTCTCACATATGCTTATGATATAATCGAACACAAAAGACAGGAGGTGATGGCATGCATAGCTGTAAGGTACAAAGTCATCCTGCCGCTCATGTGCAGCCGTCAGAATATGAGGAACAGAGGAAACGGATATCCCTTGGTCTGTTTCCGAGTGCATTATTAAAAGCGCAGGAGCAGGTGATGGGGAAGGAACATGCATGGGAGCTGCGCTATTATCAGCGTGAATTTTCCCTTCCGCTTTCCCGCAATATCTTCGGACTGTTTACAATTCCAGTCTATATCAATCATGTACGGGCTGTTTTTGTTGTGGATACAGGAGCACAGATCAGCGGCATCAAGAGTGAAAAAATTGCACAGCTGAAGCTGAAAAAAACAGGAGGTAAACTGCAGATTGGAAGTATCGGCGGAACCCGGCGGGATATGCAGGGGCTGGTGGCGGACTCCGTCCAGCTGGGGGGACTGGAGGTTTTAAACATGGCGATGATTGCACTGGATTCCTCAGATTTTTCCCTGCGCTTCGGTAACATCGATCTGTTCGGCTTTGACGGAATTCTTGGCTGGGATATTTTGCATCAGCTTGACTTTGAGCTGGATGATGTCGCAAAGCAGTTCATCGTTTTGAAAAACAGGTTTCGGATCCCCTATCCCAATATGCTGAAGGGAAGCTTTCCCTGCTTTCTGGTAAAACGAGCCGATCAGGAGATTTCGCTGTTTGGCTTTGACAGCGGCTCCCGTGTCAGCTGGATTGGGGAACAGGCGATTCAGGAGCATGCGCTCACGGTTGTACATGAAGGCAGTGCCATGGGTTTTGGCGTGCATGGACTGGAAAGGATGGATTTAAAGATTATCAAGCAATGGACGCTTTATCTGGATAAGGCTGAAATCACCCTTAAGGATACGATGACAGGGCGGGTCAGGCTGTTTGATGATTTTGCATTTGACGGAGTATTCGGAAACGAAATCTTCAGAAAGCGCAGAATACGCATCCTGAACAGTGCCAATATGGTACTGCTGGCATAACCCTTTTCCTTTTGGAGGGCTGAAAGTCAGGGAACTGCAGGAGTTTGAACCGACGCTTCCGTTTGTATGCTTTTCACCGCCTCAGCTTCCCGGCGGTTGTTTTTTTTGTCGGATTATAGTATATTTATAGAATGAAATAGGAGGAATGAACATGATATACCATGGAACAATAACAATGGAGAACGGGGCAGAGCTTCCCTTTGAGCTGTATCCGGAGGATGCTCCGCGCACCGTTGAGAATTTCGTCAAGCTGGTGAAGGAGGGCTATTACGATGGCAAAACCTTTCACCGTGTCATTAAAAACTTTGTATCGCAGGGCGGCTGCCCATATGGAACCGGTGCCGGGGATCTGGGCTATACGATACCCTGTGAAACGGCAAACAACCCGCATAAGCATGAGGATGGAAGCCTGTCTATGGCACATCGCGGTAAGGATACCGGCTGTTGTCAGTTCTTTATCTGCCACTGTCCGCAGCCGCATCTGGATGGGGTACATACCGTATTCGGCAAGGTGACAGACAATCTGGGCGCTGTACGCAATATGCGCAACGGCGATGTTATGAAAAAAGTGGTCATCGAGGAAGTATAAAATGGATGATGTCAAACGACTGGGAACACCGCTGCTGATCATCGTACTTTCAGCCTTTCTTACCAAGCTGGTGGAAACCTGGCTGAAGGGCGGCTTTGTGCATACGCTGCTGATCATCATCATGGTTGCTTCTCTGTTTATGTTCGGTGTTTCACTGAATCGTAAAAAGCGAAGCAATGCTGTTTTTCGCAAGGTGGTCGCAATCGTTATCGTTCTGCTGCTGCTCTTTATGCAGCTGGGTTATCTGGATCTTGCCATTGTGAACCGCTGGTTTGCATACCTTGGCATGGGGTCCTTTTACATCAATATGCTATATATATTCTGCGGCTATCTGTTCGTGGATTAGGAGGCGGCTATGTTTGGATTTTCTTTTGATAAAACAATGGAGGAAGTAAAGCAGGAGCTGGATGCAGGGAAAGACATCCAGCTGATCGACGTGCGGGAAACGGATGAATATCGGGATGGTCATATTCCCGGAGCGGATCACCTTGCCCTGAGTGAGCTGGAAGACAGGGCAGCTGCTGTTGTGGCGAAAGGGAAGCCGCATTATCTGTACTGCCGCAGCGGGCAGCGTTCCAGGACGGCATTGAAGAAGCTGCGGGCTCTTGGTTATGATGAGCTGTATAACATCGGCGGTATCGTTCACTGGCCCTATGAACAAAAAACGGGGAGTCAGAAATGAGGACAGCACGCCGTATGCGTTTGCAGGGAGCCGGCAATGTACGGGATCTCGGCGGCTATCCCTGTGGGGAAACGATAACGGCATGGCAGTGCTGCTATCGCAGTGATATGCTGAATAACCTGACACAGGAGGACTGGAAAAAGCTGCAGGAAGCTGATATTCAGCTGATTCTGGATCTTCGCAGTAAAACGGAACAGATACAGGCACCCTATGACAGCGAGCGCTATGGAATTGCGCGGGTATCGCTTCCCTTTATGAAGGAGGAGGTGCCGCTTGCGGATTCATTGGATGAGCAGGCTCAAAAGAGGTTTCTTGACAGTATGAAGCTGGATTATGTGGATATGGTGAGAGCCGTACCGGAGGCGGTATGTGCAGCACTTCGCCATATACGAAATACAAGGAAAGCGGGACATGCAGTCTTGTTTCACTGTACGGCAGGCAAGGATCGCACCGGCATACTGGCAGCACTCCTGCTGAAGCTGTGCGGTGTATGCAATGAGGATATCCTTGCGGATTATCAGGTGTCCGACACCTATAATGCATTGGGTGTAAACCGGATGCTTCCGGCGGATGTAATGGCGATCCCGGCAGTGCGCGCATTGCTTGACAGCACACCGGACATGCTGCAGCCGCTGCTCACCATGCTGGATGAAGCAGGCTGTTTTTCCTATCTGAAATCCATCGGCATGCGTCAGGATGAGCTGGAAGAGCTGTCTGCACTGCTGCAGGAGCCGTAACGGGGCAGTGCATGCAGGAACCTCACGCTTACGGACAGCTACGCAAATACCACTGTATGTGCAGGTCTGAAATGTCATTGCGACATTCTCCTGCAGATACAGTTTTTTTGTATCGGCGCATATGAAAAAGAAAAACCATACAGCCGAAGCTGCATGGTTTGGATGGTTAGTCTGCTGTTTTCTGACGGACAAGCTCAAAGGCGAAGATTGCCGTAGATGCCGCTGCCGTCATGGCATTGCGGAAATCCTGACGATAGGGAATAAACAGATTCTGGTCGCTGTGATTTTGCACATGCTTACTCAACCCGCGCATTTCACCGCCGATTGCCAGACACAGCTTTAAAGGAAAGGCATAGTCATACAGGGAGATTGCATCCTTGCGCTGTGCACATATAAGCTGTATGTCTGCCTGCTTCATTTCCTGAAGCAGAGCCTCCATATCCGTTGCGACAATCAGATTCAGATATTCACTGGCGCCTGCACTGGCTTTGGTAACAACTCCTGCAGCAGTTGTCCAGTTCCGCGGTGGAATGATGACGCCGTCGCAGCCTGCCGCATACAGCGTACGCAGTATGTAGCCGAAATTAAAGGGATCCTCCACCCCCTCGATCAGTGCCAGAAAAACTGAATCCTTTTCAGCGACAGCCTGCAGTGTCTGAAAGCGGCGCTCGCCGCAAAGTGCCAGCAGCCCGCCATGCGTTTTTCCCTGTGCAAGCTCATCAATAGCTTGACGGCTGTTTTGTTCGATCGGGATATTGCGCTGTGCTGCCTGACGAAGAATAAAGGCGGTATCGCGATCCTTTTTCTTCTCATCGACGATGATTTTTATAATGTCCCGCTTCTGAGCGAGTAAAACGGCTTTTACAGAGATATTCCCCTCTACGATATATTGTTCCATACAACAAACCTCACTTTTCCTGTTTCTATATTATATAGGAGATGCCGCAACTTTAAAAGGGAATTCTTCAATTCTCGTACGATTCATGGTATGATACTCATGTTGAAGATGAGGAGGGATATCATGAAGGTTGCCGTTGTGACCATGCATGTCAAACAGGGAAAATGTGAGGAAAACGTTTCCTATATGAAACAGATGATTCAGAAGGCCAGAGAGGAACAGGCGGATATGATTGTATTTCCGCAGAATGCCGTCAGCGGATATCTGCTCGGTGATCTGTGGCTGGATGATGACTGGTGCCGCTATGTGGACAGCTTCAATGAAGCACTGCTTGCGGAAAGTGAGGATATTGCCATTGTCTGGGGAAATATCCGCTATCGCAATCGCAGAAGATTCAATGCGGCATTTTTTGCGTATCGCAAGCAGACACATATGCGGGTTAAGCGGAATACGCCCTTTACGGATGATGCGCGCTATTTCGAGGAAAACCCGATCAACAGCGCCATTGAATTTAAGGGACACGTCTTTGCATTGAATTTTGGACGTGAGGTTCAGCTAACAGATATCAATATCAATCTGGATGCCGCAATGTACGAGCTTGATCAGACATACAGCTTAAAGGGCAATGTCATTTATGCCAATGCCCTCGGAATGCAGAACAGTGGCAAGGATGTTGTGGTCATGGCCGGAGGCAGCGGTGTCCGCATGCAGAAGAATACCATTTATCAGGCTGCTTGGTTTCATGAGGAAATGCAGATTGTAGACCTTGCGGAAACAAGGGAAGTGGAATCCACACAGCCGCAGCTGCTGGATGCGCTGCTTCTGGGAATCCGGGATTTTGATGCGCAGATATTCAATCGTGCAATTCCCTGGATCGTCGGTATGAGCGGTGGGTTGGACAGCAGTGTGACGGCTGCACTGCTGGTTGCCGCCCTGGGGCCAAAGCGTGTTTACGGCTATAACATAGCAACACGCCACAACAGTAGGACGACCATTTCCAATGCTGCTGCGGAGGCGAAGGCTCTGGGCATTGCATATCAGGAGGGAAACATGGAAACACTCGTGCAGGCAAGTGTTGAGCTGTTTCATAAGGAATACGGCTACGCGGTGGAAGCAATGCCTTCGCTGGTAATGGAAAATGTACAGGCACGCTCCCGCGGTTATCTGTTAAGCGGCTTTGCAGGTATTCTTGGCGGTGTTGTTGTGAATAATGGGAATAAGGTGGAAACCGCTCTGGGCTATTGTACCCTCTACGGGGACAGCATCGGGGCATTGTCGCTCATCGGTGATTTGACCAAGGTGCAGCTGTTTGATTTGTCAAAAGCATTGAATGCGCACTTCGGCAAAGAGGTGGTGCCGCTGAATCTGCTGCCGTGCGTGCATGAGCATGGGATGGATTGGACAATGCCGCCGAGTGCGGAATTGAAGGATGCACAGTTTGATCCGATGAAATGGTTCTATCATGATTATCTCATCGAGCATCTGGGTACAGACCTCAGCCTTCGCTCATTTATGGAGAGCTATGCAGACGGCAGTATCTGGAAGCAGGACATTGCACGCTGGATGAAATATTATCATCTCGATGACCCGGATACCTTTTTAAAGGATTTGGAGTGGCTGCTGACCACCAGGGCAAAAAACGCTTTCAAGCGTCTTCAGCTGCCACCGCTGTTAAGTGTGCATAAACGAACACTGGCCAATACGAGGGAAGCGCAGATGCGTGAGGACCGCTATGTGTTTGAAGAGCTGAAGCAGAGGATCCTGAATGACTAATACTTTCGAATTTGTAAGAAATGAAACAGAATTTTCATGATAGAATAGATAGGGATGGAGGCGATTTATATGAAATTTAGATTAACCGAGGACATGAGAAAGAAAATATGGCTGTATGTGATTGTGATCGCCATAGGAATCAGCATATATTTCGCTTTCGATAAAATTGATTTCATCATTCGCTCACTCAGACGCGTCTGTTCTCTGACAACACCGTTTATCCTTGGATTTGCGATAGCATTTCTGTTAAATAAACCGATGGAGCTGATTGAAGTAAAGCTGCTTGGAAGGCTCCGCATGAAGCCGCAGCATAAACGAAGCATTGCCGCCGTACTGGCGGTTCTGCTTGGAATCATCATTGTATGTGCCTTTCTGGCACTGCTGCTGCCGCAGCTGTTTGACAGCATCTTTTCCCTGGTGAAGGCATTTCCGGGCTATGTGGAGGATTTCCAGAAATTTGCATTGGATTTTGTTGAAAAGTATGCCATTGATACCCAGCAGGTCACCAATTACATTACGGATACCGATTTCTTCGAAAAGCTTACCGGCTTTGTAACGGATGCACTACCGCAGATGGCAAAGGCCACCTATGCCTTTGGAAGCACACTGCTGAACATCCTGCTGAGTATTATGGCTGGTCTGTATATGCTGATCGACAAGGAACGTCTGTCCGGCTATGCAAAAAAAATCAACTATGCACTGTTTCCGAAGGAAATCAGCGAGTATCTGCATCGTATGGTACTGGCAAGCGGTGATATCTTCAATAACTTTATCGTGGGAAAGGCGATCGATTCTCTGATCATCGGAATCCTCTGCTATATCGGATCTCTGATTTTTCAGTTTCCGTATGCACTGCTGTTATCGGTGATCGTCGGTGTTACCAATATGATTCCGGTATTCGGACCGTTTATCGGTGCTGTACCGGGGATTGTAATTCTCTTCATCATACATCCGATTACCGCATTATACTTTGCACTCTTTGTCTTCGCCCTGCAGCAGTTTGACGGCAATATTCTGGGACCGCTGATTCTGGGGGATAAGCTGGGACTGCCAAGTATCGGTATTCTGTTCTCCGTCTGTGTAGGGGGCGGACTGTTTGGTATCATCGGTATGTTTATCGGTGTACCATGCTTTGCTGTGATTTATATGGCGGTGAAGGAATTTGTAAATTACCGTTTAAAGAAAAAAGAAATTGATCTGGAGAGTATTTCCAGAGAAATGAAGAAGGAAGCGCTGGAGATTGAAGAGCGTATGGAGCAATTGGAAGAATAAAGGCAAGCGGGGATACTGTGTTCAACAGGCACCGCTTTTCTTTTGGGAGGATCATATGCTGAAAACAGATAGATGCAGTATATATGAAATAAAGGAATCGGATTTGGCGGATGTACGAATTCTTTTTACAGATGATGAGGTACGTACCTATCTTGGTGGTGCTTATGATAAGGCCAGGGCAGAGGAAAAGCTCCGCAATATAATGATGGGGATAGACAATCAGGGCTTTACAGTGCGTAGGACAAGTGATTCTACCTTACTGGGACTGATTGAAATCGGACCTTATCATAATGGCATGGAGCAGGAGATTTCCTATCAGTTTGCACCGGAGGTTTGGGGACAGGGCTATGCGAAAGAGGCAATCCACGCTGTTCTTGTATTTCTTTCAGAACAGGGAACGCTGGAAAGCATCCTAGCAGAAACGCAAAAGAAGAACATTCGCTCATGCAGACTGCTGGAGGCTCTGGGCTTCAAAATGCGGGAGTCTTTGATACGCTTCCGCCAGCCGCAGGTGGTATATATGAAGCGGTTATGCAAAAGTATCAAAGCGTCTAAGGCATTCAATGAAATGCTTGAATAGAAGTAAGCGGGTAGTGCCTGTATGCAGTATAGGATAGTGAATGGGGAATCTCCTGAATCGGATAAGAAAAAGAGGCTTCTAAAGCATTGCTGTACGCAATGGTTTAAGAAGCCTTTTATCATCTGTTACGATGAGACTCTATAAAGGTTTTGAACATCCTGATTTAGCGGATAGCGTGGTTCCATGCGCCGCCTTACTTTGCACTGGATATTTCCAGTGTCTTTTCATAGGCGAAGATACCCTTTAGATGGTGCATCCGGAACTGTTCGCAGAAGTAGTCGCATTTGCATAAAAGCAGATAATAGATTGGCAGGCCACAGCCATACAGGGATTCAAAGTTTGCCTGTCCCTTGGCGATAATCATATCGCTGGATGCAAGTAGTGCTCGTGCGTCTTCACCAATATGACGCAAATCGCAGCCGGCAAGCGGTACCTGGCTGCTTGTACATGGACACACCTCATCCAGATGTATCTGCCGGACATCACGCATCGTCGCGTCATTGAGCACCTCGCCGCCGCGTACCATGACCGTGATCTGTAAATGCGGAAAGTGCTTTTGCAGCTGCAGTATGAGTAGCTTATCCAGTACGATTTCTCCGCAGTTATCACAAAGATAGAGCACTGCTGCTATTTGCCGCCTGTGATAGGAAGCGTTGATAGACACTTGCATCCAGTGTTTCCTCTTTTACCTGCTTCAACAGGGAGCGCAGAATGTCCTCATCCACATGATCCATAGCACCAAAATCGATGTAATTGCCGCAGCGGGAAAGCCGCAGAGCATAGGAAAGAGGATCAACCTCCTGCTCAATGGCATTTTTCAGCATCGGCTCCATTTCCAGCAGGATGGTATTGAAATACGTTTTTATTTTCGCATAATCCGGAAGACTTCTTGGAACAGGTGGCTGTAGCTGACGAATCTGATCGGAAATCCAAGGCATTGTATCTGCGGGGTCTGCCTCCAGCATGATTCGCATGACGTCCTTGAGATACTCTGCTTTCTGATGCTCATCCAAACAGGCCCGTATGCCTGCCTCCTCTTTATTTAAAAGACATAGAATACAGCGGGAACTGATATTCATAACATCACCTCTGTCTCTAAGTATAGCATGCTCCTGCGCAAAAAGACACCTTGTATTCCTTATCCTGTGAAGGGTTTATCATAACTGCAGGCTGTATCAGAAAGTAAAGTGTTCATTTGAAGCACTTCCTGCAGATTGCTGTGAATTTGATATCAGCCGGTATGCATAGGATGCGCATACCGGTTCAGCATTTGACTGTATACATAAGTAGGACCCTATAAACGGATATATCAGACACAGCTGAAAAAGGAAGGGATGAAAAAAGACACCATTCGGTGTCTCAGGCTGCAGACAGGGCAGGGTCGCTTTGTATAGCCTCATCACTCAGTGTGAAGTTACAGCGCTTGGCTTCCTGAATGATGTTCATGATATGATCGGATACACGCTCCACATCTGTAAGGATTTCAGAATAGATGACACAATCCAAGGCATTGACCTTTTTCTCCATCAGTCGCTCAATCTGTGCTTGTCGATAGCTTGCGGTCAGCTCGTCAATGCGATCCTCGATCCGTTCGATTTTTTCAAAGCATTCATCCTGAGAATCCAGGCTGTAGGTTGACAGCAGTGAGAAGCTCTTGGAAAGAAGGGAAGCCAGCTGATGCAATTCATCCTCTATGTATTTTGAGCTTGAAAGCTTATTATCCTCATCGGTGGAATACTGTATGATATTGATTGCATGATCGCCGATCCGCTCGATGTCGGAAAAGCATTTGTATAAGGCGTTGCAGGTCGTGGAATCAGACTCATTCATTTTCAGAGAGCTGACCAGCGTCATATAATTGGTGATTTCGTAATTGATATAATCAATGCGTTTCTCGCGCTTTTTAATTTTCTCCAGACTGAAGGCATTCCCGCATAAGGCATCCATGGATTCCGCAAGATTTGTTTCTGCCAGCTGGAGCATTGCCATTGCTTCCTTACGTAAAGAGGAAATGGCGATCGGCACGGAACCGATATTGTCCTCATCTACAAAGGTGAGCGGTATGTTGTAGCCTGCATCCTCAATTTCCTCCTGCTTCACAGGAAGGATTACCTGCGCAAGCTTGGCAAGACGGGAACCGAACGGTATCAGCAGCAGCGTGGTGGCGATATTGAATATCGTATGTGTATTGGCAATCTGTGCCGCAGGATTGGAGGTAACACTTTCCATCCAGGATACAAACGGAACAAGAGCCGCAAACGCCATGAAGACAATTGTACCGATAATGTTAAAGGACAGGTGAATAATGGTTGCCCGCTTGGCATTTCGATTGGCGCCAAGTGATGCCAGCACCGATGTGATGCAGGTACCGATATTCTGTCCGAAAATGATATAGATGGCACTGCTTAACGGAATCAGACCGCTGACAGCCAGTGCCTGCAGGATACCGACGGAAGCAGAGGAGCTCTGAATCAGAGCAGTGAAGCCAGCGCCCAGCAGAATTGCCAGAACAGGGTTGGAAATTGTTGTCATGGCATGAATGAATGCCTCACTTTGCTGTAACGGAACCATGGCATCCTTCATCATATCCATACCGATGAATAAGATACCAAGACCGGCAAAGATCTCGCCGAAGGCATTGACCTTCTTGCCTTTGAGAAACGTGACCAGTACAACACCGAAGATAGCCACAAGCGGTGCGATCTTGGATGCATCCAGGGCAATCAGCTGTCCGGTGATCGTCGTACCGATATTGGCACCCATGATGATCCAGACTGCCTGATTCAATGTCATCAGCTGTGAATTCACAAAGCCGACAACCATAACGGTAGTGGCAGAAGAGCTCTGGATTACTGCTGTGATGGCCGCTCCCACGATAATGCCCAGAAAACGGTTGCTGGTCAGTCTTTCCAGAATGGTTTTCATACGATCTCCCGCAGCTCCCTCCAGACCGGAGCTCATCATATGCATACCATACAGGAACAGGGCAAGGCCCCCAAATAATTTCAGAATACTATCAAATGTCATGAATACATAACCTCCTGTTCGAGTATTGTTACGAACATAGTTTTAGTATATCGGGAAACAGATATTCATACAATATAGGTTTTGTTAAGACTCTGTTAATAATTAACACAAAATATTTATAAACCTCATTTGAAACCGTTTTCCAGTCGAAAATGTAATATAACGGTTAAGATTTGCAGTGAAATGACTGCATGAGTCGATGTCTTCGCTATCGCTGTAAACAGTAAGCAGGCTGTGATGGAAATACGGAAAATCAAAAAGCCTGCATCTATATCGAGGTAACATAAGCAGGTGCTGGAAAGATGCCCTGCAAACAGAATTGGCACAGCTGGAGCTGGATGCCCTGGATATCGTTGAATTCTTCCAGCATAGAAAATTGGTTCTTTCTTACTTTGGGGTGTATGCAAAAGGGAGACTTCAGCTTCTATTGATACATACAATAGTGTTGAAGTCTCCCTGTTTTATATTACCCTACAATCGAGAAAGAACCGCTGTATTGCCTGCATGTGGAAAATGCGGTATCTGTGCACGATAAGAGCTGGTGTCTGTTTATGAAATATCGAAGGGATATTTGAATACGGCTGAAATTGAATTTAGGAAAGAACTGCAGATGCAGTTGTGAAGTATGTGGTTTTCCTGTTCATAAGGATGGTGTTGTGATGCACATGCAAAGTAAATGCCAATAGCTTCCGAAAAAATAAAGCTACACACTGTTTTTTACCCAATGCTGACGCGTTCATCAGCTTTCCATACAAACAGTCTCTGGATACAGCGTTCCTGTTTTACTACCGTTGTAAGTTTTATTATGCAGCACATTCCTGAATCAGCGGCATATCCTTTAATTCCTCGTCATTCAAGGTAAAGCTGCAGCGGCGGCATTCTTCAATAATATTCATGATATGGTCGCTGACACGTTCGATATCTGTCATGATTTCCGAGTAGATAACACAATCTCTTGCATGTATCTGCTTATGCACCATGCGTTCGATCTGCCGGTTTCTGAATTCTGCCGTTAATTCATCAATACGGGCCTCTATGCGTTCTATTTTCAAAAGACTTTCATCCTGTGATTCCAAACGGTTTGTATACAACAGCTGGAAGCTTTTATCCAGCAGCTCCTCCAGCTGCATCAGCTCCTCACGAATCACACCGACATCCTGCAGACGCTCCTTTTCATTTTTAGTGTATTGCAGAATATTGATTGCATGATCTCCGATGCGTTCGATATCCGCATAGCATTTAAACAGTGCATTGATTGTATTGGATGCAGTGGGATTCATAGGTAGGGTGGATACAGAGGTCATATAATCGGAAATCTGATAATTGATGGAATCGATCCGCTTTTCACGCTTTTCGATATCCTGTATGCTACATGCTTCTTGACAAACGCCGTGCAGTGCTTCGATCAAATTGGTCTGTGCCATTTTCAGCATCGCCAGCGCTTCCTTGCGCAGGGAGGAGATGGCAATCGGAACACTGCCAATATTATTGACATCAACAAAGGCAAGCGGCAGATTTGCTTCATCCCTTTGATACTCTTCTTTGCGTATCGGCATCAGCAGCTGTGCGAGATGAGCCAGACGGTTTCCAAACGGCAATAGAATCAGGGTCGTTACGATATTGAAAATCGTATGGGTATTGGCGATCTGTGCCGCCGGGTTTGCAGTGATTTCACACATCCAGTCCACAAACGGAAAGATATGGATAAAGCAGAAGAACAGCATGGTTCCGATAATATTAAAGGATAAGTGAATAATGGTTGTCCGCTTGGCATTTCGGTTCGCACTCAGGGATGCCAGCACGGCGGTAATGCAGGTACCGATATTCTGTCCGAAGATGATATAAATCGAGCTGGACAGTGGAATCAGTCCGCTCAAAGCCAGAGCCTGTAATATTCCCACGGATGCGGAGGAGCTTTGAATCAGTGCAGTAAAACCGGCTCCCAGAGCAATCGCAAGCAGCGGATTGGAAATGGAGGTCATGGCATTCAGGAATACAGGAGAGTCCTGCAGCGGTGTCATGGAATTGGACATCATATCCATACCGATAAACAATATTCCAAGCCCTGCGAGAATGTCTCCAATGGAATTGATGCGCTTTCCTTTCAGGAAGGTCACCATGACAACACCGATGATGGCAACCAGCGGGGCAATGCGGGAGGCATCCAGGGCAATCAGCTGCCCGGTAATCGTCGTGCCGATATTGGCCCCCATAATAATCCAGACTGCCTGATTCAGCGTCATCAGTCCGCTGTTCACAAAGCCGACAACCATAACGGTTGTGGCAGAGGAGCTTTGGATAACGGCAGTGATGCCGGCTCCTACGGCAACACCGAGCAGGCGGTTGCTGGTCAGCTTTTCCAGAATGGCTTTCATGCGGTCCCCGGCAGCCGTTTCCAGACCGACACTCATCATATGCATTCCATATAGGAACAGTGCCAGACCTCCCAACAGAGATAATACATTTTGAATGGTCATACATCATCGCTTCCTTTCCTTATCAAGTCGGCTTTAGTATAAATAACGAAGGAAAAAGAAACAAGCAGGTTTTGTTAACATTTTGTTAAAACAGAGAAATACGCTTACGAAATCTTAACAAATTCCACCGTTTATGAATTTGCTGTTTCAAAAGTATAAATAAATTATTAACACAGACAAAGCGAATAAAAAAAGCCGCCTGTCACTGACAGACGACGCAATGCTATTGCATGGAGATAAACATATCATCATAGGTTGGAAACGGGTAATTATCCGAGGATACCGCTTCCTCAATCGCATCAATCACTGCGCGCAGCTCCTCCATTTTCGGAACGATCACCTGATTGAGATACTGTGCCTTTTCCATATTATCCGGATACTGCTGACGCTCAATCATATGCTTCTTCAAATCATGATAGCGTTCATCAAAGGTGGCTAACAGATCACACAAATGCTTGATTTTCCGCTGATAATAGCTGTTCTCTGTACCAAGAGAATTCTGTGCATCTGTATAAAATTTGATTTCACGAACGAGAGCAGGGAGGATATCCTTTTTACTGATATCCAGCAGCGTCAGCACCTCCGCTTTGACGGATTTACGGTATTCCTCTGTCAGAATATCAACGCGGGCCTCCAGCTCCAGCCGGTCATATACCTTGTTTCGCTCAAACATTTCCACTGCCTTGTCATCCAGCATGGAATAGATGCTGTCCACATAATGCTTAATGTTCGGCAATCCGCGTTCCTGTGCCTCCTGAAGCCATTCCTCGCTGTAGCCATCCTTGGAAAACAGAATACGGGAATGCTTGCGCAGAATATCACGGCAGATGTCCAGGGACTTCTTGCGGATATCGTCAATGTATTTATACTGCTGCAAAGTGTCGGCAATACTGCGCAGTGAATCCGCAACAATGGAATTCAAGATAATGTTTGTCGTTGATGCACTGCGACTGCTTCCTACCATACGGAATTCAAATTTATTACCGGTAAAGGCGAAGGGAGAGGTGCGGTTTCGATCACTGGTATCCTTTGGTACATACGACAGATTCGCAATCGCATATGGCTGTGTCTCCACATCCGGTTTGATTTCATGTTCACCGTTACGCAGCTTTTCCAGAATGATTTCCAGCTCATCACCCATACAGATGGAAACAACAGCCGGCGGTGCTTCATCAGCTCCCAGCCGGTAATCATTCCCATAGCAGCTTGCCGCCATACGAAGCAGCTCCGGATATGTATCCACAGCCTCGATGATTGCACAGACAAACAACAGGAAACGAATGTTTTCATGCGGGCGGTCCCCCGGCTCCAGAAGATTCTGTCCATCATCGGTAACCAGTGACCAGTTGTTGTGCTTTCCGCTTCCGTTCACGCCTTGAAACGGTTTCTCGTGAAGCAGGCATGCCATACCGTGCTTATCCGCCTTTTTCTTCAACACATCCATGATGATCAGATTTTGATCCACCGCAACATTGGCATCGATAAACAGCGGTGCGATTTCAAACTGACAGGGAGCTACCTCGTTGTGCTCGGTCTTTGCATAGATTCCAAGCTTCCACAGCTCCTCATCCACCTCTGTCATGAAGGCCTGTACACGGGAAGGGATGCTTCCAAAGTAATGACCGCGAATATCCATACTCTTTGGCGGCATGGAACCAAACAGCGTGCGTCCGGTATGCACCAGATCCTTCCGCTCCAGATACATCCTTTTATCAATCAAAAAGTATTCCTGCTCCAGACCGACCATAGCATTGACATGCTTGATATCCTTATCCTTAAACAGATTGACAATGCGGGTGGCCTGCTTGCTGATCGCTTCCGCTGATTTTAAAAGAGGTGCCTTTTTATCCAGGGTTTCTCCGTTGTATGAAACAAAGATGGTAGGGATACAGAGAACGTTATCCCGCAGAAAGGCCGGGGAGGTACAATCCCAATACGTATACCCGCGTGCCTCAAAGGTTGCCCGTAAACCGCCGCTTGGAAAAGAGGAGGCATCCCCCTCGCCCTTGATCAGGGACTTCCCGCTGAATCTGGAAATCGGCTGATCGTGATCCCCAGGCTCGATAAAGCTGTCATGCTTTTCGGCAGTGGAGCCGGTCAGCGGCTGGAACCAGTGCGTAAAATGCGTCGCTCCCTTGTCCATTGCCCATGTCTTCATTGCATGCGCAATCGCATCTGCCGTCGGACGATCCAGCGCATCCTCCTTGCGGGTTGCGGTTTTCCATTTTTTATAAATCGGATGAGGGAGACATTCCTTCATCACACATTCACTAAAGAGATTGATTCCAAAATCATCAAAAGGGTGTTTTTCTGCCATGATAGATTCCTCCTATAGTGGAATTTTACTGCAAAATGAATTTTTTGTATATAAAAACATGAAAAAATTTAAAAATCAAAAAGAAAATAGAAAAAAATTGGAGAAATGCGAATAAAAATTCTATTTTTGTCATAAACTGTGAAAAATTTCTGTATTGTGGGAAATGATGGGTTCATAGAAAAAAGAATGAAATAATTGGAAAAGTAGAGTATAATATAAATATCGGTAAAGAGGCTGTCAACGCTTTCTATTTCCTGCAGTTCGGCGGTTGAACGCATAAGGACAGCAGGATTTACATACAATGGGGCGAAGACTGCTTAAAAGGAGGAAAAAATATGAACTTAAAAGGAACAAAGACAGAAAAGAACCTGAATGAGGCATTTGCCGGAGAATCCATGGCAAGAAACAAGTATACGTATTATGCTTCCAAGGCGAAGAAAGACGGTTATGTTCAAATTTCCAATATTTTCGAACAGACAGCAAACAATGAAAAGGAGCATGCAAAATTGTGGTTTAAGCTGCTGCATGACGGTATGCCGGATACGGTTACCAATCTGAAGGATGCTGCTGCCGGTGAAAACTTCGAGTGGACAGACATGTATGCACGTATGGCAAAGGAAGCACGCGAGGAAGGCTTTGATGACATCGCTGATACGATGGAAGGCGTTCTGGCTATTGAGAAAACACATGAACAGCGCTATGTTGCTCTGCTGAACAATATCGAGGATGGTACTGTGTTTGAAAAAGCAGAGGAAACCCTGTGGGAATGTCTGAACTGCGGACACCTGCACACTGGAAAAACGGCTCCAGAGGTATGTCCGGTATGCAATCACCCGCGTTCTTACTTCGAGGTTCGCAAAGAGAATTACTAATTCATAGCATAGAAAAGGCTTTTTTCGATAGGAAAGGAGCCTTTTTTTGCGGCATTAGAAAAAGTATTGGGAAAGTTTATATGTTTTTTAGAAAAGCGTATTGTAAAAAAATATAATATGTGTAGAATATATTTGATACATCTTTCAGCGGCCGCTGTCTGTTCTGTATAAATAAAAGGTGAAGACTGCATAGGATTATGTCAGTTTCCTGCGAACAAATAGAAAGAAAGTCTGGTTAAATTGATATGACAAATTTTATTCATTCGGTGCTGGGATTCAAAAAACTATCTCCTGCACAGAAGATTGCATCGAGCTTCCTGCTTGTGATTCTCAGCGGAACACTGCTGCTGATGCTGCCGATTTCCAATAAGAATTTTCAGTTTTTGAACTGGCTGGATGCTTTGTTTACGGCAACCAGTGCTACCTGCGTAACCGGATTGAGTGTATTTACGGTTGCTGATCAGCTTAACTGGTTTGGTCAGCTGATTCTGCTTCTGCTGATTCAGGTAGGCGGTCTTGGACTGATGACATTTATGGCGGTCTTTATTCTGATTGTGAAAAACCGTCTCTCTATGAATGAGAAAATCGCTATGAAGGAAATGCTGAATCAGGACAGGGTCGTAAATATGCGGAAGTTTCTGCTGGACATCCTGTACTATACCTTGTTTTTTGAGGCTGTGGGTGCGATTCTGATATCGTTTCGCATGATACCGCGCTTCGGACTTGTGGATGGCAGCTTTAAAGCGGTATTTCTGGCTGTTTCAGCTTTCTGTAACGCCGGGTTCGATACGCTTGGATCGGTGAGTCTTCAGGAATATGTGCATGATCCGCTGATGTGTCTGACAATTATGGCGCTGATTGTACTGGGTGGTCTGGGTTTTGCTGTCTGGTTTGATATTCGGGATAAGGTGGGACCGCTGCTGCATCGTCGGATCACATTCAAGAAGTTCAGACATTCTCTGTCTCTGCATACCAAAATCGTATTGAGTGTCAGTCTGTTTCTGATTATCATACCCGGACTGCTGATTATGCTGGTGGAGTTCACAAATTCCAGAACGCTGGGAGATTTCAATATATTCGAGAAGCTGATGACTGCAATGTTTGAATCCATAGCACTTCGAACGGCAGGCTTTACAACAATTAACTATGCTGGCTTGAAGCCTGCAACCGATTTGCTGATGATGGTTGTCATGTTTATCGGTGGTTCTCCGGGAGGTACGGCAGGTGGTATCAAAACGACGACGATTGCGGTGCTTGTCATCTATATTATCTCCTCTTTGAAGGGGAGGGAGCACACCGTTGTTCTTCACAGGAAAATCGGAAGAGGAATCATCATTCGAGCAATGGGAATTTTCTTCATCAATCTGGTTGTGTTGTTTACCGGGATTTTCCTGTTGAATATCGTTGAGCAAAAGCCGTTTTTGAGTCTTTCCTTTGAAGCGGTGAGCGCAATGGCGACCGTAGGCTCGAGTCTTGGAATCACTACCTCTCTTGGTGTGGGAGGCAAGCTGATCATCATCTTCCTCATGTATGTCGGACGTATCGGTATTTCCACACTGATATTGTCATTGACACGTAATAAGCCAAATAGAAATTCAGCCAATAAGGTATCATTCCCAAATGGAAACATAATTGTGGGATAAGGAGATAGAAAAATGAAAAAGATTTCAAACAGACAGTATGTTGTACTCGGATTAGGGATTTTCGGTTCAACAGTAGCGAAGACATTGAGCAGCTATAATTGCGAGGTGATTGCTCTGGATAATGACGAAAAATGCGTAGATCGCATGGCGGATATCGTTACGCAGAGTATGATGTGTGATATTACCGATATCAATCAGCTGCGCGAGGCGGGTGTACAGGATTGTGATATTGCGATTGTAAGTATGGGGAGCCACCTTGAGGAGAGTGTGATGGGCATTATCAATCTGAAGGAGCTGGGTGTTCCGTATATCGTGGCAAAGGCAAAAAACAAGCGCTATATGCAGATATTCACGGAGCTTGGAGCCAATAAGGTTGTACGCCCGGAGAAGGAAATGGGCGAACAGGTTGCCAAGGGCGTATTAGGGAAAAATATTATCGATGTTGTGGATCTGGATAAGGAGTACAGTATCGTGGAAATACCTACGCCGCCACAGTGGGTAGGAAAATCTCTGATTGAACTTGATCTGCGCCGAAGATTCGGTATCAATGTTGTGGGCATTCGTTCTTATTTGCAGGAGCATTTGAATGTGTGCCCGGATGCAGAGTATAAAATACAGAAGGAGGATCATCTGGTTGTGATTGCGGATTGCAAGACACTGGATCGATTCGACGTGCTGGATCAGCTGTAAGATGCGAAAACTGCATCTTTTTTTTGTGCATAATGGATACACATGTTTTCAGGTATGCTTTCATATACTGTTTTAATGGAGGATGCTTTTATTGTTAATAGAGGCAGGATGCTCAATGAGAAAAGTCAAAAGCAGGAAATATAAAAAGCAGAAGCTGATTCTTCTGCTGGTCGCGATCGTTCTTGGATTTGGATGTGTTGTCCGTTCATTTAATACGTATATGGAGCCGCAGCTTCAGGCGATTGCCAAGCAGCATACAGGGTTTGCAATCAATAATATTGTGAAGGAAGTGCTGGCGGATATTGAATATGATACCGATGCGCTGTTTAAAATAAATCGCACAAAGAACGGGGATATAACCAGTATTGAATATGATTCGTATAAATTAAATCAGCTGTTGTATTCGGCATTGAATACGATTGATAAATCACTGCTGGCTGCACAGGATGGTAAAAAGGATCCTACGACGAAGGATGTCTTCTATGAGGATGGAGTTTTGTATGAAGTACCGGCAGGTTATCTGAGTCATATTTTCTTTTTATATGATAAGGGGCCGAAAATCAGAGTGCGTATGCGGATGCTGAATGATGTTACAGGAGAGATAAAAACGGAATCAAAGCCATATGGAATCAACAACACCATGATTAAAATATCACTTGTTGTTAAGGTGAATGCGCAGGTTATAACTTTTTTGAGTACGTCAGAGCTGGAGACGAAAACGGAGATACCGTTGGTTGTACAGATTGTGAATGGACAGGTGCCTGATTTTACTCCATATAGCAATCCTTCTGGTAAGTGATGAGAAAGTATTACTGGAGTATTGTTTATTATTTGGTTTGTGAGCCTAAGGAGAGACTAGGGGGTATCGCTTAGTGAGTACCTGATTAGAAGGATTATTTAGATCCACTAGCCTCAGGAGAGGCTAGACTCTATAGCGGAGCAAGAAGCGGTATCAAGAGAACATTTAGATCCACTAGCCTCAGGAGAGGCTAGACCGGATATAACTATATCTTGCACCTTACCAAACAGATTTAGATCCACTAGCCTCAGGAGAGGCTAGACTGTGTTCGACCAGAACGATAGCATCGCCGTTTTGAATTTAGATCCACTAGCCTCAGGAGAGGCTAGACGTAAAGCTGCGAAAGAAAGGAAAAGAAGTGTTAATATTTAGATCCACTAGCCTCAGGAGAGGCTAGACTGCAGGGACGCATTCCGCAAGCTCTCTGTGTATGGTATTTAGATCCACTAGCCTCAGGAGAGGCTAGACACAGGCAAGTGTTATTACAGTAACAGCTACAATCATTTAGATCCACTAGCCTCAGGAGAGGCTAGACGAGGATGCAGGAGCCCCAGATATCTCAGATGTGATTTAGATCCACTAGCCTCAGGAGAGGCTAGACCCCAATGCGTCACAACATGTTGATTCGCATTGACATTTAGATCCACTAGCCTCAGGAGAGGCTAGACAACGGGGGCTTCGCCATCACAAGCAGTAGCAACTATTTAGATCCACTAGCCTCAGGAGAGGCTAGACTTACAGAGGCGGAGCTGGAGCTGGCGGATGGCTGGATTTAGATCCACTAGCCTCAGGAGAGGCTAGACTTCAGAAACAGCTCTCACATACATACACTTAGTAATTTAGATCCACTAGCCTCAGGAGAGGCTAGACGAAGAAAATGCCGACAGTAAGATATTAGCTGTTAAAATTTAGATCCACTAGCCTCAGGAGAGGCTAGACATAAACACGAAACAATTATACAAGATAGTTTAAAATTTAGATCCACTAGCCTCAGGAGAGGCTAGACTACTTCTTTTATTTCTTTTTTGTCACCAACATTTCCATTTAGATCCACTAGCCTCAGGAGAGGCTAGACCTATTTTAATTAGACCTTGTTCTAACCACTGCTATTTAGATCCACTAGCCTCAGGAGAGGCTAGACCTACCGAACGAAGTTGACGCACTTATTGGCTTCATGATTTAGATCCACTAGCCTCAGGAGAGGCTAGACCATATTGGTGATGTAGTTGTATTTAAAAATGGGGATTTAGATCCACTAGCCTCAGGAGAGGCTAGACAATATCACGGACAGAGGGCAACAAAATATCTAGGTATTTAGATCCACTAGCCTCAGGAGAGGCTAGACATAAATTGTTGCACCACAATGACTGCAGAAAATTTATTTAGATCCACTAGCCTCAGGAGAGGCTAGACGGTTACCTATACCACAAAAACTTATTGATTGTTTAATTTAGATCCACTAGCCTCAGGAGAGGCTAGACGGGATGATTATACGTCTAATGTCTTGGCTGTTAATAATTTAGATCCACTAGCCTCAGGAGAGGCTAGACCGTGAAAAATCCCATGAAATCCCCTAAATGAAACAAATTTACACAAATATAAAACTTTGGTTAATGAAAATTTTGTTGAAATTGTTACATTTGTGTGAATTTGAACAAAATGATGCGCGAACCTCCCAGGGAATTCATGTGAGCTTATGGTTCGCGCTGGATTATTTAGCGGGATAACCATCTACTATTATTATAACAGAAAAAATTCCAAATACATAAAAAGGATACATTCCAGTATGAAATATATCCTCTTATTTGCTTATGCTTTCTGCATCATATCAATGTACTTACGAATGTTGGATGCATTACTGTATGTTTCACAGCTTCCATCTCTGCATACGACCAGCGTTGGTGCCTGCATAATTGAGAATTTTTTTGTTAATTCAGCCTGTTCCTCGGCATCCACTTTTTCATAGGATATTCCAGCGCTTTTCAGCCAGGTGTCAGCTATTTTACAATTTGGGCAGGTCTTCGTTGTGAACAGAAAAACACCTTCTTCATTTGCAGCCCTGACGGTATCAGCTTCCTTCTCAACATGTGGAAGGGCATCCTTTCCTTTTAACACAGAATGTCCGATATCATAAACCTTACGTTCTTTGAATTCCTGACTCTTTCCTTCATTCCAATTCTGTACAGGTCGATAGTATCCCGTAATTCGGCTCCATACCTCAGTCGCACCACCACATTGCGGACATGTATAATGCTCCCCGTTAATATATCCGTGATTTCGACAGATGGAATAGGTGGGAGAAAGGGTGTAATAAGGCAGGCGGTAGTTCTCGGCAATTTTTCTTACCAGCGCTGCTGCTGCTTTCCAATCCGGAAGTTTTTCTCCCAAGAACGCATGGAACACAGTTCCGGAAGTATACAAGGTCTGTAGCTCATCCTGTACATCCAGTGCTTCAAAAATATCCTCTGTATAGCCAACAGGTAAGTGAGAGCTGTTCGTATAATATGGTGTATTTCCTTCTTCTGTAGCAGTGATGATATCCGGATAGCGTTCCTTGTCATGCTTTGCCAGACGATATGTTGTTGATTCCGCAGGCGTAGCCTCCAGATTATACAGATCCCCATATTCCTCCTGATAAATTACCAGACGCTCACGCATATGATTCAGAACCTCTTTTGTGAATTTCTGAGCTTCCTTTTGTGTCAGATCCATGCCAAGCCATTTGGCATTTAACGCGACTTCATTCATACCGATCAGCCCCAATGTGGAGAAGTGGTTCGCAAAGGTTCCAAGATACCGTTTGGTATATGGATATAAGCCTTCCTCCAGCAGCTTGGAAATGACCGTGCGCTTTACCTTTAAGGAGCGTGCAGCGATATCCATCAGATGATCGAGTCGCTTATAGAAATCCTCTTTATCTGTTGAAAGGTAAGCAATTCGCGGCATGTTGATCGTGACTACACCAACAGAGCCGGTGCTTTCGCCGCTTCCAAAGTATCCACCGCTTTTTTTACGCAGTTCTCGAAGATCCAGACGAAGACGGCAGCACATGCTTCGTACATCGCTTGGCTCCATATCAGAATTTACATAGTTTGAGAAATAAGGTGTCCCATACTTTGCAGTCATTTCAAACAGCAGCTTGTTGTTTTCTGTTTCCGACCAGTCAAAGTCACGGGTAATGGAATAGGTGGGAATCGGATACTGGAAACCACGTCCATTGGCATCTCCCTCAATCATGATTTCAATAAATGCCTTGTTCACCATATCCATTTCCTTTTTACAATCCTTATATTTAAAATCTACTTCCTTACCTCCAATTATGCAATTCAGCTCAGCAAGATCGGCAGGAACCGTCCAATCCAAGGTGATATTGGAGAAGGGAGCCTGTGTACCCCAGCGACTTGGTGTATTGACACCATATATGAAGGACTCCACACATTTTTTAACCTGATCATAGTTCAGATTATCCGCTTTTACAAAAGGTGCCAGATACGTATCGAAAGAAGAGAAGGCCTGTGCACCGGCCCACTCATTCTGCATAATGCCGAGAAAGTTTACCATCTGATTGCAGAGTGTCGCAAGATGACTTGCCGGTTTGGAGGTGATTTTTCCTCCGACACCGCCCAGGCCTTCCTGAATCAGCTGCTTCAGACTCCAGCCGGCACAATAACCTGTCAGCATGCTCAAATCATGAATATGCATATCACCGGACTTATGGGCATTTCCGATTTCCTCATCATAGATTTCACTCAGCCAGTAATTGGCAGTGATTGCTCCGGAGTTATTCAAAATCAGTCCGCCTACGGAATAGGTGACCGTTGAATTTTCTTTTACGCGCCAGTCGGTGGCTTTCACATAGCTGTCGACAAGCTCCTTGTAATCCAGAATTGTGGATTTCATATTCCGGATTTTTTCCCGCTGCTTCCGATAGAGGATATAGCATTTTGCTACATCACCGTAACCGGATTGAATCAGGATGGACTCCACGCTGTCCTGAATATCCTCCACCTGAATGCGGTCATGTCTGATTTTTGGCTCAAAATCGGATGTGACACGCAAAGCGAGCATATCGATAATGCTTGGATGATACTGGCGTTCCACCGCATCAAATGCCTTTTGAATGGCATTGCTGATCTTGGCAATGTCAAACTCTGAAATCTTTCCATCTCTTTTAATAACCTGATACATATCGTTCTTCCTTTCCTTCTATATACCACGAAGCTCTGTATTTGGAACCTTCGCTTTCGCCAATTTCTGAAACTGCTGCAGGGTTTCTTCATCCCACGCATGCAATCCCTTCTGAATAACACGGTCGCTGTCTTCAAAATTTTGCAGATACCAGGCGGCTGCACCTTGGAGCCAGTCTGCCATATCCTGAATATCCTGAGCTGTATGAAGCTCCTTTACAATGGTTGTACGAAACTCATAAGCAACATGTCCTTCCTTTAGATAGGTGATGCTCTCCTGTATGCCGCTGAGATCAAGATTGCGGATGCCGGCAGTTTCACTGTATTTTTGCGGAGCATTTTTGATGTCCATTGCCACATAATTAACAAGTCCCTCTTCAACAAGGTGCTTCAGCTGATCCGGACTGCTGCCGTTTGTATCCAGCTTGACTGCATAGCCCATGTCCTTGATTTTTTTCAGAAATCCTGCCAGCTCCGGATTTAGCAGAGGCTCTCCGCCGCTGATGCAGACACCATCCAAAATTCCTTTTCGCTTTTCCAGAAAGCTAAGCACATCCTCTTCCTGAAGCTCCGGCATGTTTTCCGGCAGAAAGACAAGGTCACTGTTCTGGCAGAAGGGGCATCGGAAATTGCAGCCGCCTGTGAAAATCGTGCTCGCCATTTTCTGCGGGTAATCCAGCAGAGTCAGCTTTTGAATACCGAACAGCTTGATGCCTGCTTCTTCCTGCTGCTCGTATTTGCGTGCGTTTTCACTCAGACGGCTGAGCGTTGCTTCAAACTGCTGCAGCTCCTGTGCACCGATATCCTTGGATAAAAGCTCCCACCACTGCTGACGAATCATATAGATATCACGGATGATGTCCTTTGTTTTATCAGTCGTATATAGCAATCGGATACGTTTGTCCTGGGGACTGCTCTGTGTAGTCACATAACCAAGCTCCTCCAGACGGGAAATGCTTTTCGTGATAGTCCCTTTATCAAAACAGCCCTTTTGCGCAAGCTGCTGCATGTTCAGCCCCTCCTGCTCATAAATAAGAATCAGAAAGAGAATCTGTGCTGCATTGATATCGTGTCCGCTCAATTTCTTATCATAATATTTCTGACCGCAGCGGTACAGAATCGAGGTGTTTAAATACAAATAGTTGCTGTTATCCATGTCTTCCCTCCAATGGTTGACCACTCAACTATAAGAATGATAGCATACAAAAGTTGAACATTCAACCTTTGTAAAGAATGTAACAAATGAAAAGCAAAGTCATTACAAATTTTTATAATTGTATAAATCGGATAGGTAATCTTTTATCAAAAATAAAAAAGGTTTTGCAAAAATTTTGATACGGGGTAGAGAGCAGCCTCGTTCTGTGCTAGGATAATAGGGAAGGTGAAATTCATGAGAATGCAGTTGTTTTTACTTTTGTGTCTGTTGCTTCTTATCCTTATGCAGCTGTTTTTCTGGCATATGATAAAGAAGCTGTATAAGAAAAAGCAGATCCGTTATGCTTTATCGATATTATCTCTGCTAGGCAGCGTTTTTCTGATTTATCGCTTTACACCGTTTTTTGCGATGTACAAGGATGCGATGCCGATGCGGGGGGCACTTGTTTTGGTACTGAACAGTGTATATGTAGCGCAGATGACAGGCTTTTGTCTACTTGCTTTGCTGCACAAGCTGTACTGCAGAAGGTATTCCAAGGAGTTTCATTCAAGGCTCTATGTGCTTGTTTCTGTTGTCATGCTTTTGTTTTCCGTATATGGAATCGGGTGTGCAGCCCGTGTAAAGGTGCGTCAGGAAATTGTTGAATTAAAGGGAGTGAAACAGGAACAACAGCTTCTGTATATCACTGACCTGCATGCAGGTACAACGCTTTCTTCACCTTATAATACTATAAAGCGTCTGGCTGGGAAATGTGATATAGTGCTGCTTGGCGGAGATTTATTTGATGAATCAACTTCACAAAAGGATATGGAAGCTCTTTGTACAATGCTTTCCGATTTGCATAAAGATGTTTACTATGCAGGCGGGAATCATGAGCTGTTACAGAAGCGGCGCAGGGAATATGAGGCAATGCTGCGCTCTGCAGGTGTGCATATTTTGCAGGATGAATCTGCAGTGGTGAACGGTGTTAGAATAATCGGACGAAGGGATCGGGGAGAAGAAAGACGCTCCTGGTCTTCCCTTACGAAGGAATATCAGGGGAATGAGCCTGTGATTTTACTGGAGCATCGCCCGGAATCTGTAGAAGAGTACTTGGATGCACAGTTGCTGCAGCTATCCGGACACACGCATAACGGTCAGATTTTCCCGAATACTGTGCTGACCAGAATCCCGTACCCAAGAGCATATGGCAACTATGATGTCGGCTATCGCATGCTGGTATCGTCAGGAGCAGGCACATGGGGCTTTCCGATGCGGGTCGCATCCCATAATGAAATTTTGTTCGTTACGATACGGCCAAAGTGATGCATGCAGGATACAAAAAAAGAGAATGCAATTTCAGTATCGTTCACTGGAATTTGATATTCTCTTTTTACTCGCTTGTGCATGGGATTGAAGAACACGTAATCAGTCTGTAGGCTTTCCGTTTTCAAGATTTGTCTCGATGGCACTTTTCGCACTGGACAACAGCTTCAGGATGATATCGGAAAGCATCTTTTTAGTCTGCTTGTCCGTGCGGTTTAATGCTTTCAAAATCAGAGCAGTGCTATGCATCCGGTTTTCATTCATTTCCTTAAAGGAGGCGGCATTGGTGTTGCTGAGTATCTGAAACACAGCATCCGTGAAGGCTTCTCTCTGGGAGCGGTCCAGCTCACTGATCCAGTGCTTGATGGTGCTGTCCAGAACGATGCTCTGGCGATCTAACGCATCCAGTCGTACGAAATCAGGACCAAGCACCTCCCAGGAATAGGGGTCATGCTGCCATAGGGAAATCTGTGTACTGGAAATCACAGTATAATGCTCCTCATGCTCCATCAGCATACCGACAACGCTGGATTGTGGAACAAAGGTTTCTATACGCTGTGCAATAGAGCGATAGCCTGCTGCTTGCAGCGTTTCTGCGGAAAAACCCGGGCCGTCGTGATTGTATACCCGCTGTATCCGATTCTGTATAGCGAAAGAACAAAATGCAGCTGCATAGACCGCAAGGTTTCCACCCTTGGAATGCCCGCATAGGATTATACGCCGATCGGGATATGCAATTGCCATCGCCTCCAAATACTGTACCGCTTCCTTTTGGGAGGGAATGGTGTCCAGAAAGGTCATATTAAAATCCTCTTTCCATCCAACAAGTGTATTATCTGTTCCGCGATAGGTTATCAGCATGACATCATCCTCCAGCAGACAGGTGAGGGCATAAAACTGTTTTTCCATAGAGGGATCCAGATGGTCGACATATCCGCATAGTATTACATTCCCATATCGGTTGCCTTCTGCCATTTTATGCAGCAGCTGCAGGTCTTCCTTTACGCGGAAGTGAATTTCCTCCGGATTTATCGCCCTTATAATTTCAGAAGCACGCTTGACATAGAGCATATCCTGTTTGGCAAACACCGGCTGCAGTCGCAGATAGGATAGACAGCTGCATATGAGGGTATCCACTGCACAGCAGGGAACTTTTGAAAACGTTAAATCATTTCTCCATGTAAGATAATCAAACAGATTGCTCATACTATCATTCTCCTATATTTTTTCAGGTGTATCCATTACCACTTTGAAGGTGGTCTGCTCTGGAAGCAGGTGCTTATTGTTTTCATGAGGGAGGACCTGCATGTAAGATACCTCCATAAAACGCTGTGTCGCTTTTTCCTTCATTCACATTTTCAGTCAGCACAATAAGGTGAAAGAGGTTGTATGCGGTGAAGACTGTATAAGACAGGTTTCTTGCTGAATCGTCCACCGTTCCCTGAAAATAGTTCACATAGCACTTCCATAGTATTTATATAAAAAAAGTCCTTTTTCAAGGACTGTTTTTCTGAATGGTGGGAACGGTGGGACTTGAACCCACACGGGATTAACTCCCAACGGATTTTAAGTCCGTTGCGTCTGCCTATTTCGCCACGATCCCAACAAAAATGGAGGTTCCGATCGGATTTGAACCGATGATCACAGAGTTGCAGTCTATTGCCTTACCACTTGGCTACGGAACCATCTGACATATTCTTTTTGAAACATGTTGCTTTAATATTATACAATAATTTTTAGAAATTGCAATAGGCATTTTGCCTTTTTATAGCTTTTTTTGGAAGATTTGTCACTATTCACGGATCTAATTGCAGATAATAGCATAGATAAGGGCAAAAACGAAATTACGTAGGGCAGTAAACTCATACAGAAAGGAGCACACGCTATCATATCACTGATTGATTTGTTATACCTACATGAATCATAACCTCCCATGTTTATGAAGAAACAGGAGATTAAAACAAGAATATCGAGATTGGCGCAAGCACTATAAAATATTGTAGAAAACAGCAAGCAGGGATTTTCACAGGCTTTTACTTTAGGTTCGTTGCAAAAGGGAGAATTCAAATTTTATTGATAAATTACGATAGGATTGCATTCTCCTTTAGTTAAAATTAACCACAATCGAGTAAGAACCTTTCCACAATATGGCTTTTTAACATACTCATAGAACACAGGCCAATCAAGCTGACGGACCACAGCTGATAAAAGTAGCTGATTACAGTCCTATACATATGATTAAATAGACACCGCGCTTTTCTTTCTGTACATGTACCATAGAATCAAAATATCCAAAGGATGGGAATGAAAAAGAATCTGTCCAAATCTTTTTGTTCGTTTCAAAATGAGAAATACATTTTAGAATATGAACAAAATATGATTAAAAATTCAGTTGTATTTTTCTTATTTGCATAATATAATCTAAAATATGAACAAACAACTGGAGATGATACTATGAAATTGTTCACAGTGGGACCTGTTGAGATGTATCCTGAAACATTACAGGTCAGCGGTACACAGCTGCCATACTTTCGCAATGATGAATTCTCATCCATCATGAAGGAAAACGAACAGCAGCTGCTGACCTTATGCGGCTGTCGTAAAGGAAGAGCATTATTTCTGTGCGGCAGCGGAAGTGCAGCAATGGAGGCGGTTGTTGCCTGCAGCTTTCGCAGACAGGACAAGGTACTGATACTTCGCGGAGGGAGCTTTGGCGAGCGCTTTGTGCAGCTGTGCAGAATTTACGGGATACCCTATGATGAGCTGTGTCTGCAGGAGCTGGAGGCATTGCGAAAGGAACACCTGGACGCTTTTTTTCAAAATGAATATTGTGCCCTGCTTGTCAATCTGCATGAAACAAGCACCGGACAGCTTTATGATATTCAGCTGCTTTCTGCATTTACGAAAGCAAAGAATATGTATCTGATTGTGGATGCCATCAGCAGCTTTATGGCTGATCCGCTGGATATGGACCAAATGGGAATCGATGTCTTGATTCTTTCCTCTCAGAAAGCACTGGCATTGTCCTGTGGATTGTCGATGGTGGTTTTGCAGGAATCCTTCTATCGCGATATGGTCGAGCCCAAAGATGATATCTGCCTGTATTTGAGCTTAAAGGAGCATGCACGCAATATGGAGAGGGGACAGACTCCCAACACACCGGCAGTGGGTATCCTTATGGAGCTTCATGAGCGATTGCAGCACTTACAGGGGGATGGCTTTGTCCTTGAACAGCAGCGGATCGCAACGCGTGCTGCCTACTTTCGAAGCAGAGTTCAAAAGCTGGAAATACAGCTTCCACACTTTCCTCTCAGCAACGCCCTGACTCCACTGCTGTTTGACGGTGATGCGCAGAAGGTTTATCAGTTTCTGAAAAAGAGCTGTGCCATCACACTGACCCCGAGCGGAGGAGCAATGAGGGAGCGTATGCTGCGTGTGGGGCATCTGGGAAATCTGAAGCTGTGTGATTATGATGCCCTGTGCGACGGGCTGAGGGAGTATGGAAAATGAAAGCAATTCTAATGGCAGCCGGTATGGGTACCCGTATCGCCACGAAAACAAATGAACCGAAGTGTTTGCTGGATATCGGCAACGGGCCTCTGATCCGCCATACGGTCGAGCTGCTGCTGAACAATCATATGGAGGTATGCATCTGTCTGGGCTTTAAAGGATATCTGATCAGGGAAGCACTCCGTGATTATCCAATCACGTTTTATGAAAATCCGTTTTATAGGGTTACCAACAGCATCGCATCCCTCTGGTTTTCCAGAGAACAGCTGGATGAAACACAGGATCTTCTGCTTGCGAATGCGGATGTTTTCTGGCAGCAGGATATTCTTGACCTTCTGCTTGCGGATCAGCGTGGAATCGTTTTACTGGCAGACAGCTCCCGCAGATTGAGCGGAGATTATTTCTTCCATTGTGAAAACGGAATCCTGACAGATTATGGAAAGGATATGCCGGAGGCTGAGCGTACCAGTGAGTATGTCGGCATTGCCCGGATACAGAAGCAGGAGATCGCCTGCTTTCGCAAACAGCTGGAGCTGCTCGTCCATGAAGGTGATTGTCAGCTTTGGTGGGAGAATACACTGTATTCCATGATACCGCAGAAGCAGATTCCGGTACAGGATATCGCAGGGCACTACTGGTCGGAAATCGATGTTCTGCAGGATTATGAAAATATACTGGACTATGTGCACCGGCATCCACAGTGTCTGTAACCTGCGCAGCCAATGCGGAGGTAAGCACATAAAAATAAAATTAGACTTATCACAGCCAGGCATGAGGTCTGGTCTTGATAAGTCTTTTTTGTGCCGTATACCGGCAGTCTGATTTGAATATCGTGTACATGCTGGAAAGGCTTCTTTCAACGGCATGCTTATTTCTTTCGCACATGAAGCTGATTATCCATAGGGATCGAGGCATCCTCCATATCCATATAATTCATATATGCGTAGGTGATGCTCAGCTTTTTTCCATGCAGTCTGCGATAGTATCGGATATAATCCATCGCGGACAGATCACTGGTAATATAATTCTTATAATGAAACAGCATCGACATTTCCAGCTTATCGCTTGCCTTATGCATGAAATCCACCAGCTCGCCACTTGTTTTCAATCCGGTATCCGGCAGTGTCAGCCCCACATCCCTGCTGAATGTCTTCATATGCAGATAGATGCTGTGATCATAATCGACATGCAGGAAATTACCGACACTCTCTGTGATACATTCCCGGTTTGTCTCCATTTTTACATGGGACAGTGGTGCAGCATAACCTTGTGCACAGGCAATCGGGACAAGCAGATTCGCAGGCAGAAAGCCGATTTGCAGACTGTCATCCTCTTTGATGCGTACATCGATCAGCCACGCCAGATCATCACTCATCAAGAGAAGCCGTTCTTCCTTTTCCGCAGCGTGTACGCCGCCCAGCTGCAGCAGCATGCAGATAACCAGCAGAATCGGCAGTTTATGCTTCATGAAACTCCTCCTTTCCTTTTTCTAGTATACGTCAGGGGAAAAAGGGTTATACAAAACTTGCGATATGTTCAAATAGCATTGGGATTGTTGCAAAATTGTAATAGTGAAATGCAAAAATAAGATTGAAATGTTTTCTTAATGTGATAAAATGGGTACTACATGAACAAAGATAGGGTTGAGGTGTATGAAAAAGCTGATTCTTGCCATGATTGTAATCACCATGGCTTTACTCGTAAGCATATCCAACGAACAGCATACGATTATCGTCTACTCCTCCATGGAGCAATTCCGTGGAGAGGAGCTGCAGCAGCAGCTGAATGAAAAATTTCCGGATTTGCATGTCATGGTCATGTATGTATCCACCGCCAAGGCTGCGGCAAAAATATCTGTGGAGCAGGAGCAAAGCGATGCGGATATCGTCGTTGGTCTGGAAACCTCCTACATGGAGAAGATTAAGGATCAGCTGGCGGATATCAAGGGAAAGAGCCGTCTGCAGTATCTGGATGGTCTGGCACCTAAGGATCACGGCAATGCGTATGTGACCTGGGAACGACAGGCAGGTGCCTTCATCATCAATACGGATGTATTGAAAAAGCATAAGCTCAGCGAACCGAAAACCTATGAGGATCTGCTGGATCGCAAATATTATAATCTGATTGCCATGCCAGACCCGAAATCGAGCGGCACCGGCTATTTCTTCTACAAGAATCTGGTGAATACCATGGGAGAAGCAAAGGCTCTGGCATATATCGATCAGCTGGAATTCAATGTCAAGCAGTTTACGGAATCCGGCAGCGGACCGATCAAGCTGCTCATTCAGGGCGAGGTCGGCATCGGCTTGGGACTGACCTTTCAGGCGGTCAATCAGATCAACACCGGCTCTCCCTTTAAAATCATCTATCCCAAGGAAGGCTCGCCCTATTCTCTGACGGGCACCGGTCTGATGAAGCGTCATGCGGATGATCCCGATGTACAAAGGGTGTTTGATTTCATCATCAACGATTTCCTGTTGTATGATAAGGAGCACTTCTCACCGGAGGCTATCCTGAAGGATCAAAAGAATACGATACAAAATTATCCGACACACATTCCGTATGCCGATATGAACGGCATCGAGGACATACATGAAAAAGAAAGGCTGCTGGACTTATGGAAGTATTAGAAAAAGAAAAGCTGATCGTTCGCGATCTGTATAAAAATTTTGATGGCAAGGATGTACTGAAAACGATATCCTTTACTGTGCATGAAGGGGAATTTCTAAGTGTGCTGGGACCCAGCGGCTGCGGCAAGACAACGCTTCTGCGAATCCTGATCGGACTGGAACAGCAAACCAAAGGGCAAATCCTAATGGATGGAGAGGATATCTCCCACTTGAAGCCGAGTGAGCGAAATATGGGAATCATATTCCAAAACTATGCACTGTTCCCCAATATGACCGTACTGGAAAACGTGGAATATGCATTGAAGCTGCGTTCGGATAAAAAAGCGGAAAGCCGAAAGATCGCCTTACAGACACTGGAAGCGATCGGTATGAGCGATCAGATTAAAAAACGCCCCTCCCAGCTATCCGGCGGACAGCAGCAGCGTGTGGCAATCGCCAGAACACTGGCGCTGAATCCGAAAATCATTTTGCTGGATGAGCCGATCAGTGCACTTGATGTCAGCATGCGCGAGGTCATGAAAAAGGAGCTGAAGGACATTCAGAAGCGCTTTAATTCCACCATGATCTTTATCACCCATGAACAGGAGGAGGCATTTTATCTGTCCGATCGCATCATGGTTATGAGTGAGGGAAACATCGAGCAGATTGATACACCGCAGAATATTTATCACCATCCGGCAAACCAGTATATCATCGACTTCGTCAATGCGCATCTGGACGGCAAGCTGGAAAGTCTGTGTAAATGTACGGGGAAACAGGTCTATGAACAATAAACGCTATCAGGCCTCCCGTGTCCTCGTTGCCCTTTTTCTGTTTTTCTTTGTCATCTGTCCGCTGATTGCCCTGCTGGTAAACATCGATGCCAAGGATATTCATAAGGTACTCACATCCCCGCAGTTTCAGCCAATGGTGATCAACTCGCTGTGCACCACCATTCTGGCAACCCTGTTATCCGTATCCCTGGCCTTTGCACTTGCCTGGTTTATGAACCGTTCCCATATCCGGCATCGCTCTGTTTACACCATGCTGTTCACACTGCCGATGCTTATCCCCTCCATCTCCCATGGGATGGGGCTGGTACTGCTGTTCGGTGATAACGGCATCATATCCAATCTGCTGCATATGAAATTTTTCCTGTACGGGTATGTCGGTATCATTCTTGGCTCCATCCTGTATTCCTTTCCGGTTGCCTTTTTGATGCTGAACGATACCTTTCAATATGAGGATTACACGACCTATGAGGCTGCCAGTGTGCTTGGCTTATCCAAGCGCCAGCAGTTCTTCACCATCACGCTGCCCAATATCAAGGGGCCTTTGATCAGTGTTGTTTTCTCAGTCTTTACGATGATTTTTACCGATTACGGCGTACCGCTTGTCGTCGGCGGGAAATCCATCACCCTTCCGGTATATATGTATCGTGAGGTCATTGGACTTCTGGATTTTTCAAAGGGAGCCATTATCGGAATCCTGCTGCTGATTCCTGCAGTTATCGCTTTTGTCCTTGATTTGAAAAATGAAAATAAGGGCAGCAGCTCCACGGTAACGCGTTCCTATCAGATTGCGCCGAATGCGAAGCGTGATCGTATTGCCCATATTGTTTGTATCGCCACGGTTGTCTTTCTCTCTTTGCCGCTGATCACCTTTGCCGTGCTTTCCTTTGTCAATCACTATCCAACCGATCTTTCTTTGACACTGGATAATATTATACAGGCGATGGATCTCGGCGTTCGTATGTATTTGAAAAATTCGCTGGCGATTGCAATGCTGACGTCCATGGTCGGCGTCTGTCTGACCTATTTAACAGCCTTTATGACAGCCCGTAATGCATCGCAGCTATCCAGCCGCGTTTTGCATCTGGTGTCCATGATATCGCTAGCCATACCCGGTGTCGTCCTCGGTCTGAGCTATGTGCTCTTTTACAAGGGAAGCTTTCTGTATGGCGGCATTGCGATTCTGGTGCTTGTCAACATTACGCATTTCTTTGCCAATCCTTATCTGATGGCATACAATTCGCTTCAGCAGTTTCACAGCAATCTGGAGGATATCTCCGCAGCAATGGGGATTTCCCGCTTCCGTATGCTGAAGGATGTCTATATTCCCTGTACGAAGGGAACCATTGTAGAGATGTTCAGCTATCTGTTTGTCAATTCCATGGTGACGATATCCGCAGTATCCTTTCTGGCGAATTTCCGCAATATGCCGCTGTCGCTGCTGATACCGCAGTTTGATTCGCAGTCACTGATTGAGGCGACCGCCTTTATCTCTGTTGTGATTTTGCTTGTCAATCTGATTGTGAAGCTGCTTGTATATGTGGTGAAAAGGAAGCTGATCAAGGATCATGAGGCTTAGCAGGAGGCTTCCTCCTATGTATTTCGATATTTGCAAAACCGCTGTACTCTGCTATAATGATAAAAGCGCTGTAAAGAGGAGATAAATATATGAACCTTACATTAAATCAGTTTGAAACCCTTGTGTATATCGAACGCCATCAAAACGACAAATGCACCCAGAGAAGACTGGCAAAAAAGCTGGATCTTTCTCTCGGTGTCATCAATAAAACCCTGACGGAGCTGCAGGACAGCGAGGTGATCAAAACCAGAGGCAGCTCTATGTACGATGTTACCCTCAAGGGCTACGAGGTACTGGAGCCCTATCGCGTGAAGAAGGCGATCTTTCTTGCGGCCGGCTTTGGATCCCGCATGGTTCCGATCACCTTGAATACACCCAAGCCGCTTGTTCTGGTACATGGAAAGCGCATCATAGAAACCCTGCTGGATGCTGTCGTGGCTGCAGGGATCGAGGATATCACAATTGTGCGCGGCTATCTGGGAGAGCAGTTTGACGTACTCCTGCACAAATATCCGAAAATCAAATTCATTGAGAATCCGCTGTTTAACGAAACCAATAATATTTCCAGTGCCTATCTGATTAAGGATATGATGTGCAATGCCTATGTGCTGGAAAGCGATCTGTTGCTGTACAATCCGGAAATTATTCGCAAATATGAATATACGACGAATTACTGCGGTATTAAAATGGACGTTACCGATGACTGGTGCTTCTATACCCGAAAGGGCTATATCAGCAGACTTGCCGTAGGTGGCAAGGACTGTCATCAGATGGTGGGAATCTCCTTCTGGAATAAGGAGGATGGAGAGAAAATGGCGAAGGATATCGAAGAGGTGTTTAAAATGCCGGGCGGTAAGGAAAAGTATTGGGATGAGGTGGCATTGCGTGAAAAGCTGTCCAATCACAAGGTCATTGTAAAGCCTGTCCGTCAGGAGGATATCGTGGAAATCGATACGTTCAAGGAATTGAAGCAGATCGATCCTATCTATAATGTTTAACGAGAGGAATTTCACCAGGTAAAAAGCTTTCATTACGGTAAGGGATGCAGGAGGCTATTCCATGCATTGCATGCATCTGGAATAAGATGGAGCCACAATCGTCTTATGCGTAAAAAAGCCTTACCGAGGAACTTCCTTTTTCTCTGTTTCGGATAGAACAAGGAATATCCTGTGTATGGGCGCTGTAAAGCTGTACAGGATATGAAAGAGGAAAGGCTGTGTGCAAAATGAATCCTAAAATCTATGAATTTGATGCCGTGCTGCAGAAGGTTGATGGTATCGATGGTGCCTATATCGAGTTTCCGTGGGATGTAAAAGAAGAATTTCAAAAGGGGAGGGTCTGCGTACATGCGACATTTGACAATGTGGCGTATGATGGCTCCCTTGTCCGCATGCAGACTGTCCGCCATATATTAGGTGTGCGCAAGGATATTCGCGCTAAAATAGGGAAGCAGCCGGGAGACAGCATTCATGTTACCATACAGGAAAGAAGCCGCTGAGGAAGCAGATTCCAAAGCGGCTTTTATACGAATTCATCTACCGGAGCATAGCGTATCCGCTGCTGTGCTGTGGGGATACCTCCGTATACAGTGTGCCATTGTCCGTTTTCCAACACCTCATATTGGGTAAAGGCGCAGGGAAGCCCGTTCGCATGCAGAAAATCAGCACTGTCCATGAGCTGGAAATGAAGATGGGGGAACATGGAATTGCCACTGTGTCCGATGCTGCCGATAAAATCTCCTGCTTTGACATACTGTCCAACAGCCACCGCAATCGAATTCGGCTGCAGGTGACAGAAGGCGGCATAGACCGTATCCGTATACTGGATTATTACGGCATTTCCGCTGATTTCACATATTTCTTGGTCCTGCCTACGACGACTGTTTTTAAAAGCCATCAGGGCATCAGAGAAAAACCAGGCGCGTTTTCTTTCTCGGCAGCCATCCATCACATATACAACCCTTCCATCACATGGGGCATACACAGGCAATCCATAGCAATAGCACGAAGATAATGCGACACCGAATAACAGATACGAAAGGACATGGGAGCGATAGCAGGGATGTCCTCTTTTTTTCCAGTTCAGCTGCAGAAAGTCATAGGCGTATCTGGTACCCAGCGCATTTGTGCCATGACTGGGGATGCGGCTTCCCGGTGTATTGGGCGTATTCCATTCGCCAATTAACGGAAAACGCATAAGAATCGGCTTATTCATTGCAGGCATGGGGAGCTTCGGCTGCACTGTCCTTATACATAAGTCTGCGCAGACCCTCGAAAAATACATGTAAATCCTCTTCGACGGAAGAAAAGCTGAGCTCTTCCTTTTGCATTGTTCTGATTTTATCCAGCATCAGATCACCAAACCCTTTACAGGAGCAATAGAGAATCTGCATACATGCGGCTTCCTCCAGCTGCGATATAAACAGACTGTGATCATATTGTTCAAACAAATCGGTACAGTCCTTCGTCCTGCACTTTTTCAGCCTTTGTTGCAGGTCTTCATCAAATATCCGGATATCCATGCCCGCATACATTTTGAAAAAATCGAATACCCATGGATATGCATACAGCAGGCGCAGCTGTAACCGATATGCACCATGAAGCCGTTTGATTACATCCGGCTCTGTACAATCCAGCTGTCTGTAATACTCCTTATTGAGCAGATCGAAGAAGTATTCATAAACGAAGAGAAACAGCTGCTGTTTATTACCAACATAGTGAAACATAAGCGGCTTGGAAAGTCCGGCTTCCTTTGCGATTCTGTTTGTAGAAGCCTGCTCATAGCCGTACTCTGCGAATTCTCTCAATGCAGCGTTCAACAGTGCTGCTTTTCGCTGTTCCTGAAGCTGTGGCGTTATTGCGGACATATATATCCTCCTTATCTGTTTTTACCTGATAGGTCAATAACAGTATACCATCGTTTACCTAATAGGTCAATGCATGCTGCTTTATCCTACAAAATACGTGTTGCTTTATATAATTAAAATCACTATAAAAAAAACGTTTCAACACGGGTTCTTTCTCACTTTAGGGTGTATGCGAAAGGAAGACTTTCTTCTATTGATAACTTCAATAGTATGGAAGTCTCCCTGTTTTAAGTTTGCCTACCATCGAGTAGAACCTCGACACGAAATACTGTGGAAAAGCTTCTGTCACCTTGCTTTTAAAAAAATATAAACAATATCATGCTTCATCGAAATAAAACAGGTCTTCAAATTTCTGCTCGAGGGCAATACACAGGATGAGAGCAAGCTTGGCGGTCGGATTGAACTGGCCTGTCTCAATGGAGCTGATGGTGTTGCGCGAAACACCGACAAGCTCTGCCAGCTGTGTCTGGGATAGGTGCATAGCGGTACGGGCCTGCTTCAGCCGGTTGCGTAGAATCAGTTCTTCCTTCAGCATAACAGCTTCCACAGAAACAGAACGAGGAACATGAGAAACAGTGCAGTATAAAAAATGGAAAGAAATAGCTCATGCCGTTTTTTCATGAGGCGGTATTTTATAAGGAACAGTGTGCTTAGTATGCCGAAATAGATCAGCCAGCTTTCCATACTGACCTGTCCGGTTACAGCGACCTCCATGACTGCGACAAAGCAGCATAGCAGCATGCCGACCTGTGCTGCGATTCTGCTTGCTTTTTCAAGACTTTGCAGCTCCATAATATCCATGCCTTTGTTTTCATTTCTGCTCCTTGCGAGGATCTCTTCTTTATTCATAGGGTATTCCGCCTTTCTTGCCAAGTATACTTGGTAACTTAAGTATATCATACCAAGTGTACTTGTCAATATGAATGACAAGTTTTCTTGGTATTTTATATCTTCATTGTTTTTCTGCAATAATTCTGCTAGAATGCAGATAGAGAATTCATGTTGTTTTTACGATAAGGAATATACATGAATAAGGAGGCACCTATGAACTATTACGATCAGCATGTCCATTCCAGTTTTTCCTTTGATTCACAAACAGAGCTGTCTGACTATCTGAAGCATGCGGATGGCTGCTTTGTGACTACCGAGCACGTGGATTTGGAAAATTCCGCCAACCATTTCATGGATAGCTGGATGGACTATGACCGCTATTCTTTATATCTTGAGAATTTGCAGAAAAATACAGACATCCGACTTCTGAAAGGTGTGGAAATCGGCTGGCTCAGAAAACATCATGGACGGCTTATGGCCTGGCTGCAATGCAAGCAATTTGATATTATCCTGCTCAGTATACATCAGAACGGAATCTTTGATTATATGGATGAGGAAGCTAAAAAGCATGATATCATCTATATTCTGCGTTCTTATTTCCAGCAGATGCTCGATGCGCTGCGCAGTGGTATTCCAGCCAATGTTCTCAGTCATTTCGATTATGTCAGTCGCATACAGGATGTTGATACCGATACATTTCTCACCATTGCACATCCGTATATGGAGAAAATATTTCCGGAAATGATTAAGCGTGGCATTGCCCTGGAGCTGAATACCCGCAGTATGTTTCAGTATGGACAGCTGCCTTTATATGAAATCGTGGTGGACTGGTATATACAGATGGGAGGAAGGATGTTTACCATGAGCTCGGATGCGCACAAAGCGCAAGCCTATGCCTACCATTTTGATGAGGGAAAGGAATTTCTGCGGCGGCATGATATTTCAAAGCTGACAGTCTTTCAGGAAGGAAAGCCGATTGAAATTGCGTGGGAATAAGACCGCTATGATATGGAAGGTAACACATGCGTTCTTATATCATAAGGGATGTATCTTTGTGTAGTGTTCACGCATGCAGCAAATCATGAATACGTATTGATTGACTTTTTGGGTAGGGAAGCATGCGATTCTCATCCTATCAGGATGATAGTACGAATGCGGTATAGTAGGAAATGATGAAAACAGGCGATTTCATGCGGTTAAAAGAATCAGCATGAGAAATCTGTGTTAGCTGAAGAATCCCGTAGTTGTTTGGGTCAAACATAAGCAGGGTATAAGGAGAGCGGCAAAAATCAGTATAGTGCCGGCTCTTTTTTTAAACATATCCGATTCCTTGTTATTGCATTCTGGAGAGATGCAGAGTACTCATGTATAGCAAAAATGTAAACGACAGTTTCTAGGATAACTGGAAAAGACATGATATGATAGATCTATCAGGGAGGCGAGTTCATGTTTCATTTAAAAATGATAGAGTATAGAAAAAAGAATATGATGACACAAGAAGAATTAGCTGATAGATTAGGTGTCTCCAGACAAACGATTACAAAATGGGAGAAGGGAACGATTCTGCCGAGTTTGGAATATCTGATTGATTTGTCTCGGTTATTTGGAGTAACGATTGATCATTTGATTAAGGATGATGATTGTATATGTGAAAGTTCACATCAGGTTCACACAACAGCCCTTGCGGAATTTTTAGTAACTGCCAAGCGATCAACCTATGCGGCGCGGAAAAATAAAACAGAAGGGACAAGACAAGGCTCCCATGATTATATGTTTTCCAGAAATCCATATACATACCGAGACTCATTCTTTGGCGCTTCCTGTTTTTCCGGTCAGGAGCTGGTTTACAGGGATGCTCAGGCCTGCTGGAGTATGAATTATTACGGAACAGTTTTACATGAAGCCTTTCATGGTGATTTTTTGAAAGAGGCACTTATGCTTGTCGATACGCAAAGACCCTATAGGGGACCTGCTATGTACAGAAAAGGAGAATATACCTATATTTCAGAAGTAGAAGGAGACATCTGTTTATTTCAAGGTCATGAAAGCATATTTTATCAGACGCAGAAAATATATGAGGGCTGTTTTCACGGCGGAGTGATTCGATAGGGAAAGGCGTGATAAGCTGATTATATTAAATAATCTGATCCGGTATGATCTGTATCAAAATCAGTGACTGCACGCAGTTGGAAACGGAGGCAATTATGCAGAATAAATATCAGCAGAAATACACAGAGATATTTCAACAAATCGGAGACCACGCCAAACTGGTACTTGCGACTTCTCTTAACAACAAGGTTTCCGCTAGAACAATGAGTTTCGTCATTCTGGAGGGAAGCCTTTACTTTCAAACGGATAAAGGGATGCGTAAATATCAGGATATAAAGGGAAATCCAAATGTTGCATTATGCTTCTCCAATATTCAGCTTGAAGGAATTTGTGAGGAAATCGGACGACCTATCGAGCATGAGGACTTTTGCAGACTGTTTCAACAACACTTTCCATCGTCCTTTGAAGCCTATAGCCAGCTTCCAAATGAAAGGTTATTTGTAGTGAGGCCAACGTTCATTCAAAGATGGAGCTATATCAATGGATCGCCAATGATAGAAAGACTCTATCTTCATGAAAAGCAGTATCATGAAGAAGTCTATCTGAACGATGATTGAACGTATATGATTTGTAATAGTTACTGGGATATGAGCATACGGATATCATCTGTATGTCTGCCATAAGCCCTGCAGATAAAAAAACGCAGACTGTGGATTACGTTACTGTGATGTAATCTGTTTTCTACGGTTTTTTGTATATGTTCATATAGAGCCTGATGCAGAGGCTTATATAAGAGAACTGCCATAGCCGCCAAATGCATGACCTGATTGTGAGAAAGTGCAGTTTCAATGGCTCGTATTAAAACTGCAGCTCCGTAATAGAGCTTGTCTGGAATGCCTGATTACATTGACTATACCAGTGTAATTTCGATCCACCAGCGCTGAAATATGCAATTAGTGCTTTCTTCATCCTAACTCCTCCTTTATGATTGATATAAAGATTCATACGCCTTTACTATACAACTTAAAGTTCACTATAAGTCAAGTGTAAAATATAAAAACCTACACTGTAAAGAAGTTGATACGCGTTTGTAGCGATAGGATGAAGGTATTTTTACTATAAGAAAGAAATATGATACCCTATCTTTTCACGAATGTAGAAGCACGGACAGCTATGCTTTGAAGGTAAGTGATGCATATCCATGTACTGCTTTTTCATCATACTTGCTCCATGGCAGTATGTTTGCAGAGAAACTGTGTTGTACAAACAATCAAGAGTTAGAGGTTACGCTAGATCTCCTGCATTTTTCACTATGCTTCAGCACCATGCCTTCCTTCTTGGAAGTTGCTTCTACTTTCAGCGTTGTTTGAAGAACAGCATGCTATTCCCCAATCCAGGATTTGATTTGTCCCAGGCTGTGATAGCCGCTGACACTTCCCTGTATGGAGCCATTCTGCATATATACTAGTGTGGGAATGCTCATAACCTGAAACATGTCGGCCAGCTGAGGCTCTTCATCAATGTTGATTTTCACGATTTTCGTATGTTCCGCCTCCTCGCTGATCTGTTCGATGACCGGCTTCAGCATCTGACAGGGACCGCACCAGTCTGCATAGAAATCAATGAGGACAGGCTCTGTGCTGTCCAGTATTTCCTCTTCATAATTCTCGCTTGTTACATGTATTGTCATAATCATGACCTCCTTGCTTTATCTTACGCATAAAGCATACTACCGGCGAACAAAAACTTCAGTGACTTTATCACATTCCTGAAATATACAGCCTGTCCTACAGCTCCTGTACTAGGATAAGCGTGTAATCATACAAGGTGGGAAAAACAGTTTTTGAGGAGGCAGGTTTTTTATGCATTGACTTTTTCCGGCAGTGAAGGAAAAACGGCAGGGCGTATTGAATCACACTGTCCATCGTTCTATAATGGAGAAAGATACAAAAGGGTTCAGGTATGCATGCTTATACCAAGATTGTGAAGGCTTGCTTCCGAATGCATCTGTATACCTGAAAGGAGAGGAGATTTTATCATGGCATTTTATACGATTCTATTCAGTCCCTGCGGCGGAACAAGGCGCATTGCTGAAATACTGGAGCGTGAATGGAAGGAAGAACAACGTATCTGTATCGACCTTTGTGATCCACAGGTAACAAAAAGTCTTCCTTATTTTAAAGAGGATGATACCTGCATCATAGCTATGCCTTCCTATGGAGGAAGAGCACCACAAACAGCATTGCAGCGACTGCGTGTCATACAGGGAAATCATGCTTCTGCTATTCTGGTATGCAGCTATGGCAACCGTGCCTATGAGGATACTCTGCTGGAGATGAAGGAATGTGCACAGGAAAGCGGCTTTGTGTGCCGTGCCGCGATCGCGGCTGTTGCCGAGCATTCCATCATGCATCAGTATGGAGCCGGACGTCCAGATGCACAGGATACACAGGAGCTTACTGTATTTGCCCGTCAGATACGGGAGCATTTGGAAAAGGATGCGGCATGTGAGCTGCAAGTAACGGGAAACCATCCGTATAAGCCCTATAACGGAGTTCCGTTGAAGCCTTCTGCAAATCAATCGTGTATGCAGTGTGGGCAGTGCGCCGCACAATGCCCTGTACAGGCGATCCCGATAAAGCATCCGGAAAAAACAGACACAGACCGTTGTATATCCTGTATGCGCTGCATCGCTGTTTGTCCTGTACATGCCCGCAGCTTGAATAAGCTGTTGCTGGCGGTTTCTGTTAGAAAGCTGCATAAGGCCTGTGTGACTAGAAAGAGTAACGATTTGTTTCTGTGACAAAGTCACGGTAAAACGGCGGCTTCTTCTGTATACTGAATACAGGCAGAAGGAGGAGCTGTTTTGAAAAAAGCTTTTGTAGAAGAAAAAGAGTGTGTTGCCTGTGGAACCTGTCTTGTCACATGTCCCCGTCAGGCGATACACATTGCGCATGGCTGTTACGCAGTCATTGATTCTGTGCGCTGTGTAGGCTGCGGTCTTTGCAGTAAGGCCTGTCCTGCAAGCGTTATTGAGGTGCATACATGAAAAAGAAATGGTCAGATTATTTATGGATTGTATCCCTGCTGTATTTGTTTCTCGGTTTGTTTCATATTCTGTTTGCCTGGCTGGGACTCATTTGTTTTCTGGTACCGCTGCTGCTGGCTGTTGGAAAAGGAGAAAAGAGCTACTGTAATCATTACTGCGGCCGAGGACAGCTCATGCAGCGGCTGGGAAATCGGTTTTCTGCACAGCGAGCCTGTCCTGGATGGCTGAGAAGCAGATGGTTTCGCTATGGTTTCCTGCTGTTCTTTCTATCAATGTTTGCCAGTATGCTGTATATGAGCTATGCTGTTCTGCAGGGAAAGCCGCTATCCGCTTCCATCACACTTTTATGGACTGTGCGGATTCCATGGTTTGTAAAGTCCGGTGCACAGGACTGGATACTGCAGTTTGCATACGGCTTTTACAGTCTGATGCTGACAAGCACGATGCTGGGCATCCTCACCATGCTGGTGTATAAACCCCGGACATGGTGTGTATACTGTCCAATGGGTACCATGACACAGATGGTATGCAGAGTAAAAAAAAGGAAATTCTGATAAAAGTATGCTATGATAACGGTAATGATAGGAGTGAGTTTATGAAAAAAGCATTTCAGGTTGAAGGTATGATGTGCCAGCACTGTGAACAGCGTGTAAATAAGGCACTGCAAGGCATGGAAGGTGTTAGCGCCTGTTCGGCAAGTGCAAAAGACGGTATTGTCAATGTGGAGTATGATGCGCAGAAAATCAATGATGCCGCTATTATACAGGCAATCACAGACACCGGATATGATGTAAAAGGGTAAGGAGTGCAGCCTGCAGCTGTTGTCTGAATGGCTGCTGACTGCGTGTTCCTCCATATGATTTAGAAGACAGCGTCTTGTTTCAAAGACGTTTTTTTGTGCGTCTGCGTTTTGAAATTCGCAGTAGCGGTGGCGACACTGTCGTTTTCAATACTCGTATCAAACCGACGCTCACGGTTCCTTGCGTTTTTCGAATAGATGTAATAGCAGGTACCTCCCCATTTCATTACAGGATGCAGCATTTCTTCTATTGGAACATAATATTATGATTGCAGCCTTTTTCAGGATGTTGACCCTTTGTTTTATGGCCAGGCACGTATGGTATATATGTGGTAGAGGAGCAGAAGCAGGATGCATAGGATTATCCTTATAGTGTTTCTAGGGCATGGATATATCGGTCGCTTGGAAGCCTTACTTGCAGCTGTTGCGAATTACAGGCATCCTTATGTCTGTATGAATGGAGAAGAAAATCCAAATGCAATGGGTGAATATAGAAGCGCGGATACCTGACTTCAGAAGCAAGCTGGCGCAGACAGATGTTGAACAGTCATAATCATCATCAGAGCAGAAAAAAACTGTGCTGGCATTTGATGGTTTTCTGTTAGCTGAAATTTCATCATTTTGCGATGCACAGTCCTTTTGTGAGAGTGTATTTGTCGTATGGTTTATAGATGAGAAGAACCGCAGGAATGTCCACGTCCCTCATGGCTTCCGCAGGTATGTCCCTCACCGTGGTGAGAACACTGGATATTCGGATTGTATTGCAGATTGCCGTTCAGAAAGGAGGTAACCTGTGCATCTGCATCACCACATGCGCCACCATACAGCTCGATACCGGCTTCCGCAAGTGCATTCTTCGCACCGCCTCCGATACCGCCGCAGATCAGTGTATCCACCTGATTTGCTTTCAGCAGGGTGACCAGCGCACTGTGGCCGTTACCATTGGTGTCCAGGAGTCTGGTTGCTGTGACTTCCTGATTTGTAACCTCATAAAGCTTAAACATCTGTGTGTGTCCAAAGTGCTGGAACACCTGTCCGTTATCATACGTAACTGCAATTTTCATACTATCATCTCCTGTTGGTTTCTGTGCAAGGTTCAGCTGATAATTGCCGCCGGCTATCACCATTGCACTGCCTTCCATGAGAAAGCGGGAAAGCTTGCGTCTTGCCTCATTATACAGGGATTGTACGCTGCCTCTGCTGGTCTGCATCTGCTTTGCACATTCCTCCTGATTCCATCCCAGATAATCAATTAGACGAATGGTCTCATATTCCTCTACACTCATTTGGATATGACTTGCGGGAATCGGCTCATCTGTATGGATGAAAGCAGTATAGCTCGGTATGGAGGACACGCATTTTTTCTTGCAAGGTCGTGGCATTTTATCAGCTCCTTCTATGTTATCATACGTCAATTATTTGCATATGTCAATAATAATGCTGAAAATCAGCTCTGTTGTTATTTTGTATAAATAGCTGTAGCGTATCGGCAGATGCAGCTGTCAAAGCATTGCTGTTATTCGCACAGCATTTCTATGCATTTTTGTAAGCAGCTGCCAATGCCGCTTCTGAAATTAGTGCTGCCGATTTTGACATATACGGGATTCTGTATATGGAAGCGTAAGGAAGGCAGCGTTAAAATGAAGACAGGATAGGAGGAATGCCAAATGAAAAAGGGTTGGAAATGTATCTGTACCATTGGTGGAGTTGCTGCTCTATGTGCCGGGGCTTCCTTTGTGAAGGATTATCGCAATATGAAAAGGATGGAAAAGAGCCTGGATTCTCTGCCTCTGCATAAGCTCAAGGAAAAGCTTTCCGATATTCAGGAGGATAAAGAGAAAACCGTCCTGACAATACCGAAGGATATGCCAATGCTTGAGCGCTTGCGTGTGTGCAGACACGTACTGCATGGGAATGTCGGGAATCGGGATGCATGTAAATGATGAAGCAATCCAGAGATTTTGCACGTGTATTTAGTGAGAACTGGAACCGCAAGCTGAAATCGGTTAGGCTGCTTGGTGCTGTTGTAAGTCTTTGCATGCTGGTTTGCGCAGTTTTGTGTATGCATTCCGCAGTACCGATGCACCAGGCATTAAAGACGGCTGCCGCACTTGTGATAATTGCACTGGGAATGTATCAGCTGGTGGATTATTACTATATGCCGGTTCTTTTACGGGATGGGGGAACGCTGATTGGTGCTGTGCTGAATACGGTGATCGGTATGCTTCTGCTGTTCTCACCGGTGGAAATCACAGTATCAGTTTTTGCCTATATGTTTGGATTTCTATTGATGATTTTTGGTGTGAATAAAATCACCTTTGCCAATAAGCTGCATTTTTTTGGTATCTTTGATTACAGCTGGGTGATAGCAAGCGGAGTTATGAATATACTTGCTGCTGCTGTTTTTCTGATAATCCCGCTCATATCCATTGTGATGCTGAATACGGCACTTGCAGGCTACTTGGCTGTGGGTGGAATCACATTGCTTGTGGAAGTGGTTACCATGAAAAATATGAAGATAGAGGATGCTCAGGAATGAATGGGGACAGCCGCATATAAAGCATGACTGCATGCTTTAGGTCCTATTAACACAGATGCAGATACGGATAAAATCAGATTAGTAAATGATTCGCAGTGACTTCCACTTGCTGAAAATTAAACAAGGGATATAACAGGCGAAAAAGGAAAGGAATCAAGTACATTGTAAAAAATGAGCTTGATTCCTTTTGTTTATCGTATAGGCGGCAATGTGGATAGCTTTGCATATGCTGTGTGCTAGGCAGCGTATCATTTCCCACCTTTTCTGTAATATTGATACAGGCATCATGTCCAATGCAGAGGGGGGAGTCAAGATCACAGCTTTAAAATCTTTCCAATCTGCATGATGCAGCAGCACTGCTTCAACGGACATTTGTGATTTCGTCAACTGATTGTTATCAGACAATGCGGACTTCCACAGATGAATCTATTTAATGTTTTTTCAAATGCTTATATGCAGTTTTGTCATCTGTTCCAGCACAATCAAAATAAAGCCTTGTAAATAGAGTGAATTTCATCTCTTGAAAGAGGTATTGCACTATTGGAAAGCAGGCGCTGCTGGGATTCGATTACACTGTCTGTGAATCCTTTGATTTCACTTTCCTTCATACCGTATTCATGCAGCGGCTTTCGTGCAAGAAGCGTGGAAAACAGTGTTTCCATACAGGTAAAGGCATCCTCCATGGAACAGGAAAGAGCTTCTGAAAACAGTTTCTTTATATCATATACACTATATTTTTCCCGTGCTTCATATGTTTGGAATACAGCTGTGAAAAACTGATAGTTGGCTTCCCCGTGTGTTACATGGTAGATTCCCGATAACGGATAGCTGAGGGCATGTACTGCACCTGTACCGGTATTGCCAAATGCGATGCCCGCAAAGTTGCTGGCCTGCATGAAATCCCCTAACAGTCGCATGCGTGCATCTTCACCCTCTTTTGCAATAACTTGAAACCCATGTAGCAGCAGGCGAATAGCCTCCGCACTGAACATGCGGGTATAGGCATTGGATTTAGGGGATACAAAGGATTCACTCGCATGAATCAAAGCGTCAATGCCGCTTGTTACAAAATAGAAGAACGGCAGCTTGGACAGCAGCTCCGGAATCAGAACTGCCTGATCCGGATACAGTGCATCGACGGCCAGTCCCAGCTTGGTATGCAGTGATGTAAGCTCACAGATGGAAATCCGACTGACCTCAGAGCCAGAGCCGCAGGTTGTCGGTATGGCGATCAGCTCCCTGCTTTTTTCCGGTGTACATCTGTGCAGAAACATATCCTCAGCACTGGCAGTTCCTTCCAATACAAACAGCTTGGCACAGTCAATCACACTGCCGCCGCCGATTGCAATAATACGCTCAGGCTGTTTTTCCCGCATATCTTTCAGCATCGCATCCAGCATGCGATCATCGGGTTCTCCCTGACCATAATCACTGTGAAAGGCGATAGAAGCCCTACCGGTGGAATCGCGAAAGAATGCTTCGTAAATACTGCGGCTTGCTAAAATGTAATCCTTCTTTTGAAAGGTGAAATCCCTCAGAAACTCCTGTACCGTTTCATATTGCAGAATCTTTGTTTTTTGTTGAAATACGTCCATAATCTTCTCCTTTTTTCTCTTGCTATTATTGTAACAGCTTCTTAAAAAAAAGCATTGAAAACTTCACTTAATTTTCAAGGCACCATCATGAAATATCCGTTCACCTTTGCTAAACTATGACCGAGGTGATATCTATGAAGCAGGTTATACAGAGATTTGAAAAAAAATATTTGCTGGATGCAGATCAGTGCCGCAGCTTTGTAATGCGCATCCAACCATATATTACAGAGGACATTTATCCGGCAAGCACCATATACAATCTTTATCTGGATACGGAGCAGTTTGATCTTATCCACCGTTCCATTGAAAAGCCGCCCTTTAAGGAGAAGCTGCGCATCCGCAGCTATACACCGGTATGCAGTGAAGAGGAACCCATATATCTGGAAATCAAACGCAAATATGCACAGATAGTCTGCAAGCGCAGAATGCAGCTGAGCTATGGTGAATGCCGCAGGTTCCTGAACAATCCCAATCTGAGTGCCAGTCAGATTGAAAAGGAACTATCCTATACGCTGTACCATTATCAGGTGCAGCCTAGAATCTTTCTGGCATATGATCGTATTTCCTATGTCGGAAAACAGGAACAGCAGCTGCGCATCACGATGGACAGCCATATTCGAAGCAGGTTTGACCATCTGTCCTTAAACGATCACGAAAGCAATGAAGAGTTGTTTCACAGAGATATGATTTTGCTGGAAATCAAGGCTGAAAGGAGTTATCCGCTGTGGCTGAGCAGCGTACTTTCGGATATGCGGCTGTACCCAACATCCTTTTCCAAGGTGGGACAGGTATTTTATAAAAAAGAAAAAGGAGAACTGTTATGTTTACAAGCATCTTAAATCTGGAACAGGGTCTGACGATCCTAAACGGCGTGGTGTGCTGCATGAGTGCACTTGGTCTGGGACTGATCATTGCATGGTTTTATCGAAGACTTGGGTATTGCTCTCACAGCTTTACTGTCACACTGGCACTGCTGCCCGCTCTTGTGCAGTTTGTCATCATGATGGTCAATGGTAATCTGGGAACCGGAATTGCCGTTGTCGGGGCCTTTAGTCTTGTTCGGTTTCGCTCACTTCCAGGCAGCAGTAAGGAGATACTGTTCATCTTTTTCTCCATGGCAATCGGACTGGCAATCGGCATGGGCTATGTCAGCTTTGCGGCATTTATGACGATTGTTATCAGTATGAGTGCATGGCTGCTGTTTACTCTTTTGCAGCCGAACAATCTGCAGCTGTATAAGGAACTGAAAATCGTAATTCCCGAGGATCTGGATTATACAGAGGTATTTGACGATATCCTGCAAAGCTACTGTAAACGTGCGGAGCTTGTCCGCGTAAAAACGATACAGCTTGGCGCCATGCTGGAAATGACCTATCATGTGGAGTTGAAGGAAGTAAAACAGGAAAAGCATATGGTAGATGACATTCGCTGCCGCAATGGCAATCTGAATGTAATTGTAGCAAAAAGGCAGGCGATGCAGAATGAATTATAAAAAAGCCGCATGGATGTCCGCCTTTCTGGCCGGAGCACTTGTATTGGCAGGCTGTCAAAGTGATTCGGATACTGAGGACACCACGTTTGCCGTGAACACAAATACTTCTGCGGTGAAGCAAAGCAGCACTCTTTCTCTGGAGGCAGAGGACTACGATACGGAAATCAATGATGCACAAAAAATTTCACTGGATGAGCAAAGCGGTGATGTGAAGATAACAAAGGCCGGCACGTATCAGCTGAGCGGCACACTGAAGAACGGTTCTGTTGTCGTGGATGCCAAGGCTGCCGTTGTTCGCATTGTATTGGATAATGCTCATATCAGGAGTAAAAACAGTGCACCGATATATGTGAAGCAGGCAGATAAGGTCATCATCACACTGCCTAAGGGCACTGCCAGCTCCCTGAAGGATACAGCCTCCTATACTGTGGATGAAAAAGAAGAACCAAGTGCGGCATTGTTTTCCAAGGATGATTTAACGATCAACGGCAGCGGTACACTGAACATCACAGCTTCTTATAAAAACGGTATCCAGTGCAAGGATACGCTGAAGCTGGTAGATACAAATTTGAACATCACGGCAGAGAACGATGGAATCAAGGCCAGGGACGCTTTACTTATTTATAAAGGCAGTTACATGGTGCAGGCTCAGGGAGACGGCATTGTGACAACCAATGAAAAGGAACAGGGAAATCTGTGCATTGATCAGGGAACCTTTGCTATTGAAGCACAGCAGGACGGTTTACAGAGTGCCGGAGATCTTACGATTTACGACGGGGTCTTTACGGTTACCAGCGGCGGGGGATGCGTTAATAAGGTTGGCACCGGCTCCGCATTACAGCCTTGGGGAGAATTTGATGATCATGATGAAGCAGTCCAAAAGAGCCAGAAGGGAATCAAGGCCGCTAAGAATATGGTACTGTATAAGGGAAGCTATACCATCAGCTCTCATGATGATGCCCTGCATGCCAATGGAAGTATGGATATCAAAGGCGGTACCTATACCCTGTCAAGTGATGATGACGGTGTGCACGCGGATGATACGCTGACGATTCACAATGGCACAATACAGGTCAAACAGTCCTATGAAGGAATGGAGGCGAATACCATTCAAATCAAGGGTGGAGCACTTCAGATAAAAGCGAGTGATGACGGCATCAATGCGGCCGGTGATTTGGGGAATCCATTGCTTACCATAGACGGAGGAACCATTTATGTAGACGCTGATGGAGATGGGGTGGACAGCAATCAGGATATTGTGATGAATGATGGTACCCTGATTGTCATGGGGCCTGAAAGCGGCGGCAACGGGGCACTGGATTATGATGGCAGCTTTGCGATGAACGGGGGAACGCTGGTTGCAGTGGGAAGCAGTGATATGGCGATGGCTCCTTCGACCTCCAGTACACAGCCCTCTCTTATGATTCGTACAGACAGTACACAACCTGCGGAAACGATTTTGTATGTGCAGGATGAAGATGGCGAAATCATACTGGGTGTGTCTTCGGTGAAGGCATGGCAGAATGTGGTCATCAGTACGGGGACATTGAAGAAAGGGAGTACCTATGATATCTATGTAGGCGGCAGTGCATCCTCCGTGAAAAATGGTGTCTTTACAAACGCAAAGAGCGGTACGTTGCTGGCATCCATGACGCTGAATGATGTGGTGTCCACGTATGGAAATGCAGGTATGCTGCAGGGGCCGCAGGGAGACGGTAGGCATCCATAAATAACAAGCGAAGAACGCATCGTATTGCATAAGTACAGATAGTTAATCCTATGTATAGCTTATAAGTCTGTAAATAACAGCGCTGAGCTGTTCTGAAGAGAGCTTGTATTCATTTACTATGAAAAAAGAGCTGCTCAAACAGAGATTCATCTGATTAGGATATAAGTATAACAAAACAGGAAGGAGTATCGTTTCTAAGAATGTTAGGAACGATAGTTCTTCTTTTATGTTACAGTCCCTGTTAGCGAAGAAGAATCAAAAAGGAATACAGTCACCTTTTTTCATGTGCTACCTGTCTGTAAAAGACAAGATTTACCAGTTTTGATAAAAAATGAGATTTCCTTTCATCAGATGGACAAATTTCAGTTGTATATGCCGGAAAATGACTTTATAATAAGAATGTAACAAAAAAAGGGAATTTATACTCTTCATAAAAATATAATATACATAAACTTAGTAGAAGGGAGGAAGCTGAATATGAAAAAACACGGATCCATTAAACAGGCGATTGTTCTTGCAGCACTCAGTCTTCTGTTTTTTGCCTGTATTGCAGGATTTTATATCGATCGCATTCGGAACAGTCTGATTACAGATCTGAAGCATAATGTTCAGGAAATCTCCGCTTCTACTACAACCGCGATTGAAATACGGATTCATGATCATATGTCAACCTTGGAGAACATATCCTATATGCTCCAGAATGAGCATACCACCGATACGGAAAAGCTGCTTCAGGCACTGATGAGTGCCAGTGCAAACAGTGAATTTATGCGTTACGGCATTACCGATGAAAAGGGAAACTGTCTGACAACGGACGGAATGCAGTTTTATGTGGGAGACCGGGAATATTTCAAAGAAGCCCTGAAGGGGAAATCCTCCTTCTCCAATACCCTGCATGATAAAATCGGGGGGTATGATCTCAATGTGTTTGCCACACCGGTTCGCGCAGAGGATGGCAGTATCCGCAATGTATTGTTTGCGGCAAGCAGGACAAAGGATGTGGCAGATAAGCTGCTGATGGAAATTTATGACGGCAAGGGCTTCAGCTCCATCTGGGATGAGGAAGGAAATATCGTCCTTAATTCGAACAGTGAAACCGCCAGCAGGGCCGTACACAATCTCAAGCAGCTGAGCTTTTACGATGATTTCGGTACGGAGAAGCTGAAAAAACAGGAAAGCGGTATTGTAAAATTCAAGTCGATGAACAATGAAGACCGCTATCTCGCCTATGAACCGCTGGGCTATAACAACTGGTATGTGTTTTCCGTTGTTCCGGTGAGCGTTGTGACCAGTCAGATCAATAATGTCATTGTCATAGCGGCGGCTACCTGGTTTCTGGTAGCTCTGGTTCTCAGCGGCATCATATGCTATCTGTATATGTCAAGGGTGCGCAATGAGAAGAAAATTGACAAGGTGGTATTCTATGACGATCTGACTTCCCATTATAATTACAATAAATTTCGCATGGACGTTCAGATGCTGCTGGATAAAGGGCAGGCCGACAGCTATGCACTGATTGAGTTTGATGTCAGTGACTTCAAGCTGTTAAATGAATTGTATGGCTATCAGGGCGGGGATCAGCTGCTGATTACCACCATGCGGCTGTGTGAGGAAAACTGCAGTGCGGATGAGCGTTGTGCACGGATTTCCGCAGACCGTTTTATCGTCTTGTGGGAAATGCGTGATACGGATAGCATTGCGAGTCGTTATGCTGCTTTGATGGAAGCGGTTCAGGAGGATATGCGAAAGCAGCGCGAACAGTTTAAGGCTGATTTTTATGCCGGTGTATATCTGCTCCAGAATACGGATCGTGAGTTCTCTCCATGTCATGACCGCTGTATGCATGCAAAGATGCTTGGCAAGGCAGAAAAGAAACAGCGCTGTACCTTCTTCAGTGAAAAGATGTACGATACGATGCTGTATCAGAAGCGGCTGGAGGGGCAGATGGAGCAGGCATTGCAGCATAAGGAATTTAAGGTCTTTCTGCAGCCGAAGGTTACACTGCGTGATGATATTGTCCACAGTGCGGAGGCACTGGTGCGCTGGGATTCTCCGATATTCGGCATGATTCCGCCGATGGCCTTTATCCCGCTGTTTGAAAAAAACGGTTTTCTGGAACAGCTGGACATGTATATGATGGATGAAGTCTGTCAGCTCTTAAAGAAGTGGGAGCAAACGTATCCCTCGCTGCGTATTTCCATCAATGTTTCCAGAATGTATATCTTCCGCCCCGGCTTTGCCCGGCGTGTACTCGAAATTGTTGAGCGCAACGGCGTTTCCACAAAGCAGCTGGAAATAGAAATAACGGAAAGTGTGATTTTTGACCGCAGCTTGGAGCTGTTCGCCATTATTCAGGAGCTGCGTTCCTATGGGTTCCGTATTTCCATGGATGATTTTGGAAGCGGCTATTCCTCATTGAATATGCTGAAGGATATCCCCATCGATACCATCAAGCTGGATCAGGTGTTCTTTCAGACTAACCACGGCAATACGCAGCGTGCCAGAGATATTGTCGGCGGCGTTTTGAGTCTTGCGAAGACGCTTGGTATTCACAGTGTGGCAGAAGGAATTGAAGAGGCGGATGAGGTTGTGTTCCTAAAGGAGCATGGCTGTGATGAAATTCAGGGCTATTATTATTCCAAGCCACTGTGTGTGGAGGATTTCGAGGCCTATATATGCAGGCAGAATGCAGATAGATGATGTGTTACAGCAGGATTGTGAAAAAGGTTCAAGGCTGTCCGTGAATGGATTGCTTTGAACCTTTTTATGGTATGGCATTTTTTTAAATACCATATCACTGCGAATTGCAAATATCTGATCATACGGGGTCTATTGCAGGTCATTCACCTGCCTGATCCACGCCGCTGCACTGGCATCACTCGGCATGCGCCAGTCACCGCGCGGGGAAAGACAGATGGAACCTACCTTAACGCCGTCCGGCATTGCGTTTCGCTTGAATTGCTGTGTAAAGAAGCGACGGTAGAATATCCGCATGGTATCAAGGATAACCTTACGTTCTTCCTGTGGAAAGGCGAGCACTGCAAGCTTTAGTATCTTGGCAGGGGCATAGTGATTTCTCAGCATGTGGTAGAGGAAAAAGTCGTGATATGCATAGGAGCCGATGGCATCCTCCGTTATCTGTGCGATTTCATCATCTGCCTTCGGTGGCAGAAGCTCCGGCGAAACCGGTGTCGCACAAATATCATCCAATACATCCGCGATATCTGTTTTCTCTGTTTTTCGCATTTCCTGTGCATATGTTTTTACGAGATGGCGTACCAGTGTTTTGGGAATGGATGCATTGACACCATACATGGACATATGATCTCCGTTATAGGTACACCATCCCAGAGCAAGCTCGCTCAGATCACCGGTACCCAAGACAATGCCGTTGTATGTATTGGCTAAATCCATCAGAATCTGCGTTCTTTCTCTTGCCTGTGTATTCTCATAGGTGATGTCCAGTTGTTTCGGGTCATGCCCGATATCGTGGAAATGCTGCTCGCATGCATCATGTATGGAAATTTCTTTCACACTTGTATGCAGGGCAGCCATCAGCTTATGGGAATTGCCGCGTGTTCGCCTTGTGGTGCCAAATCCCGGCATGGTTACTGCAAGGATACCCTTGCTGTTGAGACCGAGCCTTTCAAACGCCATATGTGCTACGAGCAGCGCCAGCGTGGAATCCAGACCTCCGGATATACCGATAATCAGCTGTGTACAATTGATTTTCTTCAATCGCTGTGCAAGTCCGGCAGCCTGCATATGCAAAATCTGCATACAGCGTTTGCTGCGCTGTGCTTCCTCTCCTGGTACAAACGGATAAGGAGAGATGTCACGCATCAGCTGCAGCGGCTGCGTGATCGGGGCAGTTCGTATCGTAACCTCTGTATAGGTGCAGCTGTCCTGAATCTGCATCGCTGTATGAAATTTCAGCCGCTCACTGCGGCATTTTTCCAGGTCGATTTCCCCATAGAGAATGTGTTCCTCTTCCAGTATTTCGGATTCTGAAATGATGGTGCCGTTATCTGCGATGATGTCATGTCCGCTGAATACCAGATCGCTTGTACTTTCACTGACACCTGCCGAGGTATAGACATAGCCGCACATGTTTTTGGCGCTGTGCGTTGTGATTATCGCCTTGCGGTATTCGCTTTTTCCGACTGTTTCATTACTGGCAGACAGATTGACGATTACATTGGCTCCATGCCCGGCATGTCTGGTAGATGGGGGAATAGGCACCCAGAGGTCCTCGCACACCTCGGCGGCAATTACAGCGCCGCTTGTTTCATCATGAATCAAAAGATTCGGTGTGAAGGGTACAGACTTTCCAAACAGACTGATCGTATCCAGCATGCGCTGCTCACTGTCTGAAAACCACCGCTTCTCATAAAATTCATTATAATTCGGGACATAGGTTTTGGGAACGATGCCGAGAATATCATGCTTATATAGAAACGCTGCACAGTTAAACAGATGATTCCCCTGTCGAAGGGGAAGACCGACTGCAAGGATGGCTTCACTTTCATTCTCATCCCGCAGTGCTTTCAAGGCTGCCAGACAATCATCCAGCAACAGATTTTGATACAGCAGATCCTGACAGGTGTAAGCACACAGCGACAATTCAGGAAACACCGCAAGCCGTATATCGGGGCGCAGGGTATGCAGCAGTCTCTGCATGGTCTTTCGATTGGTCTCCACATCCGCAATCTGAACAGCAGGCGTAATACACGCAACATGAAAGTATCCGTAATTTTCCATAATATCTGACCTCACTTTCCTGTTTAGTATAAGCAAAAAGTAAGCAAAATACAATAAATTCATATATGGAAGGTGAATGCATACCTTGTAATGCAGTACAAAAAGCGATACAATGGAAACAGGAAAGGATTGTGAAACTATGCTTGTCCATTCGGACAAAAGAAAAAAGCGTACATCCAAACAATATATACAGCCGGGCCCGTTTCAATAGAGAAGGGTATTTCTTTATGGAAAAGTGAGGCTGAATAAACAATGAATAAAGAAAAAATGAATTATGAACAGCGTCTTCTGCATGTGACGGTCGCTGCGGGAATTCTGTTTTCCGTAATCGAGGTCATGATGGCAATCTATACAAATTCTCAGGCGGTGCTGATGGACAGTATCTATGACGGTGCGGAGGCTGTTGTCCTTGCGCTGATGGTCTTTCTTGTACCGCTGCTGTACCGCCCGTATTCGGAGCGCAAGCCATATGGCTACTCCCAGCTGGAGTCCTTCTTTTTGTTGATGAAGGGAGGTTTTCTGGCAGCTGTAACTATTGGATTGATCGTTGGTAATGTACAGATGATCGTTAATGGCGGTAATCATGTGGATCAGGGAATGATTGGCTGGTTTGAGCTGTTTCTGGCAGTGCTGTCCGCTGTCATACTCATCGCCTTACTGGTGATGAATCGCCGTGTCGATTCTCCTTTGATAAAAGCGGAGCTGCTGGGCTGGAAAATTGATGTGTGCAGCAGCATCGGTGTTGCCGCTGCGTTTCTGTGTGCCGGCCTGTTGGCCGATACCTCGCTTGCATGGCTGTCTCCCTATGTGGATCAGATTATCGCCATCGTCATTGCGATGATCATGCTGCCGCAGCCATGGCGTATGATGAAGGATGCATTTCGCAGTCTGATTCTGTTTGCGCCTGAGGAGGATGTAACACAGCGGATTCGAAGGCTGGCGGATCATGAATTCGAACGGTATTCCTATGAACCAACCTTTTATAATATCATACAGACCGGACGAAAGCTTTGGGTGGAAATATACATCCGCAACGATACCAATATGATCAATGTGACGCAGCTTGCGGCTATACAGAAGCAGCTGAGCAGCTCCCTGCAGGATATTTATGATGATGTCTATGTGGAAATCACACCGGATATCAAAGAAGCGGCAGGCTGATTCTCAGGTATATGTAATTTGAAAAACGGCTTACAGCATCCTCGCAGAAAGGTCAAGTGCAGGACAGCCTGAAAGTCCATCACTTTAGCTTATTCTAAAGGTGAACAGTATACTATCGTCAGAAAAGGAAGCCCCTGTACACAAGGACTTCCTTTTTCAAAAGACATCCTGTAGCGAATTGGGTTCTTTCTCGATTGCAGGTAAACGTAAAATAGGGAGACTTCCAACTATTGCAGTTATCAATACAAGTTGAAGTCTCCCCTTTTGCAAACACCCTAAAGTAAGAAAGAACCGCGAATTGCTGTACAGGATGTCTGTTTTATTTTTTTATGTGTTTATTCTTTGGTCAGTAAATCCAGATTATCCAGATATTCACTTTCGAATGCAAGCTTTTTTTCTGCATCATTTGTATATTTCTTAACCAGAGCACTGGATTTGATTACCGGCTGCAATGTTCCGGCACCGGCTACACAGCCACCCGGACATGCCATACCCTCCAGCAGATAGCCGTTTCTTTTTCCAGCCTTTGCCATCATCAGCATGGTGCGGCAGTTTTTCAGACCTTCAGCGGAATCGATCAGAACCTCCTTGTCCGGATGCTCCTTCTGAATACACTGCTTCACCGCATTGGCAACGCCTCCGCTGACTGCAAAGCCACGACCATTGGCAGTGCCTTCCTCAAATGGAGCGTCTGCCTCGACCTGCGGCAGGTTGATTCCCTTTGCTTCAAACATCCCCATTACCTCTTCAAAGGTCAAGACAAAATCCACATCACTTCTCACACTTTTCCGGCTGGCTTCCAGCTTCTTTGCGGCGCAAGGTCCGATGAAGACAACCTTTGCGTCCGGCTTCTGCTTTTTGATCAGCCGTCCGGTCAGTACCATCGGAGTCAAAGCCATGGAAATATACGGCTTGAAGTCCGGGAACAGCTTTTTCGCCATAACAGACCATGCAGGACAGCAGGAGGTCGCCATGAACGGCTGCTCAGCCGGTACCTTGCTCAGGAAATCCTCAGCTTCCTCCACTGTACAAAGGTCAGCACCGATTGCAACTTCAACAACATCCGCAAAGCCAAGCTCCTTTAATGCTCCTTTTACCTTTTCCGGGGTGACAGTCGGTCCAAATTGGCCGACAAAGGCAGGGGCAATCGCGGCAATCACCTCCTTACCGGACTTCATCGCATGAATGGTTTGGAAAATCTGTCCCTTATCGACAATGGCACCGAATGGACAATTCACCAGACACATACCGCAGGATACACACTTATCATAGTCGATTTCCGCCCGACCCAGCTCATCGGAGGTAATGGCATCCATACCGCAGCTTCTTGCACAAGGACGCTCCAGCTTATTGATTGCACCATATGGACACACATCCATACAGCGTCCGCATTTGATGCATTTTTCCTGATCGATGTAGGATTTTCCGTTCACCATAGAGATCGCATCCTTTGGACATACCTCCTTGCATGGATGTGCCAGACAGCCCTGACACGTATCGGTTACCACAACCGTCTTTTCCGGACATGCATTGCAGGCAAACTTGATAACGTTTACCAGTGGGTCATCGTAATATTTTTCGGCGATGGCACTCTCTTCAATACCATCACTCAAGGAAGAATGCTCATCCATTCTTCTTACAGGAAGACCGATTCCAAGACGCAGGCGCTCACCAACAATGGCACGCTCCAGAAAAATAGAATCACGGTAAGTAGCACGTTCTCCCGGGATAATTTTAAATGGCAGCTTTTCAATACTGCTTGCATAATCTCCGCCTTCATAGGCAAGGCGGGCGATTTCTGTAAAGACATTTCTTCTTATATCAGTTACTGAATTGTAAATACCTCTCATAACGTTTCACCTCGATTCCATTATACTGTATTTATTTCTATTTGTAAGCAGGAAATGTAAATTTGTGAAATTTTTCGTTACCTCTATAATCAATCGCTTTTTCAGTGAATGACAGCGAGAAGCTATGAGACAAAGGAAATGAATAAGACACATGGTAGACAAAAATTCCAAGCAGCAGGAACGAAAGCATCGTGTTCCAGCAGGGTGGCCTGCGGTATGTATCCCTTATAAATACTTATAGAGGAAAAAATTTGATATGCTTTATGCATACGATACTGCGGCAATGCATATCGCGGTGTATGTTTCGATTTGAATGGAAATCCGGTGATGAAAAGCAGCAGAGGTTTTTCAGCCGTAAGGTACACAAGCAGACAGAATTCTGCTATAATTTCAGAAACAAAGGAAACAGGTGATGGTATGGAAATCGAAGGATTGGTAAAGAAACAGCGTGCATATTTTCGCACGCAGGCAACAAAGGATTTGGAAATACGCCGAAATGCATTGAAGAAGCTGCGTTCAGCAATTCGCGACATGGAAGCGGAAATTCATGCGGCTCTGCGCGCAGACCTCAATAAATCCGATATGGAAGCGTATATGAGCGAAACCGGTATGGTGCTGAGTGAGCTGACCTATCAGCTTCGCCATATGGAGCAGTGGGCAAAGCCAAAGCGCGTACATACACCACTTGCACAGTTTTCAGCAAAAAGCTGGACGCAGTTTGAGCCTTATGGGGTAGTTCTGGTAATAGCGCCGTGGAATTATCCGTTCCAGCTTTCACTGGAGCCGGCGATTGGCGCGATAGCGGCAGGGAATACGGTCATCATCAAGCCGAGTGCCTATGCGAGCGCAACCTCTGCCATCATCGCAAAGCTGATTCGCCGTTGCTTTCCCAGTGAATATGTGGCAGTGGTTGAGGGAGGCCGCCGTGAAAATACAGAGCTGCTGGAGCAGCGCTTTGATTATATCTTTTTTACCGGCGGAGTAGAGGTCGGCCGTCTGGTCATGGAAAAGGCCAGCAGATATCTGACACCGATCACGCTGGAGCTTGGCGGTAAAAGTCCATGCATTGTAGATAGGAGCGCAAATTTGAAGCTGGCTGCCCGCCGTATTGCGTTTGGGAAGTTCCTGAATGCGGGACAGACCTGTGTTGCCCCGGATTATGTATATGTAGAGGCATCGGTGAAAAATGAGTTTCTGGCTTATCTGCAGGACAGTCTGCATACCTTTTTTCAGGGAAGTGCCATGGATTGTGCAACCTATCCGAAAATCATAAATAAAAAGCATTTTGCCCGCCTTTGTGCACTCATGCAGGAGGGAAGCATCTGTATGGGCGGAGCCATCCGTGAAGAAACGTGTCAAATCGAGCCAACGGTAATTGAGAATATCTCATGGGACAATGCCATCATGCAGGAGGAAATTTTTGGTCCGCTGCTTCCGATACTGACCTTTACGGATCTGGATGAGGTTGTACAGACACTTCTGGATAAGGAAAAACCTCTGGCATTGTATCTGTTCAGCGAGCAGAAGCAGAATCAGCACAGGGTGTTGTCACCTCTGAGCTATGGGGGCGGCTGCATCAACGATACGATTATTCATCTGGCAACGAGTGCGATGGGCTTTGGCGGTGTTGGTCAAAGCGGGATGGGAAGCTATCACGGCTATGACAGCTTTCAAACCTTCTCTCACCGCAAGAGTATCGTAAAAAAAGCGAACTGGATCGATCTGCCTTTTCGCTATCACCCCTATACAACATGCAAGCAGCGCCTGGTGCGTCTGTTTCTGAAGTAGGTGTTTATGCGTCAGAGAAAGCTAACGGTCATTCTGCTTTGCATCCTGCTATTGCTATATGCGGGAAATGCGCTTGTGCAGGCGTTTAACAGCGAGGACGGCATACCGATTATCGGCTATCACCATATTGTTCCGGATGCTGATAAACAGGCCTTCTTCCCGAACAACATGTGGGTGATCTCCCTCTCTGATTTTGAACGGCAGATGCAGCTGTTAAAGGAAGATGGCTACCATAGTGTGACACTGGAGGATGTATATGCCTGGAAGATGGGGAAGAAAGATTTGGATGAGAAAAGTATTGCCATCACCTTTGATGACGGATTTTATTCAACGACGAAATTTGCACAGCCGGTATTGAAGCGCTATGGCTTTACCGGCTCGGTATTCGTGATTGGCTCGGTTATTGATGAACAGCACGGTCCCTATGATCCTAAGCTTCGCCAGCATGCTTCCCATGCGGATATGCAGGATGAACGTGTGCTGCAGTATTTCTCACATTCCTATGATCTTCATCATAAGAATGCGGATGGCTTTCGCATCGATCAGCTGAACGATGAACAGCTGCAAAGGGATACGGAGCAGGCCGCAAAGCAGGGCTCTATCACCTATTACGCATATCCGTATGGGAAATATAATAAAAGAATACAGAAAATTCTGAATGATAACGGCACGCGCCTTGCCTTTGGATACAATGAGAACCGCAAAGCAAAACGCAGTGATGATTCCTATGCACTGCCGCGGTTTAATGTAAACGCCTATACCAGACTGGATGTATTCCGCGCCATGCTGGAAAGCAGGTAAGAAAAAAACACAGATTTTCCCTCCACCATTGTGATACGCCTATGTTGGGCATCGGACATTTGCATATAGTGGATTGAGATGGATGAAATCTCATATAAAGGAGGAAATCTTACATGTATAACTCAAGATGCAATTGTTCTTCCAACAGCGGACGCGGGTCTTCCTGCGCACGCAATGGAGAAAGAATTCTGGTAAACCAGTCCGGCTGCAATACGGAAAGCCGTTCCCGCTGTTCCTGTGTCAACACCTACCGTCCGGGCTGCGGTGGTAATCATGGCAGCTGCGGCTGTCATCACCATGACAATGACTGCGGTTGTGGAAGCAATGGAAACTCTCATGGCTGTGGCTGCGGCAATCACCGTCCGTGTCCGCCAAGACCATGTCCACCAAGACCATGCCCGCCAAAACCGTGTCCGCCAAAACCATGTCCACCGAGACCATGCCCGCCAAGACCGTGTCCGCCACGCCCTAGCTGTGAGGACCGCTGCCGTGAGCAGTATCGCCGCTGCATGAGAAACTGCCGACTGCGTGATGATGATCTGCGTGAGGATTATGCGGAAGCATTCGACTATGATGAAACAGATAGAAAATACGAAGAGTACGAAGAATACGAAGATTAACAGCTGATTCCTTTTTCAGGCGATTCATATAACAAACGGACTCCTGCATGTATTGCAGGGGTCTTTACTATTGTGGGAATTTGCATATTTGGCGAATTAGAATTATTTACAGTTATAGTTCATTTCTGCAGTTTTTCTAAAATACTTTCCGGATACATGATATGTTCACATTATATACAGTATCCATATATCCATCTTTGCGATTTGTCTTTCAGAATTTCCTTGGACATTTTTATTTGATAGAGGAGTTGAGAATGGTTTGAATATTCTGTTGTATTTCGATCGGCATCTGTGATACACTGGTAAAACGAAAAAAAGGAGGAGCAGTCACATGAAAAAACATGAGCAAACCATAATGATGATGTATGCATCTCAATCACAAAAGCCCCGGCCTTTCTGCATGTCAGTCTGAGCGATATTTTTTTTTGGCGTTCCTATAGAATTTCAACACAAGGCACCTTTTTCTATATCATAATGTACAAGTCTGTCAATTATCGGCGGACATTGTAACGGCTACTTCATAAATCATAAAAATAACAGTGACAGAGGACCACCTGATCATATTCCTGAAGCAAAACATGAAAAAAGGAAAGAAGGGATATGACCATGCGTGAAACAATAAATTGATATATTCAAAATAAAAACAGTCAGCATAGTGAGATATACCAATTATATGCCCATTTGCAATAACTTCGTTCTTTATTTTTCAATGCAGTTTAAACAGGATAGTATACTTCGGCTTAACTGGGAATGTAGCAAAATTGTGTAAACAAGCTGAAATGAATCTGCTTTAAGCCAAAAAATACCTGCCCTTTCTTATGAAGATGCTTATGAAGATTTATACAGAGGTATTGCGTAAAAGCGTTAAATATACTATAATTGCGTTATATCGCATTCAGAAAGATACCTAGGCAATATCAAAGCGATAGAAATAGAAGTGGAGTCTTTTATAGAATTCACTTCTTTTTGTATTCACTATTCTTAAAATAGCAGTTCCATCATATATTCCGAAAGGATATAAGTATTGAGTAAGCTCGATTATGTCAATAAGTGGTAAATAGGTGACTGCTTTTATTTTTTACTCATGAAGAAATCCAGCTTGCAACTCGGGAGTTTATTCATTCATGACAATTTCATTTCACTGTGTTAGAATGAAGCTAGTCATAGGAGGAATGAATTATGGATAGAGCAGTAACCACCTTGTTTATGCTGATGTCAGTAGATGGGAAAATCAGTACCGGGTCATCGGATGAATTGGATGTCGATAAAGACTTTCCTAATATAACCGGCGTTAAGGAGGGACTTCATCAATATTATGAATTTGAACAAATGGGTGATCTATGGTCCTTTAATACCGGTCGAGTTCAGCAGAAAATGGGAGTAAATGAAGAGGATTTCCCGGCAAAATCGCCTGTATCCTTTGTGTTGCTGGATAATCATCATCTAACGGAGCACGGCATTCGGTATTTCTGTCAGTTGTCCAAGGAATTTGTGTTGATTACACAAAACCCCGCACATCCGGCATTTTTAGTAAAGGAAGATAATTTACACATCATCATGCAGGATACATTGGATCTGGCAGGCGCTTTGGAAATTTTAAAAGAGGATTATGGATGCAGTCGATTAACGGTACAGTCAGGAGGTACCTTGAACGGACTTTTTTTGAGGAAGAAATTGCTGGACTATATAGATATTGTTGTTGCCCCGATATTGATTGGCGGAAAAGATACTGCAACACTGATTGACGGAGCTTCCATCACATCTGTAGATGATTTGCATGCATTGGGAGTACTGAAGCTGGAAGCGTGTGATGTACTGAAAAATTCGTATATTCGCCTAAGATATAAAGTGATCAATTGAAAAGCTGGTCGGTTTAAAATGTCAGTATTTTAGTATATAGGCGCTAAGGCGATAAGACGGCACACTTTCTTTTATGGATACTGTAACAGCATATGCAATAGGAGGGCTGTTTCACTTGGCTGTATTGGTTAGGCAGTGCTTGTTGTTGATGGTACTTTGACAGCATAAAATATTTTAGAATTACGGAGGATAACAAAATGAAAATCATGGAAGCAATAGATAGAAATCCAACACTGACAGGGCAGCTGCTAGAGGTGTGGGAAAGCTCTGTAAAAGCAACCCATCTCTTCCTGTCAGAGGAAGAAATAGAAAATATTAAGAACTATGTGCCACAGGCAATACAGGAAATACCGTATTTGATTATCGCGGTAAATGAACATCAGGTTCCTGTAGGATTCATGGGAATTGCAGAGCAGCATCTTGAAATGCTCTTCATTTCTGACGAAGAAAGAGGAAAAGGCTTGGGCAGAGAATTGCTTACATTCGGAATAGAAAAATATTCAGTGAATGATCTGGCAGTAAATGAACAAAATCCTCTAGCAAAAGGGTTTTATGAATACATGGGATTTAAAGTGTATAAAAGGACAGAGTGTGATGAACAAGGCAATCCATACCCACTTTTATATATGAAATTGAATTGATCTGTCCGAATACACAAACGAAGCTGCTAGAATATTCACAGGGTATGGAAAGGCTGTATGTATGGGTCTGAGCCTGCTGATCAAAGATATGGTTCATTCTTACATATAATAGAAAAGGCAACAGAAGAAGATTATGTGCAATCAAGCTTTTGTAGATACCATTGGACATCTGAATTTTCTGAAACAGGCTTGTAATATGAATGTTTATCAAAGGTAGGTGTACAGTTCTCACTGGAGAATCCATTACCTACCCATTTGTTGGAATCAGGACTACAAGGGACTCATAGATAAGCATGAATAGATTACTATAAGCAGAATATGCGCAGGAGGATGATGGTGAAAAACAGGAAAAACAGAAAATCCAGTTCTAATGATAAAATCGCATGGGGCCTGATTTTGGGATTTATGGGCGGACTATTATTGGATAATATAGCTCTTGGTTTCGTGGTTGGGTTGCTGATTGGCAGCTTGCCTGAATGTATAGAGAAGGGAAAGAAATAAATTAGAATAAAGGAGGATAACATGGATGAATTTACGATCAATGAAATGAAAGAAATGCAGCTGATTTTGCAAGAAATCACAAAGTAATTTTTGACTATCTTTTCAAAAGTTCTTATATGCCGGTATAG